>WNFL01295042.1_pt2 | contig 10158 bp, 4 predicted proteins | sample 5400361 | NCBI WGS metagenome assembly WNFL01 (sample SAMN13153351, study PRJNA577476) | soil metagenome | isolation source: 40 cm soil on Douglas fir-dominated hillslope | place: USA:California | collected 2013-09-17
CCGTCCGGTCTCACGATGCGATACTCTTCGTCGAGCATTTGTGGATTGGTCCGCAAAACCTGCTCCATGCGAGGACGGTCGTCCAGGTGAATATTTTCCAGCCAAGCATAGGGGTTCTGGTAAAGCTTCTCGCGGCTGGCACCGGTGATCCGCTCGTACGACGGACTGACGTAATAAATTGGACTACCGTCCGGACCTCTGATGAAAAAAATCTCGTTGATGGTCTCCGCGAGCTCGCGAAAACGCTCTTCGCTATGGCGCAGCTGGTCCTCGGTCAGTTTGCGTTCGATTCCCGCGGCAATCCCTCTAGCGACCGACTCCATCGCATCCAACGTGTTCGGGCTAAGTGGGTTGCGGGCGAAGATCGCCATGACGCCGACCAGCCGATCGTCAACGAGTAGAGGATAGCCGGCAAAGGCGACCATGCCTTCCCGCTTGGCCCAGTCTTGGTCGGGCACTCGCGGGTCGCCAATGACCGAGTTAGTCAGGTGCGGCTTGCGCTCAGCGCCGATCAGCCCGATCTTGAATTGGCCGAGCGGAATCTTGCCGTGAGCGCCGTCGATGTGCGTGTACATACCGGCGCTCGCCTGGAGTTCAAGTACATTACTGATTGGATTCAGCGTCCAGATGCGGGCGAAGGCGGCGTCGAGGTGCTCGACCATCGCCGTCGCGGAGAGTTGCAATATCTCGCGCAGAGTTCCTTTGTGCGCCAGCGTGCTGTTTACATGAGAATTAAACTCGGCCAAAACGACGCGCTCGTTCAGCGCCCCATTAGCCCGCGAGAGTTCCGAATTGGTTTCCTCGAGCTTGCGGACCAAGGCCTCGCTGTACTCCTTCATCACCTCCAATTGATCGGGCTCTCGGCACTGCTTGGCCCGGCCCGCTCTTGTTTCCACCGCTTCGTAAAGAGCTTTGATAATCACTTCCGGCATGGCCGGTTTACACACGAATCTGTCGGCGCCAATATCCAGCGCCACCTTTTCGTCCGCTGGAGACGTAAAAGTCGCGCTGTAAGCGATGAACGGAATCGGAGTCAATGCCGGGTTTTTGCGAATTTCATAGCACAGGCGGTAGCCGTCCATGTGGGGCATAAGAATGTCGGAGATCACGGCGTCGATTTTGTCGTTCTTAAGAGACTTGAGTGCCGTAAGCCCGTCTGCGCATTCGACCACCGTGTGGCCCTCTTCAATGAGCAGAAGCCGCAAGTACTTGCGGTTTAAACGATTGTCGTCAGCGATCAGAATCTTCATGTCAGGAGGTCAGCACTCCATCTTGAATCTTCGGAGGTTCGCCAGTGTCGGTTAATTCGACGTTACGTACGATCGGCAACGTGAAAGTAAACTTGCTGCCTTTGCCGATTTCACTCTCGGCCCAAATCTTACCGCCATGGGCTTCAACGATCATCTTGGAAATCACCAATCCGAGGCCGCTGCCTTTGTGCTCCGAAGTTTTGCCGCTGCTGCTCTGCTGGTATTTCTGAAACAGGATCGCGAGCTCGTCCTGAGGAATACCCATGCCGGTGTCCTGCACTTGAACGATAATTCCGCGACGCGGATCGTGACGCGCATGAAGCTCAATCGAGCCGCCATCCGGAGTGAATTTCAGAGCGTTGCTCACCAGGTTACTGAGCACCTGGCCGAGGCGCCGGGAATCGACTTCGATGGCTGGCGGCAGGCCTTCGGTTTGATAACTGAGGTGGATATTTTTGCTTCGCGCTAACGGGCCGAAGTTTTCGACCGCCTCATGAATCAGGTCGGTGATGGCGATCGGCGCCAGTGAAAGCTCGACCTGGCCCGCCTCCAGTTTGGAAACGTCGAGGAAGTCGCTGACCAATTCGACCAGGCCCGCCGCGTTGTTTCTGACCCGCGCCAACCATTGGTTCTGCTCTGAGTTCAGCTCTCCCAAAAGACCGCCCTGCATCATCTCCATGACGCCCATGATCGTCGACAGCGGCGATCTCAGATCGTGAACAATCATCGCGCTGAAATCGGCTTGCTGTTTAGCCGCTTTCTCCAACTCAATCGCCTGATCGGCGCTGTGCTCATAGAGTTGCGCATTGCTAATCGCCATGGCGGCCTGGCCCGCCAGAGTGCTGAGAAATTCGATCTCCTCGCCGGTAAAATCGTGCGCTTCGTTCTTGAAGAACGTGATCAGCCCCAGGACATCGTTCTTGGCGACTAGCGGCAGCTGAACCAACGCGACCAATCCCTGCCGCTGCAGGAACGCCGAGAAACCGACGCGTGGATCAGTTTGGCCATTACGAACGATCAGAGGAGCAATTCTCGGCGTCAAACTTTCCGCGCCGCTGGCGCCATCGAACTCCGCCTTCCATTCGCTTTCAGCGATATTGTGGCACGCCGCCGGTTCCAATCGGCCGCTCTTTTTGTCAAGCAATTGCACCGCAACCGCCGGATAGGGCAGAAACCGATCGATCTTTTGCAGCAGTTCGCGCAGCACCGCATCGAGATTCAAGCTCGACGTGCTCGCCAAAACGATCTCGTGCAAAGCGCCGATGCGCGCGAGATTGCGTTCGGTTTCCTGGGACAGACGGGCATTTTCCAGCGCGATCGAGATTTGATGCGCGATGGCAGGAAAAATATCCGTCTGCTTTGAAGTTAATTCAGAATCTCGGCTGGCAATGGTCATTATGCCGAAGGTTTTTCTTGGTGTCATGAGCGGAAGAACAACAGCGGCATCGAAGCCTTCGCGCACCAATTCGTTTTGGCTACTCACGGATTTATTTCGCAGACCCACCAGAAAAACCGGCTGGGTCGAGTCAATAGCCTTTTGACCTTCGGCTTCGTCAATCAGCATGACCGGTTGTGCGCGCATAAAGGAATCGGAGAAGCCCTGATAAACCGAGTCGCCAAACTGGTTGTTCTGATCGTTAATGAGGCGAATCGAGGCCGCGTCCGCGCCGGTGAGCTTGATGATTTTCGCAATGGTTTTGTTTAGCACATCGCGAAACTCATCAGTCCGGCTGATGATGGGAATGGTGAGAGCGGAAAGCGTCGCTTGCTGCGACGATTGTAGCTGTTCGGCCATGTGATTGAACTGCTGCGCCAGGTCGCCGATTTCATCATGGCTCTCGACCGCAACGCGGTATTCAAGATTGCCGCCGCCGACCTGCTCGGCGCCTTCTCGCAGCGTGATGATCGGTCTGGTGAAACGCCGGCTTAATTTCTGCGCTAGCAGGAAGCTCGACAGCAGTCCGATTAAAGACAGGATTAGAAAAAACCATATTTTTTGGCGTATCGGCTCGTAGAGCAGGGATTCGGGCTGCTCGATCACGACCGACCATGGCGGCGTGGTAAAGCGCAGCCCGGTGGCCACCATCAACGCTCCCGATTCGTTGGTGTAGTTGCCCTCAACGAAATCGATATCCAGAGAATTTTTTGGATCCGTGAGCCGTTGGATCAAAGGGCGATTGGCGAGTGAGATTTGCCGAAGCACCAGGCTTGGGTCGGCAGCCGCGATCAACCGGCCGATGTCGTCCACCACATATGCCCGGCCGTCATAATTGAGCTTAAATTCCTGTGTCAAAGATAACAGCGACTTGAGATTGATGACCACGAACACCAAACCGGAGCCCGCCAGGTGAACGGTCAAAGTGACCGACGGTTCCGAAGTCTCGGCAACGGTCACTGCTCCCCAATGGACTTCTTGCTTCAGTCCGTCACGGAAGAGCGCTGTCGCCGAGCGGTCAAGTAGATCGCCGGTGGTGACGGCGGATTTGCGGGCCACTTTTACAAGTTCTTTTCCGTCATTGTCGAGAATACCAACTTCTTCGAACTCCGGGTCGCTTTGCAGCCGTTGTTGCGCAATGAGCCGGATTTGCTCGCGGTCGCCGTCAAAAAAATAAGGCCGCATTCGTACCGCGGTGTTTTTCACATTGAGTTCTTCTGTTTCAAGTTGCTGCTTAATTCGATCGCGGATCAGGCGAATGGAGACGCGCCGCAGTTCTGCTTGGTCTTGGTTGATTTCCCGGATCGCGCTGGGCAGCCAAATCAAGTTGACGATCAGGACTGATCCGAAGCTCATGCCGACCAGCAAAAGAAATATTCGCCGCCTAATTGACCCTGATACTGAAAAAAATTTTCTGATCATCTGCCCGTTACGCTGCGGTTATTGGATTACTCGATCGGCCTGCGCTAAAATTCCACGCGGGATAGTCAGGCCGATTTGTTTTGCCGTAGTCTGATTAATTGCGAAAAAGAATCTGCCGGGGGGTTCGACCATAATTTCGCCGGCCTTGGCTCCGAATAATATTTTGTTGATAAGATTGGCCGCCTGACGCCCGATCAGTCGGGAATCAGGTCCGTACGAGGTAAGCGCTCCCCGATCGACCAAACCGTCCTCATTAACACTCAGCGGAATTCGGTCTAGTTTGGCTTTGTTGATTAGCAGATCGATGTTGAATCGCACTAAATTTGAAGACGTGTTGAAAATTGCGTCAACCGATCCCTTAGAAGTTTTATCGAGAACCGTTTTTATCTCTTCATCGCTGGTAACGTCGTGCCGAACAAGTTTTACCCCCAACTTTTTTGCCGCTTGGTCCAGTGAGTGAAACGAGCTTGTAGAGACGCTTTCATTGGACGCAACAATAACCAGCAGCCGCTTGGCCTTTGGCGCGATTTCCAAAAGAACTTCAAGCCTTTTGCCCGAAAGCGAATCGGTGGTAGATGTGACTCCGGTTAGATTGCTTTTGGAGTACGGGTAATAGGCGACAAGTCCAGCGCTAACCGGATTGCCCACCCAGGCAAAAACAACCGGCACCGAGGATGTCGCTTGCTTTGCCGCCATTGTGTGAGGGATTGTTACCGTGAAAAGCAGGTCCGGCTTGCTGCCCATGAGGGTCGCCGCTCGCGCAGACAGATCGGCGGTGCTGCCCTTCGTGTCCTCCAATAGGAAATTGATGTTCTTTCCATCTATGTAACCGAGTCGGGTGAGGCCCTCCTCCATTCCTTTATGCACCGCCGCCAACCCCAATCCCGGGGTGAAGATGGCGATGCGAGGATTGTGCAGTTCGGCGCCAAACAGTGATGTTGGCGCCCAGAGCGCAGAGAGTACTGCGAGCACAATTGCGAGTCTGCTCAGACGTAGATTCGTTTGTTTCATTTTCTTTTTTTTTCGCTAGTCCACTATGTGCTGCACTCGCTCGAGAAACTTTCGAGGCATTTTAATGCCGATGATTTTCGCCGTCGTGCGGTTAACGGCGAGAATCTGGCGCTCCGGCGTTTCGATGGGAATCTCCGACGGTTTTGTTCCGTTCAGAACCTTGGCTACGATCCTCGCCGTTTGAACTCCGATCAGTGCGAAATCGTCTCCGTAGGAGACGAGCGCGCCTTGTTGCACCATGGATTCTTCGTAGACGCTTAAAGGAAGTTTGTCTTTGTTCGCCTTGTCGATGAAAAGGCCGATATGATTTCTTAGAAGGTTTGACGGCACGAGTATGATTGCATCGACGGATCCCTTCGCCGTGTCGAGAAGAGCCTTCTCAATGTCTTCTTTGGTTGCCACGTCTCGGCGAATCAGGTGGACGTCGAGCTTCTTCGCAGTCTCCTGTAAAAATTTGAACGAGATTTGGGCAGCGTCTTCCTTGGTCGTAACAATGACCAGGGCCCGCCTCATGCCTGGGAGCAACTCTTTTAACAGTTCGAGCCGCTTACCGGAAAGGCCCACGGTGTTGGTCGCCACTCCCGCGAGATTGTTTTTCGAGGAAGCGTAACTGGCCACGAGGCCTAACCGCACCGGGTCTGCCACCACCGCGAAGACGATGGGAATGTCGCCCGCGACCTGTTTGGCCGCTGAGGCGTGGGATGTGGTTACCGTGACGATAAGAAAAGGTTTAGCCTCGAGAAGCCGCATCGCCGCCTTGACCGGATCTAGCGTTGCCATTTCGGTGTCTTCGACGATCAAGTTTATCTGCTTGCCTTCGACATATCCGAGTTGCGTCAGTCCGTGCCGCAGTCCCTCTAGCACCGGCGCCAAGCCTCGGCCAGCAGTGAGCACGCCAATGCGGCGAACCGCCGTCGCTTGCGCCCAGGAAAAACCGGCGAGCATAAGCGTAAGCGCAATCGGCGCGAGTAAAATGCTTAGTGCTCGCTCAACGGAGCCGCTTCGTTGCATTTTTCACGTCCTGGTTAGCTCAGAGATTCTTTTTCTTCATGCTTCGAGGTCGCAAAAACGATCCAACTGCTACGAACAGAATTTTAAGACACGTTTTGGTTCTTCTTCACAGCTAGTCCACTATGCGGTCCACATGTTCGAGAAACTCGCGCGGGATTTTAAGGCCGATGGTTTTAGCCGTGGCGCGGTTGACGACGAGGACCGGCCGCTCCGGGGTTTCGATGGGAATCTCCGAGGGCTTTGTCCCGTTCAGAACCTTGACCACGAGTCGCGCCGCTTGAATCCCGATCAGCCGATTGTCCTCGCCGTAGGAGACGAGAGCGCCTTTCTTGACCAGTTCTTCAGTGTGAACGGCGAACGGAAGTTTATCTTTGTTGGCTTTTTCGACGAGTAGGACAACATGATTTCGCAGTAGAATTGCGGGCACGTGAATGATCGCGTCGACGGAACCCTTCGGAGTACCGAGGAGAACTTTCTCAAGCTCTTCTTTGCTGCTCACATCACGCCGGATGAGCTGGATGCCGAATTTCTGCGCAGCCTCCGCCAGAAAGGGAAAAGACTTTTGCGCGACGAGCTCGCTGACTGTGACAATTGCGAGCGCGCGCTTCATACCCGGCAGCAATTCTTTAAGGATCTCGATGCGTTTTCCCGACAAGCTTGACATGCTGTTAGAGACTCCGGTGAGATTGTTCTTCGAAGACGCGAAGCCGGCTACGAATCCGGCCTGCACGGGATCCGCAAGCACAGTGAAGACAATCGGCAAGCTTCCGGCGACCTCCTTGGCTGCCGCCGTATGACTGGTCCCCACGGGGACGAGCAGGTCGGGCTTGGCGGCAACGAGTCGCATCGCCGCCTGGACCGGATCGACGGCTCCCATTTTGGTGTCTTCGACGATGAAGGTTATCTGCTTCCCTTCGACGTATCCGAGCTGCGCCAACCCATGGCGTAGTCCTTCCAACACCGCTCCGAAGTCTCCGCCGGGAGTGAGCACGCCGATTCGACGAACATTTGTCGATTGTGCCCAAGAGGAGCCGGTGAGACCGAGAGTTAGGACCAGAGAAAACAAGAAGGTGCCGAACGCTGACTTTGAAATTTTGCCTTGGTTCACTTTTCGCCTCTTTTCCGATGCGACGGATGCACAACATCCATCCCCGTTGTAGTTTGCCGGATTGCGTCGATGACCGTAAAACACTTAAGGACCGAACCCATCTAACTGTACGCAGATGCTGTGCCATCGAAACTTTTTAGCGTAACTCCCCGATAGAAATAGAGAATGAGCGATGGAAGAATCCGGATTAGACAGAAATGGACAAGTTTGAACAACCAGTGGAAAGCTATAAACGAACAATTGAGATTCAACACCCAGCTTCCCGTTCCAGCTCTTTGGACTATTCCATCCGTGCGGCAATTGGGTCAGAATCCAACTTTAACAGATGGCTATTCGCTCAACCCCGACGAACGCTCGATTCTGGCTTTTCGGGCGGCAACGTGGTCGACCTCGAAGGGACGGAATTAATCTCTTTCCGGCTCTCAGTGACAAATCGGATTGGCATGATACAATTTAAGGACTGGTTATCATTTCGCGGTGTTAGCTTCGGATTTGTACTTCGGTAGCTGGACGCGGACAGATCATGGACGCTGTGCATTTTTTTACCAAGCGCGACCGGACTTTGCTGGTGGGTCAATGGGCCAAGAGGATACCCGATCCGTTCACGGGCATTAAGCTGGTTATTGAGTCATCACATTGCTTTCGCGCTCATAAGTTTTTGCATCAAGATCATTGCCTTTTTCCTGATCCGCGCCGCGCCGCGCCAGATTACAGGTTGCTATTTCCGTCGCTCGTCAGCTAATCAGACGTGGTTTATCAGTGATGCCAACGCAGGGACAAAATATTAGTGGTGATGCGGATTTGGCCGGGCGGCGGTTGGTCATTGTATCCAACCGCTTGCCGTTCAATATCAGTGTCGAGGCCGGACAATTGGCGTTTCATCCCAGCGCCGGCGGGCTGGTCACCGGCCTGGCCTCGTTCAGAGCAGCGCGTGATAAAGGCTCAGCGCTAACCCAAGAGCACCTTTGGGTCGGCTGGCCGGGAAATAGCGTCGACGATGAGCTGCGCGAACAGGTAGTTGCCCAAGCCTTCGAGAAATTTCAGTCCTATCCGGTTTTTCTCTCTGAGGCGCAGATGGATCAGTTCTACCTTGGCTTTTGTAACGCGACGATCTGGCCATTGTTTCATTATTTCACTTCTTTTGCAGTCTACGATCCGCCGTTTTGGGACCAGTATAAACAGATTAATCAGCTCTTCGCCGACGCCCTCGATCGCATTCTTCGCCCCGATGACGTGGTCTGGGTCCACGATTATCATCTCATGCTGTTGCCGCGATTGATTAAAGCGCGCCATCCGCAGCTGTCGGTTGGGTTCTTTTTGCATATCCCGTTTCCTTCGTTCGAGGTATTTCGGCTTCTGCCCGGCGCCTGGCGCCGCGAGATACTCGAGGGCTTGCTGGGCGCTGATCTGATCGGCTTCCACACTTACGAGTACACGCACCATTTTCTTCAATCGGCGTTGCGGATTCTTGGCTACGAACACCAGTTGGGCCAAATCATCGCGGCGGATCACGTCGTCAGGGTCGACAGGTTTCCAATGGGCATCGATTTTGGCAAGTTCGTCAACGCCGCCAATGCTGCCGCCACCGAGATCGAGGCGCAAGAATTACGCAACACGCTCACCGGTGTGAAGCTCATTTTGTCCGTCGATCGGCTCGATTACTCCAAAGGGATTGCCAATCGCTTGGACGGTTACGAAGAGTTTTTGCAATCCAACCCGGAATATCATGGCAAGGTGGCGCTCCTGATGGTCGTCGTGCCGTCACGCATCGGTGTGGTTCAATACGATTTGATGAAGCGGCAAATTGAGGAGCTGGTTGGCAAAATCAATGGCCGCTTCGGCCGAGTCGGCTGGACTCCGGTGGTCTATCAGTATCGCCACGTTCCCTTCGAGTCTCTGGTGGCACTCTATTCGGTGGGCGATATTTGCCTGGTCACGCCGCTGCGTGATGGCATGAATCTGGTTGCCAAAGAATACATCGCCACGCGTAACGATGGCGCGGGAGTTCTGATTCTCAGCGAAATGGCGGGCGCCGCGAAAGAGCTGCCCGAGGCGATCATCGTCAATCCCAACAATCGGCTCGCCATCGCCAACGCGTTGAAAGAAGCGTTGGACACCAACGTCGACGAGCAACGCAAGCGCAATCGCCTGATGCAACGGCGCTTGAAACGCTACAATGTCACTCGTTGGGCCAATGATTTTCTCGCCACGCTGCTGGGCGTCCGCGAAATCCAGGGCCGCATTGAATCAAAACTAATTTCTGCCAGCGCACTACGCCAGATCGTTGCCCGTTTTCATGCCAGCAGTCGACGCATGCTGTTCTTCGACTACGACGGCACATTGACGCCGCTGGTGTCGCACCCGTCGCTGGCCCGGCCGGATATCGCACTACGAGACCTGTTGCGAGCTCTCAGCGCCGATCCGAGAAACGATGTCGTCATTACCAGTGGCCGCGACCGGCCGACCCTGGAAGATTGGCTGGGTGCCCTGCCGCTTGGCCTGGTCGCCGAACATGGCGCTTGGCTCAAGCTCGCCGGCCAGTCGTGGCAACGTGCCAAAATGGTGCCGAGCTTGTGGAAGCATGAGTTGTTACCGATCCTGGAAATTTACGCCGATCGCTTGCCCGGGAGTTTCGTGGAGGAGAAGGAAGAGTCGGTGGCTTGGCATTATCGCTTGGCCGATCCCGAACAGGCCGATCTGTGTGCGCCGGAGCTGGTTGATCACCTCTTCAGTTTGACCACCAAGAGCGATCTTCAGGTGGTCCAGGGCCACAAAGTCGTGGAAATCCGCCGTGCCGGCATCGACAAGGGGAATGCCGCGGCGCATTGGCTCAGCCAATCTGACTACGATTTTATTTTAGCGGTTGGCGATGATGCCACCGACGAAGACTTGTTCAAGTCGCTACCGCCGTCCGGAGTCTC
>WNFL01008885.1_pt1 | contig 10156 bp, 9 predicted proteins | sample 5400361 | NCBI WGS metagenome assembly WNFL01 (sample SAMN13153351, study PRJNA577476) | soil metagenome | isolation source: 40 cm soil on Douglas fir-dominated hillslope | place: USA:California | collected 2013-09-17
CGATCGTGGTGTGTCTTCGTTAACATAGATTTAAGGTCACCTTAAGATCGATTTAACTTCGTTCGTTTAGGCTGAGTCCTCCGCATGTTTCAAATCGGAAACTTCCGCGTATCGTGATCACGCCGACGCCATTGGGGCTGGGGTTCTCATAAGTCATCGCGGTTTCCGTCGCAGTTTGAGGAGGACAAAATGTCTGAGCGACTTGGCAGCTTTCCGCCCGCCTCTTTTCGTCTCGTGCTGTTTGTCACTGTGTTGTTGGGCGCATCGGCGATTGCGATGGCTCAATCCGTGCCCGCACAGGTCGGATCATCGGTGCGCTCATTGACAGCGGATCGCCCGCCTGCCGGCGTCAGTGTGGACGAACGGCTTAGGGCGCTGGAAGAAGAATTACGTCAACAGAACCAGTCGCTCACGGAGATGCGGGCAATAATTGCAGAGCAGCAGCGCGTGATCGGAGCACTGGCGGCGAAAACCGTTGATGCGAAAGCAGGAGAACAGAAAGCTGTTGCGGCTGCGGCCACTGTAACAGATCCTTCACCGGTCCGGGGGGCGACTGAAGCTCAAACTCCAACCCTGGAAGAACGAGTTAAGAAGGTCGAAAGCAAGGTTCTGGCGATTGGTCCCTTTCGTCTTAGCGGAGACTTCCGTTTGCGTTTTGACGGCGTCTTTCGAAAAGCCGACCCGACTCCGCCGGCGGGGTTCGCGGCGCTCACGCATCAGCAAAACGCGCGCATGCGTTACCGCGTGCGGTTGAATCTGGATACCGATATTGATTCGCGGCTCAGCTTTCACGGCCAATTGTCGACCGGCCAGGTAAACAATCCGCTGACAGGTGATCAGGACTTTGGCGAGACCACTGCCCACCATCCGTTTTTCATCAGCGAAGCCTGGATAGATTTTCATCCGAACAAAGCCACTCAGTTTCAGGCGGGCCGCGTGCAGGAAATCTTCGCCGACAATTCGCGGTTCCTATTCGATGATGACATCCGCTTCAATGGTTTCAACGAGAAATACAATCTCACTTTCAAGCGAAACAGTCTGAAAATCTCAAGCCTTGAATTCCGCGCCGGCCAATACATTTTCAGTAATCCGAACGTGGCGATTGTGACGGCCGGCAGTCCCCTGGCGCAGGCGGGTGCGCTTCTCGGGTCGACCGGGCGTAGCTCGAATCTTTTTCATCAGGGTGTGCTGATGAATCAGAAGTTCAACGATCGCTGGAGTAGTCAGTTCGGTGGTGACGTTCAACTTTATCGCAATCCAAATCAAATCCAATTGGCTTCGACTGCCAATGGCGTCGCGCTGATTGTGCAGAACGGTTTGGGACTCGCGCTTTCCGGGCCTTTAGCAGGTACCGGCAACGCCACTACTACACCGGGCGGCGCGATCTATACGGCAAGAAATTTTCAGATTGCGCGTTTAACTTATCGGCTTAACTGGGCTGGTTTCCAGGCAGGTGGCCGGGCTTATCCGATCGCTTTTAACATCCAGGCCGCGCGCAATGTGGGCGTCGGGATCAGAGAGCGCGATGCATTCCTGGGCTCGCTGCAAATCGGCAAGGTGGCCGGACGTGGCGATGTGGCCTTCCTTTATGTGTTCTCAACCAAAGGCGCCAACTCACTCATCTCGCAGGTTACCGACGACGATTTGGGTACGGGCAGCGGCGTGAACATTCGCACCAACCATTTTCGCTTCGACTATGGCATTGCAAAGAAGGTAACGCTGCAGAGCTTGCTCTATCTGCAAACAGAACTGCGCAACAGCGGAGATCTTCCAAACTTCTTTGTGCCGCTCAACGCATTTACGCCGCGGCAATACCGCGTCCAGGAGCAGATCGTATTTAGCTTTTGATTTGGAGTGCGACTTCTCGCTTTCTACGCGTGAAGTTGCCAATGTTGGAAAAGCTGCGACAAGTCGCAGCACTCCAAAAACAATCTAACCCGGAGGATTTTCATGCTGGTATCCAATAGGATCGTACGAGCAAAGTTTGGTCTCGTTTTGATGGCGGCTATCGCCTTCGCTTTCGCGGCGTGTGGCGGCAACACGGGCGGCGACGTCAGGCTACAGGGCGCCGGAGCTACCTTTCCAAACCCGCTGTATCAGAAATGGCTAAGCGAGTATGGCAAGTTGCATTCGAACGTCAAGATTGACTATCAGTCAATCGGATCGGGCGGCGGTATCAAACAGATTCAGTCGCGGACCGTGGACTTTGGCGCTTCGGATTCGCCGATGAAAGACGAAGACTTGCGCGCCGCTCCCGGTCCAATTCTCCACATCCCTACGGTGCTGGGGGCCGTCGTAATCACTTATAACCTCTCAGGTGTTTCGCAGCCGTTGCGTTTTCCTCCGGACGTAATTGCGGATATTTTTCTCGGCAAGATCAAGAAGTGGAGCGACCAGCGGCTCAAGACCGACAACCCCGGCGTTACCCTTCCTGATTCAGATATCACTGTCGTCCATCGGTCAGATGGCAGCGGCACCAGCGCGGTCTTCACGGATTACCTTTCAAAAGTCAGCCCGGAATGGAAAGAAAAAGTTGGCTCCGGCACTTCGCCGAATTGGCCCGTCGGCCTCGGAGGCAAAGGTAATGAAGGCGTGACCGGCCAGGTCAAGCAGACGCCGAACACGATCGGATACGTTGAGTTGGCCTATGCGGCCCAGAACAAACTTCCCGTCGGACTGGTTAAGAACAAATCTGGTAATTTTGTCGAGCCATCCATTGATGCAGTAACTTCGGCGGCCGCGGCCGCAATCGTAGCGACGCCGGATGACTTACGCGTATCAATTACCGATGCGGCCGGCCCTACTGCGTACCCGATTTCAAGTTACACCTACATTCTGGTTTACCAGGAACAGCCAGATCCGGCTAAGGGAAAGATACTGGTCGACTTTTTGTGGTGGGGAATCCACGACGGTGAAAAGTTCGCGAAGGATTTGCTGTACGCGCCACTGCCCGACGAAATCGTGAAACGCGCCGAGGCCAAAATCAATTCAATAACCTCTGGCGGCAAGCCCTTGCGATAGTTCGCTAATTTTGTTTAGAGGCGGGCGTTGCCCGCCGTCTAATGTCACCGGATATGGACGAACACGCCGGCGGGCAACGCCCGCTTCTAAACGCTTTCCGTATGCCCTTCGCACAGTGGCGCCGAAGACTCTCGCCTACCGGCAATACCGGCGATGCGATTTTTCGTGGCCTCATCTTTGGCGTTGCCCTCTCGGTGGTCTTAATCGTCGGAGCGATGATCGTCGCGCTGGCTTCCCACTCAATGCTCTCAATTCGCCAGTTTGGTTTCACTTTTCTTATTAGCCGGGAATGGAACCCCATCAAAGGCCAGTTTGGAGGTTTGGCATTTATCTATGGGACCATTGTCTCTTCATTGATAGCGCTCGTGATCAGCGTGCCGCTTTCGTTGGGCATTGCGATCTTTCTGGTAGAGCAGGCGCCGCGCTTTCTGTCGCGTCCAATTACCTATCTGGTCGAATTGCTGGCGGCAATTCCTTCAGTGGTTTATGGACTATGGGGCATCTTCGTGTTGGCTCCATTCCTGCGCGAGCATGTCGAGCCGTCCCTGGCGCACTGGTTCGGATGGCTGCCTCTGTTTCGAGGCCCGATCACCGGGATCGGATTGCTAACCGGCGGAGTGATTCTGGCCATCATGGTGACGCCGATTATTTCAGCAGTTGTTCGTGACGTACTGTCGGCTGTTCCGAATACCCAACGCGAGGCCGCGCTGGCATTGGGCGCAACCAAATGGGAGACGACCCTGGTAGTCCTGGTCAACGGCGCGCCGGGAATCGCCGGAGCCATAATCCTGGGCCTGGGTCGCGCGGTTGGCGAAACGATGGCCGTGACTATGGTAATCGGCAATCGACCGCAAATAAGCCCTTCATTGTTTGAGCCGTCATACACTCTGGCTTCTGTGATCGCTAACGAATTCACCGAAGCTACCGCTGATATTTATTTGAGTTCGCTGGTCGAGCTGGGATTGATTCTTTTCCTTGTGACCTTTGTCGTAAACGCCATCGCTCGCGTGTTGGTATGGAGGGTAACGCGCAGGACCGCCGGAGTTGGAATGGCGGTATAGCGCAAATTGCCGCTTCGCGCAGGAAGAATAACTTGCGCCACGATATGAGAGCTCTTTCACGCATTGATCGTTCGCGCCGGGCCACCAGCGCCGTCATGACATCGTTCACGGCGGTGTGCACCTTGGTGGCGATTAGTACCCTGGCCATCATTCTTTCTTACATCGCCATGCGCGGTATCAACGCGCTCAGTTTTCGGTTTCTGGTTGATCCTCCGCGCCCTGTGGGCGAAGGCGGCGGCATCGGCAACGCTATCGTCGGCTCCGCCGTCTTGCTGCTTCTCTCTTGCGTCGTCGGCATCCCCGGAGGCATTGGTACCGGAGTCTACCTGTCAGAATTTAGCGGCGGATTCTTCGGAAGTGTCGTTAGGTTTCTGGTCGATACCCTGACCGGTATACCTTCAATCGTAACGGGTGTATTCGTTTATGCGGTCGTGGTGCTCCGCATGAAACACTTTTCCGCGCTGGCCGGCGGCATAGCGCTCGCGCTGATCATGATTCCGATCGTAGCGCGGACGACCGAAGAGATGATTCGCCTGGTTCCGCATAGTTTGCGGGAAGGCGCACTCGCGCTTGGAGCTCCGCAATGGAGAGTGACACTGGGGGTGGTGATTCCGGCTGCCGCGTCAGGGATCGCGACCGGCGCGATGCTGGCGGTCGCGCGCGTCTCGGGAGAAACAGCGCCGCTGCTTTTCACCGCATTTGGCAGCCGGTTCTTTCCCAGAAACTTGAACGAGCCGATCGCTTCTCTGACTGTGCAAATCTATAACTATGCGATTTCTCCGTATGACGAGTGGCACGCGCAGGCCTGGGCAGCGACCCTGGTCTTAATGGCGCTTATTCTGGGCATCAACATCGTGGTGAGAATCGTGACGCGTAAGAAATTTTAGGAATAGGTGGTTTCGTCCTCTCCCAAAGGGAGACGGAGCAGAGCAATCAATAGTTAACCGAAATGTCGACATCCACGCCCTTGACAGCACCGAAGTTCGAGGTTAAAAGCCGCGCTGCATTGACTGACAGCGCTACCAAGATCGCTGTCGGCGGTCTGAATTTCTACTATGGCCGAACAGAGGCCTTGCAAAACATTTCCATCAATATCCCTGAACGAATGGTTATGGCTTTTATCGGTCCGTCCGGATGCGGTAAAACTACCTTCCTGCGCACGCTGAACCGCATGAATGACGTTATTCCGGGCACTCGAGTAGAAGGCAGCGTTTTGCTTGATGGGCAGGATATCTACGCGCCGGGGTCGGATGTGGTTGAGTTGCGCCGCAAAGTCGGAATGGTCTTTCAGAAGTCTAACCCTTTCCCTAAATCGATTTTTGACAATGTCGCTTATGGGCTCAGGATTAATCGCCTTAGTGATAGCAAAAGCGAACTGTCAGACCGGGTCGAACAGGCTTTGCGCGATGCGGCGCTCTGGTCAGAGGTTAAGGATCGCCTGAAATCCTCGGCCCTCAGTCTTTCGGGTGGACAACAGCAGCGGCTTTGTATTGCGCGCGCGCTGGCCATTCGTCCCGAGGTGATATTGATGGACGAGCCGGCATCCGCGCTTGATCCGATTGCCACGTCGAAGATCGAAGAGCTGATCGTGGATCTGAAAAAGCAGTACACGATTGTAATCGTGACCCATAACATGCAGCAGGCGGCACGCGTGTCAGACTTGACCGCGTTCTTTCTGCTCGGCAAACTGATCGAACTGAATACGACTGAAAAGATGTTTACAGCGCCGACTGAAAAGATGACCGAAGACTATATCACCGGCCGATTCGGCTGATTGTACATAGAAGCCATGGAAGTACACCGACATCTCGACGAAGAACTCGACGCGTTACGCGCCAGCGTCCTGCGTCTGGGCGGCGAAGCCGAGGCCGCGCTGATCAAAACCATGCGCGCCCTGACCGAGCGAGACACTGAGGCGGCGCGCGAGGTGCTCGAGCATGACGACGAAATCGATCAGCTGGAAGTCGCAGTCGATCGCCAATGCATAGACATTTTTGCGCTGCGACAGCCGGCTGCGCGCGATCTGCGCTTTGTTTTGGCGGTAGCCAAAATGGCGCCGGTGCTGGAACGGATCGCGGATCACGCTTCCAACATAGCTCGCGGAGCCATCGATCTTAATCAAGAGCCGGAACCAAAAGACTATTCGCGGTTGCGGAAAATGGGCGAGATTGCCTCAGAAATGCTGGCAGCATCACTGGACGCTTTTTCGAAGAATGATGCCGCTGCGGCACGGGCCGTCATCAAGCGCGACGCTGAAATCAATGATCTCCATAACCAAATTTTTCACGAGTTGATCGAAATGATGACCGAGGAGCCGTCAACTGCGACTCGAAATGCGCGTTTGCTGTTCGTGGCCAAACATCTCGAGCGGATTGGTGACTATGTGACCGATATCTGCGAGTTGACCGTTTACATGGCAGAGGCTGCGATTATTAAGCATATACATTGATTTCGCGGAGTATTTTGGGTGGTTGCAATCCGCACCAATTGATAAGCGTAGAGTTACTAGCCAGCGACTTCAAAAGTATGATTGAATGGCGACCGTTTCATTCAATCTTAGTTCGCCTTTGACCGGAGGGGAATGACTGCGACAGTAGCCCTTACGCTTTTTATTGTTTTTGTTGCGCTGGTTTTCGATTTCACCAACGGCTTTCACGACGCGGCCAACTCGATCGCGACTGTAGTCTCCACGCGCGTACTTTCTCCGCGCTACGCCGTTATGTGGGCCGCGACCTTCAACTTCGTCGCATTCGCCGTGTTTGGCACGCGCGTCGCAAAAACGATTGGAGGCGATCTGGTGAGAATCGATCTGATTCACCAGGACCAGCGCCTTTTTGTTCTTTGCGCCGGGTTGATCGGAGCAATCATTTGGAACCTGATCACCTGGTATCTGGGCTTGCCGACTTCCAGTTCGCACGCCCTGGTTGGCGGTTATGCGGGCGCGGCGGTTGCCGCTTACCACGGCATCAGTGGGTTGCTGAAACCCGAAGGATGGATCAAGACGCTGATATTTATCGTGGCTTCGCCGGTGATCGGATTCATTATGGGATTCGCCCTGATGGTCGCAGTCTATTGGATTTTTCATCGCTGGACGCCGGCCCAGGTGGACAAGACATTCCGTCGCGGGCAACTACTATCCGCCGCAGCCTATTCCCTGGGCCATGGCGGCAACGACGCGCAGAAGACCATGGGCATCATCACCGCGGTGCTGGCCACGGGAGGTATGTTCGGCTTGCACATGGGAGACAAGGGATCTTTGCCGGCTATTCCGATCTATGTGGTTCTGATTGCGCATGCAGCCATCGCGCTGGGCACTCTTTCGGGCGGTTGGCGCATTGTCCACACGATGGGTTCAAAGATTACCAAGCTACGGCCAGTGGGAGGCTTCTGCGCCGAGACGGCTGGAGCGATAACCCTTTTTGGCGCCACGGCGGCCGGGATTCCCGTGTCGACCACTCACACTATTACGGGCGCGATTGCCGGCGTAGGGTCGACCACGCGGCTATCGGCAGTCAAGTGGCGAGTGGCAGGACGAATCGTGTGGGCCTGGGTTTTGACCATTCCAGCGGCTTCCGTGTTCGCCGCGCTGTCATTTTTCGTTATTCGGTTAATAGCCGGCATCGTGGGCTGGACTGGCTGAACGGTCAAACCTACAGGATCGAATATTTGTTTTTGATTTCCTCATCAACTGCCTGAGCGTTCAGGGGCCATGCCGAAATCCGCCTTAATTATCGAAGACGATCCGGATATCGCTGAGAGCGTAAAATACAATCTCGAGTCGGCTGGCTTCACTGCGATTGTGGCGGCGACCGGCGAGCTGGGATTGAAACTCGCTCTTGATGCACAGAACCCTCCGGTGGTGATTGTCCTCGACCTGATGTTGCCCGGAATGAACGGGATGGAATTGTGTCGCCGGTTGCGGCGGGAAAACCAGACGCGGCGTATTCCAATCATCATGCTGACGGCAAAGACGTCAGAGGCTGACCGCATCGCGGGTCTGGACATGGGGGCGGATGACTACCTTGCCAAACCATTTTCAGTGCGAGAGCTCCTGGCGCGCGTGCGAGCGGTGCTGCGAAGAGTTGATGACGAACCGGGCGAATGCTACGAAGATGGCCGTATCACAATCGATTTCGGCGACGTCCGGGCGACCTGCGACGGCGCGAATGTGAAACTGACAAACAAGGAGTTCCAGTTGCTTTCGGTGCTCGCGAAAAAGCGCAGCCGGGTGGTCAATCGCCAACAACTTCTCGATCAGGTCTGGGGGTACAGTTATTACGGCGATGCGCGAACGCTGGACGTTCACATCCGCCGACTTCGTCAAAAACTGGGCGCCTGCGGCGACTGCATCGAAACCGTAGTCGGCGTGGGCTACCGTTTCGTAGGTTGCGCAACGGAGGAGGCAAGCGCTGCCCGCGCGGATGAGTAACTATCGGCCTCTTTTTGGCTTCTTTACGGCTGCGTTCGCAGCTCTGGTGGTTCTCGTCGTCTACCTTTCCGGTTTTCCGCACTGGTTAATCCTCTCAGTGTTTACCCTGCTCCTCGCGCTGAGTCTGGCTCTGTTGCTTAGAGGAAAGACTGAGGTGCGGGTAGTCGCTCCAATTGATCGTGAAGGCCGTGCGACGGGAATGGCATCGATCGACTTCTCTTCCGATCTCCTCGATGCGACTGTCAACGAGATGCGCGAAGGTCTGTTGGTAATCGATGCCGATATGCGCGTGATCGCCTCGAACCGGGCCGCGCGCGATCTGTTTTCACTTGTGGACAGCGCCATTAATTTGCGTCGTCTGACTGAATTGACGAGGAACCCCGCCATATACGACGCCTTTCTCGATGCCGTGCGCGGGACAGAGCGGGCCGGTGTAAAAGTTGAAACTTACGGTCCGACAAAGCGAGTTTTCGATTTGCGGGTGGTACCTCTGCGTGCGGAACACGGGCGTGCTGCGAACGGCGCGGTGGGAGTATTTTTTGACGTCACCCGGCTGGAGCGTTTGGAACTTGTGCGGCAGGAGTTTCTCTCGAACGTATCGCACGAGCTACGAACGCCCTTAACCTCGATCATGGCGTTGGCCGAAACGCTTGAAGCCGGCGCGATCGACGATCAGAAACACAATCGGCGATTTCTTTCGATCATCCAAAGAAACGCAGCGCGCATGCACCGGCTGATCGATGACATTCTGGAATTGGGCGCGATTGAAGCAGGAAACGTAAAGGTGCGACCTGAGAGCGTTTCGCTGCAGGCACTGGTTGATGATGTGGCCGCGAGTCTGTCAGCCGCGGCAGAGGCCCGAAGCGTCGTCATTCAGAACCTCGTCGACTCCGACGTAACAGTATTTGTGGATCCGCATCGGGCGGTTCAGATACTTACTAATTTGATTGAGAACGCCATCAAGTTCAACCGCGAAGGTGGCACCGTGACAATCAAACACCATCGCGACCGGGGCGACCGGATTAGCGTCGCAGATACCGGCGAGGGAATTCCTGCCCACCACCTCGATCGGTTGTTCGAGCGCTTCTATCGGGCGGACCGGGCCCGCTCGCGCGAACTTGGCGGCACGGGTCTGGGACTGGCCATCGTCAAACATCTGGTGAAAGCCCACGGCGGGGAGGTTACTGTCGAATCGCACTTCGGCGAGGGAACGCAATTTACGATCGAGCTTCCGAATGGTCTTGAGCAAAAACAGATTGGCGCTAGTCCAAGTAGAGGTCGGGACGGCGCTTAGTGGGAAAGCTGGTGGTGTTCTGCGAAATCTTGTGATCCTTTGAATGGGACAGTCCTTCGCTTCAACAACGATTCAGCCAGGCGGCGAAGTTGAGCGGGCATCTCGACGAACGAATACTCTTCAACCTCGCTGCGATACCGGGAAAGCAATTGAAGTTCGGCGCTACAGAAATCACAGCATGCCAAATGACTTTCAATCAGAGCCAGATCTTCCGTGACCATAAACGAGCGGCGAAACGCCAGGAGTGCTTGGGAGGTGGGGCACCCGGCCGTCTTGCGAAACAGACTAGTGAATGTCGAAGTCATGGATTGATTTCCGTTGACCCACCTCTGGGTTATCAGCACAAAAGGA
>WNFL01061302.1_pt1 | contig 10156 bp, 8 predicted proteins | sample 5400361 | NCBI WGS metagenome assembly WNFL01 (sample SAMN13153351, study PRJNA577476) | soil metagenome | isolation source: 40 cm soil on Douglas fir-dominated hillslope | place: USA:California | collected 2013-09-17
CCGCGGCCTCGGAGTCTTCGAGCTCCCTAAGAATGCGCTGGCAGTTTTCGACAAACGCAGTGCCCTCGGAGGTCAGCGACAAGCGCCGCGTTGTTCGCTGCAGAAGCTTGACACCTAGCCGCGCCTCGAGTGCGTCCAGCCGGCGGCTCACCATCGCCGGTGCGATGCCTTCGTAGCGGGCCGCCGCGGAGAGGCTGCCGCGCTGAGACACATTGACAAAAGTCGCGATTTGCTTGAAGTGGTCCACGCTTGATCTGTGCTGGCAAGTGAAAGAAGAACGCCACTTCCGCGGTGAATCTATACCCGTACGCAAAACTATACTCGGCCGAGAGCGTCTCTTGCGATCGACTGCCTTGCTTGCTTGCCTTGACTCCTTGTGACCCAAGCACTGCGCGCTGTCCTGTTTGATGTCTTCGGGACGCTGCTCGATGTGCATTCAGTCGCGCAGTCCGCGGAGCGTGTTTTCCCCGGCGCTGGCATGCACTTGTCGTTGCTCTGGCGCGACAAGCAGATCGAATACAGCAGGGTCAGAGCCCTATCGCAACGGTATGTCCTGTTTTCGGAACTGACGCGCGACGCGCTGCGGTATGCCGCCGACGTGCTTGCGCTGCCATTGAATGACGCGATCTGTGATGCACTGATGAATGAATATTCGCATCTGTCCCCCTTCGCCGATGCGCGGCCGGCCCTGATGCGCTGGCAACAGCAGGGCGCAGCGTTGGGAGTACTTTCCAACGGCGACCGTGAGATGCTGGTGCGCGCGCTGCGCGGTGCCGCGATCGATGAATTTTTTCCGCAGCCGTCTATCAACTCGGACCGGATCGACTGCGCCTGCCCGCCGCGCAGATCCTGTTCGTTTCGAGTAACGGCTGGGATGCTGCCGGAGCGAAGTGGTTCGGTTATCGAAGTTTCTGGGTCAACCGCAACGCCGCGCCGCGCGAGCGCCTCGGGCCCGCCTATGACGGTAGCGGACGAGATCTGGGCGCAGCCGCCGACTATTTCTTTGCCCATTCCAAGGAGTAACCGATGAGCGTGCCCGGCCTAGTCGTCAGCGCGCCGACGCGTGCTGAATTTGAAGACGTCCTGAGCGACGGCGCACTGGCCTTGGTCGCCGCTTTGCATCGAGAGTTCGAGCCGCGCCGGCGGCAACTGCTGGCCGACCGGGTTGCGCGAGCGCGGCGAATCGACGCTGGCGAGCAGCCGGATTTTCTGCCGCACACGCGTTCGGTGCGCGAGGGCGCATGGACGATTGCGCCGATCCCGCAGGCGCTCGAATGCCGGCGCGTTGAAATCACGGGTCCGGTCGAGCGCAAGATGATCATCAACGCGTTGAACTCGGGCGCCGATTCGTACATGGCCGACTTCGAGGACAGCAACACGCCGAACTGGGACAACCAGATCACCGGTCAGATCAACCTGATCGACGCCGTGCGCCGGCGCATCACGCTGGAGCAGGGCGGCAAATCCTATCAGTTGAACGAGAAAATCGCGGCGCTGCTGATCCGTCCGCGTGGCTGGCATCTGGACGAGAAGCACGTGACGGTCGACGGCCAGCGCGTGTCCGGTGGCATTTTCGACTTCGCGCTGTTCATGTTCCATAACGCGAAGGAACTGTTGGCGCGCGGCAGCAGTCCGTATTTTTATCTGCCGAAGATCGAGTCCCATCTGGAGGCACGGCTGTGGAACGACATTTTCGTCCGCACTCAGAGTGCTCTCGGGCTGGCCCACGGCACGATCAAGGCGACCGTCCTGATCGAGACGATTCTGGCCGCATTCGAAATGGACGAGATCCTGTACGAGCTGCGCGAGCACAGTGCGGGCTTGAATGCCGGCCGCTGGGATTACATTTTTTCCTGCATCAAGAAGTTCAAAGCCGACCGCAACTTTTGTCTTGCCAATCGGGCCGACGTGACCATGACGGCGCCGTTCATGCGCGCCTATTCGCTGCTCTTGTTGCAAACCTGTCATCGACGCATGGCACCGGCCATTGGCGGAATGAGTGCGCTGATTCCGATCAAGAACGACCCGGCCGCCAACGACAAAGCGATGGCCGGCGTGCGCAGCGACAAGGCACGCGAAGCCCAGGACGGCTATGACGGCAGCTGGGTCGCCCATCCCGGGTTGGTGCCGATCGCCATGCAGGAGTTTGTCAACGTGCTCGGCGCGCGTGCCAATCAGATCGACAAGCGGCGCGACGATGTGCAGGTTGCAGCGACTGATCTCCTGAAATTTCTGCCGGAGTCGCCGATCACCGATTCCGGACTGCGGCTGAATATCAATGTCGGCATCCACTACCTCGGGTCCTGGCTCGCCGGCAGCGGCTGCGTGCCAATTCACAATCTGATGGAGGACGCGGCGACGGCGGAAATCAGCCGCTCGCAGGTCTGGCAATGGATCCGCTCGCCCAAGGGCCGGCTCGCCGATGGTCGCAAGGTCGATGCCGCGCTGGTGCGGGCGCTGATTCCGGAAGAGCTGGCAAAGATCAAGAAGATCGTCAGCGGTGCGACCACGACTTACGATCGCGCAGCGATCATCTTTGAGCGGATGAGCACACAGCAAGAGTTCGCCGAGTTCCTGACGTTGCCGCTGTACGAGGAAATCGACTAGCGATTGCCAAGAATCGGACCGTCGATCGACATTCGGCTACGACCCAGTGGCGCAGTCCGGTTCGGAGAGCGAGATGGAGCGGCCCAACGTCTCCCTCGATCTGCGACGGGTCTTTGCCGCGCAGCGTGCGGCCGCGGAGCGCGAACCGTTTCCGGACTGGCCGAGCCGACGCACGCGCTTGCAACGATTGCGTCGCCTGATTTCCGAGAACGAAAGTGCAATTGCGCAAGCGATCGATGCAGACTTTGGCGGACGACCGGCGATCGAGACCGAGTTGGCCGAGGTCTGGCCCACCCTGGAAGAGATTAAGGATGCTTTGCGCCACGGCTCGCGCCGGATGAGACCGCGGCGAGTTGGCGTTTCGCGCTGGTTTCTGCCGGCGGCGGGCTGGATCCTGCCGCAACCGTTGGGCGTGATCGGTGTCATCGCGCCCTGGAATTACCCGCTGCTTCTGTCCGCGGGTCCGGTCGCCGGCGCGCTGGCGGCCGGCAATCGCGTGCTGGTCAAGCTATCGGAGCACACGCCGAATTTTTCGGCGCTGTTGCAGTCCCTGGTTGCAGCGAACTTTGCTGTCGACGAGCTTTGCATCATCACCGGTGATGCCGAGGTTGCGGCGGAATTCAGCAGCTTGCCGTTTGATCACTTGTTGTTCACCGGATCGACTGCCGTCGGGCGCCGGGTGATGCAGGCGGCGGCCGTCAACTTGACTCCCGTTACGCTCGAGCTCGGCGGCAAATCGCCGGCGATCATTGCGCCCGGGTACCCGCTCGCGCATGCGATCGAACGCATGTTGATGGGCAAGCTGCTCAACGCTGGCCAGACGTGTATCGCACCGGATTACGCACTTGTTCCGCGCGGCCAGATCGAGCCGTTTGTACAAGGTTGCATCGCGCGGGCGCGCCGCATGTACCCCGGCGGCCTCGACGATCCTGACTATTGCAGCATCATCAATGAACGTCAGTACCGTCGCCTGACCGACGCAGTCGACGAAGCGATCGCGCGCGACGTGCGGTGCGAGGTTCTCTTCGCATCGGATCGTGACCCGGTGCGGCGACGGTTGGCGCCGGTGATCGTCATTGATCCGCCGGAAAATCTGCGCCTGATGCGCGACGAAATATTCGGCCCGGTGCTTCCCCTCATCCCGTATGACGACATCGAGCAGGCGCTGGCGCAGGTCAATGCACGGCCGCGCCCGCTTGCGCTTTATTGGTTTGATCGCGATGCCGCACGTAGCGAGCGAGCCTTACGCGCCACGCACGCGGGCGGCGTTTGCATCAATGACACATTGCTGCACATCGCCCAGCCAACGTTCCCGTTCGGGGGTGTCGGTCCGTCGGGGATGGGCCATTACCACGGTCGCTGGGGCTTTGACACCTTCAGCAAGCTCAAGCCCGTTTTTCGCCAGCGGCGATTCAACACCATGAAGGTTTTCCTGCCGCCGTACAGCGCCACGATGCGCGCGCTGTTGCGATTGATGAAGCGAATTTGAAGTCGATTTGCCCGCGTAGTTCAGCGCCGCTGGCGCGACCTTGCGACTCACCGAAGTAGATCGAGCAGTAGCGTTTCGACCTCGTCACCGGCGGCGTAGTCCGCTTGCGGGCCGATGGCGATCAGCGCGTCGGCGGCGGTAATTGTTTGCAGCATCGCCGAGCCTTGCGCGGCTAACGGCAAGACTGAGAGGCGACCCTCGGCATCGGCCAGCAGTTGCGCGCGTTGATAGTCGATCCGGCTGCCACGGTGCGTCAGCGGCTGCGCAAGCGGCAACTGCAAGTGCGGGACCGGCCGGCCGCGCGCGCCAGCCAGACGCATGATGACCGGGCGGGCGACCAAGTGAAACATCAGGAATGCGGCGACCGCGTTGCCCGGCAAGCCCAATAGCAATGTGCGGTGTACCGGTCCGCCGAGCGCAGCCAGTGCGATACCTCGCCCAGGCCGAATGTTAAGACCGACGAACGTCACCGCCCAGCGCGGCGCCGCCGCTCGTGAGCAGCACATCGAGCCGCGAGCGCACGGCGCCATGGGCGACGCGCTCGAAGTCATCGGCCTGATCAGCGCAGATGCCCAGGTCCACCGCATCGAATCCAAGTTGTGCCAGGCCGCCCAACAGAAACGGACGATTGGCGTCGTATCCGCCACATTCGGACAGCGGCGCCGGCGGATCGGCCAGCTCGTCGCCGGTCGACAGCACCCCCACGCGGACACGACGAAAGACCGGCAGTTCGGATGCGCCGACCGCGGTCGCCAGGCCGATGTCGACTGGGCGCAGGTGCGTTCCGAGCGCGAGCGCGGTGGTACCGGCGTTGATATGTTCGCCGCGGCGACGTACGTTGGCACCGGGTTCGGTCGCCGTGATCACTCTTATCTCGCCCTCGCTCACCGCGACATGCTCGAGCATGACCACGGTATCCGCGCCGAGCGGCAATGCTGCGCCGGTCATGATGCGAACCGCGGTCCCAAGTTCGACGCGAGCGGAACAGGGCCGGCCGGCAAGCGCGAGACCGACTTCGCGCAGAGATGCGTTGCGCTGCAGATCGGCCGCGCGAACTGCGTAGCCGTCCATGGCCGCGTTATCGGCATTCGGCAGGTCGATTCCGGAGACCAAGTCACGCGCCAGCACCCGATGCAATGCCGCGCGTGTCGGCACGATCTCAGCGACGCTGATCGGCGCAATCGTCGCGCCAAGCGCCGCGATCGCCGCATCGATTGACAACTCGACACCCGCCTCAATGCGCGTCATTGCAGATCACCAAGGTCTTAGCGCCGCTGCGCATGGGCCGCGTGCCTCACGAAGTCGACGCTGTGTCGGAAAGATCGGCCGGCGTGTTGATATTGGAAAATGCCGACCGGTCGGCGCACGACACGGCCACAGCCGCGATCGATCGTAGCCACGCTTGCGCGCTTCTCTCGCCGGCGGCAAGTGACGTTTGCAGGCGGGGCGCGAGCGACGCGCGCAGGACGCAGAACAGTGGCTCGACTCCGGTCTCGAGTTCGACACATGCTGCCGCGCGACCGCGACCCGCAGCCAGCAGGCGGCCGACGAGATCAAGCGGCAGCAACGGCGCATCGCACGGAACGACAGCGAGCCATTCGCTGGGACAGGCGCGCAGGCCGGCGCAAATGCCGGCCAGTGGACCGGCAAACGCTTCCGGGTCGGCGTCGGCAACGACGACCGGGGTCAACATTCGATACCGATCCTGATTGCGGTTGGCGCTGATCATCAGCGCACCGACTTGCGGTCGCAGTCGGTAAACGACGTGTTCGATCAGCGCGCGCCCCCGCCATTGCGCCCAGCCCTTGTCGGCGCCCTGCAGACGGAGTCCGCGACCGCCGGCGAGGATCAATCCGGCGCAGACAATCATCGCGTAATCATCGGGCCGCGGGTTCTCAGCCACCGATATAAGACATCTCGATTTTTTCCAGGCCGGCAGTTGCGGCGCCGCGCAACTCCGAGTAGCGGTCGTCGCGCGTGCGCCAGATCTGCGCCAGCGCCGTGGCGATTTGCGCATCGCTCGCGTTCGCTTCGCGCAGCAGCGGGCGCAGGTCGTGACCGCTGCGCGCGAACAAACACAGAAACAACTTGCCATCGGTGGACAGTCGCGCACGCGTGCAATCGCGGCAGAAGGCCTGCGTCACGCTGGCGATGACGCCGATTTCGCCGCTACCGTCGCGATAGTGCCAACGCTCAGCAACCTCGCCGGCATAGTTCGCATCCTGCCCAACCAGGGGAAACACGCGGTCGATGCGCTCGATCACTTCGGCTGACGGCACGACGTCGTCCAGTCGCCAGCCGTTGGCGGTGCCGACGTCCATGAACTCAATGAAACGGACGATGTGGCCGCTGCCTTTGAAGCGACGCGCCATCGCCTCGATCTCGTGATCGTTGACGCCGCGCTGAACCACCATGTTGATCTTGATCGGCGCCAGGCCGGCCGCCGCCGCAGCGTCGATCCCGGCCAGCACGTCGGCCACCGGAAAGTCAACATCGTTCATGCGCCGGAAGACAGGGTCAGCAAGCGCATCGAGCGACACCGTGACGCGCCGCAGGCCCGCGGCGCGCAGCGCGCGCGCCTTGTGCGCGAGCGCTGAACCATTGGTCGTCAGCGTCAGGTCCAGCGGCGCGCCCTGCGCGGTCTTGATCTGCGCCAGCATTTCGATCAGGGCTTCGAGATTCTTGCGCAGCAGTGGCTCGCCGCCCGTGAGGCGAATCTTCTCCACGCCATGCGCCACAAATATCCGCGCCAGGCGGGTGATTTCCTCGAAGGTCAGCAGGGCGCCGTGCGGCAGGAACGAGTAGTCACGATCGAAGACATCCTTTGGCATGCAATAGGTGCAGCGAAAGTTGCACCGATCGGTGACCGAGACGCGCAGGTCACGCAATGGCCGACCACGATGATCAGCGATCAGTCCCCGCGGAGCCTCGAGTTCGCTCGCGCGCGGCAGCGCCGCCGCGCGCACGCGTTGGTCGAGCAAGGGGATGACGCGATCGGTCATTGCCCTCCTATGTTACCGGGACGAATCTTGCGCCGCGCCCAACGCGGCAATCAATTTGCCAGAAAGGTCGCTCCGAATCGCCGCCTCATCGCTGCCGGTTAAGCCGAATGCCGTGTCTCGATCTGAACCAGCGGCCGATCATCGAGCGGCGGCCGCAGGGGGCGCTGGCGAGCGACCCGAAGTGGGGCCGGTTCCGCGGCGATCCGTGCGGCGACGTCGGCCAACTTTTCAGCGCCGGTCTGAACCAGTATCAGGCCAGCGTTCGCCAATGCGGGCGCCAGTTGCTCCAAACGCATCGACGGCGGCGGCGCGACCGCCGCGAACGCCGGAACCGTCGGCGCCGAAAACACTGCTGCCGTTGCGCCGATTTCGGGCAGACTGGCGCGCGCTGGCGCCATGCTCGGTGCGTAACTCGTCCCCGTTATGGCCGCGCCGCCGCCGTCGGGAACTTGAGGTGCGGGCATCGTCGCTGGCACAACAGACAAGACGTCTGCCTCGCGTGCGTGCGTCGAGTCGGTGTACGTCGATGGCGCGGCGCCGCTGTCACTTTCGCTCGTCCGCGGCAAGTCGTGGCCGGCGTCGTGCGGGCCATCGGCGATCCCGGTCTGCTCGCCATTGCCGTCGCCCTCATCGACGCCGGACGCGGCGGCGGATGTTTCGCCGCCCGGACGCTCACCGTTGCGACCGCGACGGCGACGACGCCTGCGGCCGCGTCGCTCTTGCCCTTGCTCGTGGTCTTGATCCTGGCGGCGCTGGCCATCGACCGGATGCGTGGCGTCCACGCCGTTGCCCGCGGTCCCAGCGGGTTGAATCTCGGGTCCAGATGCAGCGCTCGGTTCTTGTTCTTGAATTGCCAGCGCGTCGACCGCAACTGGCACGGCGGCAACCGGCGCCTCGCCGCCGCCATGAGGCGCCGGACGAGTATTGCGATCGCGTCCGCGATCGCGCCCGGAACGCTGCCTGCCGTCGTGCCGCTCGCCGCCGCCCGATGCAACTTCGATCGCCGCAGCGTCGGGCGCGGAATGCGGTTGCTGGCCGTCGCCGTCCACGCGCGGCGCGTCACGCTCGGTCTCGCGCTTACCACCGCCACGACTATTGTCACGCCAACCGGCGCGCTTTTCGTCGCGGCCATCGCCGCGTTTTTCCTCGCGCTTGTCGTCGCGTTTCTCATCGCGTTTCTCATCGCGGTGCTCGCCGCGCGGGCCGCCGCGCGAATCCGGTCGCGAGCTCTTGCGGCCATCCCTTCGTTCACCGCCGCGCTCGCCACGATGTTCACCGGGACGACGGTCGTCGCGTCCGCGCCGCGCGCGCTCGGGCGGCGCGGCCGGCGGCGCCGACACGGGCGCAGCCACCGTCGCTTCGATACCGAACCAGCGCTTGATGCGTTGCCACAGCGAAACTTGGGTCGGAACGACCGCGAGCGCGACGACTGGCGCCGCCGGCTGGATGGTCGGCGCCGGCGTGGCCGGAATGATTCCGCGCACCACCGCCTCCTGCTTCGGGCGCGCGCGCTCTTCGGTGGTTGCGCTGCTGTACGGTGTATCGAGGTCGGGTTCCTCGGCACGCTCGAAACTCAGCTTGGCCTGGTCGAGTCGCTCATCGTCATGACGCAGGCGCTCGATTTTGTAGTGCGGCGTTTCCAGGTGCTTGTTGGGGATGAGCACCACCGCAACCCGCAGGCGCGCCTCGATCTTGGCAATATCGGTCCGCTTTTCGTTGAGCAGAAAGGTGGCCACATCGACCGGGACCTGCGCATGCACGGCGGCCGTGCCGTCCTTCATTGCTTCTTCCTGCAAGATGCGCAGGATGTGCAGGGCCGAGCTCTCGGTGTCGCGAATTACACCGACGCCATTGCAGCGTGGGCAGGTGATATGGCTGCCTTCGGACAGCGATGGACGCAGGCGCTGGCGTGACAACTCCATCAGGCCGAAGCGCGAGATCTTGCCCATCTGCACCCGCGCGCGATCGTAGTGCAGAGCCTCTTTCAGGCGCAATTCAACCGCGCGCTGGTTCTTGCCTTCCTCCATGTCGATGAAGTCGATCACGATCAGGCCGCCCAGGTCGCGCAGGCGCAATTGACGTGCCGCTTCGTCGGCCGCTTCGAGATTGGTTTTGGTCGCGGTCTCCTCGATGTCGGAGCCCTTGGTGGCGCGCGCGCTGTTGACGTCGACCGCCACCAGTGCCTCGGTGTGATCAATCACGATCGCGCCGCCGGAGGGCAGCGGGACGGTGCGCGAATGCGCAGTTTCGATCTGGTGCTCGATCTGGAAGCGCGAGAACAACGGCACGTCGTCCTTGTAGCGCTTGACGCGCGCCGCATCGTTCGGCATCATGTGCAGCATGAACTGCCGCGCCTGCTCGTACACGCTGTCGGAGTCGATCAGGATCTCACCCAGCGACGGGTTGTAGTAGTCGCGAATCGCGCGAATGACGAGGTTCGACTCCTCGAAGATCAGAAACGGGGCCGGGTTGACGCGCTTGAGTTTTTCGCCGTTGGCGCCGCGCTGTTCCTTGACGTAACTGAGCTTGGCACCGGCGTCGCCCGCGGCCGCCGATTCGTACATCGGTTCGGCGGCTTCCTCGATCGCGCGCCACAACGTCATCAGATAGTTCAGGTCCCACTGCAGCTCTTCGACAGCGCGGCCAATGCCGGCGGTGCGGGCGATGACGCTCATTCCTGATGGCAACTCGAGCGCATTTCGGCATCAGCACCAGGTAGCGCCCGGCGAGCGAGACGAAGGTGGTGAGGGCGGCGCCCTTGGTGCCGCGCTCTTCCTTCTCGACCTGGACCACCAGTTCCTGGCCCTCGGTGACCGCCTCGTTGATGCGGGCGCGGCCGACGTCAACGCCGGCCTTGAAATAGCTGCGCGAGATCTCCTTGAACGGCAGGAAGCCGTGCCGCTCTTCGCCATAGTTGACGAAGCACGCTTCGAGCGAGGGCTCGACCCGGGTGATCACACCCTTGTAGATATTGGACTTGCGTTGCTCGCGACCGGCGGTCTCGATGTCGATGTCGATCAGCTTCTGGCCATCGACAATCGCCACCCGCAGTTCTTCT
>WNFL01069905.1_pt2 | contig 10156 bp, 11 predicted proteins | sample 5400361 | NCBI WGS metagenome assembly WNFL01 (sample SAMN13153351, study PRJNA577476) | soil metagenome | isolation source: 40 cm soil on Douglas fir-dominated hillslope | place: USA:California | collected 2013-09-17
GGGAGCGGCGTCGTGGGCTTGGGCTTCTCGGGGTTGGCGAACTGGGTCTTGTGGACCGCGAGCGCCTTCATCCAGTCCTCGAAGTACTTGCTCACGTCCACCGTGAACGTGGGACGCGTGCCCGGCGGGATGAAGTAATAGAAGATGGCCTTGGCCTGGAAGGGCTCGCCCTCGATCGGGGCCTTGCGCAGATGCGCCAGGTTGAACGCCTGCGAAACGAGGATCCCGGTCTTGAAGTGATCGTTGTGCCCCAGCCCGCGCCCGATCGGCAGGTCGTAGTACGGCGCGAAGATCATCTCGGGGCGGTACGTTCGGAGCGCCGCCGCCACGGTGCACCGGTTCTCGAACGTGTCCTCGATCCGGTTGTCGCCCAGATCCAGGTTGGCCCGCACGTCCAGCTTCAGTATTTTCGCCGCCTCCGCGGACTCGGCATCCCGCTGCTCGGGCGTGCCCCAGCCCATGTCGCCCCGGGTCATGTCGATGATGCCCGTGGCGTATCCCAGATCCTTCATCTTGAGGAGGAGGCCGCCGCAGCCGATCTCGGCGTCGTCGGGGTGAGGTCCGAAGACGAGCACGTTGAGTTTCATTCGGAATCGGGCTCCTTGGTCTTGAAGAGCTGGTCCAGCTTCGAGCGCGCGGACGAGGCGCGGTCCTGCGCCGAAGCGCCTTTGCCGCCCGAGAGGCTCAGGGCGAAGTAGTCGCAGAAATTCCGACGCTCCCGGTCGGTCACCCATTCCGCGTTCGGCTCGCGGCACATGTTGTGCGCGCTCCGGTCGAAGAAGCGGCACTGCACGCAGGCGTGGAGATCCCGGCGGCACGACGGACACTCCGCGTCCTTGACGATCCGCATCTTCACGTCGAGCGCGGTTCCGCAGAACGCGCAGGCGCTCATGGGCAAACCTCCCGGGTGATCCCCCGAATGATAGGGAGCACGGGGCTCAAGGGGCCAGTCAATTCGAAACGGCTCCTTGACTTGCCGTGGACGGCGCGGGAACATTGCGGACCATGAATATGCGCGCCACAACCCGGCTTCTCGGAGCGGTCCTCGCCTCGCTCCTCGTCTTCGGCTGCACCGAATCCAAGAAAGCGGTTCCCGGCGGGATCACCTGGACCTCCGCCTACGATGCGGCCCTGGCGGATGCGCAGGCGCATCACCGCCCGATCCTCCTCGACATGTACACGGACTGGTGCGAGTGGTGCCATGCCCTCGACGACACGACCTACGTCGATCCCGCGTTCATCCAGTTCTCGAAGGGCTTCACGATGAGCAGGATCAACGCGGAAGTCGACACGGTCACGGCCGCCCGCTATCACGTCCAGAACTATCCCACGGTCCTGGTCCTGAACGAGAAGGGCGAGGAGATGGATCGCGTGGTGGGTTATTCCCGCGCGCCGGAGTTCATCGCGCAGGTGAAGGATTATCTGGCCGGAAAGAACACGCTCGCTTCGGTCCTGGCCCAGGAGCCGGCGCACCAGAACGATCCCGAGTTCGTCTACAAGCTGGCCGATCGTCTGGCGGACCACGGTCTCTCCGATGAATCCAGGCAGCGCTTCCTCAAGTTCGTGACCATGGACCCCAAGAACGTGTCAGGGCACACCGACGACGCGTACTACCGGCTGGCGCGCATGGCTCGGAAACATAAAGACTTCGCCTCCGACCGCAAGTACGCGCAGACGATCCTCGACAAATACCCCGACAGCGACATGATGCGACCCGCGTTTCTCGAGGTGGGCCAGAGCTACAGCAAGAACGGCCAGCTCGAGCAGGCGCGGGGCATCTTCCTCGACTACGCCAAGCGTTTCCCGGACGACGGCGACGCGCCCTGGGCCAGGGCGCAGGCCGATACCCTCGGCGCGCGCCTCGCGTCCTCGCGCCGCGGCGCCTGAGCGCCGGCATCTTCTCCTTCTGACCTCTCCCGCTTCATGAAGATCGGAATCCTGGGATTGCCGCAGGCGGGGAAGACCACCCTCTTCCAGGCCTTGACGCGCGGCCAGGCCCAGTCCACCTCCTCGCGCGGCGAGAAGGTCCATCTGGGCTCGGTGCAGGTTCCGGACAAGCGCCTCGACCGCCTGGGGCAGATGTACCAGCCCAAGAAATTCACGCCCGCCAAGGTGGACTACGTGGACGCGCCGGCTCTCGAGACGACCGGACGCGAGCGCGGCGCGCTCGCCTCGCTGACCGCGCTCCGGGACGTGGACGCCTATGCCCTGGTGGTGCGCGCGTTCCCCGATCCCGCCGTGGCCCATTCGATGGAGACCGTCGATCCGACCCGCGATGCGGGATGGCTCGTGGGCGAATTGCTCCTCGAGGACCTCGCGATCGTGGAGAAGCGCCTGGACCGGATCGAGAAGTCGGTCAAGGTGGGGAAGAAGCCCGAGGACCCGAACGAGTACGAGGCGCTGAAGCTCTCGCGGACCGCGCTGGAGGCGGAGAAGCCCGTGAGCGCCGCGGGTCTGAGCCCGGTCCAGGAGCGGAGCCTCCGGGGCTTTCAGCTCTTCTCCTCGCGTCCGTGGATCTTCGTGGTCAACGCGGACGATGAGCAGATGAAGGGCGGCGAAGCCTCCCGCACGGGGCCCATCACCTCGCGATTCCCGTCGCTTCGCGCCATCGCCCTCTCCGCCAAGACCGAGGCGGAGCTGGCGGCGCTCTCCGAGGACGAGGCCCGCGAGTTCATGGGCGTGCTGGGGATCGAGGAGCCCGGGCTGACCCGGATGATCCGGATCTGCTACGAGGCCCTGGGGCTGCTCTCCTTCTTCACGGTGGGCCCGGACGAGGTTCGGGCCTGGACCGTGCGGGACGGGTCCACGGCGCCGCAGGCCGCCGGGGCCATCCACAGCGATCTGGAGCGCGGGTTCATCCGGGCGGAGGTCATCGCCTACGAGGATCTGACGCGGGTCGAAACCATGGCTAAAGCACGGGAGCAGGGTCTCTTGCGGACCGAGGGCAAGGACTATAGAGTCCGGGACGGCGACATCCTGAACATCCGCTTCAGCGTGTAACGTGGAACTTTAGCCCTCGCGGGGACGTACTGGATCGGGGCTCTGAACCGGTCCATTACCTCTGAGGAGGGATGCCATGCGCGTGTCCATCGTGAGATCGATTCTCGTATTCGCCTGCGTGCTCGCGGTCGGCGCATCGGCGCGCTCCGCGACCGGCGAGGAGCTGAAGAAGGTCGCGGAACGGCTCCTTCCGTTCGCGCCGGGCGGCGAGATCCACATCGACGACAAGAACGGCCGCCTGACCGTGGACGCGTGGCCTCGCCATGACGTGCGCATCCAGATCACGCGCGTGGTGCGCGCCGGAGACCACGCCAAGGCCGAAGCTCTCATGAAGGAGCTCCAGTCCGAGGTCGAAGTGAAGTCCGGCCGCATCGACGTCCAGAGCCGTTTCCCGAGACGCGTGGAGTCGATCGGGATCATGGACCTCTTCGGACGCAAGAGCACGAATCTGCAGATCAACTACTACGTTCAGGTACCGGAAGACACGGACCTCTGGCTCCAGACAACGAACGGCGAAGTCCAGGTGCAGGGAACGTCGGGTCACCTCGACGCCCGGACCACGAACGGCGGCGTCCAGGTCTCGAACGTGAGAGGAAACGTGGTGCTCCAGACCACCAACGGCGAGGTCCACGTCACGAACGTGACCGGCCAGGCGTTCGCGCACACCACGAACGGCGCGGTCGTCGCCGAGCTCCGGAAGCTGCCGACCTCCGGGACCGTCGATCTCCAGACCACGAATGGGAACGTGGAGGCGACCTTCGACCGCGACCTCAAGGCCGATCTCGACGCTTCCACCACCAACGCCGCCTCGATCGCCCGCGGCTCCCGCACGATTCACGGCACGATCCAGGGCGGCGGTGCTAAGATAACCATCCAGACCACCAACGGGAACGTGGAGGTTCGCCGCGTCGGCGAACGCCGGCCCTAGGGAATCGAGTTCGAGGAGGAGCGGCGTGAGCTCTGCAGTGCCCCCGGCAACCATCCGGCTCACGGGTCCCTGGACCCGGGGCGATTTCCTGCTCCAGCTCTACTGGTACGCCGACACGAACGCGGTCCCCGAGGTCCGCGGCATCCGGGGGCTCGCGCGGCTCACGCGCCTGGCGCTGCTCCTCGGCGAGGAGCTGGGCGTCAAGAACACCATCGACCCCTACTTCGAATTCCATCGCACCCCGGCGGGCGGGATCGCGAGCGCCGAGGTCTGGTCGGAGCTCCTGGCCCTGCGGGCCTATCAGGTGCTGGCCGTGCTCCCCGGGGACGATCCGATGCCGAAGGAGGAGACCCAGGAGCGCTCGTACCTTCTCGAGCACCACATCCCGATTCACGAGCGCGGGCACTATCCAGTTCCCGCCGCGCTCGAGCGGGACGTGCTCACGAACAAGGGAACCTTCTTCGCGGCGAAACGCGAGGACCAGACGATCCAGCGCTGGATCGCGACCTTCAAGACCACGGCCGAGCTGAACCGGCTTCCGCTCGGGGAGCTGACCGCGCGCGCCCTGCCCCTCGTCGGAGCTCACGCCGCGAGGTAGGAGACGGCCGGAGCCGAATGGCCCCTCGACCCACCATGCTTGGATTCTTCCTTCGCATCATTCTTGTCGTCCTGGCCGTCCGAGTCGTGGGCGGGCTGATGCGTGCCCTGATCGGCCTTCCGCGCCACCCACCCGAGACGCCGCTTACGGCTCCTCCCCGGAAGCCCCTCGTGGACCGGGCCTCCGCGATCGACGTGCCGTTCACCGAAGAGCCCCGGGAGGGCTGAATGGCCACCGTCCGCTACCTCGTGGATGACGTGGATCGGGCCGTCGCGTTCTACACCGGGAAGGTGGGCTTTGCCCTCGAGCAGCGATTTGGCGCGGCGATCGCGATGGTCTCGCGCGACGGCCTGACCCTCTGGCTGGCCGGCCCGCAGAGCTCCGCGGCGCGTCCCATGCCCGACGGGCGTAAGCCCGAGCCGGGCGGATGGAACCGCGTGGTGGTCCAGGTGGACGATCTGGAGTCGCGCGTGCGCGCGATGAAGGAAGAGGGCGTCACCTTCCGGAACGACATCGTGACCGGCCCCGGCGGCAAGCAGATCCTGGCCGAGGACGGTTGCGGCAACGTCGTGGAGCTGTTCCAGCCCGCCTGAGCCGCGGAGCGCATGGCCGAAGACCCGCTCGATCTCTTTCCCGAAGACGAGAAACGACGCCGGACGCCGCGCGCGCCGCTGGCCGAGCGCATGCGGCCGCGTACGTTCGAGGAGTTCGTCGGCCAGGAGGATCTCTTGAAATCGGGGAGCCTCCTCCGAAGCGCCGTACGGCGCGGGGAAGTTCCCTCGCTGATCTTCTGGGGACCACCCGGCTCGGGAAAAACGACGCTCGCAAGGCTCATCGCGCAGGCCAGCGGCAGCCACTTCGTGGCCTTCAGCGCGGTCACCTCGGGCGTGAAGGAAGTCCGCGAGGTGATCGAGCGCGCGCGGCTGGAGCGAAAGGCCCGCGGCACGGCCACCCTCCTCTTCGTGGACGAGATCCACCGGTTCAACAAGGCGCAACAAGATGCGTTCCTGCCTCATGTCGAGGACGGGACGGTGGTGCTCATGGGCGCCACGACGGAGAATCCGTCGTTCGAGGTGAACCACGCGCTCCTCTCGCGCATGCAGGTCATCGTGCTGCACGCGCTGGATGAAGACGCGATCGTGGCGATCCTTCGCCACGCCGCCGCGGATCCGGAGCGCGGGCTGGGCGGTACGAGCTCCATCTCCGACGACACCTTCGCGCTGATGTCCCGGCTCTCCAGCGGCGACGCGCGCATCGCCCTGAACATGCTCGAAGGCGCGGCGGGGATCGCGGGAGGACCCGGGAAGACCGTCACCGACGCCGAGGTGCGCGAGGCGGCGCAGCGGAAGATGCTGCCCTACGACAAGGGCGGAGAAGAGCACTTCAACATCATCTCGGCGCTGCACAAGTGCCTTCGCGGGAGCGATCCCGACGCGGGATTGTACTGGCTGGCCCGGATGCTGGAAGCGGGAGAGGACCCTTTGTATGTCGCGCGGCGGCTGGTCCGCTTCGCGTCCGAAGATGTGGGGCTTGCGGATCCCGAGGCGCTGCGGCTCGCCGTGGCGGTGAAGGATGCCGTTCACTTCCTCGGGATGCCCGAAGGGAATACCGCGCTGGCGCAGCTCGTGATCTATCTCGCCCTCGCGCCGAAGAGCAACTCGGTCTACATGGCGTATGGGCGCGCGGCCCAGGACGCGCTCGAGAAGCCGCCCTATCCCGTGCCGTTGCACATGCGGAACGCGCCGACGCCCTTGATGAAGAAGCTCGGATACGGAAAGGACTATGAATACGCCCACTCCTTCGATGACGCGATCGTGGGGCAGCGCTTCCTGCCGGAGGAGCTCCAGAACGCGCGCTACTGGCAGGGTGTCCCGCGCGGTCAGGAGGCCGAGCTGGTGGAGCGTCTGAAGAAGCTGAACGAGGAGAAGGCGAAGCGGCGGAAATGATTCTCCTCCGGCTGGATCGCGTGACGCATGGGTTCGGGGCGCGCACCCTCTTCGAGAATCTCTCCTTCCGCGCCGGGGACGACTCACGCGTCGGCCTCGTGGGTCGGAACGGCACCGGCAAGACGACCCTCCTTCGAATCCTGTCGGGCGCTGCGAATCCCGAGCGCGGCGGAAGGATCCTTGCTCCTCGGGTCCGCGTGGGGATGCTGGACCAGCAGATCGAGCCGGACGGCGAGGAGACCTCGTTCGAGTACGCGCGGGAGGCCTTCCGCGACCTGCTCGCGCTGATGGAGCGCGAAGAGGCGGTCCGCGAGGAGCTGGAGAAGCGCGGGGACGCCTCGGAGGAGGAGCTGACCGCGCTCGCGCACGAGCTGGGGCACCTCCACGATCACTTCGCGCGCATGGGCGGCCACTCGATCGAGAGCCGCGTGGAGGAGACGCTGGAGGGGTTGGGGCTCGGACGCCCGCTCTGGACGCAGCCCCTGCGCACCCTCAGCGGTGGCGAGAAGGGCCGCGTGGCGATCGCGCGCCTCATCCTCTCCGCGCCGGACCTTCTTCTCCTGGACGAGCCCACGAACCACCTCGACATGGCCGCGACGGAGTGGCTGGAGACCTTCCTCGCCCGTTCCAGCGAGCCCTTCATCCTGGTGTCCCATGACCGGACGCTCCTCGACCGCGTGTGCACCTCGATCGCGGAGATCGAGCACGGCGGGCTGGAGGAGCACACCGGGAACTACTCGGAGTTCGCGCGGAAGAAACGCCTGCGGATGGAGCAGGAGGCGAAACGGTACGCCCTGGACCTCAGAGAGCGCGAGCGCCAGGAGGATTTCATCCGGAAGAACATCGCCGGGCAGAAGACGAAGCAGGCCCAGAGCCGGAGGAAGCGCCTGGAGCGCGAAGGGCCGCTGGCGAAACCCAGGGGCGAGACGGAATCGGTAGCCACGTTCGAGCGGCTCCACGCGTCACGCTCCGGCTCGCACGTGATCGCGGCCCGCGGCGTGACGATGGGTTACGGCGACCGCGTGCTGTTCCGCGGCGTGTCGCTGGATCTCATGCGGGGCGATCGCCTCGGAATCGTGGGAGGAAACGGGGCAGGGAAGACCACGCTCCTGCGCGTCCTGAGCGGCGACCTGACGCCCCGCGAGGGCTCCGTGGAGTGGGGCGCGGGCGTGAAGCAGGCGGGCCTCGAGCAGGAGACCGCCGAGCTCTCGCTCCAGAACTCGGTCATCGACACGCTCTGGGACTTGCGGCCCACGGCGGATGAAGTCGCGGTTCGGAATTTCCTGGGCGGGTTCCTGTTCCGCGGCGACGAGGTCTTTCGCAAGGTCGGCACGCTGAGCGGCGGCGAGAAGACGCGGCTGGGCCTGGCGCGGCTGATCTGGTCGGGCCCCAATCTCATCTTCCTCGACGAGCCCACGAATCATCTCGACATCGCGTCCCGCGAAGCCCTGGAGGCGGCGCTCCAAGCCTACGACGGGACCCTGATCGTGGTCTCGCACGATCGGTACTTCCTGGATGCGGTCGCCACGCAGATTCTCTGGATGGACGCCGGGGAGGCCCGGGCGTACCGGGGCACGTTTTCGGAGGCGCGCGAGAAGCGCGCGACCGAAACGCGCGCCGCGGCCGCGAAGGCTGCGGTGACGCCACCGAAACCCTCGACGCCACCGAAACCCTCCGCGGGGAAGGCTGCCCCATCCGAGGCGCCCGCCAAGGAAGTCCGCGCGCGCGTGCGCGGGGAGCGCGACAAGGCCGAGAAGGAGCACCGGAAGCGCGACAAGGCGCGGAAGGCGCTCGAGGCCGACATCGCGGCGCGCGAGAAGCAGCTTGCCGAGCTGACCGCCGCGATGGAGGACGACGCGGCGAAGGGAGACCACGCGGCCCTGCGCGCCGCGAGCGAAGAATACGGGCGCGTGCGGGGCGCGCTGGACGAGCTCCTCGCGCGTTGGGTCGAGAGCTCCGAGTGACCTAGGTCACATTGTTTCGGGCGGCCCGGACCTGATAGTCTCCGCGCTCCATGACTCTCCCGCTCGAACGGCACTGGAAAAACGTGGGTTGGGCGCTCGGCGTCGAGACCTTCTGGGGCATCTCGCTGGCGCTCATCTCGGTCGTTGCCATCCTGCCGGTCTTCCTCTCCCATCTGGGCGCCTCCAACACCGTGCTGGGCGCGTTGCCGGCCATCTGGACCCTCGCGGTCTACCTCCCGGGTCCCTTCGGATCGCACTTCACGAGTCACCTTCCGCTCCGGAAACAGGCGGTCTTCGTCTTCCATGCCCTCTCCTCCATCCCCTGGATTGCGATGGCGGCGTGGTTCTGGATCGGCGGACGTCATCCATCCTGGATGGACATCCTGGTCGTGCTCGCCTGCTGGGGTGGATCGTGGGCCTTCATGGGCCTCTTCATGCCGGTCTGGATCAACTTCATCGGCAAGGTGACGCGTCCCGAGCTCCGCGCCACGTCCTTCGGAGTGATCTTCTTCTTCCAGACCCTCATGGGCGTGATCGGGCGAACCGGATCCTCGCGAGCCCCCTGCCGTTTCCACAGAACTACGCGATCGGATTCTTCATCGCGGGCGTGTGCATGACGCTGGGCGCGTTCTTCTTCCTGCCGGTCGTCGAGGACCCCGGCGCCACGGCGCCGCAGGGCCAGGCCGTGCGCACCGTGATCCACCACATCCGGGAAGTGCTCGCGGACCGAGGTGGCGTGCGCGTGTATCTCGCGCTGATGGTGCTGACGGTCGGCGGCTGGATCCTGGTTTCATACTACGCGGTATACGCCGAGAAGCGCTTCGGGCTGCGTGCACAGGACTCCGCCATCTTCACGGCGGTCTGCATGGGCGGACAGATGCTCGGCAGTCTCGTGACCGGCGTGGTGGGGGACCGGTTCGGCTACGCCAAGGTCGCGGCCGTCTCCGCGCTGAGCCTCACGGCGGGTCTCGTGATCGCCGTCTGGGGGACCCATCCCGCGCTCTACTACGTCACAGCCTTTTTGACGGGGATTTATCTCGTGACGGACCGTCTCGCTCAGTTCAACCTGTCCATGGCGTTCTGTCCGCACGAGGACAACACCGCCTGGCTGGGGGCGATCCCCGCCATCTCCGCGCCGGTGGTCGCGATCGTGGCCGGATCGGCGGGGGGCTTCATCGATCGCTTCGGATTCCATCCGGTGGCCCTGACGGGACTCGCCCTCGCGGTCGCAGCGCTTTATCTCGCGTTGTTCGTGTTGAAAGAACCGGCCTATTCACTCGCTGGAAGGAGGAACGCAACGTGATCCGCGCTCTTTCGGTTGCTTTGGCGGTGGCGGTCGCGGCGGGCGTGTCATCCCGCGCCGGGGCGCTGCCCCTTTACGCGTCGCGGGAAGGGAAGACCTGCGTCACGTGCCACTACGACCCGAACGGCGGTGGCATGCGCAACGATTTCGGATTTCTCTACGGGAAGAACCGTCACGGCCTCGATACCGAGGAGAAGTGGTCGAAGATCACCGTGGATCCGCGGCTGAACGAGTGGGTCGCGATCGGCGTGGACACGCGGCTTCTCTACGTCGCCGCTCACGAAAAGGGCGGGACCACGGTCGGCACCTCGACGTTCGTGCCGATGCAGGGACAGCTGAACGTGGCGGTCACGCCGACGGACTACCTGTCGGTGGTCATGAGCCGCGGCATCACGATCGACAGCGATCAATTCCAGG
>WNFL01000344.1_pt1 | contig 10154 bp, 13 predicted proteins | sample 5400361 | NCBI WGS metagenome assembly WNFL01 (sample SAMN13153351, study PRJNA577476) | soil metagenome | isolation source: 40 cm soil on Douglas fir-dominated hillslope | place: USA:California | collected 2013-09-17
ACACGCGCTCAACGTGATTGAATTCGGCCAGCTTGTCATCCACTTTATCGGCCGCCTTCCCCTATTCCTCCACTTTGGCGTGTCGGAGCGCGCCGACGCTCTATTCAGCGCGTTTCGACTAGCCTACACGTTGGGCGAATGGCAGCGTACGGCACCGGGCTTCGGATCTCCTCAACAGGTGTGGTGTGAAACGGGCGAGAAAAAAGACACAGAATCGAACGGTATCCCGACAACGCAACGTTCAAAAGGCAGTTGCGCGAGCGGACGCTCGATCAAGCTCCCAACGAAACTCATCGAGAGCTATGCAAGCCGGCGCGCGCTCGTACCCAGAGCCATTGTTCCCTAAACAGCACCAGGCGAAGCCCGGCATCGAGTCGCGGTTGACGCCCGCGCCTATGTATGACGCTCCGTTTTATCGGGGATCCGACAAGCTCAAAGGTAAAGTCGCCATCGTCACCGGCGCCGATTCCGGGATTGGGCGTGCTGTGTGCGTTCTATTTGCTCGCGAGGGTGCTGATATCATCGCGCTCTATTTGAGCGAACAGCAAGACGCGGAGGAGACGCGGCGCGGCGTCGAACTCGAAGGTCAGCAATGCCTTCTCATGGCCGGCGACGTTCGAAAGCGCGCATTTTGTCGCAAGGCGGTGGCGCGAGCCGTCCAACATTTTGGAAAGCTGGACGTTCTCGTGAACAATGCGGCATTTCAGGTCCACACGGCGAAGTTTGTGGATCTCACGGAGGAGCATTTCGATCAGACTTTAAAGACTAATCTTTACGGATATTTTCATATGGCGCAGGCCGCGGTCGAACACATGCCGCCGGGCAGCGCGATCGTCAATACTGGGTCTGTCACAGGAATCTTGGGAAACAAAGACTTGCTCGACTACTCGATGACAAAGGGTGGCATCCACGCGTTTACTCGCTCGCTCGCCAGCAACTTGGTGCCGCAGGGTATCCGAGTAAATGCGGTGGCGCCGGGGCCCGTCTGGACACCGCTGAACCCATCGGACAAGCAGGCCGCCAAAGTCGCCTCGTTTGGCGCCCACACGCCGATGAAGCGCCCCGCGCAACCAGAAGAAATCGCGCCGGCCTATGTTTTCCTTGCCTCTGCCCATTGTTCGAGTTACATCACGGGTGAGGTATTGCCCATTATCGGCGGTTATACGGGCGGATAAGATCTCGGACAAATCGGCCGTTCCTACGTCGACGTGTCCTGCGCCGTGCTCTAGGGATGCTCATCCCGGAGTCGACCGCCGAGCGCGGCAGATACGCTCGCGATGAACGCGCCGACTAACAATGCCAGTGCGCTATAAATCGAGGCATGTGACGCTGCTTTGCGCGCCGAATCGGCCGCTTGCTTAGCTTTCGTCTCTGCCGACATGGCGGCAGAGATCCAATCGTCGAGCCGTTTTTGCGCGTCAGGGACGGAAATACCTGCCTTCGTCGCAATCGACTCGGCCAAGTACGAGCGATCAGCATCATCGGGGACACCGCCCGTAGCGAGAGCATTTGCCATGATATGGGTTGCCTCGGCGCGAGGGTCGCCGCCGGCTTCCCCCCCATTGGTAGAACGACCTGATCGAAACAGCTTGTCAGTCCCATAGGCTGTCATCGTTGAAGTGGCGGACTCCATCATGCCGTTCGCACTAGCTGATGCCGCACCGGAGGCAACGTGTACGGTGCCGCCGATCAGTGAAACCAGCGAAGTGCCCACCAAACCGGCGACTGCGACTGTTGCAACTGCCCACGTTATCAACCCGTGAGCGGTATCGCGAAAAAACACTTCGTGGGTGTGCGTGCCGATCCAGCGCGTGCGCAGGCGGCCTGCAATGTATCCGCCCACTGCCGCAGCGACCCACTGCGTGACGATGAGCCAGATTGCGGTCGTCACTGTAAAGGTCGTTGCCGAGACACCCTGACCCGACCACGGCGAAACAGACGCAAACCCCAGACCCGACCCCAATGCCAGCAGAATGAGAGATGCGCCGGCGGCGACGAACGCGCCAGCAATGATCGCAGCCCAGGATGCCGCGGATTTCCCGGTTGTGGAAATCGGCGACAGAGGTCCTGTGTCGGCGACGGGGGGCACTACGGCTTCCATAGTCGATCTCCTGAATTAGCCATGCGAACACCGCGAGCAATCATGCGGTACCAAGGCGTCGCTGCGCGGCGCGGCACCAAGCATTCCGATGCCACTCTGCGCGACCAGAGTGCCGGCGGGGGTATGACCAGAACTAATCGAGGCTAACTCCCGCGGTGGTCGCTATTGATTTGATCTTCTTCAAATGCGCTCGAAGCGTGGGCAACGTCGCTACCGCAAATGCCTTTGCGTCCGGGTCTTGGCCGGATGCCGCTTCCCTCGAGAACATGGCGATGTCCTCCTCGTGATCTTTTATCATCCCTTTGATATATGATTTATCGAAAGTATCTCCCGATAGGACCTCCAACTTCGCCTTGGTCGCCATCTGTCCCATGCTTGCACTCGTCGGAAGCGAGATATTCTTTGGTGCGGCTACGGCCTTGAGCTTATCGTTGGCCGCAGTATGATCTTTCACCATCATCGCACCGAACTCCTTGACGCTGTCGTTATTGGATTTTTTCTGCGCGAGGTTCCCCAGCTCCACCTCCGAAATTCCACCTTCCGCCGCGTTTTTAAAGAATGCGGAATCAGGGCTCGAATCCGCACCAAAGACGGTGAACGGAAATACCAGCAGCATAGTTGCCAATAGACGCTTCATTGAAAACTCCCGTTAGGTCGGATAATTTTGCGTTACTCACGCCAACTCGGCGTCTGGCATGGCTAACATATGGCTGCGTAGCATGCCGCAGCCGATCACCGCGCTAGTTAAATCCGGGTACTCCTTCCGTTCATTAGAAACGCCACTACCGCTCCGATGAGAAATACTACAAAGAGTATCTTGGCGATCCCTGCGGCTCCGGCCGCAATGCCGCCAAAACCGAAGAGTGCAGCTATTAGGGCGATGACAAGAAATACCACAGCATAGTGAAGCATAGATACCTACCTTGTTTGCTCATTCAGCGGCGCCAATCGCCGCTCATAGCGAAACTCTACGGCATGTATGTTTCGCTGGTAGAGGTCCAAGGCTCCGGACGCGGTCGGATTTCACCTACGGTTCATGCGCACGCGAGTAGGCGGCCTTTCGGTGGCTGCGTTTTGTCAGGGTTGGGGGCGAGGCCGCGCTCGATAAACGCTCGGCCTAAGTCGCCACGTCGCTTCGCCTAGGATTGTGATGCGGTCCCGGAGTAGGTCTCGACGACTTCATACATTCCGGGGTCGAATTTTGCAATTGTCAGCGCTTGCTGGAAATAGGGCAAAGGCGCCGGATTCTCGCGCATCGCTTGATAGTCTTCGACACTGCGCCATTGCGCGTACATCGTGACCTTCGTTCCATCGAGACCCCGATGCAGGCTCGCTGAGATGAATCCTGGCGCAAAGCGTACGGAGGCTTCGGTAGCGCCGGCCAGCAGTTCGACGAGTCGCCTCTGATTGGCGGGTTCGACGGTGAAGACGTTGATGAGCGTGACAATTTTGGCGTTCGGAGAGATCGTTGTCATAGGCGGGTTCCAACAGTGTGATAATAACAACGATGATAGCCATTTTCCGACGTCGGCACCTCTTATCACACCCGCTCGAGAAATTGCTTGATAGCCTCATTCACAAGATGCGGATGGGTAATTGGGCCCATGTGGCCAAGATTCTCGAACTCCACGAGCTCAACTTGCGGCAGGGCAGTCGCCAGTAGCCGTGCTACTCCGTGAGCCGACGGTGTTGAGCATTTGCCAACCATAAGGAGCACCGGGATTTTGAGTGAACGGAATGCCTTCAGCGGTGTGGATTCGGTGAACAACGCATACGCCCATCTGCGCACGTTCCTGTAGTCAATAAATCGCTGGGCAGCCGCGTCCCCGTTTCCTGCGTCAAGGGCGACACTCGCGTCAACTACCGCATTGCGGATTCCTTCAGCTTCGTTCGGCGCCGGCCTCTCCGCGTCGAGCAGCGCAAACAGCGTTGGTTCGTAAAGAACCATTGCACGCACGCGACCGGGTGCTGCCAAGGCTGCCATCAGCGCGACCGCGGCGCCATATGAATGACCAACCAGCCTCAGTGGCGAACCGGCGCGCCCGAGAATCGGTTCGATCAAGGCGACTTCGTCCTGAAGGCGAATGATTCGGTCGGAAGGCCACCGCGGGCTCATGCCGGAGTCATACGAATCAGGAGCCAGGACGCGAAACTTTGGGGCTAGAAGCTCCATCAACCCGCGCCATTGACCCGAGGTGCTTGCGTTAGCGTGTGTACACACGACCCCGGGGCCGATTCCTGCCTCGCGAAAGAACGGCTCCGGCTGTTTGTGGTGCCGGGTAACGTTGCCGCTTGCCATGCAGGTCTCCTGAAACATTGGTTGACCGGAATAGACGTCTTGAAGTCCGGCGTCTACGTCGCCCGCGACTCCGCGAGTGAGCCCATTGTTGTAAAACGTGCCTTGTGGACGCTACTCCTTGCGTAGCGTTCACTTGCTCAAGAGTCCGGATGAGCGGCGGGTGACCTAAACGGGAGCGTGACAGACGCGCCGCGCTGCTACATAATCAGTAGCGTCATGTCCCGCTTCGCCTCAAATCCGACCGTGAACCGCGCACAGCGGCCAACGAGTTCCAAGAAAGCCATCAACGCGGCCATCCAGCTCCTGCACCTACGGTGGGTAATGCGGATTCTCTGGGAACTGCGCGGTGGCCCGATGACGTTTCGCATGCTCCAACAAGCTTGTGGTGATCTTTCGCCGACCGTGATCAATGCGCGCCTGAAGACTCTGCGCAAGGCCAGACTGCTCACTCACGAGGCGGACGAGGGCTATCGGCTGAGCGGGTCCGGTCTGCAATTGTTAGTTGCCATGAAGCCACTGATGGCGTGGGCGGTGCGTTGGCATCGAGCTGGCGCTACGCTGACGGGCCGGGCGATGCGGCGCTGACGCGCCGGGCCAAGGCCATGCAAGCCATCGTTCTCACTGCCCCCGGCAACTCGAGCAACTTTCGAGTCGCGGAGCTTCCCACTCCCACGCTACGAAGGGGCGATGTGAGGATCGCAGTTCGATCAATTTCGTTCAATCCAATCGACTATCAGCATCGAAGGCGATCGTCCGGGGGCAGCAGTCCTAACTCCGCGATCTTAGGTCGCGACCTGAGCGGCGTGGTGGACGCTGTTGATGATGCGGTAAGTGACTTTCGGCCGGGTGACGAGGTTTACAGCTACGTCTGTAATCTAGCGAGCAGCGGGGCCTATGCGGAGTACGTCAGCGTCCCGTCGGAATTGGTGGCGAAGAAGCCCGCGTGCCTAAGTCACGACCAAGCCGCTGCGGTTCCCGTCGCTGGAATCACCGCCACGTTGGCGCTTGAAAAGGCTCGGGTGACCAAGGCTCGTTCGGTCTTCGTCGCGGGAGGGGCTGGTGGCGTCGGCTCGTTCGTCATCATGCTTTCGCAGCAAGCAGCCGTTACACGCCTGATTACCACGGCCGGGAATGATCTGAGCCGCGCCTATCTCATCGACAAGTGCGGCCTGAGAGAGGACCAGATCGTCAACTACAAAGGGGTCGACTTTGTCGCGCAAGCCAGGGCCCGCAATGGGGGGCAGTTCGATTGCGTGCTCGATCTTGTAGGAGGTACGCTGCTTTCAGCAGGCTGCAGTTTGTTGGGCGCGGACGGAGATCTTGTTTCGATTACTGAAGCACCTCGCGAGGCCGATTTCGAGCTTCTTTTTCAAAAGAATGCGTCTTTCCATTCCGTCGGTGCCAATGCCTACTCCCTCACCGGCGATCGCTCCAGCTGGTTAAAATACCAACGATTGCTCCGCCGGTTAGCCACGTCATTCGACAGCGGTGCGCTGCGGGCACCGCAGGTCCTCAACGTCGGAACTTTCTCCGTTGAAGCCGTCCGGCGAGCCCACGATCTGCTCGAATACTCGAGCGTACAGGGCAAGCTAGTGATGTCCTGTGCGTAAAAACCAAGGGCTCCTCGCGGCCGCTCGTGCCAGGCGTCGTGTCTCTTCTAGCATCTCGAGATGACACGAACAGCAGGTTCCGAGTAGTTGCGAAATCCCATGCGTTTGTAAAGGCGATGAGCCCAGACGTTGTCGCGCATTACGTGAAGAAATGGAGTCTCGCCGCGTTTAGTCTGCCGCCCAATCAGCTTGCCCATCAGCCGACGAGCGAACCCCTGGCCTTGAAAGTCGGGATGCGTCCACACGCCACTGATCTCGCGAAACCCGCTCGCGTGCGTGCGCTCGCCGGCCATGGCCACGAGCCGCGGTCCAACGAAGCAGCCAAAGTAGTCGCCGAGCTCTATGGTCCTCGGACCGAAGGGTCCCGGCCGAGTGAGCGTCGCCAACTCGAGCGCGGCAGCGGCGTGTTGCTGATCGAGCTGAACCGCCTCTGCAGCTTCGTCCATCGTGGACGCTACCCCAGCCCAGACCATCCGAAACATCGTGGATTCAACTTCGATGCGCCAGCCAGGGCAAGTGTCCCCTGTCCAGTTGCTGCAATAGAACTGTTCGCCCGAACTGCAATACGAGGCCAGGGCTTCGAGATTGGGTTGCTGCGCTGTCGCGAATCCGACAATCGGGGAGATGCCGGGAGCATACCGGCGCGCGTCCAATGTGCCGACGGCGTACTTGGCATGCGGTCCCGCAAGGCTGTGCCAGAAGATATTATCGAGAACGTGAGTCATGGTGTTCCTGCATCTACGGGATGTCGATTGGACTCGGCCCTTCGCCGAACGATGCACCGAGCATGGGTCGGAACTTTATTGGAATTCGGCGTCGCGGCACATGCTCAAGCCGCCGCTCTGCTTGCCCGAGGCACCGCTTTAGGGTGGGTCACGAGCGCCGGCACGGTGCAACGTGCGCGATTCATCGCGCGGATTTCCCTCATTGATCGCGCGCAGCACCGTTAGAGCGTCGCCACGCCGCCGGTGATGTACCGACCGACCGTTTGAACGCGCGGGCAAACGCAGCCTCGGAGTCGTAACCGACATCGGCGCCAATCGAAGCGACGATTGCAGACGTCGAACGCAATCGATTCGATGCGAGCTGCATGCGCCAGTTGGTGAGGTACAGCATCGGTGGCTGACCTATCAGTTGCAGAAAGCGCTCATGCAATGCGGAGCGCGACAGCCCTACCCGTTTGCCAAGCTCATCGATCGTCCACGGATAGGCCGGCTCATCGTGCAGCAATGCCAGCGCCTTACCGACGAAACGATCTCGCAGACCAGCCAGCCAGCCCTCGCAGGGATCCGCCAACGATTCCACATAGGTCCGAACGACGTCGACAAAGATCATCTCGCTCATACGCGCGAGCAGTGCGTCACTACCGGCCCGCGGCTCTCGCGACTCAGCCGCGGCCTGAGCGATGACGTTTGCCACCCAAGTGCCAGTCTTCGTCGCCGGAACATGCAACATTCGGGGCAGCGATGCGATCAACGGATTGAACGGCCGCAGGTCGCAGCCGATGAAGCCGCACACAATGACGGCATCAGCGTTGTCTACCGGCATTGCCGCACCCGGTTGTTCAACGCCGTGGTGATACGAGAGAGGCATCGGTTTGGGCTGATTTCGCGTTGCGTACACCCAGTCGGCGGTGATGCGATTCGGCTGGAGGCCAGGGGCGCTCGACAGCACATGCGCGTCTCCCTGCGGAAACATGACGACGTCCCCGGCTTGAAGCCGTATCGGATCGAGTCCAGCCACGGCCGCCCAGCCGTCGCCCTTGACGATCATGTGATACTCGATCACATGATCTGCGCCGGGCATCACCGCAGCCGCTATTTCGCTTGCTGCAACCGCTTCCGCGGACCACTTCGCGGAGAAGCTCACGTAGTAGAACACCGCGCCGCGGAGCCGAACCGCATGCAGTACATCCGATAATGTGTCTTGGCTCATCGTGATACCCCCAAGGACACCCAAAACGCCGCGCAAGCCACGGGCTACGAGGGGAGCCGGCAGCATCTGGACTCTTGAGCAAGTGAACGCTACGTAAAGTGTAGCGCTAGCGGGACACTTTCACCAATAATTCGCTCGCTCGCGGAGTCGCCGACGATGTAAACGACAGACTCCGAGACATCAATTCCATTCAACCAGTCTTCAGGAGACCTACTTGACAAGCAGCAACTTAGCTCGAGCGCCGGAAAGTTCGGCAACGATACCGCCTCGGCCGGACTTCGCCGCCATCAAAGCCAAGCAGCAGGCCACTTGGGCCAGCGGCGACTTCGCGGTGGTGGGCACTACACTCCAGATCGTCGGTGAAACCCTGGCGGAGGCGGTTGACGTTCGCGCAGGTGAGCGCGTTCTCGACGTCGCCGCCGGAAACGGCAATGCTACTCTGGCTGCGGCGCGCCGCTTCGCTGAAGTGACTTCAACCGACTATGTGCCAGCGCTTCTTGAAAAAGGCGCTGCTCGGGCGAAAGCCGAGGGCCTGGCGGTGACATATCGGGTGGCGGACGTAGAAGCGCTTCCTTATGCCGGTGCGAGCTTTGATGTGGTGTTATCGACGTTCGGCGTGATGTTCGCTTCACAACACCTGACGTCCGCCAATGAGCTGTTGCGCGTCGTTCGTAGTGGCGGACGAATCGGCCTCGCCAATTGGACGCCGGAAGGGTTCATTGGTCAGTTGTTCAAAGTCATCGGTGCGCATGTGCCGCCGCCAGCCGGGCTGAAGTCGCCGGCGTTCTGGGGCACCGAACCCTATATGGTAGAACTGTTTGGTTCGCAGGCTGCCTCGATACGCACCGAACGCCGGGTCTTCAACTTCCGCTACCTCTCAGCCGCGCACTGGCTACAGGTTTTCCGAGACTACTATGGCCCGACGCACAAGGCATTCGCGGCACTCGATGCGAAAGGGCAAACGGATCTCGCCGCCAACATATCCGCGCTGCTCGAACGACTGAACGTCGGCGGATCGGGATCACTGGTCGTTCCGGCCGAGTACCTCGAGGTCGTCATCGTCAGAAAATGAGAATCCAGCCCCGGCGTCGTTCATCCGAACGAAGCCGGGGCTCCCGTGGTGTTTCTGAAAGTCTGCGCCTGACACCTGGCGTTCCGATCTCACGCTACTTCGGCAACTTCACCGCCAATAAGTCGACTTGCTCGATCTGCGGAGGCTGAGCGAGTAGCTCCGTCGCGTTGGCCATCAATCCAGCGGCGATGGGACCCGCGAGATGGGCTTTGCGGCCTGCGTCGTCGCGAAACGCATCAAAAATCCCGAACGTGGACGGCCCCAATCGCAAGGCGAACCACACGGGAGTGGTGCTCTCCTGATTGGCGAGCGGCAGTGCGTTCTCTAGGAACTGTGCGACGGCGGTTTCCTTTCCGGGCTTTGCTTCCAAGCGAACCAGCAATGCGACCTTGACCATGGGCGGCTCTCCTTTGTTGACTGGGAGTGCATTTTGGGGCGTCGGCGGCGAGCCGACGAGTGGCGAAAGCGTCGAATATGGTATCGTTCTCGCCATGCATGTTCTCGTACTGGCGCTGCAGGGTGCGTTCGATTTAGGTCTGTCGGCTTTACTCGATACGCTCGGAACCGCCAACGAACTGGCGACCACGATGGACGCCCCCACTGCAGCCATCAACGTCGCCGTGGTAGGCGTGCGGCGTCGAGTGCACACCGCCCAAGGGTTCAGAGTCCCGCTGGTTGCGACGGCAATAACGCGTCATCCGGACGCCGTGTTATTGCCCGCGCTGGGCGAGAAAATGCCTTCGACACTGGCGGAGCGATTGACTCACCGCGACGTCTCGGATGCCGGGGGCGCGCTACGCGAGTGGGCGCAGGGCGGCGCATGGATCGGCGCCGCATGTACAGGCACGTTCGTTCTCGCCGAGAGCACGCTTCTCGACGGGCATGACGCGACCACTTCTTGGTGGCTTGCTCCGCTGTTTCGTCAGCGTTATTCGAACATCGAACTGGACGAGTCTCGCATGTTGGTGACGTCCGGCGCGTTCGTTACGGCCGGTGCGGCGCTGGCACACATTGACCTCGCACTCGGCTTGATTCGCAGGCAAAGCCCGGCGCTAGCCGCGCTTACGGCGCACTATCTGTTGATCGAACCCCGTGTTTCGCAGGCCAGCTTCATCATTCCCGACCATGTGGCACACA
>WNFL01016840.1_pt1 | contig 10153 bp, 11 predicted proteins | sample 5400361 | NCBI WGS metagenome assembly WNFL01 (sample SAMN13153351, study PRJNA577476) | soil metagenome | isolation source: 40 cm soil on Douglas fir-dominated hillslope | place: USA:California | collected 2013-09-17
CCGCGTCTCGACCATTAGAGCGGTTGCCCGCCGTCTTGAGGAACTTGTGCCAGAAGCCACGGTTGCGATTGGTCATGGTCAGATGCCCGAAGACGCGCTCGAAACGGTGATGACCGAGTTTGCCGCCGGACAGTACCACGTGCTGCTGTGTACCACGATCATCGAGAGCGGGCTGGACATCCCCAACGCGAACACGATCATCATTGACCGCGCCGATACGTTTGGGTTGGCACAGCTTTACCAGTTGCGGGGACGCGTGGGTCGCGGCGCAAATCGAGCCTATGCCTACCTCTTCCATCCACGCAGCACGCGCCTGACCGAAGATGCCCGCGCCCGATTGGACACGATTGCCGAGCAAACCGAGCTTGGATCGGGCATGAATATCGCCATGCGCGACCTTGAAATTCGCGGCAGTGGCGATCTGCTTGGTACACGGCAAAGTGGTTACATTGCCGCAGTGGGCTTTTATCTCTACACTCAGTTATTGGCGCAAGCCGTGCAAAAGCTCAAATCAGGACAGCCAGCGCGGGCATCAGACTCGCCGCTACCGGAACTCGCGGCTACTGGCCCGACCACGACAATTGATCTGCCAATCCCGACTTACATTCCGGTCGATTTCATCCCAGAGGTCGCGCTTCGGTTGCAGCTTTACCGCCGTCTCGCCGATTTGCAGACGGAATCCGCGATTGACGAGATGCGCGTGGAATTGACGGATCGCTTTGGGCCGCTGCCGCCTGAAATCCTCGGCCTGTTGTTCCAGATTCAAGTCAAACTTCGGGCGGCCCGTGCCAATGTGACTGCCATTACCTCAGACGACAACCAGATCAACATTCGTCTGCCATACCTCGCGGAAGTGGATCGGCCCGCGCTGCAAGCCTATCTCGGCAGCGATACCCGCGTCAGCCGGACCTCAGTGTGGCTACTGCGCGAACCAAATCCTGATGACTGGCAGGCACGACTGCTAGAAGTCCTCGATAAGCTGAAAACCAGCACGCCTGAAACTATTCAATGAGCATTACTTTCTGTCAATAATATAATGGTCAGCGCTTCCCAACCCATGCCACGGAGCGGTATATGGTTGTGGTATGCATGTATTGCTAAAACCGGGTGCTACATTGTCGCCCATAAAAAATGCGTAGACGGGTTGTGTCCAAGAAAATTTGTTGGCATCCATTACTACGCCAAGGGTGGATTTTTCGCTTGAATCGTTGTAATACATGGTTAGAATAACAGTGTTTGTCTCCGGTGTGGAGGATACACAAGTAGGTGACCCGAATAAGCTTACAAAATCTCCAAAGGTTGGCATTATTGGGTCAACTTGTCCACGCCACACGCCAAATTCATCCACCAAAATAGTTTTACCTGCAAAGAGAATAATTGCGTCTGGATCAACACGCCCTGATTTGTCTTTAATTTTAAGAAATGCGCCCAAGTCGTTCCATGAAGGCGGCAAAGGTTCTAATGTATACCCAACAGGCTTCAGCACTGCTGACACCTGTTGGTAGGCTTCTGGAATTGTTGACTTCCCCGGTACGATGTTCATCCAGCAAGGCTTAGCACACTCGTCAAGCCGCCACGCATGTATTTGCGGTGACACAGGTTGTCCATGACCGATGGATAATGCTAATCCAATGATGACAAGTAGCCACATACAATGTTGCCTTCAGTGCGCATTCAGTATTACGTGCTACGCTGTGCAACTTTCCCTCAACCACCCACGTATTGTATTCCGTCTAGACAACAAACAACCGATAGAACATTCGCAATCATAGTTTCAGGTTTGCTCGTGTTTCTACCCATATCAGGAGGAAGTTATGAACCGTGAATCGCGCCTGCACGGCAGTCAGCTTGCAGGGCTAGCTCTCATTGGCCTGGGCATACTGTTTGTAGTGGATCAATTATTTCACGTCAATCTGATGCGTCTTACCTGGCCTTTCTTCATCATCTTACCCGGTGCGGCTCTGCTCGCCTGGGGAGTCGGGTCAAAGACGCTGCCCATCACTATGTTCGGCAGTGTCGTGACCGCAACCGGGACGATCCTGCTCTACCAATCGGTCTTTCACCACTTCCAAAGCTGGGCCTATGCCTGGGCGCTGTATCCAGTTGCCGTCGGCGCAGGCATGATGTTGCAGGGTACGTCTAGCGGCGAAACTGCATTAGTCGAGCAGGGAAGACGAGTGGCCTCGGTAGGCATTGTTTTGTTCGTGCTCGGCTGGGTTTTCTTCGAACTGATGATTGGCATCAGCGGCTTCCATAGCTTGCTGAGCGGTTTTGCCGGACCAATCGTCCTCATCGGGTTAGGTGCTTTCATGTTGATACGTTCACATCGGTTTGGTCACTATAAGAGGGAACAATGGAAAATATAAAGCCAAAGAATCAGGAACTGTTCGGCGGGCGACGCGTTCGCTCGTATTTCTGGCCGCTGCTGCTGATCGGTGTGGGCGTAGTGTGGCTGCTCAACAACTTTGGAATTTTGACGGGCGCAAATATCGTTGCCCTGCTTCAACTGTGGCCTTTGCTGCTCATTGTCGGCGGCTTTGAATTGCTGTTTGGGCGCACGCAGCCTCAGCTTGCGCGGGTACTCGGCATTGGCACGCTGGCCTTTGCACTGGCGTTTATGGTTGTCGGACCTGTCTTTGGCGTGGGCCGAATCGAGGTCAAGACCGAGCAGTTCACGGAGCCACTTGGCGCGACTGCGACGGCGAATATCCGTCTGAGTCCGGGCGTCGCCAAAACAACCATAACTGCGGCAAGCAGCGATTCAAGTAATCTGCTGGATGCGAATGTGACGCACATCGATACAGTTACCTTGAGCAGGAACGGTGACAAAGACAAGGAGATCACGCTTCAGCAAGAGAGTCCACGCACCTGGAACTGGGGCTTCGTCAGCCAGAATTTCGCAGATGCCAAGCTGCGTTGGGACGTGATGCTCAATCCCAAAGTGCCCATCAATCTGACGGTTGATAATGGCGTGGGCGAGAGCAATCTTGACCTCAGCAAACTCAATCTGACGGGGGCTGACATCACGGCAGGCGTGGGGCAGGTCACCGTGAACTTACCCGCCAGTGCCACAGGTTACAACGCCAGCATCGATGCAGGTGTGGGCGCTATAAAAGCGACACTACCAGCAGAGTCGTCAATCAACTTAAAGGTGAGCGGTGGAACAGGCAACGTCGATATCACCGTTCCAGAGGGGGCAGCCGTTCAGGTACTGGTCGATAGTGGGCTTGGGCGCGCTAATTTTGCTAACAATCTGAACTTCGCGCACACGGTCAATCGGGGCAACGATAAGAACGGAACCTACGAAACGCCGAACTTTGCCAGCGCCTCCCACAAGATCGTCATTGATTACCATGGCGGCGTGGGCAACTTCTCAATCCATAACTAACTACGAACATCTGGGGCGAACGCTCATTCGCTCCAGATTTCGACATGTTCGCCTTCGGACTGATCCTCAATATCGACGATCTTGCCCGTCGTGCCGGATTTAATCGCGTCCATGACTTCACTGTAATTTATATCGTGACCACTCGGCGCGAAGCGTGCGCCCATCTTGATCCCCACACTGACCAGGCTCATCGGGATATTGACGTTCACTTTGGCCTGTCCAGTCTTGAGATCGGTTACGCGAATACGCAGCCAGCGTGGATCGCGTCCATTGCTGGCTTTCTTGCTCCCTGCTTGCAGGGCTTGTAACAGGCGCGCGCCCTCTTCCGGGCTGATCTTACCAGCCTGGACCATTTCCAGAATTTTCATCCGTTCTTCTGCTGTTGCCATGTTGTGTTCTCCGCTAAATATCTTAAGGCATTGAAACTAGCACTATTTACGAGGCTCATCGGAATATTTATATTTATTTTTGCCTGCTTCGTCTTAACGTCAGTGATACGGATATGCAGCCAGCGCGCATCGGCTCCATTGCTGGCTTTGTCCGTGCCCGTCTGCAAAGCGTTTAGTAAGTGTGCCCCTTCATCCGAATTGATAACGCCTGTCTGCACCATTTCCAGGATTTTCATGCGCTCTTCTGCCGTTGCCATGCTGTGTTCCCCGTTTAAACTTTATAACGCATCGAAACCAGCGTTTGTCGGCGCTGGAAGGCATATTGTTCCAAAACGCGGGTCGCGCTGGTGTCGTCCTCCGGATGCTCCATCAGAATGGAGCGGCGGCCTTCGAGCGTGCGCACGAAGGATGGACGAGCAGTTCCAGTCGATCCAGACCGCCGAAGCTCGACATGCGATGCAGCGAGGCAATGATCATATTGGTCCCCGGCTGGCGGATGATCCAGCGTTCTTCGGATCGGGCGAGTGTCCAGTTGGTCAGGCCATGCCATAACGACGGTTTGAAGTTGACAGGATGGGTCATCCGTAGCCAGCTTAATCCACCCCGACTGTTGGGACGGACAAGCTCGGCTAATGCCAACTCGGAGCGCCACTCATTGGGCTGTCTGAGCGTAATAGGCGGCATTTGAAGCAGGCGTGGCGGTGTGCGGGTTTGCGCAGATCGATACCACTGGACAAAGGATCGCTCGGTGCGGAACCCAAGCCGCGTATACAGCCGTTTAGCGATCTCATTGTCGGCGTCAACCTGTAGAATGGCATAGTCGCCGCGTTTCGCCCGGATCAGATCGATGGCGGCCATCACCAACGAGTGGGCCAATCCCTGACGCTGGAAATCGGGATGAACGGCGACATTCGCAATGATAAAGCCGACGCCTTCTGAGCGCGGTAGATTGGCGGGCGAGACGGAAACATTGCCGATCAGTCGCCCATTCTCGATCCAGACAAAGCCCTGCTCAAGACCATCAAACAGCTTGTCAGCGCCGTACAGCAGAAACGTAAGCAGCCCTGACTGGCTGACCATGCGCATTTCGCGCACAGTCGCCCGCCCTGCTTCGGTCATCGTGGGGCCAAAACAGATTTCGATGAGATCGGCGATGCCAGCCATGTCCGTTCGCAGGTCTACCGGACGCAGCCCACTGAATTGTGCCTTCGTTACCAGCGCACCGGCTGCCACTTAATCCGAACCCTCCAATGCTGCGAGAAGCCGTTCGGCCTCCTCCACACTGATCTGTTTGCTCTCAACCATCCGCAAAATAGCCATGCGTTCCTCGTCGGAAACGGGATCAGGATTGACCGTTTCGCGTTTACTTTTCTCACCCCCGAACGCACCTGGCGGCGTTGGCGGGGTGGGAGGACCGCCGCGTTTTGGCTTTTCCGACGACCAGCCGTGAGACCATGTCCGGGTGCGCGACTCGGTACGCTGCCTGGCCCTTTCCGCGTTTTGCTCAACTTCCCGCTGAATGCGCTCCGTCTGACGCTTCACGTTGTCCAGCAGCGGTGCGATCTGCTCCGAAACCCGTGCCGTGATAATATCGGCAAGGTTCTCAGGAAACGAGAAATCAAAACTTTGATCAGGGGCGAATTGATCGCCTGGGCCAGCGCCGATTAACGTGAAATCTCCGCCAATCTCATCGAATTCGACGGTAGCCGCCCCATCACCGATGGTAATCACGCACCTGTCGCCATCGTTCGTGATCTGTGCGTCATCCAGGTTAACCGACGTCTCCGTTTCCGCGGGAATGATAAAACGTACACTGGCATCTGGTCGAACTTTGCCGAGCACATCACCGCCCACATTCTGATAACGATAATGTGATCCCGCCGCAAAGTTCGTATTGATCGCGAGGTCGCCGCCAATATCGTCGAATACACAGCTTCCGTCGGCATTGGTGACGCATAAATCACCGCCAACGCTGCTGCCATTCAATTCCCCCTCAATATCCCAGAAATTAATGTCGCCGCCCACGTTATTAACTTCGGCTTTGCCCGCGATCCGTTTCAGTTCCAGATCGCCACCCACACTTTGCAGGTGAACAGGTCCGGTATCGCGGAGTATCAGGTCGCCGCCCACAGTGTTTATCGACACCGTACCACTGACCTCGGTTATCCTGCCATCTCCGCCGATGTCCTGAATGGATAGGCTGGCATCCGCTGGAACGCGCAGCGTACAATCGCCCTCACAGGAGATGCGAATACGTTTACCGTCGTCTTCGACGCTCAGGCGCGGATTGTCACCAGCAGCTTTAATGTCTGACGATGAGCGACCCGTAACAATGAAATCGCCGCCAATATAATCAATGACGATTTCCACGCCAGGTTGGACATTTGGAACAATTTTTTCTGATCCCATGGTCGCCTCCTGTTAATTTTCGCCGCGCAGCAGCGTGATAGCTTCATCCGATGAAATTCGTCCAGCCGCCAATTCATCCAGCACGTGTTTTCGGTCTTCCTCAGACGGCGACAGGTTCACATCCTCATCCGCGTCACTCGGTTCGTAGCCCATCGCATGAATTACCTCGCGCAATCGGCTGCGCACTGTCGGATACGAAATGCCGAGCTTCTCTTCGACTGCTTTGATCTTGCCCTCACACTGCAAAAACGTTTCCACGAACTGTATTTGCTCCGGGGCGAGCTGCGAGAGCCGACCCGTGTAAAAGCGCCCGTCAATCGTCGTGTCGCAGGATCGACAGTGTAAGCGCGTGATGGTCAATGCTTCACCGCACACCGGACATGTTCCTAACACTGGATGCACAGCTGTACCTTTCGGGATAAATATGAACTACTTATCCATCGTTAAAACTATTTTAGAAGCTTTGATTAATTATGTCAACCAATTACTTAATTTTCTCAACATCGATCTAAATCTGCGTTCGGCGCTTTGAACTATCGACGCCCAATCGTAGGCTGATCGTGGAACATCGCCGTTGGCGAGTTCGCAACGACTTTGGTAACGTAAACAAATCCAATAACTGATTCATCAGGACGATATATGCGACTCAGGTGGTTTCATTTTATTCCCGCATTATTCGTGGTGAGCACCACGATGTCCCTATCGGTTGCTCGAGCGCAGGATGGCAACGCTTGCAAAAGTGATAGCAATGCTGAGATTACCGCAATTGAGAACTGCGGTCCACAGCTTGGCGTCTACGGGTTGGAAGCACGGGCGCTTAACGCCGAGATGACGGTGAATCCGGCCCCCAATCTAACCCCGATCCCGATCAACGAAAAAGAACTGTACCAAAAATCGTTTCGCAAAGTGACCAAAGCCACCAATATATACGATGGGCCGGGCGGCAACGTCATCGGTCATATGGACGCTGGTTTCGAGTATGTTAACGCGGGTACTGAGCACAATGGCTTTGTCCAGATCACGCCGAGCCAATGGCTGCCCAAAGAGACGCTAGGTCCGGTCAACAATGTCGTTTCAAAGTTTTCCGGCGTATTGCTTCCCGACGGCTTGCCAGATCGTCCGTTTGGCTGGATGGTGGTAGACACCAAACCGAGTCGAAGCCCTGGTGCTTTGCCGCTGCCTGGGACGCAGTTCATTCGGCAATATACATTGCTAAATTTCTTTGCCGTCGAAACGGTGGACGGCTGGGATTGGTATCTAATCGGCCCGAATCAGTGGGTCAAGCAGACGCGGATTGCCCGGTTGCAGCCAGCCAAGCGGCCCGATGGAGTCAGCGGCAAATGGTTCGCCGTTGATCTTTACGAGCAAACACTGATTGCTTACGACGATGACAAGCCTGTGTTTGCCACGCTCATCTCGTCGGGCTTGCCCAAGTTCCCAACTGACGAAGGGCTGTTCAAAATCTGGGATCGCTACAAACAGGCCAAGATGAGTGGGGCCAGCGGTCAGCCCGATTTTTACTATCTGCCCCAAGTCCCGTGGATCATGTACTTCAACCAGGATGGGCAAGCGCTGCATGGCGCTTACTGGCATGATGCGTTTGGCTACCGTCACAGCCACGGCTGCATCAACATGACGATCACCGACGCGGAATGGGCGTTCAACTGGACAGCGGATCAGCTAGATGCCTGGGTGTACGTTTATCACAGCAGTGATTACAAAGACGGTCCAGCACGCTGAAAGCCGCCTGTGGCTAAAGCCATCTAAATAATGAGAACTCATTGTAGGACACATCACCGATGTGCCTCTACAATGTCGATCAATTGGTTGCCGGATAATGTTGTTGATCAACAGACAGCCTGCGGGCGCGGGTAGCAATGCGGCGAGCCTCACTCTACCCTCTGCCACAAAGGCTCATAGCTTTATGACATATTGATCCCTCAAGAAGGTACGAACATACCAGATAAGCGATAGGGTATTACTGAGAAGCAGCCATCCGATAAGGGATATTACGCAATTGACAGGATAGGCAACTTGGTAATAGTTGATGGGAAGTTGTTTAGGGAGAAAAAGCGAAACAAGGGCATTGGGCCAGACAGCTAATACGTAAAATATCGGGTAAAGGAACTGCCCACACAGTTGATAGGTGGCAAAAGTAATGAGCAGTCAGATTTGGCTAATTAGCCAAATCGGAAAAGCGGTTGCAGTTCCGTCAACAAGCGCTTTCGAGATAACTCTTATCATCGGAACCCCTTTTATTTGGCAGGTGCCAATCAGGTTCCAAACAACGCCTTAGTGATCCCGCTCGACCACCTGCTGCGTCAGCGCCTGAAGCTCATCCAGGGCGGACGAGGACGGCAGCGCGGCGAGGCTCATTCCGGCGAGTGCCGCCAGTTGAGTCGCGTTCTCGCGCCCTTCCTGGATGTAATTGCCAGAGAGCATTTTTTGTTTGAAGGCTGTCATGGGATCCATAGCGTCCACGTCGAGCACGGCGGCTGCACCGTGACCGTTGCCGCCAATCGCGCCTGCTAATGCGGTTGCAAGACCCTTGCCCTGCGCCACGTCGATTCCGGCGGTTTTGCCAAGCTGCTTGCTGTCAGCGATCAGGTCGAGGATGTCGTCGATGATCTGGAAGGCGAGGCCGAGGTTAAATCCGTACTGTTCAAGCGCGTTGATTTGCTCTTTAGTTCCTCCGCCAAGCATCGCACCGAGTTTGGTAGCGGCGGCAAACAGCGATGCCGTTTTCTTGGCGATGATTCGAGTATACGTTTCGCGGTCCAGTTGACCGCTCTTGGCAGCGGCAGCCTGTAATGTTTCGCCTTCGACCAGCGCAACGGTTGCGTCCGCGAAGACGATGTTGAGGTCTTTATAGGGAGCCATGAGTTCGTAGACTTTGGTGAACAGGTAGTCGCCCGTCAACAGCGCGAAAGTGCGGCCCCAGCGTGCATTGACCGTCGGACGCCCACGCCGGATGCTGCCGTGATCGTTGATGTCATCGTGGACCAGCGTTGCCGTGTGTACCAGTTCCACGGCAGCGGCAATCGGATAAGCCTCGTCCAAATTTTTGCCACCGACCGCTTCATAAGCGAGCAGGGTAAGACGTGGGCGCACCCGTTTGCCACCTGCCTCAAGGATATGGTGGCTGGCGTCGCGGAGCACGTCAACATCACTATTGACAATGGATTTCAGCAGATTATCTATCGCTTGCAACGCCAATTCGTGGCTCATGTGTCCCCCTATCAGGACAGTTTGTACCTTTTAGAACTTATTGAAACTATTATACAATGTGTTGCGATCAAATGTCAACATAGGGCGATGCGCAAATCGACAGGTTCTAGTCCGGGATCACGATCTTGTCGATATTCTCGATTGGGTCGGGGTATTTAGGATCGAGCTTCTCAAGCGTTTCGACGATGGTTCGCGTCACAACGAGATTGCGATACCACTTATGATTCGCAGGCACAATGGTCCACGGCGCATCGTCGGTGTTACACTTACTCAGCATATCCTCGTAGGCCGCTTGATAGTCGTCCCATAATTTCCGCTCTTCAAGGTCGCCCAATCCAAATTTCCAGCGCTTGTCAGGATCGTGGAGGCGTTCTTCAAATCGCTTCTTTTGCTCGTCCCTGGAGATATAAAGGAAAAACTTGAGGATCGTGGTCCCATTTGCGGCTAGAATCTCCTCAAACTGATTGATCTGGTCATAGCGCGCTTTCCACACCTTCTTCGGAACCAGATCGTGGACACGCACCACCAACACTTCCTCATAATGCGAACGGTTGAACACGGCGATATAACCCTTCGCTGGGGTATGCTGGTGAATACGCCATAGAAAGTCGTGGGCTGATTCCTCTTCTGTAGGCTGCTTAAAACTGGTTACGTCCACGCCCTGCGGGTTCAAGCCTCTAAACACGTGATTGATGGTTCCATCTTTGCCGCTGGCGTCGATCCCCTGAAGTACTACTAG
>WNFL01422904.1_pt1 | contig 10153 bp, 6 predicted proteins | sample 5400361 | NCBI WGS metagenome assembly WNFL01 (sample SAMN13153351, study PRJNA577476) | soil metagenome | isolation source: 40 cm soil on Douglas fir-dominated hillslope | place: USA:California | collected 2013-09-17
GGTTTTGCCTTCGCCCGTGAACTGGGCTCGATCATTGCCGGCGGTCCGGCGCCTCTGATCGCGGGCCTGCTGGTGGCATGGATGGGAGGACAGCCCTGGGGTGTGTGTCTCTATGTTATCGCGCTTTCCCTGATCACGGCCTTCGCGGTGTGGTGCGGCCCGGAAACCTACAAGAATGATATTCGCGCCGACGATGCCGAAGACCGGGAGCCGACCGTCGGCATTCCTCCGCTGCTTCTCCACTCCGCCTTATGATCCGCCACCTTATGACCCAAGAGGGACTCATGACCGCAACGCGCCGCAGTTTTTTTGCCTGGGCCAAGAATGCGCTGGCCGCCACCGGACTTTCGAGTATCGCATCCGGCCGGGCGGAGGCCGCTTCGCCGCTGCACGCAGTTGGCGAGGATTATTACGACAGGCTTGAGGTTTCCAAGATCATCAATGCCGCCGGCACGTATACCGCGCTCACGGCATCCATCATGCCGCCATCGGTGCAGGCTGCGGTGGCGGGCGCCGCCAGGCATCCGGTGCGGTTGGCGGAATTGCAGGCGGCGCTGGTAAGCGCCGGGGCGGCGTCGGCCCTCACTCTTGGCACGGCGGCGTGCATGACCGTCGGCAACCGCCAGGCCGTCAGCCTGTTGCCGTTGGAAGTATCCGCGCTGAAAAACGAGGTCATCATCCAGAAGACCCATCGTTACGGTTACGACCATGCGATAAAGAATTGCGGCATTCGCTTCGTCGAAGTGGAAACGCTGGATCAATATGAGCGGGCTTTTACCGATCGCACCGTGATGTGCCACTTCTTCAATGCCGCGTAGGAGGGGCAAATCGGCCGGGAAAAGTGGCTCGAAGTGGCCCACCGCCATGGAGTGCCCTGTTTCAACGACGCCGCCGCCGACGTCCCGCCGATTTCCAATCTCTGGAATTACACCCAGATGGGCTTCGACCTGGTCACTTTTTCCGGCGGCAAGGGGCTGCGCGGACCGCAGAATGCGGGCCTGCTGCTGGGGCGCAAGGATCTCATCGAGGCGGCGGCCTGGAGCAACAGCCCGCATGATGAAACAGTGGGCCGCGGCATGAAGGTCGCGAAGGAGCAGATTGTCGGAATGGTGGCGGCGGTGGACTGGTTCCTGGACCAGAGCGACGAAGCCATGCAAGCGGAATTCCGCCGCCGTTCCGATCGCATCGTTTCGCTGCTGAAGGATATTCCCACCCTGACGCACCAGGTCATTATTCCACCGGTCGCGAACGCGGTGCCGCATCTGGTGATCCGCTATGACCAGGGCCGGATACGCAAGAGTCCGCTTGAAGTTTCGCAGCTGCTGCGTGCAGGTTCTCCCGCCATCGAATTGAATCCATCGACGGGGCGCAAACCGGCTTCGGCCGGACTGCCGGGGGGCGAAGACACGATCGTGGTCGGCGTCTGGATGCTGCAACCGGGTGAGGAGTTGATTGTCGCCCGCCGCTTGCGTGAAGTCCTGTTGAAGGCCATCGTCTGACTTGTTCAGATGCGTCCTATTTAACGCGTTCCACCTTGAAGATGTGGGGACTGTCTGCTGTGCGCAGGCTGTAGCTGCCGAAAGCGCCCTGGACAATCGTCACGGTATAGGCCGCGGGCGATTTGTTCCAGGACGTGGTGCCGCCTTCGACATCGGTTTGACGCCATTCCTGTCCGTTTTCGAGGGATACGATGAAAGCGCCGCCCTTGTCGTAGCGATAGGACCTCATTCGGGAGACCGCTGCCGGTGGCGCGTTGCCCAGCAGGTTTTCGAAAAAGCCCGGCTTTTTACGCGGCGGTGGCTGCCTCGACGCTACCCGCGCGGGAGGCGGGGCAGAACTCAATTGGGCGGGAGGCGGGGCGGAACTCAATTGGGCGGACGGCACCAGCCGCTGCTGAAATTCCGGCGCCGGCTGCAAGCCGAGCCTGGCGCGCATCGGCTGGTTCGCACCATAGACGCAATCCAGCCACACACGATCGTCATGGATGACGCCGCAGCGCTCGATGCCCGCGATGACCTCGTCGCGGGTATCTGCAAGGGCTTGCGGCGCGGCCATGAAAAGACCGCCTATCAAAACCGGAACAATTTTGCTGATGTCCATGCCGATCCCCCAAACGCGGTCTTAGCCGTGCCGCCTAGGGAGTTTGATGTCGCTTCGCCATCAAATCAACCTCTACGGCAAAACCTCTGGGAGGATCGCCGCGCTTCCAGGCGCGCCACATGCTGGTATAGGCCAGTTCGATATTCTTCCGGAACAGATCGGTATCGAACAGGGGAAAAATCAGTCTGTTGCGGGCGAGCTTTTCCTTCAGTTCGGCCATCGCGCCCGGGTCGCGCGCCAGCGCAATGGCGCGAGCCTCATAGTCGTTCCGGGATTCGGTTATCAGTTCCGGCATGCCGATGGCGCCAAGCAGGCTCGCCGCCACCCGGCCCGGAAATGCCGTGCCGCGACAGGTGAGAAGCGGCAAGCCCGCCCATAAAGCATCGCTGGCAGTGGTGTGGGCGTTGTAGGGGAGGGTGTCCAGGAACAGATCGGCCTGTTTCAATCGCGCCAGGTGGTGCTCGGGTGGAAGCGAGGGCGCGAATACCAGCCGGCGTGGCGCGATGCCGTGCCGTTCGGCCGCCCGGGACAGATTGGACTCGAAGGGCGGCCTGCTTTTGAGCAACCACAAAACGCTGCCTTCGGTCTCGCGCAGAATGCGCATCCAGCTTTCAAAGACCGATGGCGTGATCTTGTAGCTCTGATTGAAGTTGCAGAAAACGAAACCCCGCTCAGGCAGTCCCAGGTCGGCGCGCGACGGAACGCGGTCTGCAATGGCCCGTTTGCGGTCGTTGGCCTGGTAACTGTGCGGCAGGTAAACCACCTGTTCGTCGTAATGGCGCTGCTCGCCATCCGGGATCACGGTCTTGTCCGCCACGATGTAATCCATGCAGGAGGTGCCCAGGGTGGCGGGGAAGCCCAGATAGTTGACCTGGATGGGCGCTGCCCGTCGCGCAAAGACGCCCATGCGGGGCGCGCCGAAATAGCCATTGAGATTGACCAGAATATCGATCTCTTCCGATCTCTTCAGACCGGATGCGGTCCGCCGCTTCATCGTCCGGCATATGGGAGATATAGATGATTTTGTCGAAAGCCGCTTCCAGGCGGCGGCGCATGGGACTGGCGTCACCGCCGCCATTGTCGATGGCGATGATTTGGAATTTCTCGCGATCATGCAGCTCGTATAGTCCCGCCATCAGATAGGCGGTGGCCTGTTCACGGAACTCACCGGAGAGATACCCGATCCGAATCTTGTCATGTGTATATGAAAAAGCAGGCTCTAGAAGCGAGGAAGGCAAAAGGCTGGCGGCAAAAATACGTGAACAGGCCTGGAGGTCAGCCGGGAAATGTGAGAGCGCCTGACAGACAAATGGGCGCACGATGCGGCGCCCTCGCCGGACGCCATCGTCAATGACCGCCGCCTCGGACTCGAGATCCTTCCACTCCGCGCCGTACATTCTGATGTGCAACAATTCCCCGCGCGCGAAGGGCTGGTCGGGGTCAATCGCCAGTGCCGCCTGCAAGTCCGAGGTGGCGCCGGCATAGTCGGCCTGGTCTTTCCAGCGCAGAGCGGCCCGGTTGGTCAAGGCATCGGCGGAAGCCGGGTCCAGTTCCACCGCCTTGTTGAAATGCGCCAGCGCTTCCCCATCGCGCCTCAATGCTTGCAGGACAGAGCCGCGGCCATTCCAGGCCCTGGCATTGTTGGGATCGCCGGCAATCGCCTTGTCGTAATCGGCAAGCGCTGCGTGGAACTGACCCGTCTGCTGAAACAGAAAGGCGCGATTGAGCAAACTCGCGACATGGCCGGCATCGGCGGCCAGTGCTCTGTCGTAACAGGCACGGGCCTCGGATGCGCGGCCCAGATGCCACAGCGTCACGCCGCGATTGTTCAGAATTTCCGGATCGTCGGGGCGCAAGGCGAGCGCTTTGTCGAAGCTATCGAGCGCTTCGGAAAAGCGTTCCGGCTCAAGCAAGGCCAGTTCCAGCAATGAGAGCCCGCGGCTGGAAAGCGCTTCGGCAAAGCGGGGTTGAAGCACCAAAGCGCGATCGTAACCGGCGACCGCCTCTGCGAAACGGCGCAAATCCGCCAGAACATTCCCGCGATTGTAATGCGCGCGAAAATCATCGGGCGTCAGGACCAGCGCCTTGTCATAGCTCGCCAGCGCCAGTTCGCTGCGTCCCAGCGCGCGTAACACATTGCCGCGATTGTCCAGGGCCGCGGCGAAGTTCGGGTTGAGGGCCAGAGCCCGGTCATAGCTGGCAAGCGCATCCTCATGCCGGCCCAGGGCGGACAGCGAAATGCCGCGATTGTAGAGGCAGGCCGGGCTGCCCGGGTTCAGCGCCAGGGCCTTGTCATAACTGGCCATTGCTTCGGCAAAGCGCTGCATCTGGGCCAATGCCACGGCCTTGTTGTAAAGCGCTTCAAATATATCCGGCTTTATCGCCAGCGCCTTGTCGAATGAGTCGATCGCCTCACGATATTGCTGCGCGCCCGCGAGAAGCTGTCCGTAATTGACCAGGGCCCCAAAATCCCGCGGTTGTATCGCCAATGCACTTTCCAGCAGGCTTTTCGCTTCCGCAATTTGTCCCTGCTGGCCGCGAAGAACGCCGAACAGTTGCAGCGCCGTGAAGTTGCGGGGTTCGTGCTGCAGGATTTGCCCATACAGCTCAGCTGCCTGGTCGAGCTGGCCGCGCTGATGAAAGCCAAGCGCCTGCGTGATCAACGGCCGGGAGTCCATCAAAGTCCCTGTTCTCTGTCGGCCGCAGCGCGTGCCTCAGCGCCGCAGACCGAAGGCGTAGACATGCGCGTCATGCGACACCAGGAAAACCTTGCCCAGCGCCACGGTCGGCTGGTTGAAATGCACCCAGTCCTTCAGAAGCCTGCCGCTGGAATAAAGCTCCTTGCCGGTCTGCGCGTCCAGCGCATACAGCACCATCGGCGCGATGGGGGTGGAACGGAACTTGGCAAGGCTGGCGACCGTCTCGGCTTGTTCGCCCGGCGCCGCGCGGCCATGCGCTTCTGGATTGGTGAAGTGTTGCAGCAGCTGCTCGCCGGTCTGCACCGCAAAAACGACACCATTGGCGACCGCGACATTGTCCGGCACCGCCAAGTCGCGTGAAATCCATTGCGGCGTCAACGCCACGCCGCCGTCTTTCTCCATAACCTGCAGCGCCATGATACTGCCATGCGGCGCAGCGCCATGGCTTGTGGAAAAGGACGCAGTGCTGGCGGGCGGTCCCCACATCGGAACATACAGCCAGCGCGCACCCTGCGCGTCCTCATAGGTCGAGATCTCGCCCCACACGCCATGGCCGTAATACTTTTCTTCATCATTGCCCAGGCGCGGGGACGTATAGAGCGCCTTGGAGTGGTCGGCGGCCACGCCGCCGCCCAGATTCTTGGCATCCAGCACATAGACCACGCCCTCCTTGGAGGAGGTCGCAAGCAACGTCCGATTCTTGAATGGAAAGATCACCGGCCCGCCCGATCCCAGGTCCAGATCCTTGGCGTTGAGATTTTTCCAGCTCGGCGGGGTGAAGGAATCGGCGATGCCGTAGGCCTTGGGCTGCACCGCAATCACGGCATTGCCGAAAATGCCGCCCGCCGCATCGCGGTTGCCGTCGGCGGTTTGCACATAGACGCCTTGTGGTCCCGCCACCGGGCCACCCCGGCCCCATGGCCCCGCCGGCCGCCCGCGGCCGGTAAGAAACCGCGACAGCCGCGGGTGGGAAGGATCGCTGATATCCATCGCTGACACTGAGCCGGGTTCAATCGGCTGGGAAGCATCGCCGCCGCAGCCGCGCCCCGCAGCGGTGTAAACCACGCCTTGAATGAGGTTGAGACTCCAGTTGCGGCTGAAGGGCGCCACAAATGGCATCGGCGTCAGCCGCTCTTCGCCTGCGGCCAGGCCGAGACCGCGCAACTTCCCGTCGCTCATGGTGAAGTAGATGACGCCTGCGGTCTTATCGATGACCGGCGTCGCCTGTTCGGTATTGGCGCAGTTGGAAGTGGCTGGCCGCACCGGCGTGCCCGTATTGGGAAACGACTTTTGCCAGATCACTTTGCCGCTATCGGCGTCGATGGCGAAAATCGTGTCATCAATGCCGATCGTGAAGGCCAGATTTTTCTGGCCCTGGGGGGTTTGCACGCCTTCCGCCACCAGAGGCGACGTCAGAGTGGAAAGCGCCACGTCCTGGGGTGGTGTCGGCAGCTGGGTGCTCCACAGCAATTTCAGGCCACCGACAGTTTTGGTCGAAAGTGCCGTCTCCGCTGTATTCCAGCCGCTGCGCTGTGGATCATAGCCGAAGGTCAGCCACTCGCTTGCCGCCACCTGGCTCGCTGCCGGGACCAGCAGCGCGCCCAGCGCCCAGGCAATCGCTTTTTTCGACATGATCCAGTTTCCACCAAGGCTCCCGGCGATCACGATATGGCGTCCACTTGCAGGGTACAATCGCTTCTTGGATAGTCAGCCGCGAGATCGCTGAGGCACAAGGGTAGAGGATGACGAAGGCCTGGCTTCGGCTGCTGCTGCTCACAAGTTTCTGCCTGGCGCTTGACGGTGCGGCAGGCAACTCCGCCATCACAAGCCAGGACAGGCTGCTTGTCGCCGCCGATCGCGACCAGGACAATTGGCGTCTGCATGGCCGTACCTACGACAATCAGCGCTTCTCTCCGCTAACCCAGATCAACCGCGACACTGTCGGAAGGTTGACGCTGATCCACACCCTGCACACCGGCGTCGCCAACAGTTTCGAGGCCACGCCGCTGGCGGTGGACGGCGTGCTTTACACCGTTACGGCGACCAATCATGTCCATGCCTGGGATGCGGTCAGTGGCCGGCAGCTCTGGGCCTGGCAGCCCGGCAAGCTGGATTTCACCGAAGCCTGTTGCGGATTCCAGGCGCGCGGCGTCGCGCTGGCCTATGGCAAGGTCTATACCGCCTTGTTCGACGGCCATCTGGTGGCGCTGGATGCCAAGACGGGAAAACTGGTGTGGGAAACCGACCCCGCCAAGACCCATCCCGAACCAAAGCACTATTACACCTACACCTTGGCGCCACAGGTCTATGACGGCATGGTGATCGTCGGTACGGCCGGGGCGGAATATGAAACCCGCGGCATGGTCGAGGCCTATGATGCGCAGACCGGGTCCAAGCTCTGGGAGTTTCGCACCACTGCCGCGCCCGGCGAGCCGGGTGGAGACACATGGGGCGGAGACGCCTGGAAATTCGGCGGCGGTTCGGTATGGAATACGCCGGCGGTGGATGTGAAGAATGGCCTGCTGATACTCGCCACCGGCAATCCCAATCCCGATTACCAGGGCGAGACACGGCCGGGCGACAATGCCTATACCAATTCCATCCTGGCGCTGCACGCCAAGACCGGAAAGCTCGCCTGGTGGTACCAGGAAGTTCCGCACGATCTGTGGGACTATGACGCCAGCGCGCCGGTGATGCTGTTCGACGTCAAGGATGCCGGCGGCAAAATCGTGCCGGCAGCGGGCGAGGCGGGCAAAGTCGGAAACGTCTTCATCGTCAACCGGCTTACCGGCAAGCTGCTGGTCAAATCCCAGCCCTTTGTCGAGCAAAGCGCCAATATCTTCTCACCGCCCAGCCGCGCTGGCGTCACAATCCTTCCGGGTGTCAGCGGCGGCTCGCTATGGCAGCCGCCTGCCTTCTCCCCGCACACGGGTTATTTTTATGTGCTGGGCTCCAACGTCGCGATGACCTTCACGACCATAGACTTCCCGGACAGCAAGCCCGGCGGTCCCTGGGTAGGGCGTCACACCGGGGGTGTGATGAAACGCGCGGATGGCCCGCAATCGGGCACTTTAACGGCCATCGAGGTCAACACCGGCAAGATCGGCTGGCAATACAAGTCACCGCAGCCGATGTTCGGCGGGGTGCTGGCCACCGCGAGCGATCTCGTATTCGCCGGCGAAGTGAACGGGGATTTCAGCGCCTTCGATGCCATCAGCGGCGTGAAATTGTGGAGTCACCATTTCGACCATGGAGTCTGTTCGCCGCCCATCACCTATCGGGTCAAAGGCGTGCAGTATCTGGCGGTTGGCGCCAATGGCTGCCGGGGTGGGCACGTGCCGCAGGGATCGCCTCTGTTTACCGATGAGATCGCGATCTTCGCGCTGAGCCAGCAGCAGTAGCGGGCTCTCACTCTTTGAGATTTTCCGGCTAACCCAACTTCCACTCGCGAAGATCACTTTTATACCGCAGCGCAACACATGAAGTTTTGCGGAACGTAGCAAAATAGTTACTGCGTCCGGCCGGCAACCCGCCTAACCTGCATACAATTCGACGCAGTTCGAAATGCAGGGGAAAAAATGAGCTCCAGGAACAACGCTGGGAATCCGGCCGGCAAGAAGTCCATCTTTGCGGCAAAATCGGCGCTTCTGACCACGGTGGGGGCCAGCGCGATCCTGATTGCCTCCGCCGCCTATGCCCAGGAAGCGCCAAGCGGACCAATAGAATCGGTCACGGTGTCGTCGTCGCGTATCATGAGCGCAGGGTTCAACGCTCCGACCCCGACCACAGTGCTTGGGAACGACTTCATCGAGAAATCGGCCAAGGACACGATCTTCACCGCCGTCACCCAGCTACCCTCGCTGATGGGCAGCACTGGCGTGGAAAGCGGCGTCAACGGCACCAGCGGCGGCACCAACGGCCTGGCTTCGTTCAACATGTTCGGCCTGGGCACCATTCGCACCCTGACCCTGCTGGACAGCCAGCGCTTCATGCCCGCCAACGTGACCGGCGTGCCCGATATCAGCGAATTCCCGCAGATACTGATTCAGCGCGTCGATGTGGTCACCGGCGGCGCCTCCGCCTCCTGGGGTTCGGACGCCATCGCCGGCGTGGTCAATTTCATCACCGACAAGAAATTTGTTGGCTTCAAGGCCAATATTTCCACCGGCCTGTCGACCTATGGCGACAACGCCACTGCCACATTCCAGGCCGCAGCCGGCACCAGCTTCGCGGGCGGGCGCGGTCATTTTGAGATCGCCGGTGAGTTCAGCCACATGGACGGCGTCGAAGGCGGCTGGCAGCAGCTTTCCTGTTGCGGTGGCAGGCTGGACAATTCGCTGTCCGGCGGGCGCAAGTGGTTCAGCGAGCCCACCATCCTGCAATATGCAACCCCCGCCGGCACGCCTGCCGGCCTGCCGCAATATTTCGTCACCGCCAACGGCCAGCAGAACCAGCTGGGGCGTTATGGCCTGATCAACAGCGGACCGCTGGCGGGCACCGCCTTTGGCCTGAACGGCACCACTTATGCGTTCAATTATGGCACCGGCCCGGCCGGCGTAAATATTCGCACGGGCCTTGGCGGGACGACGCAGGGTGTGCCGGTGAGGACCGGTGCCGCCTCTGGTAGCGCCAGCACGCCGGGCACGGTAACCCATTGCATCGTCCAGTTCTGTGTTGGCGGCGAGACCGACAACCAGACCGGGTCGGGCGTAACCCTGGCGACGCCGCTGACGCGCGGGAATGTCTATACCCGCCTGTCCTATGACCTGACGCCGGATACCGAAGTGTTCATGACCTACAACTGGTCGGAAGTCGCCACATCCAATATTCCCAATCCCGATATGTGGTTGGGCTCACTTCCGGGCATCGGAGGTGGAACGGGCCAGAGCAGCACCAGCTCTGTCGCCTTGACCACAGGCATGGTGTCCAGCAGTGCGTTCAACCCCGGACAGCTGTTGCAGGCGCCCGGCATCCAATGCGGCAATACGGTCGGCGGCCCCAACGCCTTCCTGCCGGCCTCGGTTCAGGCGGCCTGCCTGGCAACCGGGATCAACAATTTCAGCCTGGGTTCGCTTTATTACGGGCTGGGCCCGCAGAAGGTTTATACCCTGCGCGACAATCGCCGCCTTGTCGGTGGCGTCAACGGCCATTTCAACGTGTTCGACACCGACTGGACCTGGACCAGCTATTACGAGCATGGCGAAAACGACACCAACATCCATGTTCGCGGCATTGCGCTGAAACCCTATATGTATGCCGCCATCGATTCGGTTCAGGTCACCGCGGCGAACCAGTCGACCTATGCGTCCGTGAATGCGCCGCTCGGCTCCATTGTCTGCCGCAGCACGCTCGCC
>WNFL01041163.1_pt1 | contig 10152 bp, 11 predicted proteins | sample 5400361 | NCBI WGS metagenome assembly WNFL01 (sample SAMN13153351, study PRJNA577476) | soil metagenome | isolation source: 40 cm soil on Douglas fir-dominated hillslope | place: USA:California | collected 2013-09-17
CAAGCTGACGCCTAAAATCAAAGTGCTGAGGTTTGCTCACAGGAGAACATCATGCGTACCGATCAGGCATACACGGGTGGTGGTGACGTACCGGTGCTGGCAGTGTCGCTCGAACTGGCGGCGGCCAAATGGAAAGTCGCGCTTCACGACGGCCGGCGCGAGAAGCCGGCCGTGCACACGGTCGCACAGCCACAGGCTGAGGCTCGACTGCGGGCAGTGCTGGCCCTGATCGCGGCCCACAGGGAGAAGTGGTCGTTGCCGGGGGACGTACAAATCGTTGTGAGTTACGAGGCCGGGCAGGATGCGTTCTGGATCTGTCGCGCGCTGCAACTCCGACACGTTGACTGCTACGTCGTCGATCCGGCCAGCATTCCTGTCGAACGCCACCAGCGGCGCGCCAAGACCGACCGGCTCGATGTCATCAAGCTCGTCATCAACCTGCGCGCGTGGCTGCGCGGCGAGCGTGACCGCATGCACGCGGTGCACGTGCCCTCACCGGAGGACGAGGCATCGCGCCACCTGATGCGTGAGCGCGGGCAACTGCAAAAGGAAGTTCTGCAGCACCGCGACCGGATGCGCAAGCTGCTGACCACGGTCGGCTGCTGGGACGCGGTCGACCACCGTACCTTCGCTGACCGGCTCGAGCGCGGAGAGGTACGCTGCCACGACGGCGCGCCGTTACCGCGCGAGTTGCGTGAGCGGTTACTTCGCGAGTGCGAACGGCTGGGACTCGTCGAACAACAACTTGCGGCGCTGGAGAAGACGCGACAGACAAACGTACCAGCACTCGCGCGCCAGCGTTGTGATGCGCTGGCGCGCCTGAAGGGAATTGGTGAAGTAGGCGCTTCCCGCCTTGCCCTCGAGTTGTTCTGGCGGGAATTCAACAACCGCCGCGAAGTCGGTGCGTGCGTCGGACTGGTGCCGCAACCTTACGACAGCGGCGAAAGCCAGGTCGACCAAGGGATCAGCAAACAGGGAAACCGGCGGGTACGCGCGCTGCTGATCGAGATCGCCTGGACCTGGCTGCGCTACCAGCCTAGCAGCGCATTAACGAAATGGTTTGACCAACGCACACAGGGCACCGGACCAAACCGACGCGCACGTCGCATCGCCATCGTCGCAGTAGCGCGACGTCTTGCCATTGCATTGTGGCGCTATCTGAAAGACGGAGTCATGCCCGAAGGCGCGCACCTCAAGTCAGCTTAAGTCCCCTCAGGTTTCGCAGGAAGGAGGTAAGGGTTCGGTCAGGCAGTTTTGTAGCAAACACGCTTGGAGTGAACATGCCCGTGATCACGCTGGGTTGCTGAAGCAACCGAATATTTTCAGATGGGGCATGTTCCCGGAAAAGTTTCCGGCGTAATGCGCATTCAGGATGAGGCTGGTGACACGCCAGCGGATAGAAGGTGGTGAGATGCTGGTTCTTCTCACGAGCGCAACAGCGACTTCGGACCAAACAAACGGAGACACGTTATGAAGATTATGGTGTAGGCGATCTTGACAGAGTTTCGCTCATAGAAGCGTGATCCACCGTCGAGATTTACTGGTTACGCCGCCCTCAGGAAATTCGGACACGACATGCATTTGAAAACTGAAAACCGATCCCGATTGACACCGGGAGTCATATCAGCCTGGCGCGCCCTCGGGAATTGAAACGCAAGAAACGGAGTGACGTCGTCGCCGGATCCTGACAGATTGTTCTGTGTTCGCGGGCGTCGAACCGGTTCGTCGCGGAAGATCGTTCGGTACGTACAGGTTCTGACGCGACAACGAAGCGGGTGATCTCAAGGAGAACGGTGATGGTTCTTTCCCGCAGCATCTCGTCCGGTATTCTGGTTGCGATCGCATTGCTGCCCCATGCGTTGGCGGCGCGGGCCGAGGGTCCTGCCGCCGTGCAGGCTGGAATGCCTTCGGATGTTGCGTCGGACACGCCAAAGACCTTAAAGGAGCGACTGGGCGACAAGGCCAGCGACGATCAGCGCGTCGACAACTGTAAAGTCGCCGCCGACCGTCGCGGTCCCAAAGCGCGACCGGACGACTGTTCGCACCAGTCACACTGAGCCCGATCCTGAGAAGCGCTACGCGGTGCGGTTTCGCGCAAACAGACACAGCATCTCGAACATCAGGGTCGCCGCCACCAGCGCGGTATTGCCACTGGGATCGTACGGCGGCGAGACTTCGACGACGTCCCCGCCCAACCAGTTCAGCCCGTCGAGCCCGCGTAGCAGCGCGAGCGTTTCGCGCGTGGTCAGCCCGCCGATTTCCGGCGTTCCCGTGCCGGGCGTGAATACCGGATCGAGTCCGTCGACGTCGAGCGAAAGATAAACCGGCGCATCGCCGACCACACGCCGTGCTTCCTCGACGATCGCGGCCGGCCCGCGCGCTTCGAACTCCTCGATGAACACGACGCGCATTCCGCTGTCGAGCGAATAGCGCCAGCCCTCGTCCGAATTCTGCGCGCCGCGGATGCCGATCTGGATGGTGCGCTTCGGATCCAGCAGCCCGGCTTCTACCGCGCGGCGAAACGGCGCGCCATGCGTGAATTTCGAGCCCTTGAAGCTGTCCCAGGTGTCGGTGTGCGCGTCGATGTGCACGAGCGCGATCGGTTCGCACGGCGCCATCGCCTGAAAGATCGGATACGTGATCGAGTGGTCGCCGCCCGCGCTAAGCGCAATCTTGCCCGCCGCGAACACCGGCTCGAAGAAACGCCGGATGTCGTCGTGCGCGCGTTCGAGGTGGTAGAGGTCGGTGAACGGCACGTCGCCGATATCGCCGATGCGGCACGCTTCGAACGGGTTGAAACGCGTCACGTGGTGCGTCGTGCGCATCATCGTCGACATGTTGCGGATTTCGCGCGGACCGTAGCGCGCGCCCGGCCGCGCCGTGACGCCGCCGTCGAACGGCACGCCCGCCAGCACGATATCGAGCTGGTCGAGATCCGTGCATGCCGGCACGCGCATGAAAGTGGGAATGCCGCTGAAGCGCGGCAGCTGCATCTGCGTGAGATCGGTGCCCGGCATGATGATGTCCCTAGAAGGTGGGCGGCGTGTTGATCCACAGAACACGGGTGACGCCTTTGCCCGGATTACGGTAGCTGTGCGGTACGGTGCTGGGGAAATAGAACGAGTCGCCCGGTTGCAGCAGATGAACGGTGTCGTCGAGCGTCAGCTCCAGTTCTCCCTCGATCACGTAGCCCAGTTCCTCGCCGGCGTGGCTGATCTGTTCGTCGCTGCTGGCGCGCGATTCGATCACATGGATGTCGCCCTGCAGCAGCTGGCCAGGCGCGGGCACGACGACCCGCTCGAGCATGATAGAACCGCGGTTGCGCGCCGTCGGAAAGCTGACGGTCGGCCGTTCGCTCGCGCGCTGCACGGGCGACGCGTTGACGTCCGGCCCGGACACGAGCGCCGCGATGTTGGTCGACAGTGCGAGCGCGATCCGGTGCAGCGTCGCAAGCGATGGCGTCGCATGGCCGCCCTCAACTTTCGATAGCAGGCTTTCCGAACAGCCTGCCTGTTCGGCGAGCGCCTTCAGTGTCAGTTGCCGCACCATGCGGGCGTGTTTCAGCTTCACGCCCAGTGAATCGCCTGGGGCCGGAGCAGGACGCGAAGGCGCCTGCGCAGCGCGGCGGGACCGTGCCGTGCTGCTCCCGGCCGCCGCGCCGCTGGTTGGGGAAGAGGGTTTTCTGGATGCCACCGTGATCGATATCGGAGAAGTGGAGGGGACGTCTACGCGAGCACTGTAAATTCGACTTCGACGGGGTTCAGTGCGTTGATCGGAATAATATCCTGCGGGCAGGCGGACATCACGACGACGCAGTCCATCACGGCCTTGATATCCACATAGTCGCCGGCCTTCGATACCGGCGCGAGCCAGTCGATCGAGTAGTCCGGCTTGATCGGAATGTTCATCCACAGATTGAACGGCTGCGGCACTTCGCGGGCGCGCAGGCCGATCGCCTTCAGCGCGAGCCGCATGTTGTCGGCGCAGTTGTCGTGATAGTGCTCGACGCCGAGGTTCCTGTAGCGATACAGATCGCACGCGGCGATCAGCGTATCGTGCACGCCCGGCGACGTATCGGTGACGAGTTCCGCAATCGGCCGCCGATGGTTGGTGACGAGCGGGTCGCCCGCCTGCGGAATCACCTTGTCGAGATAGGCGCGCGTGTGTTCGAACGACAGGAATTCGTTCAGATGCGTGGCGTTGAAGATCCACGTGTCGCAGACCTGCGTGCCGTGCGTATTCGTGATGCGGATCGTCTGGCCCGCCTTCACGCACACCGCGCGGCCGCAACGGGCCGGCACGGTATAGGTCTTGCCGGGCTCCGGCGTGCCGTCCGCGGAGATCGGTTCCTGCAGCGTCGCATTCTGGCCCAGCTCGGTGCCGTTATCGTGTGCATGCAGCTCTTCGGTATGGAGGGTACTCATCGTTGCTCCTTCATCAAGGTTCGTTGCAGAGAGTGGCAAGGCAGTGCGCGAGCGCGCGTGTGCCCAGCACGAGGTGATCGTCGTCCGTGGCTTCCCGCGGGTTGTGGCTGATGCCGCCGCGGCTCGGCACGAACAATGCACCGGAGGTGAGCGTCAGCGTTCGCGCGGCCAGCGCGTCGCATGCGTTGCCGACGCGCGCGACCAGGGCGTCGGCGAAGCGCACGGGCGCATGCGCGAAAAGCGGCTCGAGCGCGACGCGGTGCTGTGCGGCGCATTGCGCGATCTGCCGGTCGAATTCAGCGAGCACGCCGGCGTCCGGATGACGGAAGTCGACGGTGAAGGTGACTTCCGATGCAATCGTATTGATCGAATTCGGCGTCACCGACCAGCGCCCGAATGTCACGCGCGTGTGTTCCTGGCCGAGTGTCTTCGCCAGTGCGTCGATTTCGGCGCGCACGGCGATCGCGAGCGTCATCGCGTCGTGGCGCGCGTGCATCGGCGTTGTGCCCGCATGAGCGGCGACGCCCGCGCAGGTGAGCGTATACCAGCGCACGCCCTGAATGCCGCTGACGATGCCGAGCGGCACATCCGCCAGTTCGAGCTGCGGGCCCTGTTCGATATGCAGTTCGATGAAGGCGTGAGCGGCGTCATCCGCTGTACGCGTGCCGAGCGCCGGGAACGCGCGGCGGTGCGCGTCCAGCGCATCGGCCAGCGTGACGCCGGACGCGTCGCTTAGCGCGCGATAGCGGTCGAGCAGCGCCGGTTCGACGAACGCGCTCGAGCCCATCGCGCCCGGCTGGAAGCGGGTGCCTTCCTCGTTGGTCCAGATGACCACGTCGAGCGGCCGGCGCGTGCGGATGCCCGCGTCGTTCAGCGCCGCGATGCATTCGATGCCGGCCAGCACGCCGTAGCAGCCGTCGAGCTTGCCGCCGGTCGGCTGCGTGTCGATGTGGCTGCCGGTCATCACCGGCGCAAGGTTGTCGGTCCCGGCGCGGCGTATGAAGAGGTTCGCGCAGCGGTCGGTGGACACGCTGCAGCCGAGCGCCTGCGCACGCCCGATCAGATGGCGGCGCGCTTCGAGATCGCGCGCGGATAGCGTGGGGCGATCGACGCCGCCGTCCGCGCGCGCGCCGAATGCGGCAAGCGCGTCGATTGCGACGAGCAGGCGTTTGGGGTCGACGTATGCGCTTGCGCACAGCGCGTCCTGGTCGGAATGGAACGTCATCACGCCGTCCTGGTGGCGATGCCGGCAACCGGTGCGTCCGGCGGCGTATCCGCCGCGACGCCGCCAGCGAGCGGCAGACTGCGGTCGAACCACGGCTTCAGGAACTGCTGCAGCCGTGGCGTGCGGGTGTTGCCGAACAGCTGCGCGGGCGGTCCTGCTTCGACGATCTGGCCGGCTTCCATGAACACCACGCGGTCGGATATCTTCGCGGCAAAGCTCATCTCATGGGTCACCATCACCATCGTCATGCCGTCCTGCGCGAGCGAGCGGATCACGCTCAGCACTTCTTCCACCAGTTCGGGATCGAGCGCGGAGGTCGGTTCGTCGAGCAGCATCACTTCGGGCTCGATCGCGAGTGCGCGTGCAATGCCCACGCGCTGCTGCTGGCCGCCGCTAAGCCGCGCGGGGTAGGCGTCGGCCTTATGCTCGAGGCCGACACGCTTGAGCGCCGCCAGCGCCTTCTTCCGCGCGTCCTCCTTGCCGATCTGCTTCGACAGCACGAGCGGGGCGGCCACGTTGGCGAGCGCCGTCATATGCGGCCACAGGTTGAACTGCTGAAAGACCATGGCGACCGGCCGGCGCACTTCGGCGATCGTGGCGTCGCTGTCCCGGTCGCGCAGCGTGCGGCCCGTGGACCGGTAGCCGAGCAGCTGGCCCTTGATCCACACTTCGCCCTCGTCGTAGGCCTCGAGGAAGTTCATGCAGCGCAGCGCAGTGGTCTTGCCGGAACCTGACGGGCCGATCAGCGTCACGATCTCGCCGCGCATCACGTCGAGATCGATGCCCTTGAGCACGCGCAGCGTGCCGTACGACTTGCCGACGGCGCGCAGCTGAAGGATGGGGAGTTCGCTCATGATGTCTTTCGCAGGAACGGGATCAGCACGGTTGCGCGCTGCGCGGCCAGCGCGACGGCCTGCGTCAGCAACCAGTAACAGAGGATCAGCATCGCGTACGGACCGATGTAGGTATAGGTGGACGCGACGATATCGCTTGCGGTCATCGTCAGTTCGGGCACCGTGATGATCGATGCCACGGCGCTTTCCTTGATGACGAGGATCACCTGGTTGGCAAGCAGCGGAAGCGCGAATGCGATCGCCTGCGGCAGTTCGATCGCGCGAAACGCCGCCCACCGGCCGACGCCGAATGCGCGTGCCGCTTCCATCTGGCCGCGCGGAATGCTCGACCATGCGGTGCGGAAAATCTCGGCGAAATAGGCGGCCGAATAGAACGCGAGCGAGACGATCGTCGCCTGCACCGCGGTCATCGTCACGCCGAGCACGGGAAGGCCGAAGTAGACGATGACCAGTTGCGACAGATACGGCATGCCGCGTACGAGCCAGACGTACATGCGATACGGGTAAGCCAGCACAGGCGTAAAGCGCAGCCGCAGCGCGTTGAGCACGAAGCCGCCCGCGATGCCCAGCAGTGCGGCGAGCAGACTCACTTCGAGCGTCACGAGCATCGCGGCGGCAAAGCGCGGCATCAGCGAAATGAAGGTATTCATGGGATCTTCGCGGCTCCTTCGTCAGACGCGGTTCGCGGTGCGCCGCTCATAGCCGTGCGCGGCGAGCGACAGCAGCGTCGTGATCGCCAGATAGAAGCACGCGGCCAGCGTATAGACCTCGAGCGGCCGGTAGCTGGCCGAAGCGAGTTGCTGGCCGACGCGCATCAGGTCGGTGACGGCGATCACCGAGATGACGGCCGACGCCTTGACGATGTCGATCATCTCCGACACGAGCGCCGGCAGCGTCACGCGGATCACCTGCGGAACCTGGATGTGCCACAGCGTCTGCCGGCGCGTGAGATTGAACGTGCGTGCCGCCTCGATCTGGCCGGGCGGAATCGAACGGAAGCCGGCGCCCAGAATCTGCGACTGATACGCGGCGGTATTCAGCGAGAGCCCGATCACGGCGGCAACGACGCCCGGCAACGTCAGGCCGAGCGCCGCCGGCACGTAGTAGAACACCAGCAGTTGCGCGAGCATCGGCGTGCCGCGAAACACGCTGACATAGACACGCGCCGCGCCGGCCAGCAGCCGGCTTTCGCTCGCCAGCATCGTGTAGATGAAGATGCCGGCGAAAAAGCCGCAGACGACCGCGACCGCCGACAGCCATAGCGTCGTCAGTGCGCCGTCCAGCAACTGCGGCAGATAGCCGAGGCAGCGGGTGAGCAGGTCGGGAGCGTTCATGTCGTCTCGATGGCCGGAAGGTGCGTCGCCGCGTCCTTAGATAGTCGGCTCGGGCACGGCATCCGACGGTACGTCCATGGTCGTGCCGAACCACTTCTGCTGCAGCTTCTTCATCGTGCCGTCGCGGTTGGCGCGCGCGATGCCGTCGCTGAACAGCTTGCCGAGCGCGGCGCTGTCCGTGTCCTTGCGCACGACCCACGCAAAATAGCTCTTCGGACCGATCGTCTGCGGCAGGATCGTGAACACGCCCGGACGCGCCTTCATCAGCGGCCCGAGGTTGGCGACCGATTGCGCGACCGCGTCGAGACGTCCGACCGCGAGGTCGGCATAGGCTTCGTCGAACGCGACGTATTGCTTGATCTGCTTGATGCCCGGGCCGCCCGCGTCCTTGAGCTTCTTGTCGAGCGCCGTCAGCGCCTGAAGCTGCGCGGAGCCGGTCTGCGAACCGACGATCTTGCCGTTCAGGTCGTCGGGCGACTTGATCGAGGTCTCGTTGGCGCGCAGCAGTACGCCGGTGGTTGCATCCGCAACCGGCAGGGTGAACGCGAAATGGCTCGCGCGATCCTTGTTGACGGTGACAGCGGTCACGACGATATCGAAGCGCTTCGCGTCGAGCCCCGGCAGCAGGCCCTGAAACGGCAGATCGAGCTGCTTCACCTTCACATCGGGCAGCGACTTCAGCACGTACTGCATCAGATCGGCGTCGTAGCCGACGATCTTGCCGTTATCGATGTACTCGAACGGTGCGTAGCGCGCCTCGGTGGCGATGGTGATTTCCTTGTTCGTCTTGATACGGGCCAGCAGATCGTTGCTTTGCGCCCAGCCGGGGATGGACGCACAAAGCGTGAGTGCGCCGGCCAGTGACAGAACCAGAGTGCGAAGAGGCTTATGCATGGTGCTCCCTTGCAGCGTGACGCTGAGAAAGAAAGGTTAGTGAACTGTATTCAAGTAACTTGAATGAAATTCACTAAGCATGAGTCATGCCAACCCTTTCAGGCCTGTTTTACAGCGCGGTGCGAGCAGGGCGAGGCACCGCATCGGTGATTCAGCGGGGACGATGCACGCGATGGGTGTGCGGCGGCACCGCGTTGGGGAGCGAGAAACCGGAATGACCATGACGCGCGGGCTGCCTCCGTCCCGCACCACCGTATAATCCGGCATGACTCTTTTATTCTCCCGGGCAACCGCCCTGCGAGCGGCGCCGCTCGCGCGATTCGCCAACCTGCCGGTCGCGCCTCGCCCGTTGCCGGCGGCCCGTTCGTGTTTCACCCATTTCGCATGCACATCCGACCGCCCGCACGGGGTGGTCGCATGAAAATACCCAAACGGCTTGCGCCGCTTCTCGAAGAAGGGCTCATCGATGAAGTGATCAGCCAGTTGATGAGCGGCAAGGAAGCGACGGTCTACGTCGTGCGCAGCGGCGATTCGGCGCGTTGCGCAAAGGTCTACAAGGACGCGAAGCAGCGCAGTTTCCGGCAGGCCGCGTCGTATCGCGACGGCCGCAAGGTCAAGAACAGCCGGCAGGCGCGCGCAATGGAAAAGGGCACGCGTTATGGCCGCCAGATGCAGGAAGAGTTGTGGCAGAACGCCGAAGTCGACGCGCTGTTCCGGCTCGCAAACGCCGGCGTGCGCGTGCCGCAACCTTATATCTGTACCGATGGCGTGTTGCTGATGGAACTCGTGGTGGACGCAGCGGGCGACGTCGCACCGCGCCTGAACGACGTCGATCTGAACGAGGCGCGCGCCGTCGAACTGCACGTGCTGCTGCTCAAACAGGTTGTGCGCATGCTCTGCGCGGGCGTGATTCATGGCGATCTGTCCGAATACAACATCCTGCTGGCCGCGGATGGCCCGGTGATCATCGATCTGCCTCAGGCCGTCGACGCAGCCGGCAACAATGAAGCCGCCGCGATGCTCAAGCGCGACGTCGACAACCTGGCGGCGTACTTTGGACGGTTCGCGCCGCATCTTCTCAGCGCGGATTACGGAACGGAAATCTGGACGCTCTTCGAAGCCGGCGGCCTGCATGTCGACATCGAATTGACCGGCCGCGTCGAAGCCGACACGCGGCCTGTCGATCTCGACAGCGTGCTTCAGGAAATCGAAGACACCCGTCTTGAGGAAGACGCCCGCGTACGCCGACAGCAGGAACTGAGCGCAGGCTGATTGCGACCGCACACTTCAGTACCCACCTGAGGAGTTGCCATGGCTGCTTTGGATGAAATCGACACCATCGTGATCGTCATGATGGAGAACCGGTCCTTCGATCATCTGCTCGGCTATCTGAGCCTCGGAGGTGGCAAGGTCAACGGGTT
>WNFL01272792.1_pt1 | contig 10152 bp, 8 predicted proteins | sample 5400361 | NCBI WGS metagenome assembly WNFL01 (sample SAMN13153351, study PRJNA577476) | soil metagenome | isolation source: 40 cm soil on Douglas fir-dominated hillslope | place: USA:California | collected 2013-09-17
CGATCATCCAGTACATCAAGAAGACGTACAACCTGCTCATCGGCGAGCGCACGGCCGAGCAGATCAAGATCGAAATCGGCTCCGCGTATCCCCTCGAAGAGCGCATGACGATGGAGATCAAGGGACGGCACCTCATCGAAGGAGTGCCGAAGACCATCACCGTCAGCGACGAGGAGATCCGGGAAGCGCTCGCGGAGACCGTCAACGTGATCGTGGACGCTGTGCGAGTCGCGCTCGAGCGCACGCCGCCCGAGCTGTCGGCGGACATCGTCGATCGCGGCATCGTTCTCACGGGCGGGGGGTCGATGCTCAAGAACCTCGACAAGCGGTTGCGAGAAGAGACAGGGTTGCCGCTGGCGATGGCCGAAGACCCGTTGTCGTCGGTCGTGCTGGGCGCCGGCAAGATGCTGTCTGATTTCAATCTTTTGAGGAAGATTTCGATTGACTGAACTCGCCACCACAGAGGAACGGAGGACACGGAGCGGTCTTCTTGACGACTGATCCTCCGCGTCCTCGTTTCCTCCGTGGTGGAGAGCTCTAACTCGCATGGCTCTCCTCGATATCCGACAGCGTTCCGGCTACCTGTTCCTCGCCGTGATGCTCGGCCATGTCATCCTCATTTCGGCGCAGGTGAATTCCCGCAGCGGCGTGCCCGTCCTCGAATCCGTGACGTTTGGCATGTTCTCGGAAGTTCAGCGCGGCAGCTCCGCCGGCGTGACCAGCCTGCGCGGCTTGTGGAACCGCTACATCGGGCTGCGACACGTCGAGGCGGAAAACGCGGCGCTCAGACGCGAACTCGACGAGGTGAAAGTGCAGTTTCAGGAGCGGCGCGCGCTGGCGGATCGCGCGCGCGGCCTCGAGTCGCTGCTCGAACTGCGCGACCGCTCGAATCTCAAGACCCTCGCCGCCGAGATCATCGCGTCGAGCGCGTCGCCCGATTTCCGCACGCTGACGATCGACAAAGGGACACTCTACGGGCTGCAGGCCAATATGGCCGTGATTGCGCCCGGCGGCGTGGTGGGTCGCATCGTCGTTCCGACCATGCGGGCGTCGAAAGTGCAGCTGCTCATCGATCGCAACGCAGCAGTCGGAGCAATCATCGAGCGCTCCCGGGCGCAGGGCGTCGCCATGGGTGCCGGCGATCAACGGCTGCGCCTCGAATATGTGTCGGAAGCGGCAGACGTCGTCGCCGGCGACCTGGTGGTCACGTCGGGCATCGACGGCATCTTCCCAAAAGGGTTCACGATCGGATTAGTGGACGTGGTCGAGAAGACGGGCCCGGCGTACAAGCGCATCACCGTCAAGCCGGCTGTTGATTTTTCGTCGCTGGAGGATGTTCTGGTCGTCGTGACGCCGACGCCGATTCGACAGAGCGAGGAGCGCCGCGAGTGAAGGCGGCCGGGATTCTCCTGGCTATAGCGCTGGCGCTGGTCCTCCAAACCACGATTGCCCGCTTCGTCGCCGGTGGCACGGTGGTCGTTGATCTGGTGCTCGTCGTCGTGGTGTACGTGGCGTTGTCGTCGGGCTCGGTCGCCGGGCTTCTCACCGGGACGGTCGCCGGGTTGATTCAGGACTCGCTGTCGACCGGACTCATCGGCGTTGGGGGGCTGGCGAAAACGATCGTCGGATTCGTCGCCGGCATCGTCGGGACGCAGTTCATCGTCGCGCAGCCGCTGCCGAGGTTCGTCGTCTTCTTCGTGGCGACGGTGGCGCATCAGGCGATCACCATTGGCCTGGGCGTGGTCCTGGGCCAGCGATCCTTCGGTATGCCGTACGCGGCCGTCGCAGGCGAAGCGCTCGGCAACGCGATCGTCGGGGTGGCCGCGTTCCAGCTGGTCGAACTGCTGCCCGGTGCAGTTGAGCGGCGGCGCATGGGAAAAAGTCGGCTGCGCCGCTGAGTTTGGGATATAAGGAATCGTCAAGAGCGTGAGGATTACCTGTGGTTGAAGACCGCCGTAAGGCGACTATCCGGCTGAACGCGCTGCAGTCCGTCATCGCGGTCGTGTTCTCGCTGCTGGCGGTGAGCTTCTGGACACTGCAGGTGGTGCAACACGCGAAGTACGAAGAGCTCGCGGAAAACAATCATCAGCGCACGCTCGCGCTCCGGGCGCCGCGCGGCCTCGTCTTCGATCGCGGCGGCCGCGTGATGGTCGAGAACAGGCACTCGTACAGCATCTCGATCGTGCGCGAGCATACGAAGGATCTGAATCGAACGGTCAGCATGCTGGCCGACGTACTGAGAATTGATGAATCGTACGTGCGCGGGATCGTGGACCGCCATCGCCGCGAGCCCACGTACCGGCCGATCACCATCATTCAGGACGCGTCGCTGGCGCAGGTGGCCGCCGTCGTCGCGCGGCGCCTCGATTCGGAGCTGCCCGACGTGGCCGTCCTGCCGACACCAACGCGGCGGTATCCGGACACGCTGGCCGCGCACCTGTTTGGATATGTCGGCGAAGTGAGCGACGCACAGGTGGCCGCGGACGACAGCCTCAAGAGCGGCGATCTCACCGGCCAGTCGGGAATCGAACGTGTTTACAACTCGTACCTGATGGGGGTGGACGGCGCCCGGCGCGTCGTCGTCAACAGCGTGGGACGCGAAATCCGCACGCTTGATGAAGAGCCGCCGACCGAAGGCAAGCGCCTGCAGCTGACGATCGACTACGACGTGCAGAAGGCCATTGAAGACGCGTTCAAAGTCGCCAACGACGACGGCGTGGCAACCGCGGGCGCGGCCGTCGTGCTCGACCCGCGGAACGGCGAAGTGCTTGGTTTTACGAGCCGGCCCGCTTATGACCCAAACGCATTTGCCGGCGGCATCGATCGTTCAACATTGACGTCGCTCAACGGCGATGAGCTCAAGCCGTTCCAGAATCGCGCGATTCAGGGCCGCTACTCGCCCGGCTCGACGTTCAAAATGGCCGTGGCGCTCGCCGGACTCGAGGAGGGGATTATCACTCCCGAGTACAGGGCGTACTGCCCCGGCCACGCGAATTTCTACGGCCGCGAGTTCCACTGCTGGTCGGACCGCAAAGGCGGCCACGGCAGCATCGATCTGCGGCGCGCGATTGCCGAGTCGTGCGACGTGTACTTCTACACCGTCGCGAACATGGTTGGCATCGACAAGATCAACAAGTGGGCGACGGCGCTCGGCCTCGGGGTGATGAGCGGCATCGATTTGCCGAATGAGGTTCAGGGGCTCGTGCCCTCCACCGAGTGGAAGCGCGAGAAGATGCACGAGAAGTGGTACGCCGGCGAGACCATTTCAGTCGGCATCGGACAGGGCCAGGTCTCGGTGACGCCTGTCTCCATGGCGGTCTACATGTCGACGCTCGCCAACGGCGGCACGCGCGTTACGCCGCATCTCCTGAAGCAGATCGACGACGGGTCGGGATGGAAACCGGTGCCGTCGCCGGCGCCGAAGTCCGTTGTCGCGATCGATCATGACAAACTTGAAGCGATTCGCGACGGCATGTGGCAGGTTGTGAACGGCACCGGCTGGGCGACGGGCCAGTCCGCGCGGGTTGCAGGACACGACGTCGCCGGGAAGACGGGGTCGTCGCAGGTCATTTCGGCGCAGGGCCGCGCCATCGCGGCGAACAAGACCGCCAGAAACCTTCGCGATCACGGGTGGTTCGTGTTCTTCGCACCGAAGGAAGATCCCAGGATCGCCGGCGTGGTGTTCCTGGAACACGGGATTCACGGAGGTAACGCTGCGCGCGTGACGCACCATATCCTCGAGACGTTCTTCGCGAAGGAAGATCACCGGCCGCCGCCGCCGCCGCCGACCACCGCGACCATGAATTGGGACTTCAAGGACGCGGACAGATAATGTTCGAGCGCCGGCTCTACTACCACATCGACTGGGCACTCGTCGCCGCCATCTTCGCGCTGTGCGCGATCGGCGTCGTGATGATCTACAGCACGACGTCGGATCCGACGCGCGGCACGTCGCATCTGTGGGTGACGCAGCTCTACGCCATCGGCCTCGGCATCGTCGCGATGCTGGTCACGGTGTCGCTCGACTACCGGACCTTCACCGACAAATCCCATTTCATCTACATCGGCATCGTTGTCGTGCTGGTGTACGTGATGTTCTTTGGCATGGTGCAGATGGGCGCCCGGCGGTGGATTCCGCTCAGGGGCTTCAACCTTCAGCCGTCGGAGTTCGCCAAGATCGTCATCGCCCTCGTGCTGGCCAAGTTTTACGGCGAGAATCGCGGAGAGCCGCAGACGAGCGACCTGGCGATTGGTGCCGCGCTCACGCTGCTTCCGCTCGCGCTCATCTACAAGGAGCCGGACCTCGGCACCGCCGTCACACTGCTTCCCGTGTTCCTCGCGATCGCATATCTCGCCGGGATGCGCATGCGCATGTTCGGCATCGTGTTGCTCGCGATCGTCCTCGCGGCCCCGGTCGCCTGGACGTTCGTGCTCCGGCCGTATCAGAAATCCCGCATCTCCACGTTTCTCGATCCGTCGCAGGATGCGAAAGGCGCCGGCTATCAGCAGATCCAGGCGCGCATCACGGTCGGGTCGGGAGGGCTTTCAGGGAAGGGCTTCAGAAAGGGGACGCAAGGCCAGTTGCGGTTTCTCCCCGTCGCCCACAACGACTTCATTTTCTCGGTGCTGTCCGAGGAACAGGGATTTGCCGGCGTCCTGGTGGCGCTTGGCCTTTATTTATTCGTGATCCTGCGCGCGCTCGAGGCGGCCCGGCTGGCCAAGGATCGCCTCGGCTCGTACCTCGTCCTCGGCGTGCTCGCCAGCTTCAGCTTCCAGGTGATCTACAACATCACCATGTCGGCCGGACTCGCGCCCGTCAAAGGACTCACGCTGCCGCTCATGAGTTACGGCGGGTCGTCGATGATCGCGACGCTCGCGGGTTTCGGCCTCGTACTCAACGTGCGCATGCGCAGGTTCACGAACTAACGAGGGCGGGGCAGGCAGGAAAGGCAGGACGGGCAGGATGGAAGAGATGATCTTTTCCTTCCTGCCTTTCCCGCCCTTCCTGCCCGTCCTGCCCCAGGAGTTCGTGTGATGACCAAGGAGATGATCATCTCCTCGAACGGCCACGAAACCATGGTGGCCATTCTCGAAGAGGATCTCGCCGCAGAAATTTTCGTCGAGCGTGAACGCCAGCGCGGCGTGGTCGGCAACGTGTACAAGGGCCGGGTCTCGAAGGTGCTTCCCGGCATGCAGTGCTCGTTCATCGACCTCGGGCTCGAGCGCGACGGATTCCTCTATGTCGCCGACGTCGTCGACGCCATGGCGGAGTTCGACAAGCTGGATTCAGACGACGACGAGGGAGCAGGGAAGGCCGAGGGCGGCAAAGGGGAGCGGCGCCAGCCGAAAATCGAAGAACTGCTGAAGGAGGGCCAGGAGATCCTGGTCGAAGTCGTCAAGGAGCCGCTGGGCACCAAGGGCGCGCGCCTGACGTCGCACGTCACGATGGCCGGCCGGTTTCTCGTGTTCATGCCGACGGTCGACCACATCGGCGTTTCGCGAAAGATTGAGTCGCGCGAAGAACGCGGACGGCTCCGGGGCATCGTGCGCGAGTTCCGGGAGCAGCGCGGGTTCACTGCCGGCGTCATCATTCGCACCGCCGCCTCCGGACGCAGCAAGGAAGACATCCTCGCGGACCTGGAGTCGTTCCACAAGACGTGGCTCGACATCCGCCAGAACATGGACACGAAACGGGCGCCCGCCGTGGTGTACCGAGAGCAGAGTCTCGTCGGCAAGCTGCTGCGCGACCTGCTCACCGACGAGTTTCAGACGATTCGCATCGACAACGAACAGGAGTACAACCGCGTCCTCGAACTGGTCCGGCGCATCATGCCGAACCTGGCGCCGCGGGTGAAGCTGTACACGAAGCCGTATCCGATCTTCGAGGAGTACGGCGTACAAGCCGAGATCGAGAACGCGCTCAAGAGCAAGGTCTGGCTGAAGTCGGGCGGCTCGATCGTCATCAATCAGACCGAAGCGCTCGTGGCGATCGACGTCAACACGGGCCGCTACGTGGGCAAGAAGTCCAGCGGCCGGCTCGAAGACACGATCGTCAAGACGAACCTCGAGGCGGCCAAGGAGATCGTGCGGCAGCTGCGGCTGCGCGACCTCGGCGGCATCGTCGTGCTCGACTTCATCGACATGGAGGAGAAGAAGAACCGGCAGAAGGTGTTTCAGGCTGTCGAGCAGGAGCTTCGGAAGGATCGGTCGCCGTCCAAGGCGCTTCAGGTCTCGGACTTCGGGCTCGTGATCATCACGCGCAAACGCGTCAAGCAGAGCCTCGAACGCACGCTCACGGAGCCGTGTCCGTACTGCTCGGGCAGCGGCGTCATCAAGTCGAGCTCGACGATTTGCTACGAGATTCTGAACGAGGTGAGAAAGATCGGCCCCGATCTCAACGGCCACCGGCTTGTGCTGCGGGTGAATCCGGAAATCGCGCGGGCGTTCAAGGAAGAGGAGAGCGCCGTGCTGCGCGATCTGCGGCAGTCCATCGGCCGTGACGTGACCGTCAAGCCGGACGTGCAGCTCCATCACGAGCAGTTCGACGTGATGGCGGTCTAGCTACTTCCGCAGGATCGAGATGCTTCCGCTGAACGTGCGTACGTTCAGCAAGGCGCTGCCGTCGCCGAACGAGGCACGCAGCGACTCGCTGCGCGGCCCTCGCCGCGGGCGGATGTCGCGAGTGCCATCGCCCCCAACCGTCATTCGAAAATCCGACCGAACGGCACCGCTGAAGCTGCCCGCATTCAGCTCGAATCCCGGGCTGTCGGCAATCGCGAAACGGACCGAGCCGGAATGCGAATTCACTTCGTACCGCCCGTTGCGGGCCAGCGTGCCGGTGTATTCGAAGTTTCCGGCGAGCCCCTTCGACGTCAGCCGTTCGACGGCTGCATCCCGGAGACGAATTTCACCGCTCACCGTATTCAGGTCGAGCGCGCGGGCCCTGACGTCAGTCAGATCGATGTTGCCGCTGACGCTCGATATCGACAGGCTGCCGTCCTGCGAGATGTTGGCAAGCGCAACTTCGCCCGACACCGTCCTGAGATACTCGACTTTCGGCGTGTTGGACGAGGTGATGTTGCCGCTGACGCTTCCAAAGCGGATGCTGCCTCTGACGCCGTCGACCTTGATGTGCCCTGAAACGGACGACACGTCAAGCGAGACTCCCGCGGGCACCACCACGGTGTAGTCGACCGACACATAGTCGTCGCGGAACAGCCTGTCGGGCAATGGCGGGCGCCCGTATTCGGTACGGACGTCCACGCGGCCGGGATGCTCTTCGACAATGATGTTGACCCGGCTGAGCTGGCCCCGATCGCCGCGGCTGCGTTTGACGGCGTCGATGGAGACCTCATCGCCCGAGGCAACGGCAACGGTGATCGTGCCGGAGATGTTCGAGATGCTGACGCGCCCGTCACGCCCGACCCTCACTTTCCGGGAGAACGTGTCGGCCTGCTCGGGGCCGCGCCGGCCCTGATACAGCTCGCGAGCTTCGGACATCGAGCGTCGATACGCCTGCCCGGCGGCCCGGCGGGCCTCGCCAATCGACGCTTGCGCCGAGGCCGGCGCCGCGACGCCAACAGCCAGCAGTGCAATCAGGAGGCGTGAAAGTCGGATACGCATGGATTAAGTGCCCTTCTGCTTGAGGCCTGTCACCAGACGCGAGGCGCTCGCATCGTTGCCTTTTCGCATTTCGTTGATCAGCGCCACGGTGTCCTGGAGCAACGCGATCTTGGTCTTGAAGTTTTCGAGCAGGCTCTGCTGCGCCGGCTCGCTGCCAGGCTGCGACTTCAGGGCCGCTCGGCTCTCGCCGATGGCCTGATCGACGACGGCCAGATTTTTTTCCAGCGTCGACGCCGTTTGTGGATCGAGCGATCCTTTTTCGGCGCTGGCGATGCGTTCCAGGCCGCTGATCGCGTTCTGATAGTGCTGTTCGGCCTGCAGAAGTTCCGCTTCAACCGCCTGGGCGTCAGTCGCAGGAGCGAGGGCGGTCAGGCCGGATGCCGGCCGCTGCTGCCACACGCCGGCGAGCTTCAGGCCCGTGAATGTCGCCAGGATCAGCGCGGCGGCCGCCGCCAGCCAGGGCCAGCGCGGCGTGCGGCGTTCGGCGCTGCCCCGTCGAATCGTCTGTTCAATGCGCGTCCACGAGGTGCGAGGCGGCTGCACGGGTTCGAGCGTGGACACAGCCGCGAGAACACCGCGAAGGTCCGCCACGAGCTCGCGGCAGTCGGCGCACTCCGCCAGGTGTGCCTCCACGGCGGCGCGCTCCGTCGCCGTCAGCGCATCGTCCACATAATCGTCCAGGGTGACGCCTTCGGGGTGGGCGGGCGTCATGCGAGTACCGCGCGCAGCTTGAGCCGGGCCTTGAAGACCTGCGATTTCGATGTGCCTTCGGCAATCCCGAGCATCTCGGCGATCTCCCGATGCTCGTATCCTTCAACATCGTGAAGTACGAAGGCTGCGCGGCAGCCGGCCGGCAGCTGGCGAATTGCACGCTCCAGGTCAATCCGTTCGATCGGGGTGTCGCGTCCGGCCGCTGGCGGCGTCATATCGTCGTCGATGCTGTTGGTGACTTTATCCATTCTTGCCTGCCGGCTCCGCACGAAGTCGAGACAGTGATTGATCGCCAGCCTGTATAGCCATGTGCCGATCGTCGAGTCGCCCTTGAACCCGCGAATCTTTCGATGCGCCTGCAGGAACACCTCCTGCAGCAGATCCTCGCCGGCGTCCGGCGAGCCGCTCATCCGGCTCGTCAGCGCAAAAATGCGGCCGGCGTGATGCTGATAGAGCTCCGCAAACGCATCGACGTCGCCGGCCTGGCAGCGGGCGACCAGATCGCCGGCGCTTCCGTCGGGTCTGTTCACCGTCATTCTGTTAGACGGGACGGACGGCGTGGGGCGTTGCTTCACGAGAGACACAGACGAATCCGGAGGTTCCAGGTGTTCCGGAGGTTCCAGGGGGCTCGGAAGGTGCTAGGTTCGTGGGCGCCACCTGAGGCGGCTGAACTCGCGCACGCGCTTGCCTGACACGGGGATGCCTTCAGCGACGAGAAGCGCACGCTTCAGGCTTTCCCGACCGCCGTAGTTGCCTACCAACCCGCCGGCCGCAATGACGCGGTGGCAGGGCACGTCGGGGCGGCTGCAGCCTCTCATGATGTTGCCGACGGCTCGCCCGGCTCGCGGCGCGCCCGCCAGCGCCGCAACGTCGCCGTAAGTCGCTACCCGGCCGGGCGGAATCCGCCTGACGGTCGAGAGCACTCGCGACGTGAAATTCGAGCGCGCCTTCAGTTGAGGTCCACCCGCTCGCGTCCGTAGGGCAGATACGCCATCGGGCCCGTCCCAACCACCTCGAGGGACAGCCGTGCGCCGTCGACTCGCACAATCAGGAAATGGTGCGGGTTGTCTTCGATGCGCTGTCCCGGCTTGATGATGTGCTCGATACGCACGTTCTGAGACGCGTTGGCCGACAGATACGGCTGCAGGTCCGGCTCGCCGCGATACAGGTAGGTGGGCGCGCCGCCGCCGCCGCTGACGATGTGATCCATCCGATACGTGCGGCCGCGGTCGTCGTAACGTTCCACGAAATGATCAAACAGGTGGTCGTGGCCACAGAGCGTCGCGCTGACGTGGTGCTTGTGAAAGAGCGGGAGATACAGCGCGCGGATGTCCTGCGAGGGCGGCTCGAGGATGTCGCCGCCGTGCTGGCCCGAGTCGAACGGCGGATGGTGGAAGACGGCAAAGACGTGTGGATACCTGGAGCGATTCAGCCCCTCGAGCTGATTCGTCACCCACGCCAGCTGCTTCTGGTCGGTCGCAATGTCCGAATCGAGGACGATGAAGAACGCGCTGCCGTAGCCAAAGGCGTATGTCGGATACCCGGCCAGCCGACGAGGCGATCCGTCCGACGGCAGCAATTTCGACATCGCCGTCAGCGTGTTTCGCAATCCCAGCTCACGTTCCGGATCGCCGATCGGACGCGTGGTCGTGTCGTGATTGCCCGGCGCGAAGAAAAACGGCAAGCCGCCCTCGCGCGTCAGCCGTTCCACCAGCGGCACGTAGCTCACATTCCACATCGTCCCGTTCCGCCCGTACAGCACGGCGTCTCCGGATGAGACGATGAATCGCACCGGGAACTGCGTGGCTGCGAGCTGGC
>WNFL01272847.1_pt2 | contig 10152 bp, 11 predicted proteins | sample 5400361 | NCBI WGS metagenome assembly WNFL01 (sample SAMN13153351, study PRJNA577476) | soil metagenome | isolation source: 40 cm soil on Douglas fir-dominated hillslope | place: USA:California | collected 2013-09-17
AGTGCGTCATCGAGTAACCGCGAATTCGCTCATACTGAATCGACAATCAGTGGCTAGGATTCGGGTTCGATCGATGAGCGCTTCTCACCGATGTCGAGCTTCTCTCATCGATCACTGCGCGTTTCTCATTCACGCTTGCGCGTTTCGCATCCGATCATGAGCTTTTGTCATCGGCGACGATGTCGTCGTCATCAAAGATGACGATTTGTCATTTTTTTAGTCATCATCGTCATCGCGGATATCATCGCTCGGAAAAATTTTCACGATTTGTCATTCTTGATGACGACGATGACTTATCTTTGTCCGATTTGTCATCGCGGATGACGACGATGACTTCGCGGATGTCGACGAAGTGATCATTTTTGTCATCGCCGTCATCCTTGGACGTCAAAATCAGGTAATTTTTGCTTATCCTCGATGCCGTCTTCCGATGTCGATCCCGAGTTAACTCATTCTCGACGAACGCTTTAACAACGCTCGCCTCAGTACTCGACGAACGCGTCGTCCGGGTAGCAATAGAGCCAGCGCTCGCCCGGCTCCGCCGAGGCGATGACCGGGTGGCTGGTCGCACGAGAGTGTTTGGTGGCGTGACGGTTCGGTGAGTCGTCGCAGCAATGAGTCCCACCACACTCCTGACACGTCCGCAGGTGGACCCAGCGTGAACCGATCTTCACGCACTCGTCGCATTCGCGGCGCTTCGGCTGTTTGACGGTCGTAATGGCTTCGAGGTGATCGCAGCGTTGATCGGGCATGACGTTCCTTTACTCGTGAAGCACCTGGTGGACGAAGGCGATGGCGATGGAACCCTCGCCCACGGCAGATGCCACGCGCTTGATGTTGCCGCCCCGTACATCGCCGACTGCGAAGACGCCGGGACGACTCGTTTCGAGAAGATACGGCGGCCGGGTGAGCGGCCATCCCGCCGCGGCCAGATCGTCCGGTGAAAGGTCCGGACCGGTCTTGATGAATCCTTTGTCGTCGAGCGTGATGCACCGGTCGAGCCAGCGGGTGTTCGGCGCGGCCCCGGTCATCATGAAGACGTGACGGATGTCGTGCGTCTCGGCGCCGCCGGTCCCCTTGTCATGCCAGCGGACACGTTCGAGATGGTTTTCCCCTTCGAAGCCGGCGATCTCGGTGTGCGGGTGCAGCGTGATGCCGGGATTATCTTCGATGCGGAGAATGAGGTAGCGCGACATGGTGTCCGCCAGGCCTTCCGCGCGGACCAGCATGTGCACGTGCTTCACGCTCTGGGCGAGAAACACCGCGGCCTGGCCGGCGGAATTGCCGCCGCCGACAACGATGACCTCCTGCCCCAGGCAGAGTTGCGCCTCCATCGGCGTGGCGCCGTAGTACAGCCCCGCCCCTTCGAATTGCGTGGCGTTCTCGAACGACGGCCTTCGATACTCGGCGCCCGTGGCGATGACGAGCGTACGCGCCAGGACGCGCTGTCCGTCGTCCGTCTGCACGGCAAACGGATGCCGGTCGCAGGTCAGCTTTGCGGCACCTTTAGCGATCATGATCTGGGCGCCGAACTTCTGGGCCTGCGCGTACGCACGCCCGGTGAGCTCCAGTCCGGAGATGCCCGTCGGAAACCCAAGATAGTTTTCGATCCTGGAGCTGGAGCCTGCCTGGCCGCCGGGCACATTCGACTCGAAAACCAGAACGTCGAGGCCTTCGGACGCGCCGTACACCGCCGCCGAGAGTCCCGCCGGCCCCGCGCCGACGATGACGACGTCGTGCAGTTGCGCCGGGTCGATGGCCGGGTTAAAGCCGAGGCACTCGGCGATCCGCTGATTGGAAGGATTGCGCAGCACCGCGTCGCCGCGGCAGATCAACACCGGCACATCAGCCGCGCTCACATGAAACCGGTCGAGCAGTTCCTGCGCCTCGGCGTCACGATCGAGGTCGACGTAGGCATACGGATGCCCGTTGCGGGTCAGAAACTCCTTCACCCGCAGCGTGCCGGCACAATGCGCCGACCCGATCACGACGACGTCGCCGAGCCCGCGCGCGATCAATTCGCTGCGGCGGAGGATGAAGGCCCGCATGAGGATCTCGCTCAACTCTGCGTCGGTGTGTATGAGGGCCAGCAACTGCTCGCGATCGAGCTCGATGACCTCCCCCGGTTCGCTGACACGGATGCGCGACAACGCCCGCCGCCCGGTGATCATGTTGCCTTCGCCCGAGAATTGCCCGTGCCGGTGCGTGACGATGAGCGTCTCGCTCCCGCCAGCCGGCCGCAAGACCTGAAGCTCGCCGTCGACGACGACGAAGAAGGGGACGACCTTCTGCCCCACCTCGACGAGCACCTCCCCCCGCGCGACGGCGCGCCGCCGTCCATGCGCGGCGATTCGCCCGATCTGCGCGTCGGTCAGTTTCGGGAAGAGGTGTTCGTCCATCGATGGGGCGAGGGGCTCCAACGGCACAGGCGGATCGGATGCGGTCAAGTGGCTACCTCCAGCATTTCGCCAAATACGTCATCGACGGATTATGCGTGAGAGTGGTGCAACGAACGCACCTGACAACATGGCTGGACGCCCTCTTCTCCATGCAGGACCACGACAACCTGCTCGCCCGCGAGGAGGAACGGGAGATGCTGCCACTCTGCGCCGACCAAGGAATCGGCACGATCGCCAACGCTCCGAGTTACTGTTTGCTCGCCCGATACCGGAGCACGCGCACCTTCTCCATCGTCACCAGCCCGTCGTCGATCATCTCGTCGAGGATAGGCAGCAGGCGCTCCACGTGCTCCTCGGTGTCGACGACTTCGACGACGACGGGGAGATCGGAGGAGAGGTCGAGGAGGTGCGTGGTGTGAATGATGCTGTTCGCGCCGAAGCCGGCCGATCCGCGGAAGGCGGTGGCGCCGGCGAAGCCTTCGCGGCGCAATCGCTCGATCAGCGCGATCTCGAGCGGCTGATGCTTCCACTGGTCCGACTCACCGAAGAAAATCCGCACCATCACCTGTTCGCCCGTCAATGTGCGCATCGTTACCTCCCGAAGAGAAGCCGCGCCAGCGCCAGGCCGGCCAGGCCCGCGGCCAGACAGCCCAAGAATGTCGCTCCGGCGTTCACCATGCCCAGGCCCCAGGCACCGGCGCGGAAATAGTTGGTCGTCTCATAGTTGAACGTCGAATACGTCGTGAAACCGCCCATCACGCCGGTGGTGAGCATGAGGCGGACGTCGGACGAGATCAGCTCCGTCGTCGCCGAGGTCTCCATGATGAAGCCGATGAGAAACGAGCCGGCGATGTTCACGATGAATGTCCCGGCCGGGAAGGCAACGCCGAACGCGCTCGCGGCCCAGAGCGAGGTCAGGTAACGGGCGCCGGTGCCGATCGCGCCGCCGAGGCAGATGAGGATGAGGCGCATGTCTTCTAACACTCTATCCTGCGCGTAGACACAGGATCTCCGGTAAGGCCGCGCGGCTGCAAATTTATGACCCAAAGGTCAAGTCCGCCCAGCCTCACGGAGATCAACAGCCAACTCTGTCCTGACGTTGGGCAACGAACCGTCAGGATTTCGGGGCACAGGACAAACGTCAATCCAAGCGCCACCGGAGATCCTGACGGCGGCTCTTCGCTGCGCTCAGACGCCGTCAGGATAAAATGCAAGACGCCGTGATCCACTTCTACCACGTCACCAAGCGCTTCGATGCCTACTCGACGGCCCTTCATGACGTCACCTTCCACATCGAGAAGGGGGAGTTCGTCTTCCTCACCGGTGCCAGCGGCGCGGGGAAGTCGACGCTGCTGAAGCTGATCCTGCGGCAGATGCAGCCCACCGAGGGGCAGGTCGTCGTCCACGGGAGAAACTTGAAATCCATGCGGCGATCGCAGCTCCCGTTCTTCCGCCGCGAGCTCGGGATGGTGTTCCAGGACTTCAAGCTCATCGAGCGGATGACGGTCTTCGAGAATCTCTCTTTCATCCTCACGGTCCTCGGGTTGCCGGCGCGCGAGCACAAGAAGCGCGCGTATGCCGCACTGCGCGCGGTGAGCCTGCATCACAAGCTGAGCTCGTATCCGCTGCAGCTTTCCGGCGGCGAACAGCAGCGCATCGCCATCGCCCGGGCCCTGATCAACGATCCGCTGGTCATCGTCGCCGACGAGCCGACCGGCAATCTCGATCCCGATCTGACGCAGGAGATCGTGCAGATCTTCGCCGAGGCCAACCTGCGCGGATCGACGGTCCTGATTGCCACGCACGACCGCGAGCTGATCGAGCAGAGCGGACGGCGCGTCATCACCCTCGATCATGGCCGCATCACCGACGAGAAGGTGGCCGTGCCGCAGCGCGCGGCGCGCGCCGAGTCGATCTTCGGGATCGGCGGCTGAGAGGCGATGCCGCTGCACGACGAGTCGCTGCCGAAAAACACACTCGCCTATTTCTTCCGCGAAGCAACGCGGCGGATGTGGGTATCGAGGCGGACAAGCTTCGTGGCCGTGGCCATGATCGCCATCTCTCTTTTCATCGTCGGAGCGTTTCTCCTCGTTGCCGAAAACCTCGGGCGCGCGGTGGCGCGGGCCGGTGGGACGTCGCGCGTCAACATCTATCTGAACACCGACGCCACGCCGCAGCAGATCGCCGCCGTCGATGCCTGGCTGGCCGCGCATCACGACTTCGCCGGGCGCCAATTCGTATCCAAAGAGGTGGCCCTGGCGCGGTTTCGCCAGTACTTCGCCAACCTCTCCGGCGTCGTCGGCCAGCTCGATGAAAATCCGTTTCCGGCATCGTTCGAATGCGAAGTGACGCCGAGTCTGGCGCAGTCGGCTGCCTTCGCGAAGCAGGCGGCCGAGCTGCGTGGTTTGAATGGCATCGAGGAGGTTCAGTTCGACTGGGAGTGGGTGGAAAAGTTAAAAAAACTGATCAACCTCGTGAATCTTGCCGGTCTCGTCGCCGGCGGTCTGCTGGCCGTCGCCGCCGCCTTCACCATCGCCAACGTGATCCGCCTGACGATGTTGCTCTATCGCGAAGAGATCGACATCATGCGTCTCGTCGGCGCCACCGAGCGGATGATCCGCGGCCCGTTCCTGATCGAAGGGATCCTGCAGGGCTTCATCGGCGCGGCGCTCGCGGTGGCGCTGCTCTTCGCTGCCTTTTTCTCCGGCCGCCATTTCCTCGCCCCGCAAAATTCGCTGCTGTGGGGCTTCCTCTTCAACGGCTTCCTCCCCTGGCAGAAGCTCCTGGCCCTCCTCGCCGGCGGCATGCTCGCCGGCTACTTAGGCAGTTGGCTCTCGGTGAGGGAGTCAGGCGAAGAGGCGTAGCGAGAAGCGCCCGGAGCGCGACAGGATTATCAAATAGCACTGTCAAACAGCACTGTCATCCTGAGGCGGCGGCAGCCCCGGAGGGGCAGAGCGCGCCGAAGGACCCCCAGCCTGCAACCCGGGTCGGGCGGGGGAATGTCGACTATTCCGCCGCCCAACCGGGATACAACTTGGGGGTCCTTCGACCGTCCTCCGCCGCGCCGCGCTCCGCGCGGTGCGGCTCCGGCGGCTCAGGATGACAGTGATGTGATGACGGCGTGGGGCAACAAACAACGCCTTCGGCTCTCAATGCGATAGCCTTCCCCTCCCATGAAACTCGTCGAATGTGTTCCGAACATTTCCGAGGGCCGTCGGCCGGAGATCTATGACGCCGTTGCCGCGGCCGCGGCGGGCGTGGCTGGCGTCACGCTGCTGAACGTCGATCCCGGCGCCGACACGAACCGCACCGTCATCACCTTCGTCGGCGATCCCGAGGCCGTGCTCGAAGGGGCGTATCAGCTCATCAAGAAAGGCCTCGACCTGATCGACATGACCACGCATCGCGGCGCGCATCCGCGCATGGGCGCCGTCGACGTCGTGCCGTTCATCCCCGTCTCCGGCGTGACGATGGACGACTGCGTCGACCTGGCCCGCCGCCTCGGCGAGCGCGTCGGCCGCGAGTTGGGCGTGCCGGTTTACCTCTACGAATCCGCCTGTACTATGCCCGAACGCAGAAACCTCGCCGACGTGCGCGAGGGGGAGTACGAAGGCTGCGCGCGCAAGCTGGCCGATCCGCGCTGGGCGCCCGACTTCGGGCCGGCCGAATTCGTTCCGAAATCCGGCGCCATCATCATCGGCGCGCGCAAATTCCTCGTCGCCTACAACGTCAACCTCAATACATTGGACAAACGTCTGGCCACGCGCGTCGCCTTCGACGTCCGCGAGCGCGGGCGGATGAAACGCGACCAGGAAGGGAATCCGATCGTCGACGCCAAAGGCGAGCCGGTGTGGGAGCCGGGCCTGCTCAAGTCGGTCAAGGCCGTCGGCTGGGTCATCCCCGAATTCGGCTGCGCGCAGGTGTCGATCAACCTGACCGATCTCGACGTCACGCCGCTGCACGTGGTTTTTGATACCTGTGACGAGCGCGCGCGCGAGCGCGGCCTGCGCGTGACCGGATCAGAGATCGTCGGATTGGTGCCGCGCGATGTGCTGCTCGTGGCCGGACGACACTATCTGTCACGCATGGGACGTCCGACCGGCGTCCCCGAGGCCGCGCTCCTCCACGCCGCGATCCGGACGCTCGGATTGTCGGAGTTGAAACCGTTCGATCCGCGCGAACGGGTCATCGAGTATCGGCTGGCATCGCCCGCGCGGCTGGCGTCGATGCGGGTGAACGATTTCGTCGACGAGCTTTCGAGCGACTCCCCCGCCCCCGGCGGCGGCTCGGTCTCCGCGCTGGCGGCGTCGATGGCCGCGGGGCTGGCGGCGATGGTGGCGGTGCTCTCGCACACGCGCAAAGGCTTCGAATCGAAACAGACGGACCTCGACCGCATCGCCGTCCGCGCGCAGACGTTGAAGGATCAGTTCCTGGCCGCCGTGGACGCCGACACCGCCGCCTTCGATCAACTCCTCGACGCCATGCGGATGCCGAAGTCCGAGGCGCGCGACGCCGCCATCACCGAGGCCACCATCGCCGCGACCGAAGTCCCCCTCGGAGTCCTCGAGTCGTGCCCCGAGGTCATCGAGCTGTGCATCGAGATCGGCCGCATCGGATTGCAGGCCTCGCTCTCGGACGCCGGCGTCGGCGCGCAGATGGGACGGGCGGCGGCGGCGGGGGCGTACCAGAATGTCTGCATCAATCTGGCGGGACTGACCGACGTTTCGCGCCGCGCGGCGCTGGTGCAACGCGCCGACGTGGCGTGGGAGCGGACGCGGAAACTTCATGCCGAGGCAGAAGAGAGGACCCTCGTCAAATTGAGGGGAAACGTAGCCTCGTAGCGCTTGTCTGTACATGCCAGATGTCCGATGTGGCACAGACACTCCTGTCTGTGCCGGCGCTCGCGGAAGCTGACCGGCAACCAACCAGGGATACAATTTCGATTAAGCGGTAACGGGCACAGACAAGAGTGTCTGTGCCACATCGGTCCTGCTCATCGAACCTCACTGCCCTGCTCGGTGATTGAGCGCGAAGCGCGATAACCACCGGTCTATTGGAGCCTCCGGCAGCCCTTTAAGCGGCGGCCAAGGCATGCGCCAGCTCTTCGGCGGTTCCCTCAGGAGAATCTCGCACAAGATAACGACGCAAGCGCAGCTCGATGGGAAGCTGAGATGGGTCGATGTCTTTGGGAACGATAGCGACGACTCTCTTGCGCATTCCGATGGCTGCGCCAAGCTCGAAGAACAGATTCGGTTGATGAAGACTGTCGGGCTCAACCAGTGTCACGAACACGTCGCTTTCTCTTAACCCAGCTTCAAGTGCATCACGCAAAGACTCACCTGCTGCAATCTCAGACTCGGCAAACCACACGTTTTGGCCGCGCTTTTTGAGAGCCTCTGCAAATGAACGCGCCCACTTCGCGTCCGCACTCGAATACGAAATGAAGATCTGCGGCTTGTCCATCGGCTATCCACCTTTGTGCTGCTCGACACGTGCACGGAGTTGTTGGAGGTATTCGTCGACTTCGTTTAGCTGAAGAAGATCTCGCTTTTTGAGAAACACGGGTGTTCCCGGCCGTTTCTGCAATTCTGATGGTGTGATTCCAAGGAGCAAAGCAACGATCGGTATTCGGCGGCCCCACGCGGCTCCGAGTTCCGCCCATACGTACGGACGATCAAGTGCCCATGGCGTAAGCAACACGACCAACTCATGTGCGCGTTCCAGGAAATCGAGGATATCTTCCTCGAAATCGGCTCCGGCGTCGACCTCAGCTTCGTCGAGAAAGGGTTTCGCACCAGAGCCTTCGATCTCGCGTGCGATCTGCCGCGCCACCCAAGTGTCTTGCGAGCTATGACTTACGAAAACGAGTAGCTTGTCCGACGGGATGTCGACTGGCATCGGCCGTTGATTCTAGCAGCAGCTCTCTTGAGCCAAGCAACACGTCCCCTACCGCCCCCCATCCAAAATCCCGTTCAACCGCCTCCCCGCCTCCCCCACCCGAGGTCCGGGGTGGGTGAACAGGTTTTCGTCGACGGCGATGGGGACTACGTTCTTTGTGCCGGCGCGGGTGAGCAGGGCGTGGACGGCTTCAGGGGTGACGGAGTGGTTGGGGTAGAGGAGGAGGTCGGGGGGGTGGGCGACGAAGGATTCGAGGGAGTATTGGGGCCAGCCGTTTACCTCGACGGCGTTCTTCGCGCCGCAGAGGGTGATGAGGTCGTCGGCGAAGGTGTTGCGGCCGGCGACGAAGAGAGGGTCGGTCCAGACGGCGAGCATGACGCGGGGCGGGTTGGGGCGGGTGCGGCGTTGGTGAGAGAGGCTGGCGTTGAGAGTGGCGACGGCGGGCCGGCCTTCGATGCCGAGGGCGGTGGCGATCGACGTCATCGATCGGGCGATGTCGTCGAGGCGCTCGTTGGTGACGACGAGGAGCGGGATGTGGACCGATCCGAGCGAGCGGCCGAGGGTGGGTTGCAGGCCGGCAGCGTTGGCGATGACGAGGTCGGGGCGGACGGCGACGATCTTTTCGAGATTCGGCGGGAGGCCGCCGACGCGGGGAAGTTTGCGGTTGGGCATGGCGTCGGCGGAGAAATCGTCGGTGCCGGCGATGCGCTCTCCGGCGCCGAGGGCGATCACCATCTCCGTGACGTTCGGAGCGAGGGTGACGATGCGTTTCGGAGTTTGTTTGGCGGCCGGCTCGTGGGCGGCGCACGCGGCCAACAACACGATGATCACCAGATGAACACGCATCGGTCTCAATTCAAGCTCCCGTGAAACGCCCCCTCATCCGCCTTCGACTGTCGATGTAAAGGGTGCCGGCGATTCACTCCTCGTGTGAAAAATGCAGGATATAAGCGTCCAAACAAAAACCGCGGCGTCGCCGCCGCGGTTCGCAAGGAACAGATTGAATCACGGCTACGACTCGCCGCCTTCGTCGTCTTCCATGTCGTTGTGGATGCCGAGGCGGGCGCAGGCGGCGGCGTACATCTGCTTGGAGGCGTTGATCGCGTTCTGCAGCTCGGCGATCCGATCCTTCACCTTGGCCAGCTCTTCTTCGATCTGGTCCTTCAGGTCGCCGATCTCCTGCTTGGTGACCTGAAGCGTCGTCTCGTAGAACTTTTTTTGCTGATCCGTGATGACGGCCATGTTTTCTCCTTCAGTCTTGCGCGAGCGGGGGGCGATTATAGCTTGAAGTCGACGCTCACCGTCGTCCACGACTTCACGCGCACGCCATCCTTTTGACCGGGTGCAAAGGTCGAGCGGCGGATGCTCTGATCCGCTGCCTCGTTGAGTCCCATCCCTCCCCCGCGGATGATCTTCGTTTCCAGCACGCGGCCTGTTTCGGAAACGAGGACGCTGATGATCACACTCCCCTGCACATGCTGCAGGCGCGCCATCGGTGGATACGTCGCCGGCGCCTGATGCGTGGTGTGGGCGGGGACGAGTCCCGGCGCGCCGGCGGGAACGAGATCCCCTACCTGCGTGCGCGGTGCTTCCGGTTGCGGCGCGGGACGCGACTCGACCACCGGCTGCGGCGGCGGAATCTGCGGCTGCGGGACGACGGGCGCGGGGCGATTCTCCACGACCGGCGGCGGAGCGACGGTTTGCGTGGCCACCTGTTGCGGCGGTGGGACAGGCGCCGATGGACGCGTCGTCGTCGCGGGCGGCTGGTTCTGCGCTTTGGCGAGTTGCTCGAGCCTGGTCTTCTCCGCGGCCATCCGCTTGGCAACCTCTTCGTTCACCTTCGACGGATCGATGG
>WNFL01312301.1_pt2 | contig 10152 bp, 9 predicted proteins | sample 5400361 | NCBI WGS metagenome assembly WNFL01 (sample SAMN13153351, study PRJNA577476) | soil metagenome | isolation source: 40 cm soil on Douglas fir-dominated hillslope | place: USA:California | collected 2013-09-17
CACGCCAACCGCATCGGCACCCGGGCGATCTCCACCATGGGCTTGGCCGTAGTGGTGGACACCATCCGGCTGCGCGTCGAGCACCACAACGCCGGCGATCCCCATCCCATCACCCACCACCACGTGCGCCGCTTCAAGGACCGCAAGCAGGCGCGCATCTGCGCCCACCTGCGCGTGGCCGACCGCAGCGGGCGCGCGCTGCACGTCTTCAACACGCACCTGAGCCTTCCCACCCCGTTCGCCAAGGAGTTCTGGACGGGCACCGAACGGATGGGCTACGGCGTCAACCAGCTGCACGAGGCGCGGACGCTGGCCGATTTCGTGCGCCGCCAGTCGGCCGGCGAGCCGCTGGTCGTCTGCGGCGACTTCAACTCGCCGCCCGGGTCGCCCGTCTACAAGTTCCTCACCGAGGAAGCGGGCCTGGTCGGGGTGCAGAACGCGCTCGGCCAGATCCGCGGCCAGCCGCGCGAGTTCCCCACCGCCGGCTTTCTCTCGCTCCGCATGCACCTCGACCACCTCTTCTGCAATGGCAAGGTGCGCTGGCTGGATCTCGACGGCACCCTGCCTTTCGGGGACCGCCGAAACCCGTTCCACGGGAAGAGCGACCACGTCCCGCTGATCGGCCGGTTCGAGATCGACGGCGCATGACCGCTCCCGATGTCGTCTGCTTCGGCGAGGCGCTGGTGGATCTGCTTCCGGACCGCCGCGGCAGGCTGCGCGACTGCGAGCGCTTTGAAGTGCACTCGGGCGGCGCTCCGGCCAACGTGGCGGTCGGGCTCGCCCGGCTGGGAGTCCGCACCGCGTTCTGCGGCGTAGTGGGCGACGACGAGTTCGGCCATCTCCTCGCCCGCAAGCTGGGGGAAGAAGGGGTGGATGCGCGCCTGCGCTTCGCGGCCGAGGCGCGCACCGGCCTGTGGTTCGTCGCCCTCGACGAGCGCGGCGACCGCACCTTCTTCAGCCCCGGCGGACTGGACAGCGCGGACAAGACCATCAGCCGCCAGGATGCGCTGGCGGCGCCGATCCCGGACGCGCGCTGGCTGCACTGCGGCTCTTCGTGCCACATCCGCCCGGAAGGGCAGCGGGCGCTCAAAGCCGCGGTCCAACGCGCCGCCGCCGCGTCGGTGCGCATCTCCTTCGATCCCAACGTGCGCGTCCACCTCTGGCACAGCCTGCGGACGCTTCGCGCGCTGTGCGAATCCATCTTCCCGGCCTGCACGCTGGTCAAGCTGTCGGAGGACGAGTGCGAGACCTGCGTGGGCGAGAGCGCGCCCGAGAAAGCGGCGGAGCGGCTGCGAGATTTCGGCGTCCGGGTCGCCTGCATCACGCTGGGCGAGCGAGGCGCCATCGCGCTGCGGGACGGGCGCTGGTTCCGCGCCGCGGCTCCGCGCGTCGAGGTGGCGGACACCACCGGCGCAGGCGACGGCTTCGTAGCGGGTCTCCTGTCGCGACTGGCGCGCGACCCCGACCTGCCGGACGAGGCGCTGCAGGACGCGCTCGAGCTGGCATGCCAGGTGGGCAGCGCTGTCTGCACCCGGATGGGCGCAATCGCCGGGCTGCCGGCCGCCGCCGATAAGGGTTAGAAAGCCGTTCCACCGCCGCTGGACGGCTCGGCTTGCTCGCCCGGCTGCCTTCTATAGAATGTAGATATGCACCCCTGGCTGTCCCGCCTGCGCCACGACCTGGTGAAGCGCGCCGTCTGGCCCGCGCGGGACCTGCGCGGCGCCTCGCGCGAGCCGCAGCCGGGCGACCTGGCGCAGCTCCAGCGGGGGCTCTTCGACCTGCGCGACGATGCCGGCCACGCCCTGCCCGCGAGTGCGCTCTGGGAGCGGCTGCGCGCCGAGGCTCCCCCGCTTCCGGCAGCTCCGCTGGATGCGTTCGGCGCCGCGATCCAGCAGGCCGAGCGCGCCGTGGCCGGGCTCGCCGGAGACCCGCGGACCTGGCTCGCCGCCGCCGAGGCGGTGCTGCGGATCGAGCAGGCCTTCGCCGATCTGGCACGAACCCTGGAAGAGGAGTGACAAGGTGCCACGGCTGCTCGTCATCGACGACCGCGACCAGACGGTGGAGATGGTCCACCGCCATCTGCCGCAGTTCGAGACCCTGACCCGGTGCGGGCGCACCATCCCCTGCCAGGTGTGCGAGGAGCGCGATCGCGGCTGCACCCTCAAGTGCGCCCACGACTACCGCGAGGCCGCCGAGGCGCTGTCGCGGCAGGCGCAGCTGCCGGACCTGGTCGTCCTCGACCTGCACTTCGCCCTCCCGGAGGAGCGGCTCCTGCCCGAGGACAAGTCGCAGCACCAGGGAAGGCGCGCGCTGGAGGAGCTGCGGCGCAAGCAGGGCCTGCACATCCTGGAGCGGCTCCGGCGCGACTACCCCACCCTGCCCGTGGTGCTGCTCACCACCACCGACGCGGATTTCGAGAAGCCGCAAGGCCCGCTCGTCTACTTCTGCGAGAACGAAGTGGTGGACAGCCGCACGCTCGCGGCGGAGATCACCCGCGCGCTCGACCTGCAGCACGCCTCGCAGGAGGGGCCGGTCTTCTGGGGCCGTGGCGCGGGCATGGCATCCTTGCGGCGGCAGATCGGGGTGCTCTCGCGCTCGCCGCTGCCGGTCTTGATCGAGGGCGAGACCGGCACCGGCAAGAGCTACCTCGCGGAGAACGTGCTGCACCCGCGCTCGGGCGCCAAGGGACCGCTGGTCGTGACAGACTTGAGCACCATCCCCTCCACGCTGCTGCCGGCGCACCTCTTCGGGGCGCGGCGCGGGTCGTACACCGGCGCGGTCGAGGATCAGCCCGGCGTGTTCGAGCAGGCACACGGCGGGACGCTGTTCCTGGACGAGATCGGCAACCTCGACCTCGATCTGCAGCGGCAGCTCTTGCTGGTCCTGGAGCGGGGCGCGGTGACGCGCCTGGGCGACGTGCGGCAGCGCCCCGCGGCACCGCGCCTCATTGCCGCGACCAACCTGGACCTCCAGCAGCTCGTCCGCGAGGGGCGCTTCCGACACGACCTCTACATGCGCCTCAACCCGGCCACGCGGCTCCGCGTGCCGCCGCTGCGCGAGCGCCGCGAAGACCTGCCCGACCTGGTCCGCTTTGCCCTCCTCGACGCGCTCCGGTCGGAACCCTTGCGCCCGCTCGTGCGCGCCTACCTGGCGCGGTTCCCCACGCCCGACGATTTCCGCGAGGATGCCAGCGCGGTGGTGATCGGGAAGCCGCAGGCCTCCCGCGCCCGGCGCGACGCGTTCACCGTGTTCCTCTCCACCGCCGCGCTGCAGCGCCTCGCGGCGCACGACTGGCCGGGCAACCACCGGGAGCTGAAGCTCTTCGCCTCGAACGCGCTGGTCTTCGCCCTGGCGCAGCACCTCGACGCGGCGGCGGGGGGGCGCGACCGGGCGCCGGCGGTGCTTTCGGTGCCCGATCAGCTCGTCGATCAGCTGCTGGGCTCGGAGGGCGCGCCGCGGTCCCGAGGAGATCGCCGGCCGGCCTCCGCGGTAACCGAGCTGGGGCGGCGCATCGAGGTAACGGTGAAGGCCGGGCACAGCTTCGCCGACATCTCCGCCGACGTGGAGCGGCAGTACCTCATCGCCTTGTTCCAGGCGCTCGACGGCGACCTCGACCGCATGGCGCGCGAGCTGTTCGGGCCGGGTGCCAGCCGCCGGAAGGTGCACCTGCGCATGAACCAGCTCGGCCTCCGGCTGCGCGAGCTGCGCGGGGCGCAGGCATGATCGCGCTGGTCTGCGCTCTGCTCGCCGCGCAGGGCCCGCACGCGGCGGGCCTCCAGCTGCTGCGCGCGGGCCGGCCCGCCGAGGCGCTGCCTCTGCTCGAGCAAGCGCAGCGCCGCGATCCGCGCAGCGCCTTCGTCGCCGCCGACCTGGGGACTGCGCTGGCCAGGCTCGGCCGCCGCGCGGAGGCCGAGCAGCAGCTCCGCGCCGCCATCGCCAAGGACCCGCGCCGCTGGTCCACCTACGCGGCCCTGGCGTCGCTGCTCTCGGAGGACCCTCGCCGGTGGGATCTAGCGGAGGAGACGGTCGCCCTTCTCGACCGCGCCCTGGGGCAGGCGCGCGGCGACGCGGCGCAGCTCGGGCTCCATCTCGCGCGCGCCGACTTCCTGAGATCGGTGGGCCGGACGGCCGACGCCCGCGCGGAGCTGGAGTCGCTCGCCCGCGGGGATCTGGCGGCCGCGCAGCAACGGCGCGTCGCCGATCTGCTCGATCGCGTGGCGGCCGACGAGCGTCTGCGGGCGGGCGAGGACTGGCCGGAGCCGGAGCTGACCGACGCCGATCGCACGGAGCTCGCCCGCGCCGAGGAGGACCTGCGCCGCGGGGACTCGCGCGCCGCGCTGGGCACGGCCGAGAGGCTGTGCGCGGCGCACGCCGGCTGGCGCGCTCCGCGGTGGGTGCGCGCGCGGGCCCTGGAGGACCTGGGGCGCGTGGACGAGGCGGCCCGCGAGCTGGCGGTGCTGGCGCAGCTCGCCCCTTCGCAGGCGCGGGCCTGGCGGAAGCTGGGCGAGCTGCTCGCCGCACATGGCGGAGTGCTCGAGGCCGATCGCGCCGACCAGGCGCTCCGGCAGGCGCTTTCGCTGGAGCCGTCCTGGACGGACCTGTGGCTCGTCCGCGCGCGGCTCGCGCTGCGCCGCGGGCGCCCATCGGAAGCGGTGCGCGCGCTGACGCGGCTGCTCCGCGACGGCTCCGGCGATCAGGTCGAGGTGACGCGGCTCCTCGACCTGGCCCGCGCGCAAGCCGATCTGGTGCCGGCGGCGGCCGGCACGCCCGCGCGCGCGCCGGAGCCCACTCCGGAAGCCCGGGAGCTGCTCCGCCAGGCGCAGGAGGCGCTCGCGGCGGCGCAGCCCGGCGATGCGGCCCAGGCGCTGCTCGCGCACGCGCTGGACGTCTCGCCTGGGTTCGTCGAGGCCGCGGCCGCCTGGGCCTCCCGCACCGGCGAGCTGCCGCCTCGCACCCGCGAGGCGCTGTGGGGCGACGCCGGCGCGTTGCTCGATCTGTCCGCGCAGGTGCAGCGCGCGCGTCCGGCGGACGGGCGCGTGCTGGTGGCGCCCTGGATCGACCGCGCAGTCGAGCTCGGCGCTCCGGAGGCGCGCTACCAGCGCGCGCTGCTGCGGCTGGCCGCCGGTGACCGGCCTTCTGCGCTGGCCGACCTCACCGAGTACGCCGCCACCGCTCCCCCGCCGGCGCACCTCGACGAGGCGCGCGGGCTGCGCGCGCAGCTCGTCCCAGCGGCACGCCTTGACCCGATCGAGGCGCAGGCCCGCGCGCGGCTTGCGGAGGACCGCCCCGAGGCGGCATTGGTCGCGCTGGGCGGCCGGTGCGAGGCGGGCCGGCCCGCGCGCATCCTGCTCGCCCTGGCCGAGGTGCGCGAGTACTCGGGCGACCTCCCGGAGGCGCTCGCCTGCTACCGCGCTGCCCTCGCCGCCGATCCCGCGTCTGCCGGGGCGGCGGAGAGGTTTGCTCGTGCCGCCGCGCGCGCTCCTGCGGCGGACGTCGAGCGCTACGCGGAGGAGCTGCGGACCGCGGCCAGCTCCGGCGCCATCGCCGCACACTGGGCGCTGGCGCGCCTCGATCTGGCGCAGGGACGCACCGACGGCGCGCTCGCGCGTCTCGACGGCTTCCTCCGCGCCGCCGCTCCCGACGAGCCGGGCATCGCCGCCGCTCGCGCCGCCCGCGACCGCCTGCTGCGGGCCAGCGATGCCGCGGCCCGCGCGCGCTGGCGAATGCGCGCCGCCCTGGCCGCGGTGGCGGCGCTGCTCGTCTCCGGGGCGGCGATCGCCTGGGTCCGCGGCAGCACCGTCTCGCGCGCGCTGGCACGCAGGCCCCGGCTGTATCCCGCCGTGGCGCGCACGGTGGCCGCGCTGCGCCACGACGTCCTCAAGCACCGCGCCAGCGTTCTCTCCTCCGCGCTCGATCCCGCGGCGCGAGACGAAGTGGCGCGCGCGCTGCTCGAACCGCAGCCGGTCTCGCGTTCGATCGCGCAGGAGTACCAGCGGCTGGCCCAGGATGCGCGCGCCCAAGGGGTCACGCTGCGGCCCCTCGCGCGCGAGCCCATCTTCGGCGCGCTCGCGCGCGATCTGGCTGCCGCCGAGGCGGTCCTGCGCAAACCCGCGGCCCCGGCAGCGCCGCTCGCCGCGATCGACCGGCGGCTGCGCGAGATCCACGGCCCTGCGCTGGCGCAGCTCTTGCGCCTGGGACCGCGCACCCGCCTCTCCGCGCGCGAGCTCGAGGGGTGGATCCGCGGAGTGGAGGCCGAGGTCAGGCGCGGCGGCGCCGGGTGGAGCTCTCCCTCCATCCTGGTCCAGGGGATGGAAGTCGAGTTCCCCGTCGAGCGGGCGGCCCTGGCCACCATCTTCGCCAACCTGCTCCGCAATGCGCAGGCCGCGGCGGCGCCGGACGGGAGGGTCCTCGTGCGCCTGGGCGAAGAGCGCGATGCGGCGGGGCGGCGGCTGCACGTGCTCCTGGTGGGCGATTCCGCGGACGGCGACCTGACGCTGGAGGCGATCGAGTCGCGCGAGAGCGGCCGCGGCCTGGCCATCGTGCGCGATCTGACGCGCGAGTGGCACGGGCACGTGGTGGTCCGCCCCGAGCAGGCGCCGCTGCGCAAGGCGATCGGCGCCTGCTTCCCGGACGGCGGCGGGGCGGCGGCGTGAAGCCGCGCTGGATCGTCTGCGAGGACGGCGACGAGTACCTCTCCCGGTTCCGGCGCTTCCTCGGCCAGGAGTTCGAGTTCGTTCCCGCCGGCGACCTGCAGGACGTGCTGCGCGCGGCCCCCGGAGCGGCGGGGCTCCTCCTCGACCTCGACTTCCGCCGGGCCGATCCCGCCCGGCTGGTCGACGAGACGGGCGCCGCGCGCGCGGACCTCGCCGCGGGCGAGCGCAGGCGCCTGGCCGAGGTGCAGGGCGTCCTCATCCTGCGAGCGCTGCGCGGCCGCGGCATCGTCCTGCCGGCCCTTCTCTGCGCCGACCTGGACGACGCCGCGCAGGCGCGCCAATTGGAAGAGGAGCTGGCTCCGCTCGCGGTGGTTCCGGGCAGCGAGGGCGTCGCCCGGATCGGCGAGCGGCTCCGGCAACAAGGGCTGCCATGACGTTCCGCGGGAAGGCACAGCGCCGCCGATGACGGCGGCGGCTGGCTGAAATGTAGGCTCGAGCGGCGGCGCGTGGTACGCGGCCCCGAGTGCGCCCCATCGAGGCCGAGCTGCTCGCCAACGCCGAGCTGTACCGCGAGGTGGTGCTGCGCAGGCTGGCCCACGCGCGCGAGTCGGTCTGGATCGCGACCGCGAACGTCAAGGAGATGCTCATCGATACCGGCTCCGGTTTCCGCTCGATCGTGGAGCTCTTCGACGAGCTGCGCCGGCGCGGGGTCGAGCTGCGCCTGCTCCACGCCGAGCTTCCCTCGCGGCCGTTCCGTGCCGCGTTCGACCGGAAGACCGCGCTGGTGCGCGGCGGGCTCGCGCTGAAGATCTGTCCCCGCGTCCACTTCAAGGCGGTGCTCATCGACGGCGCCTGGCTCTACCTGGGCAGCGCGAACCTGACCGGCGCGGGCCTGGGCGCCAAGGGCGACGGCCGAAGGAACTTCGAGCTGGGCTTCTGCACGGAGGACTTCGAGACCATCGACCGCGTCACGGCGCTCTTCCAGGCGGTGTGGACCGGCGCCGAATGCGGCGCCTGCAAGCTGCGCGACGTCTGCCCGGATCCGCTCGGACCTGCACGCGCGCCCGAGCGCCCGCTCCGCTTGGGAAGGTCGCGCCGTTTGCGCGTCTAGGCCCGAGAAGCGAAGAAGTCGCGCAACGCGGCCGTGATCGCCTCGGGCTGTTCCAGCGAGGAAGTGTGCCCCGCGGCAGGCACCAGCAGGAAGCGTGCGCTCGGGATCCGTTCCGCCGTCCGTCGCGAACGCTCCGGCCGCACGGCGACGTCCTCCTCGCCCGAGAGCATGAGCGTGGGAGTCCGGATGGAGCGCAGCTCGTCCATCAGACCGGCGCGATCGATCACGCCGCGGAGCGCGCGCACGCTGCCCCGCACGTCGTTCGCGAGCAGCTCCTGCTCGAGCGACTCGCGCAGGCTGGCCTTGGCAGGGTCCCGCAGGAACGTCCGCCCGAACATGATCTTCATGATCGGCTTCACCAGCGGACGCGTGCCGAACGCGCGCGTGACGAGGCCCATCAACGCGTACTTCGGCTTGTTCAACGTCGGCTCGGGATCGGCGGCGGTCTCGATGAGCGTCAGCGAGCGGAGGAGCTCCGGCCGGCGCAGCGCCAGCCGCATGCCGATGAAGCCGCCCATCGAGAGCCCGACGAAGTGGCACGGCGCCGCTCCCAGCTTCTCGATCAGGGTCGCGGCATCGCGCGCGAGCGTGTCCATGTCGTAGCCCGAGTCCGCGATCGGGCTGCGCCCCTGCCCGCGGAAGTCGAAGGAGACGCAGCGGTGCGCGCCCCGGAGCGCCTCGATCTGGAAGCGGAACATCTTTCCGCTCCAGAGAAGCCCGTGGGAGAAGACCACCGGCGGCCCGCCGCCCCCGGTATCCTCGTAGTGCAGCTCGGCGCCGTCGACCTGCATCCGCGGCATGCGCGGCGAGGTTGCCCGACCGGCACAACCGGCGCATACTGAACGGCCGTATGGGTGCCCGGACCGGCAGCGCCGATCTGCCCCTCCACGGAGGGCGCGTCCCCGCCTGGCTCGCGCAGCGGATGGCGCGGCTGGGCACGGTGATCGTCGAGGCGCTGGTGCTCCACGAAGGGCCGCATGGCGTGCTGCGCCGGCTGGCCCATCCGTTCTGGTTCCAGGCGCTGGGATGCGTCCTGGGGATGGACTGGCACTCGTCGGGGATCACCACCAGCGTGCTCGGGGCGCTGAAGCGCGGGCTCTCCGGGCGCGAGCACGAGCTGGGGCTGACGGTGTGCGGCGGACGGGGCCGGCATTCCCGGCGGACGCCCGGCGAGCTGGTCGCGCTGGGAGAGCGCACCGGGATCGACGGGGCCGGGCTCGCGCGCACCAGCCGGCTCGTCGCCAAGGTCGATACCGCCGCGGTCCAGGACGGCTTCGCGCTCTACCTGCACGGTTTCGTGGTCGCGCGCGACGGCGCGTGGGCGGTGGTGCAGCAGGGCATGAAGCCCGAATCGCGCACCGCGCGGCGGTACCACTGGCTGAGCGAATCGGTGCGAAGCTTCGTCGAGGAACCGCACGCGGCCATCGAGGGCGAGCCACAGGGGGCCATCGTGAACCTGACCGACCGCCGCGCGGCGGCGTCTCGCAGCGCGCAGGTGGAGCTCGCTGCTCAGCCCGACTCCGTCGTCCACGAGCTGCGGAACATCCCTCGTTTGCAGATGCCGGCGCATCACGATCTGCGCCCGACCGACGTCTTCCTGCGGCGAGTCCACGCCACGCTGGCCGCCGCTGCCGAGCAGGGCCCGCGCGACTTCGCCGAGCTGCTCCTGCAGCCGGGCGTCGGCGCCCGGACCGTGCAGGCGCTCGCGGCGGTGGCGGAAGTCGTGCACGGGGCGCCCTGCCGCTTCACCGACCCGGCCCGGTTCTCGCTCGCGCATGGCGGCAAGGACGGCCACCCGTTCCCGGTGCCGCTGCGCGTGTACGACCAGACGATCTCCGTGCTCAAGCAGGCGATCGGGCAGGCGCGCCTCGGACGCGACGAAAAGCTGCAGGCGATCCGCAGGCTCGACGAGCAGGCGCGGCGGCTGGAGGGCGCCGTCTCCGGGCCGTCCCTAGACACGCTGCTGGAAGACGAGCGCGACCGCTCGCCCGCGTACGGCGGGCGCGACGTCACCGGGCCGGCGCGGGCCCGCCCCCGGCGGGGTCAGCTCGCCCTGCTCTAGTGCCGTCTTGTCACCGGCCAACGCGATGGTGAAATTCCCACGCGGGGTCGTGTGGAGGGGGGCGAAAATGACCGTCGGGCCGAAGGCGGCGCGCGCCCTGGGGGCGGCTGCCGTTGTATTCGCGTGCGGGGGGACGGTCCGGAACGATCTTGGTACATCCGCGCCGACACCGGGCGCGGGAGGGCCTGAAGGTGCTCTCCCGCCTGCTGTGAACACGGCGGTGCTGGTCGTCGACGTCGTCGTGGGACAAGGAGCGGTGCTCGTCGAAAGCATCTCCGATGGCAGGGCGATCAAGATGGGCTGCCTCGCGCGCTGTGAGCTTCGAT
>WNFL01272948.1_pt1 | contig 10151 bp, 9 predicted proteins | sample 5400361 | NCBI WGS metagenome assembly WNFL01 (sample SAMN13153351, study PRJNA577476) | soil metagenome | isolation source: 40 cm soil on Douglas fir-dominated hillslope | place: USA:California | collected 2013-09-17
AAGGCCGAATCCGCCACCTCGCCTCCTCCTGTGGTGGGAAGCGCTCGACACGTGGAAGCAGCTGGCGATCTCCTTTCCCGTATTCGCGGTTCTGACCTTCCTTCTCAACGTCGGCCCATTCAACCAGGCGATTCTGCGCTCGGTCTTCTATGGAGTGTTCGAGGGCGGGGTGCTCAGCGGGCTGCTTGCGGTGGCCACCCGAACCGAGCGAGGCCGGCGCTAGCGCGCCCAGGAACGAACCGGCGACACGACGAGGTCGCGCAGGTCTTGCACCTGGCGGCTGATCCAGCGCGTGATGTCGTTGCTGCGCACCACCTCGCGCACACCTTCGTTCAAGCGGCGCCGCTCTTCCGGAGCCATCGTGAGACCGGCGTACATCGCCGCCGCCGTGGCCTCGACATCGAACGGGTTGATCGAAAGGACGTGTTCGTGCAGCTCTTCGTGGGCTCCCGCGTTTTCCGAGAGCACGATGACGCCGTTGGTTCCGTTGACGAGCGCACCTTCCTTGACGACCAGGTTGAGGCCGTCGTAGACGGGGTTGACCAGCAGGACGTCGAAATTCTTGAGCGAAGCGATCGCTTTGCGCTCGCTCTCCCCGATCTCCAGCCGGACTGGCAGCCATGACGCGGTGCCGAAATCACTGTTGATGCGACCCACGATCTGCCGGATCTGCCGGACGTACCGGCTGTAGACGGCGACGTCCTGCCGCGACGGCTGCAGGAATGCCCAGAACTGGACACGGCCGCGGAGCTCGGGGTGGTAGCGAAGCAGCTTGTCGTAAGCGATGAACCCGCGAACGATGTTCTTCGACGGGTCCGTGCGGTCGATGCGCGCGATGAAGCGAGCCGCGAAGTCGTCACCACGTCGATCGAGATCGGGTAATGCCGCGCGTAAACAACGCGACCGCCGAAGAATACGGCGCGCTCTTTCTCATCGACCTGAAGGCCGGAGTTCTCCTCGCAGGTCAAAAGGAAGTTGCGAACGTCCAGGCTCGATTGAAATCCGACGATGTCGCAGCCGAGCAGTCCTTCGAGAATCGCATCGCGCATCTCCTTGGGAAGCACCTTCCAGTACTGCGGCGTCGGCCACGGCACGTGCACGAAGTGCTGGATCATCGCGTCTGGCAGCGCCTTCCGCACCAATCCTGGAACCAGGTACAGCTGGTAGTCCTGGACCATGACCAACGGCCTGCGAGGCGCGTCGCGCGCAACCTTGACCGCCTTCTCGGCCATCAGCCGGTTGACTGCGATGTAGCCGTCGGTCCAGGCCTCGTGGATGCGGTCGTCGATCACCGGCTCGTTGCCGAGGTCCCAGAGATAGTGCTGGATGAACCACAGCACGGGATTGGCGAACACGCCGTAATACATCTCGTACTGCTCTTTGGTAGGTACCGCGTAATGCAAATGTCCGGTGGAGTTGAGCAGGGGGACCGTGAACGCCGCGCCCTGGTTCGCCGCCATCTGACGCTCGTCATCGTTGCGCGCGCACGCGACCCACTCCGCCTCCGTCGCTTCGGCGAGGGTCAGCAGCGCGGTGATCACGCCGCCGGCTCCGCGCTTGAAACCACCGCCTTCTGGATCGGGCTCGCGCGGCGCGCGGTTGCACACCAGGATTGGGGAGCATTCGGGAAGCGTGCGCGCAACGTATGCGCGCATCGACGAGCCGGGACTGCCCCTCTCGCCGGGCGCCGGCGTGTCCTCGCGGCGCCGCATGCCTACGCCTACCGAATCAACCTCGAGCGGTCTACCGGAATCTCCCGCACCCGGATGCCGGTGGCCCTCGCCAGGGCATTCGTGACCGCTGCCGGCCCAGGGATCGCCGGCGGCTCGCCGACACCTTTCGCGCCCAGCGGACCCACCGGCGAAGGAACTTCCACCAGCACGACGTCGATGAGCGGCACCTGGTCCGCCGTCGGAAGGTCGTAATCCAGGAAGCTGCCGCTGCGGAGCTGGCCTTCCTCGTAAAACAGCTGCTCTCCGAGGGCGCGCCCGACCGACTGGACCGACCCTCCGTGGATCTGGCCTCTCGCCTCGGGCGGGTTGATCGCACGCCCGACGTCCTGGATCGCCGCGTAGCCGGTGAGCTGAAAGGCTCCCGTCTCGGGATCGGTGCGGACCCGCGCGATGTGGACGGTGAACGCCGGCGACGCGCTCTGCACCGCCGAACGCCCGGTGGCATTGATGGGGCGGTGCCGGCCCATGAACTCGGTGCTCAGCGCCACCAGCTTTGTGATTTCGACATAGCGGTCGGGCACGCCCTTGACGGTGACCCGCCCGTCGACGATCTCGAGGTCTTCGGGCGCCGCTTCCAGCTCCTCGGTCGCGATCTCCAGCAGCTGTCGCCTCGCCTCCAGGGCGGCTTCCCAGACCGCACCCCCGACGCTGTATGTGACCTGGCTGCCGGCCGCCATCGGGCCCTGCGGTGCGAAGGAGGTGTCGCCAACGACGACGCGAACCTTCTCGGGCGAGACTCCAAACGCGTCGGCGGCGATCAGTGCGAGACCGGTCGAGGAGCCACTGATGTCGGGTGACCCGATGAGGATCGACACCGTGCCGTCGGGCTCGACCCTGCAGCCCGCCGCGGCCGGCGAGCGAGCCCCACCCCACGATCCGAGCGCGACCCCGACGCCCTCATCGGCGCCGACCGGGGCCGTGTACAGCGGATGGCGGCGCGCCGCCTCCAGGCACTCGACCATTGCGATCCGGGGCCACTGTGCCCCGTCGGCGTTCAGGTCCCCCTCACGCGAAGCGTTTCGCAGCCGCAGCTCGATGGGATCGATCTCGAGCTTGACGGCCAGCTCGTCCATCGCCGACTCGAGGGCGAAGTAAGCCTGCGGCCCACCGGGCGCGCGATAGGCGTCGGTGGGCGTCTTGTTGGTGGCGACCTCGTAGCCGGTGATGTCGAAGTTGGGAATCCGGTAGGTCCCGGCGAGGAAGGAGCCGGTGATTCCGGCATGCCAGCCACCGGTCGCCCCGTTGTCGTAGTGGTAGCGCGCCCGCACCGCGACGAGGGTGCCGTCCCGCCGGGCGCCAAGCTCGATGTCGATCCGCGCCGCGGGCGCAGGGTGCCCCATCAGGAACTCCTGCTGTCGCGATAGCGCAAGGCGCAGGGGCCGGCGCACCTTTCGCGCCAGCAACGCCAACAACGTCTCGAGCAGAGTCACCTTCCCGCCGAAGCCGCCGCCCACCGGCATCGAGATGACCCGCACCTCGTGCGGCGCGGCATCCAGGACCTTGGCGATCTCGTCACGCACCGCGAAGGGACCCTGTGTCGGCGCCCAGATCGTCACGCCGCCATCAGGCTCGGGCCGCACCATCGAGACGTGCGGTTCGATGAAGGAGTGGTGAACGCCGGCAATCCGGTAGGTCTGCTTGATGACCGCATCCGATGCCGCCAGGCCGGCATCGACGTCGCCGCGCTTGTACGTGGCGACGGAGCTGACGTTGCGCGGACGCTGCACCGGCTCCGACTCGGACTCTGTCGCCGCGCCGTGCATTGACGCATCCCCTTCGGAGCCGTCGGCGTCCGCCTCCAGCACCAGGGCCGCGTCGTCTCGCATGGCCCGCTCGGGATCGGCCGCGAAAGGAAGCGGCTCGAAATCGACCTCAACCAGGGCCGCCGCGTCCACGTCGGGCAGGTCTGCCCCGGTGACCACCGCGAGCACACCCGGCGCCGAACGTGCGGCGCCTGTTTCGATGCCCCGGATGCGGGCGCTCGGCAGGTGGCTGAGCACGAGCTGGACGTGCAGGAGCCCCGGAAGGTCGAGGTCGGCCGTGAACCTGGTCGACCCGTCGACCTTGCCCCGGCCTTCCTTCCGCTTCAGACCCATGCCCCCAACCGCCACAGGGCGATGATGCCACGATCGGGGATGAGGGCTCGGGCGCGCAGGTAGACATTCACCGCCCGCCCAGCCACAATGGGGGGTGGAGTAAGTGGCGGCGACCGGTTCGCCACCCCTCGTCGGCGCGCTCTCGCCCCGGTGGTCCCGCGAAGACACCGGGAAGAAGGCGGGGGGGAAGAGGCTCTCGCCTCAAGCTTCTGATAGGGGAAAGCTATGACTCCAATCTCGTTACGGATCCTCAAAGCCCTGGCTTTTGCCGGCGCGGCAAGCCTCGTGCTGGTCGCCTGCGGCGGAGGAGGCGGGAACGGCGGCACGTCTCTGGCTTCGAACCAGACGCTGACCTTCCCGATTCTTTCGGACTTCGGCACCCTCGACCCGGCCATCGCGGACGCCGAGACGGACACCGAGATCTCGCAGAACATGTTCGACGGCCTCGTCAAGTTCGACGAGAACCTAAACATCGTTGCGGACCTCGCGACAGCAGTCCCGACCGCTTCGGCCGACGGACTGAACTACACGTTCACGCTGCGCAAGGACGTCAAGTTCTCCAACGGCGACGCGTTCACGTCCAAGGACGTTCTCTACTCGTGGAATCGCGCCGCGGCCATGCAGGGCGCGTACGCCACCAACCTCTCTCCGATCGACGGCTACGGCACCGTCTCCAACAACACCGCCAGCGGCGCCGCGCTCGAGGCTCTGCTCGAGAAGAACGACCCCACGGTGATCATGACGGGCCTCACCGCTCCCGACCCGTACACCGTCAAGGTGAAGCTCGCCACCCCGGCCGGCTGGTTCATGACCGCCATCGCTTTGGGCGGAACCACCGGATGGATCGTCGACCAGAACGCCGTCAAGCAGGACTTCGACAACTGGTGGACCAACCCGGCCACCGCCATCGGCACCGGGCCGTACAAGATGACGGCTCGCGTTCCCAAGCAGTCGGTCGACTTCGCATCCGTTGACAACTGGTGGGGTTCGCCGAAGCCGACCGTGACCAAGGTGCACCTCGACGTCTCCGTCAACGACGCCTCGACCGCCATCACCAAGTACGAGCAGGGCGGCTACGACGCTGTCGGCTATGGCGGCTACAGCAGCCTGCCGGTCGCCGACATCCTGCGCATCCAGGGCACTTCCAATGAGAAGGCCCAGCTGACGCTCCAGCCCAAGGTCCGCACCTACTGGGTCAGCTTCAACATGGTTCACGACGCAAAGCGCCAGGCAGGCGGGCCATTCCTTTTGTCTGACGGCCAGAGCGCACACGACCTCCGGCTGGCCTTCGCCCTCGCGGTTGACAAGGCCAAGCTCGTCTCGGTCGTCTGCCAGAGCATCGTCTGCACGCCGGCGACCGGCGGGCTGATTCCTCCGACACTGATCGGATACATGGGCGCCAACCAGGACCCCCTGGCCAAGTTCGACGCCACGAAGGCCAAGCAGCTTCTTCAGTCTGCAGACCCGGGCGGCACCAAGACCAAGGGCCTGACCTACACCTACGACCCCGAGAACGCGCTCAACAAGCCGACCGCGGAATTCCTGCAGTCGCAGTGGCACGACAACCTGGGGGTCGACGTTTCGATTGCCCCGGTCTCGCACTCTCAGTTCATCAAAGGCCGCCTGAAGGGCCAGTACACCCTGTCACGCGACGGCTGGCAGGCTGACTACAACCACCCTCAAGACTGGTTCGACAACCTGTGGGGCAAGGCGGTCGGGTGTCCCGACTCGAGCTGCACCACCGGCTACGACACTGCCGCGTACGACACCTTGCTCGCCAAGGCCGACGCGGAAGCCATGCCGGCCGCGCTGGCGGACTACAAGTCGATCAACCAGATGCTGATCGATGACGTCGTCTACATCCCGCTCTACTACTCGGTCGGCTCGTTTCTGACCAAGTCGTACGTGAAGGGATTCGGAACCAACTCGTTCTTCGACCACTACTGGAACGAGATCCAGATCCTCTCGCACTAAGTTCGATCGCAAAGAGGGCGTCCGTACGAAGCGGGCGCCCTCTCCTTTTATCTATCTCCCCTCCCCCCGTCGGGGGGAGGGCTAGGGAGAGGGGCTTAAGCTAGGCAAGTGCTGACCAGAGGCACGCTGATCTATATCGGCCAGCGCCTGGTGATCATCGTTTTCACCGTCCTGGCCGTCTCATCGATCGTCTTCCTTGGGATCCACCGGCTCCCCGGCGACGCCTTGTTCAACGAACACCTGCACGGAACGCAGTACGCGCTGATACTCCATCACTACGGCCTGGACCGGCCGCTCTGGGAGCAGTACACGAGCTTCCTGTCCGGCCTGCTCCTGCACGGCAACCTTGGCGAATCCCTCGTCAACCGAGGGGTCCCCATCACCCCACTGGTGCTCCGCGAGCTGACGGTAAGCGCGGAGGTAGGCCTCTTCGCACTGATCTTCACGATCGGCCTTGGCATGCTGCTCGGCATCGTGGCGGCCATCCGCCAGAACACGTGGGTCGACTACCTCCTGACGACCACCTCGGTGATCGGCTACAGCATGCCGAGCTTCGTAATTGCGACTTTTCTGCTCCTGATCTTCGCCGTCTGGCTCGACAACCTCACACAGGGGACGTTCTATTTCCAGATCGGGTGGACGGGCAGGTTCGGCACGATCGGCGAGATCTGGCTCCCCGCATTCGCGCTCGGTTTTCCGTACGCGAGTATCGTCGCGCGGCTTACGCGCGCGAGCATGCTGGAGGTGATCCGCCAGGACTACATCCGCACAGCCCGCGCGAAAGGCCTGCGCGAAACCGTGATCATGATCCGCCACGCCCTCCGCAACGCGCTCATCCCCGTGATCACCATCCTCGGCCCGCTTGTGATCGGCATCATCACGGGCGGCGTGATCATCGAGAACATCTTCGGCATCCCGGGCCTCGGCAAGGAGTTTGCCACCAGCATCCTGAACCGCGACTACAACATCGTGATCGGCGTGTTCACCATGTACGCAGCCATGATTGGCCTGGCCAACCTCGGCGTTGACCTGGCCTACGTGGTGATCGACCCCAGGATTCGTTACTGATGGCCGCCACAGCCGCGGCGGTCATCACCCGCCCGACGACTCTCCAGCAGGCAAGCCTCTGGTCTGACGCATGGCGCCGCCTTCGCCGCAACCGCCTGGCCCTCGTCAGCGCCGTCTACCTCGTCCTACTCGTCGGCGTCGCGCTGTTCGCGCTCGTGCATACGCCGTACTCGTATCGGGAAGTCGGCGTGGCCAGGCCGTACTCGGGCCCAAGCGCGGCCAACTGGTTCGGCGCCGACATCCTCGGCCGCGACGTGCTGAGCCGGCTGATGGTCGGGGCCCAGATCTCGCTCATCGTCGGGGTCGGCACCCAGGTGCTCATCCTCGCGGTTGGCGTCCCGATCGGGCTGCTCGCCGGCTACTACAGGGGGTGGCTCGACACGATCGTGTCGTTCATCATCAACGTCTTCTACGGCATCCCCGACCTGCTGGTGGCCATGATCCTGCTGCTGCTGCTGGGCCCCAGCCTCAACAACATCATCATCGCCATCGTCGCCACGCGCTGGATGGATATGACTCGTCTGGTTCGTGGCCAGACGCTCGCGTTGCGCGAGCGCGAGTTCATCGAAGCCGCCCGGTCGAGCGGCGCCAAGCCCGCCAAGATCCTGTTCGGGCACATCCTCCCGAACTCCCTTGGCCCGATCATCGTGCAGGCCACTTTCGGGGTGCCCGCGGCCATCCTGTTCGAGGCCTTCCTCAGCTTCCTCGGGATCGGTGTTCAGCCTCCGACCCCGTCCTGGGGTTCGATGGCCGCCGACGGCCTCGCCGCCATCCGGATCGCACCGCACATGGTGATCGTCCCGTCGATCGCCCTCTCGCTGACCCTGATGGCGTTCAACTTCCTGGGCGATGGGTTGCGCGACGCGCTCGACCCGCGCCAGAAGCGCTAGTGCCGACACCGATCCTGCAGGTGAAGGACCTGCACACACAGTTCAAGACCGATGGCGGCATCGTGAAAGCGGTTGACGGCGTCAGCTTCGACCTCTATCCGGGCGAGAGCCTCGGAATCGTGGGCGAGTCAGGCAGCGGGAAATCAATCACGGCCCTCTCGATCCTGAGGCTGGTGCCGGAACCCGGTCGCGTGGTGTCGGGCCAGGTGCTCTTCCACAACCAGGACCTGTTGCAGATCAGCGGTGAGGAGATTCGCGAGATCCGCGGCCGGGACATCGCGATGATCTTTCAGGATCCGCAGAGCTCGCTCAACCCGGTGCTGCGCACCGGGTTCCAGATCGACGAGGCGATGCTCGCCCACGACAAGGCCACCAAGAAAGAAGCCCACGTGAGGACCATCGAGCTCCTCAGACGCGTGCGCATCCCGGCGCCGGAGTCGCGGGTCAAGGATTTCCCGCACCAGCTCAGCGGCGGGATGCGCCAGCGCGCAATGATCGCGATGGGCCTGGCCAATGCTCCGTCGATACTCATCGCCGACGAGCCCACGACTGCGCTGGACGTGACGGTGCAGGCGCAAATCCTCGAGCTCCTGGCGGACCTCAACCGAGACCTGGGCACGGCCATCGTGATGATCACGCACAACATGGGCGTGGTCGCCGGACTGTGCTCGCGAGTCCTCGTGATGTACGCGGGCGAGATCGTGGAGCAGGGGCCGGTCGAGCAGATCTTCGAAAATCCGCAGCACCCGTATACGTGGTCCTTGCTGCGCAGCATTCCCCGCGTCGATGCGTTGAGGCACGAGAGGTTGCGCTCCATCGAAGGGCTCGCTCCCGACCTTCTGAATCCTCCAGTGGGCTGCAGGTTCCATCCACGCTGCCCTTTCCGGGTCGAAAAGTGCTTCACCGATCAGCCGCGGCTGGAGGAGGTTGCCCTGGGTCAGCAGGCCGCCTGCTGGGTCACGATGGATCGCGCGCGAAAGGAGATGGACGCCGACAATCTCGTCGACATCCGGCCGGGGGCCGGCTCCGGCCTGCGTAAAGGCGAGCTCACCGAGTGACGGCGGAGGCCGCGCGCCGGCAGGACCCCACGCCGATGCGGGCAGGCGCCAAGACGCTCGTGCGCGTCGAGAACGCGGTCAAGCATTTCCCCGCGGGCCTGGGCCAGTCGGTCAAGGCGGTCGATGGGGTCAGCTTCGAGATCATCGAGGGCGAGACGCTTGGGTTGGTCGGAGAGTCGGGCTGCGGAAAATCCACGCTGGCGCGACTGGTGACGCAGCTGCTTCCGGTCACCTCAGGAAAGATCTTTATCAACGACGTCGAGGTGACCAAGCTTCGTGGCGAGCGGCTGCGACAGCAGCGACGCCAGATGCAGATGATCTTCCAGGACCCGTTCGCGTCCCTGGATCCCCGCATGACGATTGGTGACATCATCGCCGAGCCGCTGGTCAACTTCGGCGTGATGCGCGGGCGCAAGGCCAACGAGCGCGTGCAAGACCTGCTCAAGATCGTTGGGCTCAACCCAAACTTCAACAACAGGTATCCACACGAGTTCTCGGGTGGCCAGAGGCAGCGCATCGGCATCGCACGGGCCCTTGCTCTGAACCCGAAGCTCGTCGTGTGCGATGAGGCGATCTCCGCGCTCGACGTCTCGATCCAGGCGCAGATCGTCAACCTGCTCGAGGACCTTCAGCGGGAGTTCAAGCTCACGTATCTATTCATCGCGCACGATCTCTCGGTGGTGCGGCACATCAGCGACCGGGTGATGGTCATGTACCTCGGGAAGATCGTCGAGGTCGCCGACAGCGTGGGCACCTACACCAGCCCCAAGCACCCGTATACGAAAGCGCTCCTGTCGGCGATCCCGGTGCCGGACCCGAGGATCCAGCGCGGCAAACGGCTGGTCGAGCTCAAGGGAGAGATTCCCTCGCCGCTCAACCCACCGTCAGGCTGCCGGTTCCACACGCGGTGCCCGATCGCGCGCGTCCCGACGCCATGCGCCGAGGTCGAGCCGCCGCTGGAGGAAAAGCTGCGCGGCCACCTCGCCGCCTGCCATTTCTCCCAGGACGTCTAGTGCTTCAGAATCCGCGCCTGCGTCCAGTAGTCGTCGTATAACGCGTTCCCGCCGACGCCGGCGACGTACGGATGCGAGAGGTACTGCTGCACGCCGTATGCGAGGGGAGCAAAGACCGAGTCGTTGATCAGCATGTGGCCGGCGGTCTCGTAGTCGACCAGGCCTTGGCTCAGCGGCGCGGCGCCGGCGGCGGCCACCTCTTTGTCCAGGTTCGGGTTCGAGTAGCACGATCCCGACGAGCTCGCACCGGTGACGAAGAGGAAGTCAAACCAATCCTGGGGATGGTCGTAGTCGGCGCTCCAGCTCTGGCGAAACACCG
>WNFL01167329.1_pt2 | contig 10150 bp, 10 predicted proteins | sample 5400361 | NCBI WGS metagenome assembly WNFL01 (sample SAMN13153351, study PRJNA577476) | soil metagenome | isolation source: 40 cm soil on Douglas fir-dominated hillslope | place: USA:California | collected 2013-09-17
CGGTGAAATTGACTGGGCGATCAGTAGCAAGGCATTATCCTGGCTGGCAGAAAATCAATTAGCTGACGGCTCTTGGGGTGCGCCCGCACCGATGTATTACCACGATCGCGTCATTTGCACACTAGCCGCCATGATTGCCTTATCGGTCCGAGGTCGGCGCGGGCAAGATAAAGCTCAAATCGAAAGAGGCAAACTTGCACTCGAACGAATCGTGGGAGGCGCAACGCAAGGACTCCAGTCCGATCCCAACGGAGCAACTGTCGGCTTTGAAATGATCGCTCCAACACTGACAGCAGAAGCAGAAAAGTTGGGTATCATCCAAAACCAGGGCAATCGCATTTTAGGTCGATTATCCAAACAACGCGCCAAAAAACTTTCCTACCTTGAAGGTAAAATGATCAGTAGGCATGTGACTATGGCTTTTTCCGCTGAAATGGCGGGCATAGACGGGCAACACATGCTCGATATTCAAAACCTGCAGGAGGCAAATGGCTCCGTCGGCGTTAGTCCTTCTGCAACTGCATATTTTTCAACCTACATCAAAAAGGGTGATGCGGCATCGTTGAATTATTTACGAAACATCCTCAAACCCGATGGCGGATTGCCCAATGTGGCGCCGTTCGATGTATTTGAAATCGGTTGGGCATTGTGGAATCTAAGCCTGATTCCAGGGTTAGATCACGAGAAAAAACTTAAACCTCACCTTGATTTTCTTTCAAATGCCTGGCAACCCAAGGCAGGGGTTGGCTTTGCGGCAAGTTATTCGGTGAAAGATAGTGATGACACCGGGCTTGTATATGAAACTTTATTGCGCTACAAGATCGAAAAAGATCTTGCCAGCGTATTAACTTATGAAGAGAAAGATCACTTCCGCTGTTTTGATTTTGAGGTCAATCCCTCCATTAGTGCGAATATCCATGTGCTCGGCGCGCTTGGGCAGGCTGGACTTAACTCAAAAAATTCTTCAGTGCAAAAGGTGATTCATTTTCTTCACAAGACGAAGGGTCAAAATCCATTCTGGGTCGACAAATGGCATTCATCGCCTTACTATGCAACTGCTCACGCCATTATTGCCTGTGCAGGACTTGCAAACGAGCTTGTAGGTGAATCCGTGGAATGGATTCTCAAATCACAGAACGCTAATGGTTCATGGGGCACCTATCTCTCCACTGCTGAAGAGACTGCATACGCTATTCAAGCCTTGTGGGTTTGGAATCAAAAAGTTGCCCGTATCCCAAAAGCCATATTAAAAAATGGCGCACGCTGGCTTAAAGAAAACATGAATAATCCCTATCCACCTCTGTGGATAGGAAAATGTTTATATAGTCCCAATTTGGTTATCCGCTCGGCGGTCATCAGTGCTCTGGCACTCTCTCAATAAAAATCATGAAAATTTTTTTCGATTCCCTCCTCAATGTGTCAGCCCCTAATCCTGACGACGCGCGCCGGCGCAGGGTTTTGAATATTCTTTTGCTTGGCACAATGTTGGCAGCGATTTTTGGTCTTATCGTAATTTTCATAGGGTCATTTAGTTCAGGAGGAATTAGCGCGCCTAATAACCAACTTCTGCTGGTTGGCACGCTCGTAAGCATGGTGGGGATAACGGTAATCTACTTTGTCAACAGACTCTTGTCAGGACGCTGGGCAGCATTGCTCTTCCTCTTGCTCTTGACGCTGGTCTTTGCGTTTACAGATACTCCCCAGGAACTATCAAATGGTCGTTCCACCCTGTTTTTCATGCTTCCAATCACTATTTCAAGCCTAATCCTGCTTCCTGAAGCCAGTTTTCTTTTCGCATTGCTAAGCGGCGGAATTGTTGCCTATCTGGCAATATCCATTAATCAACCGATCAACTCTTTTGCCATCATTGGCTTTTTTATGTTGGCGCTTGTCTCCTGGCTTTCAGCGCGCAGTTTGGAAACCGCTCTCAAAGATTTGCGTTCCATCAACACCAACCTTGATCAAGAGGTAATCGCTCGCACACAAGCCCTAACCGAATCGCTAGATCGTGAACGGGTTGAGGCTGGACGTAATCAAGCCATTCTCAATTCGATTGCCGACGGCGTAATCGTTTTCGATAAAAAGTGGAATGCGATCCTCGCAAACCCTGCTATAAAGGGCATGCTGGATATCCCCTTCGAACTGATTATCAACAAAAATTTTCGTGAGTTGATCGAACATCCCAAGCTGGCGCCGCAAAGCCGTGGACTCTTGAATGCCATGATCGAACACGATACGCAACCCGTCGGCTTTCGCATTGGCTGGGGTGAAAAGACCATTTCAGTAAGCGCAGCGCAGGTCTATGATAATCGCAAAGAAGGTAACACAAATATTGGTACCGTGATCGTTTTTCGTGATTTCACCCGCGAAGCTGAGGTGGAAAAACTCAAGAGCACTTTTGTTGCCATCGTCTCTCATGAACTGCGGACGCCGCTCAACGCCATTCTCGGTTATGCCGAAATGTTCAAGGAAGCGGTCTACGGACCGATGAGTGATAAGCAAGTAAACATGGCAGAACGCATTATGAAAAATACCCAGCGCTTATTGGGGCTGATTAACGACCTGCTCGATCAAGCCCAAATGGAAGCTGGAAAACTGACTATCCACATTGCGCCGCTTAAACCAGCAGAGTTACTTGAAGCGCTACATGGCTTGATGGATAAAACTGCCTCAGACAAACGCCTGAGGCTGACCAGCGAAATTGACGATGACCTCCCTGAAACCTTGAATGGTGACGCTGCGCGCCTGCAACAAATTCTCGTCAATCTGGTCAATAACTCCATCAAATTCACGGATCAAGGCGAAGTGCGCGTACGCCTGTTGCGAACTGCTGACACCAAATGGGGCATTGAAGTGGAAGATACAGGTCAGGGTATACCCGAAGCAGACCTCCCTTATATCTTCGACACGTTCAGGCAGGTGGAAGGCGCAACGACCCGTGTCCATGGCGGGTTTGGTCTGGGGCTGTCCATTGTCAAACAACTGGTCAACTTAATGAGTGGTGATGTCAAGGTGGAAAGCAAAATCGATAGTGGAACAAAATTCACCATCACACTTCCCCTGGTGATTCCCTAATTTATGATCTGGAGGATGGCATGAGCGAACTTGCATTAATTATTGAAGATGACGAGGATCTCGCCAGTATCTTCGCTGAAGCACTGCGAGGCATTGACTACGAAGTGGAACATGTTGCAGATGGCAGAAAAGCACAGGAACGATTACAAAATGGGGTTGCACCTTTTATCATTTTGCTGGATATGCACCTGCCCCACATTTCCGGCGGAGACTTACTCCAAGTCATTAAACAAGATAGTCGCTTCGAAAAAACTACCGTCATCATCACTACAGCAGATGCCCGTATGGGTGATATGTACCGCGACCAGGCGGATTTTGTAATGATTAAACCTATTTCCTTTGTCCAATTGCGTGATCTAACAGCAAGATTGAAACCGAACAAGTAAAAATAAAAAACAGAACCCCGAAATTCGGGGTTCTGTTTTTTATCAATCTGGGTAATATTGATAACAGGAAAACTCAGTTCCAGATGGGGTATTGATTTTCACGGGCCATTGGGTATTAGTCACTGTGTAAGCATCCAATCCATTCTTAATCTCGCTAAAAATCTTATCAGCACTGAAGCGCGAAAAATGGAAGGATTGCCAGGGAATCTTCTGTGTACCCTGTTGGCGCTGATACCGTTTGCAAAACATGGCCGCCCCCACTTTTTCACGGACAGTCGTGGGCAAGGATTTATTTTGAAACGCCTGCGCTAGCGCAGGAACAGCATCATCAGATAGATTTAGAAAATATTGTGCATCCAAATCTACACGTCCCTGGGTAAGTGATTTATCTGTGTTACTACGAAGCTCACGTTGAACATTTTGCACAACGATAAAGGCGTCCACATTCAACAGCGAGAGCGAAACGACGAACCCAAGTGAAGCTAGGATCATCGCCAAGCCAGCTGCGCGCTCAAGCCGCATGATCTCTAGCACCACAACAGTCACCAATAATAAAGCCAGCCAAATTATAAATACATGAGTATAGGTGCGCAAGCGCGAAAATCCGTATGCAGTTTCATACAACACCAGCCTTTGAAAAGCAGAAACCAGCATAACCAATACCAATCCCACCAACCCTACGCCAAACGCAGAAAATGAGCGACGCTGTGATTCTGTATCGCGGCGCGTGATCGAACCCAACCCGAGCAACAACAGCAAACTAAAGAAGGCAACAGCCACAAGTTCGCCAAATCCCTTGCGGGCATATTCAGCATAGGTGTAGCCTTCAATATGAATATTCGCCTGCCCGCCAAAGAAATATTGAAACTGGATCGCGACAAATGCTGCGAACAAGATCCCCACACTCCCCAGCACAATCGTGGACTCGGTGAATCCGAGGAATGGCGTAAAACGCGGTTTTTCTTCAACTGGGTCATTCGATTTTTGCGCGGCATGTAGGAATGTTCCAGCAATGACATAGGCAAAGATCAGGATATACACAAGCCGAAAAATATATTCTGGCAGGTTATCGATCTTGAACAAATCAACAAACTTCTTGAAACGGTCGGCAAAGATGGGGTCAGCAGAAGAAAGCAAAGATGCAAAGATCGCAATAACCGGCAACGCAATTACGATTCCGCGCACGATAGGCCATGCGGACGAAGTGTGCTTCTCACTCAGGGATGGTTGTCCCGAAGGGAGACGTCGAACTTCCGCAACGAATCCAAGCGGACGGGCAATCATGCTCCCGATGAGAGTTAAATATCCAAGGAAATAATCGATCAGCCCATAGTGAGACCATTGACCGCCGAGATATGTTATTGCAAAAACACCCATGAGAAAGATGGTCATAGAAACCGATAAGAAGACCGTCATCGGTTCCTGGCGGAAAAAGGTCATAGTCGAGAGAAAGATAATCGGAAACAGAAGCAGGCTTGAGCGAGGTGAGAGGCGAAGCCCGTCTGCATTAAGGAGGAAAATCCCCGTTGCAAGACAAAGTACCACGTAAATAAAAATATTGACGCCAGCGGGCTTCATCCAAAAAAGAAAATCGAACGCCCAGCCTAATAGAATCACAGCGGACCAAAAACGATTTGGGTTGGCTTTCATAGGGACCTCCACGAGAAATTTCTACAAGGATAGCCGAATGAAACTTGCGGAGACTCTCAAAAGGTATCAAAAATTCACAAAAACAGGCTGTTTCGCCATTACAAATTTATGAGAATTGATTTCGGCCTATTGACATCCAATTTGAAATATGACATACTCTTATTATTCATTCAGGGGAACAACAATTAATTGCCATCCTAATGAAAGGAGGAGGTGATGTCTAACATGGATAGTAGTAATAAACCCAGCGCTGTGGCATCCCTCCTCAAGTAGTTAAGGAAGCCACAGCGCCCCACCAGCGCCGTCCGAAAGGGCGGTGTTGTGGTTTAACCGACCAGACGCTTCGACCTCGCTCAACGCGAATATGAGAAGCTCTATTCATCACCAAATGCAATACCCACGCCACGCGCAGTGATGACAGCATCACCATTGATATCCACACGCTTGGGGAAGGCAACAGATTCTTCCAATGAGATATCTACAACCTGCCCTGCACGTAAAGCCAGCACGCGGTTGAAACCGCCGCGCGCCGCCAAACGGACTGCTGCTGCACCATATCGTGTCCCGAGCCAGCGGTCGAATGGAGTCGGCGTCCCGCCGCGTTGGAGATGCCCAAGAACGGTCACGCGAGTCTCGAAGCCTTGCTTTTCAATATACTCCCCCACCATGTGACCAATGCCACCAAGCCGAGGGACATAAATTTCATCGCCGTCATGCGAGAAGACTTGCGTACCGCCCAGTGGTTTGGCGCCCTCTGAAACAGCAATGATACTGAAAAGATATCCACTCTCTACACGCTCACGGATTTTAGCAACGATTGCTTCAAATTTGAACGGGACCTCAGGGATGAGAATAACATTCGCTCCGCCTGCAATACCAGAATGCAACGCAATGAAACCTGAATCACGCCCCATTAATTCAAGCACCATCACTCGGTGATGCGATTCAGCTGTGGTATGTAAACGATCTAAAGCTTCTGTGGCAATACTCACTGCGGTGTCAAATCCGAAGGTTGCCTCTGTACCTCCAATGTCATTATCAATTGTTTTGGGAACGCCAATTACGGGCGCACCTTTTAAATATAACTCATGTGCAATACGGAGAGTCCCGTCTCCGCCAAGGACGAGCAAGGCATCCAGATTGAGGCGTTGAATACCTTTAAGAATCTCATCGGAAACATCAATCACTACTTCTTTGCCATCACGGATGATTTTGCGCGCATAGGGATTGCCACGATTCGCCGCCCCAAGGATCGTACCTCCGCGTGCAAGAATATCGCGTACATCTTCGATACCTAGGGGGATAATCCCTTTTTCATTGATGAAGCCATCATATCCATCCCTAATCCCGAAGACTTCACATCCGTATTCATAAATTGCAGTCTTAACGACTGCACGAATGACCGCATTCAGCCCGGGAGCATCTCCACCACCAGTGAGAATACCGATTCTTTTCATTTTCATCTCCGTCTCATTTCAATCATACTCCAATCTGATAACCCTGCTTGCACTCCATCCTATAACCCCATATAATGAACGCAATGGAACAAATAACTCCATCACAATCACGTATCAATAACTTAGTTCGCTGGCTCGTGCCGCTTGCCGCGCTCCTTGTATTTGCCGTCTGGTTTTCCATCACACCGCCTGGTTTGCTTGGCAAAGCGGATGCGATCGGGTATGCCATTTGTCATCGCATTGACGAGCGCTCGTTTCATATTGGCAACCGTCAATTACCCTTGTGCGCGCGCTGCACTGGCGAATTTTATTCAGCAGGTTTCGCCCTACTGTTTTTTGCCCTCGTGAGTCCCAAGAAAAGTGGCATGCCCGGCTGGAAACTCGGCGTACCGCTCATTATCTTTTTCCTAGCGTTTGGCATCGATGGCTCGAACTCTTATTTATATTTACTGAAACAAACCTCCCACGGCGCGTTGGACAACATTCCAAACCTTTATATCCCAAACAACATTTTGCGCCTGTTTACCGGAAGTGGTATGGGTATCACGCTGGCATCCATTCTCTACCCGGCATTCAACCAAAGTGTCTGGAAAACATTCAATCCAGAACATGCGCTGACGTGGAAGAAACTGGGCATAATTACGAGCATCGTCCTAGTCGTTAATTTATTGATCCTAACTGACAGCCCGATTATCCTTTATCCCATCGCCATCTTTAGCGTGCTGGGCGTACTTGCCTTGCTGATCATTGTTTTCAGTATGGCATGGCTGCTCATTATGCGTCAGGAAAATATTTTCGACTCACTCGTCCAAATGTGGCTGCCCTTCCTCGCCGGGACAACACTCGCCTTTTTGATGATCACTGCGATTGACCTGCTGCGTTTCAAACTTACCGGGACCTGGGGTGGCTTTACTATAAACTAAACCTTACCGGAGGCTTTTATGCCAGAACTACTCACTGGAATCTTCACCGCTTTTGGACTTTCAGCCAGCGCTGGGTTGAATGCCTACATCCCACTGTTAGTTGTTGGTCTGCTTGCAAGATACACCAGCCTGATCAATCTTAGCAAACCATGGGATGCCCTGGCCAGCCCCTGGATCATCTTGATGTTGTGCGGACTCGTCATCATTGAGATGCTGGCAGATAAAATCCCGGCAGTCAACCATCTCAATGACCTGATTCAAACGATTATCCGCCCCACCGCGGGAGCCATTGCCTTTGCCGCCAGCGCGCATGTTATGACGAACGTTCACCCAGTGTTGGCATTGGCTTGCGGTTTACTCGTGGCAGGGACAGTCCATGTTGCCAAAGCTGGGATCATACGTCCCATGGTCACAGCTACCACAGGCGGAATTGCAAACACACCCGTATCCATTGTAGAGGACCTGACCTCAACCATCCTGTCTGTTTTGGCTGTAATCCTGCCCATTATTATTGGCACACTCATTATCGTGCTTGCCGCCTTCTTCATCTCCTGGTTATATCGGCGCACCGATGATACTCAAACAACCTGATATAATCCCGTCAAGTAATTTCCATTTTTCCTATAGGAGAAGAAATCATGAACGACCAAATATCCGCTGCTCCCGAAGAGCCCAAGAAAAACAATACTACCCTCATCATTGCCATTGTTGCCGTTGTGTTGATTTGTTGCTGCTTTGCCGTCCTGATTGGCGGCTGGCTCTACGGCGACCAGATCCTAAAAGCCTTGGGACAATAATTTCATAATAAAATAGACAAACGAACCCCGAGTTAACTTGGGGTTCGTTTGTTTTTAAAGACTTCCTTCAATTCCTCTAGCCCATTCAATGCGCCTGCGCTTAACTCATTACTCAAATTTAAAGCTTCGAATTCATTCTCATCCAAAACCGTCTGTTTGCCGTCTGCTGAAACCCACAAATCCAAAGCCAGATCAACATACGAGACTACACCATCTTCGATGATCGCTGGCATACCTACATTACAATACCAGCCCTTTACTTGTCCATCATCGCGGTCGTGGATGGCAAAGATGTTATACCAGCGGTCTGAATAATAATATTCTACAAAACGGTCACCTGTTTTGAAGATCACATCTTGAAAAGGCCTATCTGCACGATCAAACAAGGCTTCGAGTGTGATTGAATTTTCGTCACGCCCAATCAACACGCCCTCATATTGATAAGTCACCTCGCCGGCGGGATTCTTTTTCTGTACTTTTATTTTCATGCAAGACATTCTACCTTAACCTGTGCTGAAATCTTTTGCCCAACCTGCGGCGCTTCTTGCAAATATATGTAAAGCTCATTCTCCAATGTGACTTTAAAACGGTCTTGTTGAAAGATCACATCGGTGACGACTCCGCTCAAGATATTCGCCTCATTCCCAGCCGGTAGCGGACGTGCCAACAAATGAACTTTATCGCCCTTTGAGTGTTTGTGTGTGCACTCCACTATAAAGATACCATTCTCTGTTTGAAATTTATTTTGCGCGACCACTACTCCATCCAACAAATTCCCTAAACCAAGAAACCCCGCCACAAAAGCGGACTCGGGCTTCGCCCATATTTCCGAGGGAGTCCCATCGCTGACAATTTTTCCATCATGTAGAATCAACACACGGTCAGCAATCGTGAAGGCTTCCTCCTGGTCATGAGTCACATAAATTGCAGGGATTTTTGTCTGATGCAAAATAGTCCGCAGTTGGTTGAGCAAGTCTTCGCGCAAGGCACGGTCTAAAGCACCGAGAGGCTCATCAAACATCAACAAGCGTGGATGAACTGCCAGCGCACGCGCCAACGCCACACGCTGTTGTTCGCCACCAGAGAGGTCAGTCACCTTGCGATTTCCAAATGCAGCGAGGCTTACCAAATCCAGTGAAGAGGCTACACGTTGAGCAAGTTCGGCTTGGCCCATACGGCGCACCTTCAATCCGAAGCCGACATTCTCATTGACGTTGAGGTGTGGAAAAAGTGCGTAGTCTTGGAAGACCAAGCCGAAGTCCCGAAGATGAGGCGGTGTATTCGTAAGGTCGAGTCCATTGAAGGAGATGAGTCCTGATTCAGAGGTTTCGAGTCCAGCGATGATCCGCAACAGCGTTGACTTGCCGCTACCAGAGGCGCCGAGCAAACAAATTGTCTCACTTTCTGCAACCATGAATGAAATATCGTTGAGCAGGAGTTTGCCCTCGTAGGTTTTGAAGATGTTGTGAACTTCGAGCATTAAAATTCTCCAGCATTAGTCAGGCGAAATTTTTCGATACCAAAAATACTGCTGATAGCAAGCAGCATAAGGATCGTTGCCATTGCCATGGCTTGACCATAATTCAACCCGCCCGGTTGTGAGAGGAAGCGCTCGATGGCAACGGGAATGGTTGGATAGTCAGGACGCGAGATAAGAAGCGTTGCGCCAAATTCACCGAGTGAAATCGTGAAGGCAAACGTCGCCGCAGCAAGTGTGGCACGACGCAGAATTGGAAAATCAATATTTTTCCATACTTCAAATGGTGCTGCACCGAGCGATGAAGCAGCTTGACGTAAACGTTGCGGGATGGAAGCGATGGCAGGTTGAAGTGTGCGAATAACAAAAGACAACGCGACTAAGG
>WNFL01272990.1_pt1 | contig 10150 bp, 12 predicted proteins | sample 5400361 | NCBI WGS metagenome assembly WNFL01 (sample SAMN13153351, study PRJNA577476) | soil metagenome | isolation source: 40 cm soil on Douglas fir-dominated hillslope | place: USA:California | collected 2013-09-17
TGCAAGGAAAGGAACGTAAAAACCCGGCATTATTGCCCGGTGTCCTTGCCGCTTGTGCCCTGCAGCAGCCTAACTTCTCGCTGCGGAAAGGGAATTTCGACGCCGCGCGCATGGAACTCCTGCACGAGCGCGAGGCTCACGTCGGAGCGCACGTTGAGGCTGCCGCCTTCGGGATCCGAGATCCAGAACCCGAGCTCGAGCTCGACGCCGCTGTCGGCGAGGCTGGCGATGTAGGCGGCCGGCTCGGGCTCGCGCCGCACGCGCGGGTGGCGCCTGGCGACCTCGGCGAGCAGCTTGAGCGCCTCGGGCAGGTCGGTGCCATAGGCTACTTGGACACGCACTGCGAGCCGAACGTTCTTGTCGGTGTAGGAGTGATTCAGCACCGTCGTTGTCACGAGCGTGTCGTTCGGGATGATCGCTTCGACCCCGGTCAGTGAGCGGACCACGACGTAGCGGGTCGTAATGCGCGTGACTTCGCCGTAATGGCCGTCGGCGGTGATCATGTCGCCGAGCCTGATCGAGCGATCGAGCAGGATGATGAAGCCCGACAGGTAGTTGGAGGCGATTTTCTGCAGGCCGAGGCCGAGGCCCACGCCGAGCGCGCCGCCGAACACCGACAGCACGGTCAGGTCGATGCCGATCAGCGGCAGCGTCACCAGCACGGCCACGACGATCAGCAGCGTGCGCCCGATGCGTGCGAACACCACGCGCAGGCTCGTGTGCAGGCTTTCGGCGCGCATCAGGCGCGCCTCGAGCGCCGCTCCCGCCCACAACGCAAGCAGTACCGTGACCGCGACCCAGAATGCAGCGCTGAGCACGGTCATCAGCGACACCTTGTATGCCCCGGCTTTCAGCTCGACTTCGGAGAGCCAGCGCGTAATCTCCGGCAGCAGGCCCGAGAGATGCAGCGCCAGCGCCGCCCACACGACGGCGGCGATCGAGCGCTCGAAAGCCTCGAGCCAGTGCGCTTCGCGCAAGCCGAGCCGCAGCAGGTAGATCGCGAAGCGGATGCCGGCGAGCGACCCGAACAGCGGAACGGCGACGCTCAGCAGGTTGGTCTTGTGCCAGCCGCCGAGCACCGCGCGGCCCGCGATCAGCAGAAACATGGCGAGCAGCGGAAACACGACGCGCCGGAACGCCGCCGCGCCACGCTTGAACGCTTCGCGGCTGTCCTCGGGCGCGCGCCATTGCAGTACGCTCGCCAGCCACCAGGCGAGCGCGACGCAGACGAGCAGCGTGCCCGCCTGCCACAGGATCGCCGGCTCCTGAACATCGGCCCACAGGTCGCCGAGCAGCCGGCCGATCTGATTTTCTGTCATGGCTTTGGCACGGAATTCGGGTAAGTTTACCGAACGATGCGCCTACTGCTCTGTCTGCTTTTCGTGATCGCGCCGGCGGCGCATGCGGCGCGGCCGTTCGTCACCGACGATGCGCGCATCGTCGACAAGGGCGGCTGCCAGGTCGAGACCTTCTACAAGCGCCAGGAACGATTCAACGAGTCGGAATTCTGGTTCCTGCCGGCCTGCAACCCGCTCGGCGCCGAGCTCACGCTCGGCACCATCCGGCTGAACAGCGACGTGCTCGGCGACGCGCGCAGCGTGGTCATGCAGGGCAAGACGCTGCTCAAGCCGCTCGAGACCAACGGCGCGGGCTTCGCGCTCACGCTGGGCATGCTCCGCGTCACGCCGGATGCAATGCGCAGCGTGCACAGTCCCTACTTCAACGCGATCGGCAGCTTCTCTTTTGCCGACGACAAGGTGATCGTGCATACCAATCTCGGCGGCATCCAGGACAAGGTCGCAAACCTTGCGCGCGGCACCTGGGGCGTCGGGGCCGAGATCCAGCTCGCGCCGCCGCGCTGGATCGGCATCCTGGAAGCCTACGGCCAGCGCGGCGACAAGGCGACACTGCACACCGGGCTGCGCATCTGGATCGTGCCAAACCGCGTGCAGGTCGACGCCACGGTCGGCTTTCAGAACTCTTCCCCGGAGCGACGCTTTCACAGCATCGGCCTGCGCCTGCTGTGGGACTAGTTGCGCTGGAACGCGGCCGCGAAAAAACCGTCCGTGCCGTGCAAGTGCGGCCATAGATGCAGCTGGATGCCTTGCTCAAGTGGAATTTTTTGCTGTCTGAGAATATCGGCGACCGGGACCAGGATGAACCCGGAGTTGCTTTCAAGAAAGCGCTTCACCACCTCCTCATTTTCTTCCGCGAGGATGCTGCAGGTCGCGTAGACCAGCCTGCCGCCCGGCTTCACCAGCTTCGAGGCGGCGGCGAGGATGCGCGACTGCTTGGCGGCGAGCTCGCCGAGCGCGCGCTCGTCGTGCCTCCACTTGAGATCGGGGTTGCGCCGCAGCGTGCCGAAGCCGCTGCAGGGCGCATCGACCAGCACGCGATCGAGCTTGCGCGCCAGACGCTTGGCACGCAGGTCGTTTTCGCCCGAGAGCAGGATCGGATAAACGTTGGAGATGCCGGCGCGCGCCGCGCGCGGCGCGAGCTCGCCCAGGCGCCGCGCCGAGACGTCCATGGCGTAGATCCGCCCCGCTCCGTGCATGAGCATCGCCAGCGCAAGCGTCTTGCCGCCGGCGCCGGCGCAGAAGTCGGCGACCATCTCGCCGCGGCGCGGCGCGAGCAGGTAGGCGAGCAGCTGGCTGCCCTCGTCCTGCACCTCGACGCTGCCCTCGAGGAACAGCCGGTGCCGATTGATCTGCGGCTTTCCGACCAGGCGAATGCCAGCAGCCGAGTAACGGGTGGCCGCAGCCTCGAGCTCCAGCCTGCCCAGCACGTCATCGCGCTGAGCTTTTGCCAGGTTCACGCGCAGATCGAGCGGCGCGGGGGCGAGCAGTCCCTGCGCGATCGCGGCCGCCTCGCCCGGACCGTATTCCTGAGACAGCCGCGCCCAGAGCCAGTCCGGCAGGTCGGCACGCTCCGCGTCACTGAGGTTTTCTTTGGAAAAGCTTTTGAGGCGTGCAACCAGCTCGGCGTCGGCCTCCAGCGCCCGTCCCGACAATCCGAACACCCTGACAAGCGCGGCAACGACGAGCGCGCGCGGCGTTGCGCCGCCCGCCGCGGCCTCGAGCGAACGCTTGCGCCTGAGCACGGCGAACACCGTTTCGGCGATGAAGGCGCGGTCCTGCTGCCCGAGCGCGCGGTGCGCGCGGAAATAGGCGGACAGCGCCTGGTCGGCGGGACGCGAAAAGCGCAGCAACTCGGCGAGCGCGGCCTCGGCGTGCGCGAGGCGCGCCGGTGTCGGCTTCATGGAACCCCCGTGGCGACGCTTACTGCGCCGCGATCTTTACCGCCGTCTGCTCGATCTTGGTGCCGTCCTTGTCGACGATCACGATGCGGACCGGCAGGTAATGCTTGTCGACCGCGAGCCAGATCTCGGTGGCGCGATCCTGTCCTTCCTTGGCGCGCTTGACCAGCTTGAGCGCGTCGAACTCGCCGGCGGGCGTCTTGATGCGCTCGCGCCCGGCCGGCTGGTAGGTGTAGGTCGTGACGCTCTTGCCGTCCGTCACGGTCACCGTCACCGTATCGCGGGGCGGCGCGAAGGCAAATGTCCAGATGAAGCTCAGCCGGTCCTGGCGCTCCAGCGTCGGCGTCGCCGCCTTGGCATCGAACTGGTGCTCCCGGGTATCGCGGCCGCTCCTCTTGTCCTCGAATTTCTGCGGCCGCAGCCCATCGGGCGCGATCGCGCCGGTGCTCGAGCGCTTCGCCTCGCCGCGCAGCGAGTACACGCCCTTGCCCTTCCACGTCTCGGAGAGCTTGTAGGTGCGTCCGTCGTGCTCGAGCCGGTCGCTCACCTCGGCAACGACCGAGCCGTTGCGCGCGAGCTCGTAGCCCACCTCGACGCGCTGCGGTGGCGCAGCCTGGACCGTCCCGCACAGAAAGAAGCTAATCGCGGTCGCTATAGAGAATTTGCGCATCATTTCCTTTAACGCTCACCTTTCCGTTCGCGATGACCAGCCTTCCGTCCAGAAACCACCGCACCGCGCGCGGATAAACGAGGTGCTCCTGCTTCAGCACCCGCGCGGCAAGCGAACCGGCAGTGTCGTCCGGAAGCACCGATACCGCGGCCTGCAGCACGATCGGCCCGGCATCCAGCTCCGCTGTCACGATGTGGACCGTACAGCCATGGATTTTGACACCCGCGGCCAGGGCGCGTTCATGCGTTTGCAGGCCGGGAAACGACGGCAGCAGCGAGGGATGGATGTTCATCGCCCTGCCCGCGTAGTGATCTACGTACCGGGCCGTCACGATTCGCATGAATCCCGCATGCGCGACGAGCCGGGGCGAGAACCGGTCGATTTCGCGCGCCAGCACCTCCTCGAAAGCCTCGCGGGTCGGAAAATCGCCGTGCTTGACGACCATCGTCGGGACGCCGCGCTTCGCGGCGATTGCAAGGCCACCCGCGCCCGCGACATTGCTGATGACAGCCGATACAGGGATGCCGGCCTCCAGCAGCGCCTGGAGGTTACTGCCCCGCCCCGAGATCAGAACGACGACCGACATGGGGCGCGATGGTAGCTGCTCAATAGATTCGCTGCACGCGGTAACCCTGCTCCTCGATCAGGTGCAGCAGTCCCGACTCGCCAACCAGATGCGTTGCGCCGACCGCCACGAAGACGCCCCCCGCGCGCAGCTTCACATGCAGCCGGTGCGCCATCACGACGCTGCGGTTGTCCACGAGATGGCGCATGAATAGCGCATAGTGCGGCGCCATGGCGGGAAAGCGCGCGACGATGCGCCCGTTTACCGCGCGGATGCCGGCCAGATCGCGCTTGAGCCACGCCTGCAGCGTAGGCTCGATCATGCTGGCGAGATAGTCGCGCTGCTCGAGCGTATGGCGCAGCATCGCGACCTGCGTCTCGAGCGGAATGCCGTCGAACACCGCGATATGCTCCTCGGTGCCTTCGAGGGCCTCGATGCGCAGGCGGCGCGAGCGCGCCAGCTCGAAGAGCTTTTGGTCGAGCGTTGCGCGCTCGTAGCCCTCGGGGGTCACGGCGATATTGGCGAGCGCCGCCCAGGGCTTGAGGCTCGGCACGAGCTGCTCCGGAATGCCGCGGCGGCCAAGCTCCGTGCGCAGCTTCCCGAGCGCCTCGGAGCCGATCATTTTCTCGAGGCTCTGCCCCGCGGGCAGCTGGGCGGCCTCGTACATTCTCCAGTCGTGGCCCTCCCAGTTGGGCACTTCCATCGCGTAGGTGCGCGAGCGTCCGAGCGCCTGCAGCACCGGCGCGGGTAGTTCCAGCACGCGCGGGTCGGCGAGATGGATCGTGCCGTAGACGTGGCTTGGGGCGACGCCACTGCGGCTTACGCGCCACAGCATCCCCTGCGTAAAGCGCTCGGCGGCGGCGGCCTCGAGCGCGAGTCCCGCCAGCGCGAGCAAGCAGCCCGCGATCAGCGCGGCGGCACGACCCACAGGTAGACCGTATGGTCCATGGTGCCCGCCTGGACGCGCTCGCTGCGCTCGGGCGGCCAATCGCCGATGAGGAACTGGTGCGAGACGACGCGTGCGCCGGGCCTGAGCTCGGCGAGCAGCTTGGGCCGCAACCGGGCATTGAGCTCGGGAAAGAGGTAGAGCACCACCACGCTCGCCGCGGAGAAGTCGGTCTTGAAGAGATCCTGCACCACGAAGCGCACGCGCCCTGCGACGCCGGCGGAACGTGCTGCCGCATTGGCCTCCTCGATGCGGCGCGGATCAATGTCGATGCCGACGCCGCGTGCGCCGAAATCGCGCGCCGCGGCGATCACGATCCTGCCATCGCCGCAGCCGAGGTCGTACACCATGTCGTCGGCGCCGACGCGGGCGAGCCGCAGTATTTCATCGACCACCGGCGCCGGCGTCGAGACGTAAGGCACATCGAGCTTGATTCCCGGCGTCGAGCAGCCCGCCAGCGCCGCGCCGGCGAGCAGGAACCGCCGACGGTTCACGGAGAACAGAATATCCGGAGGCTCAAACCATGTCCTCCGGGCGCACCCAGCGGTCGAAGTCCTCCGCGCTGACGTAGCCGAGCGCGATCGCGGCCTCGCGCAGCGTGCCGCACTCCTTGTGCGCCTTCTTGGCGATCTCGGCCGCCCGGTCGTAGCCGATGTGCGGCGCGAGCGCGGTGACCAGCATGAGCGAGCTGCCGAGCAGCTCGGCGATGCGAGCTTCGTTGGCCGCGATGCCACGCACGCAGTGCTCCTCGAGGCTCATCATGCCGTCGGCGAGCAGGCGCGCGCTTTGCAGGAAATTGTGAATGATGAGCGGCTTGAAGACGTTCAGCTCGAGGTGCCCGGAGGCGGCGCCGATCGTGAGCGCGACATCATTGCCGAACACCTGAGCGCACAACATCGTCATCGCCTCGGCCTGCGTCGGGTTCACCTTGCCCGGCATGATCGAGCTGCCGGGCTCGTTCTCGGGGAGCGAGAGCTCGCCCAGCCCCGCGCGCGGGCCGGAGGCGAGCAGGCGGATGTCGTTGGCGATCTTGGAGAGCGCCGTGGCGAGCGACTTCAGCGCGCCGTGCGCAAACGCGAGCGCTTCGTGCCCGGCGAGCGCGGCGAACTTGTTGGGCGCCTCGACGAACGGCAGCCGCGACTGGCGGGCGATCTCGGCGACCGCGCGCTTCGCGAACTCGGGATGGGCGTTCAGGCCGGTGCCGACCGCCGTGCCGCCGAGCGCGAGCTGGAAGAGGCCGGGCAACGCGCTCTCCAGCCCCTTGCGCGCGAGCTCGAGCTGCGCGACGTAGCCGGAGAACTCCTGCCCGAGCGTAAGCGGTGTCGCGTCCTGCAGATGGGTGCGGCCGATCTTGACGATCCCGGCGAAGGCGTCGCGCTTGGCTGCGAGCGCGCCATGCAGCTGATCGAGCGCAGGAATGACGTCGGCATGCACAGCGCGCGCCGCCGCAATGTGCATCGCGGTCGGAAAGTCGTCGTTCGAGGACTGGCCGAGGTTCACGTCATCGTTCGGGTGCAGCAGGCGCTTGGGCCCGCGCTCGCCGCCGAGGATCTCGGAGGCGCGGTTGGCGAGCACCTCGTTCACATTCATGTTGGACTGCGTTCCCGAGCCGGTCTGCCAGACCACGAGCGGGAACTCATCATCGTGGCGGCCGGCGAGCACCTCGTCGGCCGCGCGCGCGATCGCCTCGGCCTTCTTTTCATCCAGCAAGCCGAGCGAGGCGTTCACCCGCGCGGCACAGCGCTTGATCAGCGCGAGCGCGTGCACGACGGCGATCGGCACTCGCTCGCCCGAGATGCGGAAGAAGCGCCGGCTGCGCTCGGTCTGCGCGCCCCACAGGCGATCGGCCGGGACGTCGATCGGACCGAAGGAATCCTTCTCCTGCCGCACGCCGCTCATGGCGGCTATGTTACTTCTTCAGCAGACTCCGTAGCATCCAGGCGTTCTTTTCGTGGATGTCGAGCCGCTGCGTCAGCAGGTCGAGCGTCGGCTGGTCATTCGCATCATCAGCCAATGGCAGGACCGACCTCGCGGTGCGCGCCACCGCCTCCTGCCCCTCGATCAGCTCGCGGATCATCTTCGCGGCCTTCGGAACGCCCTCGCTTTCCTTCACGGTCGCGAGCTTCGCGTACTGCCGGTAGCTGCCGGGCGCGTAGTGCCCGAGCGCGCGAATGCGCTCGGCGATCGGGTCGATCGCGTTCCACGTTTCGGTGTACTGAGCCATGAACATCTGGTGCAGCGTCTGGAACATCGGGCCTTCGACGTTCCAGTGGAAGCCGTGCGTCTTGAGATAGAGCATGTACGTGTCAGCGAGCAGCCTGGACAGGCCCTGTGTGATGGCAGCGCGGTCCTTCGCCGAGATTCCGGTATCGATTGGCATGAATGTCTCCTGGTTCGGTGACTGCCAATCTAGCGGCCGACCCCATCGCCGGCCATGACTTTCTTTCGATCGCCTCGATAGCCCCGGCCTTTCAGGGCAACTCGAAAAGGAGCGCTTCGGCGCCCTCGCCCTTCTCCAGAACGATCTCGGCGATTCCCGACGCCTTGAGCGCATCGCCGGCTTCGAGCACGTGCCCGTTCACCGTCAGGCGCCCGCGCGCCACGTGGACGTAGGCGCGGCGTCCGGGCGCCAGCGTATGCGAGGCTCGCTCCGCGCCGTCGAGCAGGCCGGCGAAAACGCGCGCATCCTGGTGGAGGGTGACCGAGCCGTCCGCGCCGTCGGGCGAGGCGACCAGGCGCAGCCTGCCGCGCTTCGACGCGGCGTCGAAGTGCTTCTGCTCGTAGCCGGGCGCGATGCCGCGCACGCTGGGCTCGATCCAGATCTGCAGGAAGTGGGTTTCGTCCCTGGCGTGGTTGAACTCACTGTGCTGCACGCCTCGCCCCGCGCTCATGCGCTGCACATCCCCGGGCACGATGGTCGAGCCGTTGCCGATCGAGTCCTTGTGCGCGAGCGCGCCCTCGAGCACGTAGCTGATGATCTCCATGTCGCGGTGCCCGTGCGTGCCAAAACCCGTGCCCGGCTTGACGCGGTCCTCGTTGATGACGCGCAGCGGCCCGTAGCCTTCGTGCGCCGGATCGTGGTAATCGGCGAAGGAGAACGAGTGGTACGACTCGAGCCAGCCGTGCTGCGCGTGGCCGCGCTCGGCCGCGCGGCGAATCTCGATCAAGCGGCGCCCGCGGTCTTGTGCTGCGCGACCTCCTGGTGCACCTTCGCCATGTCGAGCGCTTTCGCCTGCGTGAGCACCTGCTCGAGCGCCGAGCCGGGCAGCGCGCCGGCCTGCTGGAAGACGATCACCTTCTCGCGGAACACCATCAGCGTGGGAATCGAGCGGATGCCGAAGCTCCCCGCGAGCTCCTGCTGCTCGTCGGTGTTCACCTTGGCGAAGACGACGTCGGTGTGCGCCTCGGCGGCCTTCTCGAACACCGGCGCGAAGCCCTTGCACGGGCCGCACCACGGCGCCCAGAAATCGACGATGACGATCGGGCTGCCGTCCACCGTCTGCTCGAAGTTGTCCTTGGTCAGCTCGACCGTCGCCATGGCGATCCTTTTTCGGCAAATGGAAAGTGTATATTGGGCCGGCCCGCGGCTCTTCAAGTTCACATGAAATACGGTGGCCCATATACGGGTAGATTCGCACCCTCGCCTACGGGCCCGCTGCATTTCGGCTCGCTGATCGCGGCGCTCGCGAGCTGGCTCGATTGCCGTCGCAGCAATGGCCGCTGGCTCGTGCGCATCGAAGACCTCGACGCCCCCAGGGTCGTGCCGGGCGCAGCAGACGCGATCCTGCGCCAGCTCGAGGCATGCGGCCTGCGCTGGGATGGCAAAGTCCTGTACCAGAGTTCCCGGATGAGCGCGTATGAAGCCGCAATCCAGGGAATGGAACTCCACACCTATGCCTGCGGGTGCACGCGCAGGGAGCTGGAGGACTCGGCGTTGGCGATCGACGGCGCGCGCGTTTATCCAGGAACCTGCCGCGCTGGCCTCGCCCCAGGCAAGGCGGCGCGCTCGCTCCGGCTGCGCACGAACGCCGAGCCGATCTCGTTCGACGATCGAGTGCAAGGCCGTATCTCGCAATCCGTCGAGCACGAGGTCGGCGACTTTGTGCTAAAGCGCGCCGACGGCGTCATCGCCTACCAGCTGGCCGTGGTGGTCGACGATGCCGCGCAAGGCGTGACGGACGTCGTGCGCGGCGCGGACCTGCTCGACTCGAGCGCGCGCCAGATCCATCTGCAGCGGCTGCTGGGCGTCGCGACGCCGCGCTACCTGCACGTGCCCGTAGCGGTGAATGCCGCGGGCGAAAAGCTCTCCAAGCAGACCGGCGCGGTTTCCGCCCAGCCTCGGGACGTTCGTTCGGCGCTTCGTTTTCTCGGGATGAATCCTCCGGATATCCCGGCGCCCGAGGAACTGCTCGCCTGGGCGATCGCGGCCTGGGACCCGGCTCGCCTCCCTCCGCGACGAGTACAACCCATAGAATTGGCAAAACGATAAAGGAGAACACATGCCCTACAAGACGCGCTATGTCTTCATCGCCGCCATGGATGTCGATCCCGCGAGGGAGGCCCTCTTCAACGAGGTTTACGACAAGGAGCACATTCCCAACCTGCTCAAAGTGCCGGGGGTGATTTCCGTAACCCGGCTCACCGCGGAAAAGCTGGAGATGTTCATCGGCGGCGAAAAGAAGGCGATCGTCACCGAGGGCGAGCCACGCTACA
>WNFL01273045.1_pt1 | contig 10150 bp, 8 predicted proteins | sample 5400361 | NCBI WGS metagenome assembly WNFL01 (sample SAMN13153351, study PRJNA577476) | soil metagenome | isolation source: 40 cm soil on Douglas fir-dominated hillslope | place: USA:California | collected 2013-09-17
CCGCGCAACTGTTGAGCGTAGAAAATTTATCCAAAAATTTTGACCGCCTGCCTGTATTAAAGGATGTGACTTTTTCGCTTGCCAGCGGAGAAGTCATCGGCCTTGTGGGCCGTCAGGGAGCAGGAAAGTCAACATTGTTTCATCTGTTGAGCGGCGCTCTCCTTCCCACAATGGGTTCCATCCATTTTGACGGAAAGCCCCGCCGTTTTGCAAACCGCATTCAGGCGCAAAAACTGGGCATTGAAACGGTCGGCCAGACCGCGAGCCTGGTCAACCAATTTGATTTTTCCACCAATATTCTTGCAGACAGAATCTCAGGCGCGGAAACAGCCCGCCGGACTTCCGGGTTGGTCGAGCAATTCAACGTAACGCAAAATATTCTACTAGGGCGCGAAATAAAAAAGAACGCCAGTCTGGGCATCATCGACTGGGATCGCATGACCGAAGTCTCTCAGGAGTTATTGGCAGAGTTTGACCTGCCGCCGGACCTGGTGCATGAACAGGTGCGTAACCTCACGGATGAACAGAGGCAGATACTTATTCTTGTTCGTACGCTTTACCGTCCATGCAAACTCTTGCTGTTGGAGGACATTCTCCCGATATTAAGCTTCCAACGTCAGGAGATCCTCCTGGATAAGATTAAAAAGCTGGCAGCCCATGGCACCTCAGTAATTATTAGCAGCGACGACTTGAAGCATTTATTTACGGTCACAGATCGCATCATTGTATTATATGAGGGCAAATTGGTCGCCGATCGTCGCACAGCCGAATCGACACCGCGCGAAATCGTCGAATTGATCGTGGGATCATCGAGGCAGGAACAGGTGTCCCCTCTTATTTGGGCGCTGGAAAGTTATCATACTGCTCAACAACAGACCGAGGAACTGCGCCGCACACAAGCCTCGTTGCAGGAAAGTTTGCAAGCTCAAGACTCGTTAAATCGACAACTGTTGGAGCGCCTCCAAAATCAACTGATCGCACTGGATCAATTAAACGCGGCTTTGCAAGCCACTCAGCGACGGCTCATCACGGAACGTGAGGATGAACGCAAGGTTTTGGCGCGTGAATTGCATGATCAGGTCATTCAGGATTTGTTAGGATTAAATTATCAACTCGAAGATGTGACAGACTCAGGGAAAACATCGGCTGCACAACTGGACGTTGCGCCTATTCGTCAGGGAATTCGAAATATAGTCAGCGAATTGCGCCAAATGTGCAGTGACCTGCGTCCGCCGACAATTGACCATCACGGACTTTCAGCCGCGATAGATTCTTTGGCGCATGAATGGTCAGAACGAAATGACATATTAGTTCAATTGGAAATCGACCCTGCCCTGGGCCGTTTACCAGAAACCATCGAACTATCCGTCTTCCGTATCGTGCAAGAAGGATTGAATAATATTCGCAAGCACGCAGTGGCCAGATCGGTACGGCTTTCGTTGCAACGTACCTCCACAACCAACTTATTGGTGCGGCTGGAGGATGATGGAATGGGCTTGCCAAACCCAACAGACCTCGCCTCTCTATCTCTAAATAAGCATTTCGGATTGGTCGGTATTAGCGAGCGGGTGGCCCTACTCGGCGGGACCATGAACATCGAATCGTCAAAGGAAAATGGCACCATTCTACAGGTGGAAATTCCCAGCCCTTACCCGCTTGGTTCTGTTTAGCAGTCAATTCATTGCGAAAAACCGATAAATTAGGGGATATCCCCTATCCAAATGGGGAATATTGTGCTCTTTAAGGGGGAGTTGGGTGGTACACATTTATTTTGAAACTCAATATACTGTATATGTAAGGGAAGCGAAAAGTTAAACGGGAGCGATCTCATCAAATTCATTTTAGATTTATCAACGAGATTTATGATCAATAAGGACTTTGCCGCCGAAGCAATATTGTTTTGATGTGACGGTTTGTTTCGTTTTATTTGCACTCCTTTGGAAGGAGGTGGTTTGTACATCAAGTTGTTTTACCAACGTGTTTTCAAATCAAAGAGTCTAAAACAAAAAGGAGAAGATTGTCATGTCTAAGAAGATTTTGTATAGCTTAATGGCCGTGATGGTAGCAGGCGTTATGGTGCTATCAGCTTGCGGTCCCGCCAAGACCAACACATCCGCAGGTAGCCTCGCTGTCGGTATCGTGCTTCCAACCAAGGACGAACCACGCTGGACTCAGGATGAAACCCGCTTCAAGGACGCCCTTACAGCGGCCGGCTATGATGTAGAGATTCTCTTCAGCCAGGGCGATTCCGCCAAGGAAAAAGCCAACGTCGAGACCCTCATTGCCAAAGGCATCAAAGTGCTCATCATCTGCCCGCAGGATGGTAGTGCTGCCGCTGCTGCTGCTGAAGAAGCCAAAGCCGCAGGTGTTAAGGTCATTTCTTATGACCGCTTGATCCGCGACACCGCCGCTGTCGATTACTACGTCACTTTCGATAGCATCGCTGTGGGAGCTGCTCAGGCTCAGTATCTCGTTGACAGTGCCAAGGGCACTGGCAACCCGCTCTATTTGTATGCCGGCGCAGCTTCCGATAACAACGCCTTCCTGTTCTTCGAAGGCGCCTGGAATGTTCTGCAGCCCAAGATCGCCGATGGCACTTTTGTCATCAAGAACTCCAGTGAAGCTGTTGGCTTGCAAGCTAAAGCCACATTGACCCGCGATGAAGAAGGCAAGATCATCGGTCAGATCACCACGGACTGGAAGCCAGATGTTGCCAAGAACCTGGCCGAGTCCAACCTGACAGTAGCTACGGCCGCTGACAAGGGCGATGTCTTCATCCTCGCCCCCAATGACGGAACCGCTCGCGCGATTGCAGACTCCTTTGCTGCCGATACCGATGTCAAGAGCTATGTGGTTACCGGTCAGGATGCGGAAGAAGCCTCCATTCAATACATCATCGATGGCAAGCAGTCCATGACCGTGTTGAAGGATGTGCGCACGCTCGTCGCGGACGCGATCAGCGCTGCCGTTACCTATCTCCAGGGTAAGACGCCGCCTCAGACCACTACCTATAACAACGGCAAGTTCGACGTGCCTGCCAAGCCTTCTGAGGTCATCACAGTCGACAAGGCCAACGTCAAAGCTGCCGTGATCGACTCTGGTTACTGGCCTGCCGGTGACTTTACCGGATTGCCATAAGATAAATAAGATCAATTTGTAAGTTGAATAAGGGAATAGTGGTGGCTAGACTTGTCCACCACTATTCCTGTATAATTTACTAATCTTGAATTCTTGGAGAAGCGATGAATCCCCCCATTCTTGAGATGAAAAACATCAACAAGGAATTCCCTGGCGTGAAGGCTTTAAACAACGTCAGTTTTCAAGTTGCTGAGGGCGAAATTCATTGTCTGGTTGGCGAAAATGGTGCGGGAAAATCCACTCTCATGAAGGTCTTGAGCGGGGTCTATCCTTATGGGGAATATACGGGCGATATATTATTCGGCGGGGAGATACAGAAATTTTCCAGCATTCATGACAGTGAAAAAGCAGGAATTGCCATTATCTATCAGGAGTTGGCACTTGTGCCTGAAATGTCAGTGTATGAAAATATCTTCCTTGGTCATGAATTAAACAATGGCGTCATGGTGGATTGGAATGAGACGATCAAAAGAGCCGGGGAGATCTTAAAGAAAGTAAAACTTAATGTAAACCCGGCGGTCAAAGTAAAGGATTTAAGTGTTGGAAAAAGACAATTGGTCGAAATTGCCAAGGCATTAAGCAAGGATGTCAGACTGTTGATCCTGGACGAACCCACATCTGCACTGAATACCGACGACGCTGAAAATCTCTTCGATTTGTTACGGGACCTTAAGCATCACGGCGTGACCTGTGTGTTGATCTCGCATAAATTGAAAGAGGTCATCTCGATCGCTGATACAGTCACAGTTCTAAGAGACGGTCGGACCATTACCACATTGGATGCCAGCAAGGGCAAGATCACCGAAGCTGTATTGATCAAGAACATGGTTGGGAGAGAAATTGATAACATTTATCCCAAGAGGAAACATAATAAATTTAAACAGGTGGTATTGGAGGTCAGGAACTGGAACGCTTATTCACCAGCACTCGGAAGAGCCATTCTCACAGGCGTGAATTTTAAAGTCAAAAAGGGAGAGATCGTTGGATTTGCTGGCTTAATGGGATCAGGACGGACTGAGTTGGCCTTGAGTATATTTGGAAACCCTGATGGTTATCAGATCAGTGGAGATCTGTTCGTTAAAGGCAAAAAGGAGAAATTCGATCATCCACAAGAAGCAATAGAGGCGGGTGTAGCCTATGTCTCCGAGGATAGAAAAGGCGACGGTCTGATTCTCATACAGGATGTGAAACAGAATATAACGCTGGCCAATTTGAAAGAAATATCGACGCGAAATGTTGTCAATAACAATGCTGAAGTCAACATCGCAAATAAATACAGGTCGTCGCTCAATATAAAAACGCCGAGTGTGGAACAAAGAGTCGTAAATCTAAGCGGTGGCAATCAGCAAAAGGTTTCTGTAGCCAAATGGTTATTCGTCAAACCAGATGTGCTCATCCTCGACGAACCAACACGTGGAATCGATGTAGGTGCAAAGTATGAGATCTATATGATCATGAAAAACCTGGTGGAGCAAGGCATGAGTATCATTATGATCTCATCCGAATTACCCGAGATTCTGGGAATGAGCGACAAGGTATACATCGTTTCCTCTGGCAGGATCGCCGGCGAAATGCCCATTGAGAAAGCCACTCAGGAAAGGATCATGCAACTTGCAGCGAATTGAGGAGGCCTCCCATGACGTTCGTTAAGGATTTGCAAAGAATTTTAGGTCAGAACATCCGCAAATACGGAATGTTTATCGCGTTGTTCGTTAAGGATTTGCAAAGAATTTTACGTCAGAACATCCGTGAATACGGAATGTTTATCGCGTTGTTCGTCATTATGGGGATATTTACGATCACTACAAAGGGATTGTTTATTTCATCACGCAACATAAGCAATTTGATCAATCAAACCGGTTATGTCGCAGTCTTGGCAGTCGGTATGACACTGGTCATTGTTATCAGACACATTGATCTTTCCGTTGGATTTCTCGCTGGGTTTCTGGGCGCAGTTGTGGCAATCGCAATGGTATTTTGGAAACTATCTGTAATTGTAGCCATACCGCTTGTATTAATACTTGGGATCCTGGCCGGGTTGTTGACAGCATTCCTTGTTGCTCAAATGAAGATTCCGGCTTTCGTGGCCACACTTGCAGGATGGCTGGGCTATCGTGGTGCCCTGCTTCTGGCTACTGTAAGCACGGGTACGATCATCATTCCTGATGCGACTTTTAACGCAATCGGGAATGGTTTTATCCCGGACTTTCCGGATATGGGAATATTGCCGGGCATACATAAACTGACCCTGATTCTCGGATTAGCAGCGATCATTATATTTATCATCAATACAATCAATAGCCGCAAAAAAAAGCAGGCCTACAACTTTGAAGTCCTACCTACAAACATTTTTATTCTTCAATTAGTCTTTATGTCGGCAATCATCGGCTCCATTACTTGGGTCCTTGCAGGGTATCGCGGCCTGTCATGGACTGCGGTGATCGTCCTCGTGGTGACCCTCATTTATGATTTTATGACCACACAGACGGTTCTGGGAAGGCATATTTACGCAATCGGCGGAAACCCTGAAGCGGCCGAATTGAGCGGCATCAGTGTAAAGAGAATCACCTATGTGGTTTTTGGTTCGATGGGAATGCTATCCGCTTTGTCCGGCGTTTTGTTTGCCTCTCGCTTACAATCTGCGACAACGACTGCAGGCTCCTTGTTTGAACTAGACGCGATCGCGGCTGCGTTCATCGGCGGCGTATCCCCTGCCGGAGGTGTAGGCAAAGTGATGGGCTCCTTGATCGGCGCACTGGTCATGACATCCCTGACAAGCGGCATGAACCTAATGGGAATTGATATATCCCTTCAATACATTGTTCGCGCTGCCGTGCTGGTGGCGGCGGTGATATTCGATGTTACAACTCGTAGAGAAGGAAAGTAATTTTTCAGCATACCTTTCAGCTAATCAAGAATCCAAACAAAATGCCGATGTTAATTAACATCGGCATTTTGTTTTCCGTGGAAACAATGGTCAACTAACAGCTACAGGTTTTACATGGTAATCGGTTTATTTTCTTTTGCCGAACGCAGAAGCGCCTGAATGGTTGCAACGTTATTACGGCTGTCAGTCAGGCTCATCCGTATCGGCTTGCCATCCAAAATTGCATCCGCCATATTCTCAACTTCACCGAGATATAGATCTTCACCGGGCGTTGTGACGACTTCTTTCTTGTCACCATTGATCAGGACCATTTGCTCGTTCAACCATGGTTGGAACGGGCGCGTAATCGTAAGTGAACCTTCGGTCCCGGCCAGTTCAATATGGGCCCGGAATGGAGTGCGAAAACCGCAATCGAACTGGGCGTAGACATTGTTCGGAAAGCGCAGCTGGCCGGCAAATGTTTCATCAACACCACTCTTCGCTCCCGTGATTTGCCAACCGAATACCTCAACAGGTTCTGCACCCGCAATCAGACGCGCATAACTAATTGGGTAACAACCTATATCCCAAATACTCCCGCCTCCCAGCGACGAGTTCAGGCGTACATCGTTTTCATCTGAGATCATGAATGTGAACGATCCATGAATTACCTGAAGCCTGCCTATGGCTCCATTTTGAATCATTTCTTTGACCTTCAGAGTCTGCGGATGATGACGATACATGAATGCCTCCATCACGACCACACCTGCCTTCTTGGCGGCGTCCGTCATTGCATCCACTTCTTCAACGGTACCTGCGAATGGCTTTTCACAAAGCACATGCTTGCCGGCTTGAGCAGCTTTGATTGTCCACTCAGTATGCATGCTGTTGGGCAAAGGATTGTAAATGACATCTACATCCGGGTCTGCAAGCATCGCCTCATAACTGCCAAAGACGCGTGGAATATCTCTTTCTTGGGCGTAAGCTTCTGCACGTCCAAGATCGCGGCTGGCAACGGCAGTCAATTCATTGCGAGTCGAGGCGCGCAATGGCGGCAATAAAACCCGATTGATTCGAGCGGTACTAAGCAGGCCCCAGCGAAGTTTCTTCATATGCGACTCCTCCATGTTGAACGATTTTTTCAATGACTAGCGGATGCCATCCACACACACCCGCGCCGCTGCAGTGATCTGATCGAAAGCGCCGGCGGCAACAAGTTTGTTAGATACTAAATTTCCTCCGATACCGACAGCTACGGCTCCGGCAGTGAGATAATCACGCGCATTCTCAGGGCTCACTCCACCGGTTGGCACCAACTTAAGGAAGGGCAATGGCGCAAGTACATCTTTGATAAATTTCGGTCCGCCCAATTGTGCTGGAAATACTTTTACCAGTTCTGAACCTGCCTCATGAGCTTCCAACAATTCTGTGGGTGTAAAACCACCGCACAAAATCAATATTTGACGCTTAACACAGGTTGCGATGACTTGCCGGCGCAGTGCCGGCGTTACAGCAAATTGTGCGCCAGCGTCAATAGATGCCTCTGCATCTTCGGCTTTTAGCACTGTGCCCACACCCACGCATACCGCGTCACCCAAGGCTTTACGAGTTGCAGAAATGGCATCCAATGCACCGCGACCGGTAAGCGTGAACTCCAATATTGAGACACCGCCAGCCGCAAGCGCACGCGCGACGTCTACTGCTCGGGAGTAATCATCCAGTCGTACCACGGCTACAATTTTTTTTGCAAGAATCTCTTGAATTGCAGACATGTCTTCTCCTATCGAGAAATATCGTGCCGCTCTGACGCTAACATGGCGTTCAGCTCAGCACGTGATGATAGCACCCGGTCGCCATATTGTGACAATGCAATGGCAGCCAAAGCGACGCCACGGCGCAACCCTTCTCGTAAAGCAGATGTGTCTTTGTTAGGCGCGTCACTCGACAGCCAACCGTCTAACACGCCTGCCGCAAACGCATCGCCGCTGCCAATACGATCGACAATTTGCACGGGAAGTGCAGGCTCAGCAACAAATTCAACGCCACTTAATAATGCCGCTCCCTGCTCTGCAAAGGTACAGAAAATGGCTGGGGCACGAGTTAACTTTTGTAATTCAGTCATTAATTGACGAGACTCTCCCTGGCACCCAAAAAGCGCTGTAGCGTCTGCGCCCTTGCATAATAATAAATCGGCTTCCGCGATCAAGGGACGCAGTTTTTTACCAGCAATTTCAGCGGGCCATAACTTCGCACGATAATTCACGTCGAAACTGACCATCACTCCCGCAGCATGAGCGCGCTGCACTGCTTCCATCAGCACAGCATAACAATTTTCGCTCAACGCTGCCGTAATACCAGTGAGATGCAACACACGCGTGTCCAAGAGGTAATCCCAATCGACATCGGCGATGGTCATATGAGAAGCCGCGGAATCGGCGCGGTCGTAAATAACTTGAGTGGTTCGAGGCGGAGTGGCGTACTCGATAAAGTAAGTGCCAAGACGTTCGTCAGGCACAGATTTCACTGTAGAGACATCAACACCGTCAGAGCGCAACGCGCGCAAAACTGCATTACCTAGTGCATGATCCGGCATGCGGCTGAACCAACCGGCTCGCCATCCAAGGCGCGCCAAGGCTACACTCACATTACTTTCCGCGCCGGCAAGCTCGAGGTCAAGTATGCGCGTATCGTCCAGTCTTCGACCGGTTGGCACGCTTAGGCGCAGCATGGATTCGCCCAGGCTGACAAAATCAAAACGTGGTGTGCGAATGGGTTTGTTCATTGGATCAGACAAATTGGATACAAGAGGCTCCGGAAACATTTGCACGCGCTAGCGGAGCACCAAAGGTTTCCAATCCTTTAACTATTGGCAGTACACAAAGTTCGTTACTATATTGATTTGCCACCAACACAAACTTTCCATTTGGTGAGAGTGCAAAATTGCGCGGCCAGTTTCCGCCACATCCTGGGATTGAAATCAACTTAAGCGCGCCATCATTGCCAATATCATATACCGCGATACTGTTATGGCCGCGATTGGAAACATATACACATTGTCCATTCGCCGACAAATGAATATCGGCAACGATATTCTCCGGAGAGCCAGAGGGAATCGTCGAAAGGCTTTGCCTTTCAAGTAACGTGCCCTTCGCAGGATCATAATCATATAATGTAATAGTGCTGTCGAGTTCGTTAGCCGCATACATCCATTTGCCATTCGAGTGGAAAGCCAGATGACGCGGACCGGCAGCGGGCCTGGTCTTCACAGAAGAGTGCTGATGAAGTTTTCCTTCAGATATATCAAATTGATAGATAACCAGTTGATCGATCCCCAAATCGGCAATAATAACAAAACGATTATCCGGCGTAAAGATGGAAGAATGAGCATGTGGGCCTTCCTGCCGCGCAGTATTTGGTCCGCTACCATGATGTTCAACAAAATCCGTCATCTCGCCAAGTGAACCGTCTTTTTGAAGAGGGTAAATGGCTACGCTGCCGGTTCCGTAGTTGGTTGTTACAATCCATTTCCCAGTAGCATCGAGTCGCAAATGACAAGGCCAATCTCCGCGGCTGGATTGACGATTAATGGGCTTAATCGAAAACGGCTCATCTCCAATTTGAAATGCCCACACTTCACCGAATGAGCCACCGCTATCATGATTTATCTCGCTAACCGCATATAGCCAGCGTTGATTAGGGTGAACGATAAGGAATGTCGGATTATTGATACCTGCGAATGATCCGTTAGGAATCAATTCACCGCTGGTTGGGTCAAAGAGAAAAGCTTGAATGCCGGCTTGCTCTGCATAAGCATAGCCACCAGCAATAATCAAAGGTTGAGTTGAACGAGTCATGAATTATTGACTACCAATTGGTGACTGAGCCATCGCGTCGGCGCCAATGGGGTGCTTCCCAGAATTTCCAGCTCTGCGATGAGGCCAATTTTTCATCGATCTCAATTCCCAGGCCGGGCGCGGTCGGCACAGGGAATGATGTCCCTTCGAGCCGAGGCTGGGTTGGAAATAACGCGTCCGCATCGTTGACACCTGATTGGCCATAATATAAATTCTCAGTTTGAGTTACACGTACTTCAAGCCAGGCGAAGTTGGGAACCGCTGCAGCCAATTGAATTGTTGCGGCCGTGCA
>WNFL01240950.1_pt2 | contig 10149 bp, 11 predicted proteins | sample 5400361 | NCBI WGS metagenome assembly WNFL01 (sample SAMN13153351, study PRJNA577476) | soil metagenome | isolation source: 40 cm soil on Douglas fir-dominated hillslope | place: USA:California | collected 2013-09-17
ACTTGTTGCCAAGGCGCCGCATCCTCCACTTGCGAAGCAGCAAGGCGGCGCGAGTTCTTCTGACCCTCTGGAGCCATCGCGTGGCGGAACCAGGCTTCCCTATTAATTGCGGCACCTTGGACGACGATATTCTCCCGCCCGAGTTCAACGATTCCTGACCGAGCAGCACTTCGGCCAATCTTGACTCTGCGACACTGCGCGACTCCAGCTGCGTCCTCGCTTCGTCGCATCGCAGGCGGGTCGCCTCCAGATCCGCAACCACAGCGGCCCGATCTGGCAGCGACGCACTTGAAGAACTCAAGGACTCTAAAGTCTCCCGGGCCTTATCCCGATGCTCCTTGGAGCCCGTGCGGATGACCATACCACTGTGAATCTGCTGCGCTCGCGCGCACGCGACATCAACAGCCTGATTATTCGTAGATACCACAAGAACACTCTGGCTCGAGGCCCACGCAGAGGCGATGAGATTCGTCACGAGCTGGCTCTTCCCCGTGCCTGGCGGTCCTGTAACGACCGTCAGCGTATCGCGCAACCCAGCAATCAAAGCGGCACGCTGTGCATCATTTGCCGCTATGGGCCACACGATGGTAGGTGAAGAGTCCGCCTGAGCAGTCGGGCGAGCGACAATCTGGCCCAGAAGGGACCCGGCAGCGGTGTTGGCAGCCTCAGCTCCTCGAGCTTGCAGCTCCTGAAGCTCGTCGATGAGTCGACGATTGTAGTCGCTTGATGCGGCTCTAAAGACGATGGCCGTGTTGTGCACGCCAATGCCGTCGATGTCGCCTTCTCCGGGCACAGTCAACGCCGTTGGCTCTATCGGAGCACCACTCTTCAACTCCAAGGCCTCGAGTAGATCGCGTACATACGACCTTACCGCCTGCGGCGACCTCATCGCATTGTCCGGCGGCCGGTCCTTCGCGAGTAACGTCTGTTGCTCGCTCTTTATGCCTAGTTTGGATAGAACGGCGGGATGAAAGAATGGCTCATCGAGCTTGGGGAGCAAAACCTTAGGTATGATCTCACCGGGCCTTGGGATGCCGCTAAGCTCGATCACCATCAGGCGCCCAACCATACGGCGCCTTGTACCCCCAGTGTTGTCCTCGGTCTCACCTCGCAGCCTCGCGGCGTCGACCAGTTTCTCCACTTTCTTGTCAACTTTAAGGCCTGAATCTGGATAACTGAAGACAGTTTCCTGAGGCCCCTCAGGGAATACATAGCGTGATTGGCTGTCGCTTCGCTGAAGCAACCCCTCAAAGCTATCCTCATGCTTCAAGCACGAAAGGTAGTAGCTGATCAGTGAAGACCATTCGATGGCTTCTCCCATATTCGGGCCGGCAGAACTGTCGCTGGCACTCATAGCGTTTTGGAAACGGTCCTTGAGGACCTCGTCGACTGCTTCTCATCGACAACAAACATCGCTAAAAAGATAAAGCGTGAAAATGCAATGCGCTGTTCAATGACATTCACGTACTGCTCTGCTGCGTGCCCTACGGCCGCCTCTTGTACGCCTGATCGAAGGCCTTCTCCAATCTCGGGTTGACCCCCCGAAGCCCGGCCACCACTTGCCCTGCCCAATCGAAGTATTCCCTCCGGCGCTTAAGCGCCCACCCGGCGGGTGGGCTGGCAGCAACATCTCGGAGGTTACACGTCTTGTCAGCGAGCTTGACCAGTTTGGCCCTCCGCGACAACTGCGGCGCGTGCTCAATCTGGAGACGCTTACGGGTCTTCTTGTGAAGTCGCTTGTTGTCGGTGACCTCAGCAACAATCTTCGCAACGTCGCGGCCGAAAGCCCGAACGAGCTCAGCCCGAGTCGTGCGAGTATCCTCGATCGTATCGTGTAACAAGGCAGCCGCAATGATGACCGGATCGCGGACGTGCCCTCCAGTCCATAGCGCTCGCGCCACCGCCAGTGGATGATTAATATAAGGTGTCGCCGCTCGGTCCTTGCGCCGCTGGCTCCGGTGTTTGCGCGCAGCAAACTCCGCCGCCAGCAGGACTAGCTCAACGTCCTTGCGTGTTGGCATCGCATCTCCTACGGCGCGTGCGCCGAAAGAATACTCTTGTACGACTGGCTGTTAGGCACGCGCCGCGCCTGCCACCCAAGCGAACAGCTCTGCAGCAGACAGGAGTCTCTTACTCACTCGTTCACTGCTCGATCCAATGTTCTAATTCCATACAGCAGGCTTGAAGGCCAGCCCAGGTTCCCCAAGGAGGCAGCAACAGCGGTATTAAGTGCCCCCGCCTCTCCGCCCGCCTAACCATTCACGCCCTCGCCCTCACCGCCCCATTAGCTTCGTGCGTGCCTTCTTGCCTTTCCTGGCCGGCCCATCCCCCAATCTTTGCACCATCACGTCGTCCAAGAACCTTTCGGCAATCGCATAACAATCCACGTCCTGGATATCCATCTCCACCGTCCCGCCGCAAAGCTCTGCCGGAACTCCCTTTCCCCCTTCCTCAAGAGCCTGAAAAATCGCCATCGCAATTTCCCACCGCGCCGTATATTTCGGCCAGATCCCCGGCATCGGCTCGTCCTGTAGACTTCTCAGGTAGTGCGTCTCTGCGTACTTGCTCCAATAAACGATGCACTTGGCATCCGCTTCCAGACATCGCCAGAATGTGGCGGTCACCAATGTGGTGCCCGTGCAAGTTCCGCTTTCCCGCCTCGACCGCACCGGCTTTCGAACTTTAGTCATAGATGCTTTCTAACCGCTGCGCTTTCGCCACTGGGCCATTGACTCCCGTCGCTCTTCAACAATTGGCTTCTTAAACGGTCGCCCCCGCTCCTCGGGCCCGAGAATCGACGTGACGTCCGTGAACACTAAGTCCCGTCGCCCCTCGCCATGCCTTGTACGATTAGCAAGTCCGCCCCCGCTGGCAGGGACTGGTGCATTTGAATCGCCGCACTCCGATGGGATCTCCTCTCAATCTGCCTCGGCGTCACCGCCAAACCTTTCTCAGGCGCCCCGCGCCGAGGCCACTCCGCGGCCGTCCGCCCTAACGTTGGACCCGCTTCTAGGCTACGCTCTCCTGACTATGGCCGAAAGCGCTCCTACCCCGTCCACCCCGCCGGATTGGCCCACCGAGTTTGCAAGCGTTATCACCTGCACGCGCTGCACCACTGTCGACAGCTCAAAGCTCTTGCGCGACAATGGCGAGCACATCCCCCAACCGGGCTACATCGGCGCCCGTTACGCTTCAACCCGTGTCCTGCTAGTCGGCCAGAACCCCGGTGTAAATACCGTAGGATTAGCGGCGCCGGACCGGGTCTACACCGCCGCACTACGAACATTAGGCCGAACGCCAAACGACTCGACCTTCAAGGCCCTCTGCAACGTAATGGATGCATTTGTCCCGTCCTGGCCGGTGCACGGCAGATACTTTCCGCTTGCTGAATGCGGGCTGACTCTCCAGGACATCGCCTACTGCAATGCCGTCCGCTGCCGAACCGTCAGTAACACCACACCATCGAACCGCCTCGCGACCAACTGCGTGACGGCCCACTTCCAGCACTGGCTGATCCTACTAGAACCATGCGTTGTTGTTTTCATCGGCAAGTGGGCCCATGACCAATGCCGCGCCATCACGGAATCAATGGGTATCCCTTCGGCCTACATGAACCGCCAGAGGAGTCTGTCCGGAGCCGAACGAATCCAGAATCGGGAGGAAGTTGTCAGAGTAGTGAGAAGCACGCGCTCGTCGCGATAGAACGCGCAGCCTTTCTCGGCAATCCCACGCCAAACCCCTTCTGCCTGATGGGCCACGCCACCCATCTTTGGTGCGCCAGCAGCGAGGTGCCTGGGCACTGTCCGCCCTACCTCTTCCTTCCTCCGCCCCTCTTCTCCCTCCCCGCCTCAATCACCGGCCGGCAAGCGATCCACGTCTTCGCCACAACTTCCGCAATGCTCGCCTTACGAACCGCCTCGCAAAAGTCATACGGAAACGCTGCCCCAATCTGAAACTGAAGATTCGATTTCCTGTGGCGCAGCGCCTGATACGCGGCTCGGAGCCATTCCGGCTGAAATCGGGGACGGTTTCGCGCCCTCCTCGGTCCACCGGGAAACGCCGTCCGGGGATCAAAAATCATCTTCATATCCAAAATCGGCACGGCAGCCATGGACGGATACCGGCGCTGTACGATGACAAAGAAGAGGTTGGCGCCACGGACTGCGTCGAGGGCCTTCTCCAGTTGCGCCGTGCACTGATGAATAGTCTCCGCAAAGCCCTCGTACTCCTTGCCGAGAAGCTGCGTGCGCAGTCGCCCGGGCATCCCATTCGGAACCGTTACATAGGCCTCGAGCTGCGACTTCGTAATGCCCAAAGTCAGGTGGGGAGATCTTGTAAAGATTGGGCTACCCTTCAAGTCACGGAGCGCCAAGAAATCCCATACCCCGGTCCCGCCTTTCCCCTTGATCGCCCCACGTCCCGGGTGCTTCGGGTCCGCGTCGAGCTGGCGCCGGAGATCCCGTCTAATGGCCAGACAATCGCGCAAGAGCCCCAGAATCCGCTTGGCCTGCGAGTACGCGTAAGGCTGCTCATCATCAAACGGAATGCCGGTGAACCGCGTGAGGGTACCTTCTTGGAGCTGCTGCTTCATATCCGCCTGTACCTCCGCCACTTCAAGATACTGCGCCACCCGGCGCGCCCACTCCGACGAGCGTCTTGGAACTGTTAGCCATTCATAGAGATCCGCCCAGGTCCGATTGACAACCCCGCGAGCGAGCACATGGTGAACGGGCGTCACCGTGAGCCACAGTAGCCAAATATCCGTAAACCCCAGAAAACGCGCCATTCTGAGGTGGCGCCGAATCTGATCCGAGTCCGGCGCAGCGGCCACCTTGCTCTCTAATAATAGCGCCCACCCCTCCGGATCATGAATCCACCCATCCGGCAGACCCTTCCGCTCATCCTCCTCCGTCCCCGACACATCCTCAGGTGCCCCAGGCAGGGCCTGCTCTAGCACGGACAACCTCCCACGTGGCCGGGACTCGGGAACTGCCCAGCGGATGACCTCTCTCAGGAGCCCGGAATCTACCGCCAGACTCGCCAGAAGCGCGTGCGTCAGGCGGTTCTCAGGCTGAGTGTATTGATCGAACAGATTGCGCATAAAGACAGCAGCGAGTTCCGATCCGCGCCAGACGCGCACCTCCATCGTCTTCATGCGTTCTAATACCACAGTACTGAGCGCACCTACGCTGCGCGTCCGACCCGATCTTACTTCCCTCCTCCGTGACCGTGGCCTATGCCGTAACTAATACCAGATGTATCGACTTTCATGCCCGGAGAGTGCTTTAGGAATTCTTGGTACTTCCTCTCGCCCCTCCTCACCCAATATGCCCCATAAAAGCAGGCACCTACTGCCATGCAATATGGAATAGCCCGCATAGGATCAAACATGCGCCACGGAGACCATGCTCCTGGAAGTACTCGCTCCAACAAATGCCACAGCACAACCAACCCACCTAGCCCAATTGCCAAATGCTGCTGCATGCGAAGATGCGTAATGGGCTCATTTGTCTTCCGATGAGCCCCGAAGTAGTAGTGAATATCGGCGAGGTCAGACTGCTTCAGAAACTGTCGCTCAATATTGGCGATTATCACTAGATTGCGGTTGTACCAATATGCCGCATCTGCCAGATGCCCATAGAGCCACCCGCACAACATCACGATAAGCGCGGTCGCTATGTCCAGAGACACGACGTTCTTTTCAACCAGCGAAAGGAATGCGAAGGCGCTTACAAGCACACCGACCGACTGCCAAACAACTAATATATGTCGATTGATGTCATTCAGCATCTGCCGATAGACTTCAATGAGGAATTCGTCCCTTCTGTCTTGCATAGACCCTCCTCACCACGGCATTGCTGAGAATCTCCAATCCCATAGTCAGACCAGATATCACAAATGTTCTTTAGTGACTCCCTAAGGCAGTTCTCGTAGCCTCCGCTTGGATGTGGCCTGAAGATCGATCCGTCAAAGTAGTCGCCAAAGGCTGCATCCAACGTGAATCGGTTGCAATCAAATGATACGACCTGCATAACTTCAGCAAGTCGTCGCTGGACATCTGGCCTTCCTCCAAGAAGATGGACCGGTCTACGGAAGCTCTCGGGTGCAATTCTTGTTCCGCCGTACTTCGTCGGCACACTGTAACCTAGCAGATAGTTCGTCGGGATTTCGCTCTCCATTATTGAAGCCAAGCGGATGGCCTTCGGTACAATAACAACACGCGAGGCATACTGAGCCAGCTGCTCAGCCTCACGAAGAACCGACTCAATCTGCGACATCCTCTCGATATCTCTTGCCACCGTAATTAGTGGCTTGGTATCACGCACCGCAGCCAGATGACGCACAAAATCGTAGTTCTTCCAGTCAATATCCAGGAATCCGCGCCCGCTAAACTTGCTCCTTCTTACATCACGTAAATTTGTGTACCGTGCTGCCGGATGCCAACCTGATCTCGCAGCCATCCGCTGAACCAGCTTCCCATGAGCAACGAATTTCAGAACCCCTCGCCACGAATTCACTGCACAATAGCCCAATGCCTAGGACACCGTGATTCTGACTTTTGTCTGCAAACGCCGCCTCGCCTTCTCTTACCTAATCGCGCCGGCCTCCAAAGCGTCCCTCTCCCTCCTATTCCTCTCCAACATCTCCCCCGCCAGCAGGGACTGAAACGCCTGACCACCAACCTCGTCAATTGCGAAGCCTGTCGACTGGCCTCGACATTCACCACCCGACCAACGCGCCAGCCACGCCCCGCGCAAAGCGCCAGGGAAAGCGTCGGCACTAGTATCTTCTCCGAAAGCTTGTCAGCCCAGGCGGCAGCCAGGCTAGAAGGGAATGTCATCATCCCATTCCTCCGCGAACGTTGCTGGCTGATCTACTCCTGCCTTATCAGCTTCAATTTCCATTCCGGCAATCCTCCGAGCCCGCGCAAGAACGTGGTCATAGGTCAGCACGCTAAGATTGTGAAAGCTGGCGTTGAAGATCCGGTAGGCCTCCCTCTGTTTGTGATTCCAGTTATTTGACCTACCAAACACCAGGATACAGCGAGGCTTAACCGTCCTAATACCATCCACTCTCTCAAGAAACTTGACACTATCTGCCTCGCGCTCCACTTCGTAGATGTAGCGTGTAGCTTGCGCGACCGCCTTGGTGAGCTCCGTTGACGGGATATAGTTGTCATGGTCGAGGGAGCTCGCCCAAAAGGACATGCCGCCCTCCGGACGCTTAATTTCGACAACGTCCAAAAAGCCGTCGTAAGCCTCCATCAAGAAGTCGGATATGTGCTGAATGTCAATATGACGCTCGTCCAGAACCCGGACGAATTGGCTTCCCAAGACCCAGCTGTTCGCCTCAAACCACCTCTGCCATTCCGGCTCCCGCAGATTCTGGGTTAGCATTTCCTCGAACCTCTTGACGGCCTTAGCACGCTGCGCCTGTCTCAGCCCGGCCTCCAGTTCATCCGGAATGACCCTATTCTGCAGAATGAACGTGATCAGCGCCTTCTTGTCTGGAAGTGAAAATAGCGCCTTTATTTGCCTTGCGCTCTCGACGTCGAATGGGCGATCCAAGGGAATGAATGCCTTTACACCTTGTCGAAAGGGTTCGTAATTCTCGCCGAGAAATTTCAAGAGTCCCTGAAACTCCTCATGGTCAAGGGTCAGTTCACTTTTTGGCTGGATCGTCTCTAGGACTTCGTCCAATTCTTCCGTAAGCCTGTACCGCCCAATCTTCAGATGGATATCTTCGGCCCCAGAATCATGGGGTATCTTCCAAAAGAGGGCTCGCGTAGTGACAGTCTTCTTGCGCTTCAGCTCCACGGACTTGCTGGCGGTGACTTTGCTCATCTCCCCTCCCCAAACACCCCCACAAGTAGGAACCAAACGCCGACGCGCTCACCGTTAGCATTTTCTAACACAGTCAACTGCTCGCCAAACCAAGGCGCCAGCTGATTCTGGCGCAAGGCGCCGAGCGAAGCGTCCGCCCTCATTCTTGAATCACCCCCGCCAGAAGGGGCCGGGACAAACCTGGCTCGAATCGCAGCTGGACACTAAACTCGTCCAACCCGCCCCCTAAAGTACTCCCCCGTCTCCTCATCCGTGCAATACACAAAGCACCCTTTCATACCCCTGGTCATCAACGTCCGATACGTATTCTTGATGATGAGATCCGCTTTCGCCTTCGCGGCCTTCGGATCGACCTTTAACAACTGCTTATATCCTTTAATCGACTGATCCTGCCTGGAACGCGCCTCCGGCACCGTCTGAACCTTACCATCCCGCACAATGAAGTCCGGCCCAATGACCACACCGATGTAGTCGACTTCCAGGCCCTGGCAGGTGTGAATGCACCCAATCTGTTCCACAGACTCCGGTGCCATGATCCACAGTCCCTCATCCTTAGTCAGATTCCACTGCATTGCGAATCCATGCTCCGGAATCACGACATCCNTACTTCTCCAGTCCCAGCAATACCCGGCCACCATTCGCGCCTTGTTCTTATCTTTATTGAGTTTGACGATCTCATTGCGCAGGACTTCCGGAGAATCGAACACCTTGAGATCAAAGCCCCCAATTTCCACATCCGGGTTGGCCGTCTCCCGGATACCCAGCACGTCATCCAGCCAGGCGAGATACCCTTCCGATCCGCTACACCGAAACTGGGACGCCAACGCGAGTTTTGTCACCTTCGCACCAGCCAGCTTCGCCCTCCGCACTATCTCCGCAGTCTCGCCAATGTCTTTCCAGGTGACTCGCTGGTCTTCGTCGATAAAGAATATGGCGCACTTGGCCGCCCCAATGAGCTCCAGAATCTGGTGTTCGCCCTTGTTCGCATACAGACCAGACTTCTCATTCAGCCGGTGGGCCTCATCGACAACCAGAACGTCAAACACATTGGCGTTGGTCTCGGTGTAGGCTCCGGAACCCCCGAACAGGTTCGAAATCTGCGTCTTCCTATGCGTCTTCGCCAGTATCCGCTCGAATACTTGCCGCGGCGCCCTGTTCTTCGTGACGTACTTGGCCAGCAACCTCCGCGCATTCAGCGCTACCAGAAGGTTAATGGCCACCACAGATTTGCCGGTACCAGGCCCACCTTCCACGATCACGACCTGTTTCTGCTCGGCACTCGCTCGGGTGGCCAAATACAGTGCCGTTTCGTAGACGCTCTTCTGGTCATCGATGAGCACGAATTCTTGCTTGCCAGCCAGCATCCCGGTGAGCGCGTCGACAAGCCCCCTCGATGGCCGGATTTTGCCATTCTCGATTCGGTACAGGAGCTTGTTTTTGTCCCCGTACCGGACATGTTGCCGAATGAACGCCCGTAGCTTTGCCCTCTCCGCCTCTCCCTTGAGGAAGATTGGTGCCAGTTCCAGGTACTCTGCGTAGAAAGGGTCCGACAGGACACCGTCGGCCCCATAATTGTGCAGGTAGGCACAGGGATTGAGACCAATGCCGCCGTCGTATACCGCCTCATTGAATCCCCTGAGCAGCGACGCATAGGACCAGGCCTGATACGAAGGATGCCGGGTCTCCCCCGAGCCTTGGGCGAATCGGGTCGTCACAATCCCGTCCATATCAGTCTTCTCGGCGCTCTCCCACTGCTTTAGCTCCACGATGAGCAGCTGGTCCCCTCGCTCCGCATCCTGGCCAGTCAGTAAAAAATCAATTCGCTTGGCCGATTGCGTAATGACGTATTCCACCGCCACCCCGCAATCTTCTGGAAACTTCTCTTCGTGGAAGATTTTCCCGACGGCCGGCAAGGAATGTCGCCACGCCAGCTTTTCCGATTTGCCCGGCTTGCGACGCAACTGCTTTTCGAAGCAGACCGCGACAATTTCTTCTATATCGTGCTTGAAACAATCCCGCAGAAACCCTTCGAGCGTCTCCTGATAGACAATCATCTAGAGTTCCGTGTACTTCTTGGCGGAACCCCTTGCCAACTCCACCGGATACTTCTTGGCGTTGACCTCCAGTTTCTCAAGGGCCGCGGCCATCAGATCCACATCCATGCGATCCGCGAGCCGAATCAGATAGAGAAAGACATCCGCCATTTCCTGCTTGATCCGAGCTACCTGCTCGGTCGACAAGCGCGTCGACTCTTCCGGTCTCAACCACTGAAAGTGCTCCAGCAGCTCGCCGGCTTCTACGTTCA
>WNFL01273138.1_pt2 | contig 10149 bp, 10 predicted proteins | sample 5400361 | NCBI WGS metagenome assembly WNFL01 (sample SAMN13153351, study PRJNA577476) | soil metagenome | isolation source: 40 cm soil on Douglas fir-dominated hillslope | place: USA:California | collected 2013-09-17
ACCCGCTGAACAACAGCGACGCCAACACTTTCTGGTACGGCTACCACGAGGCGTACAACATCAACGGGGACACGAACATCCCGCCCACGGCCGGGCTGGTCCACGACTACACCATGGAGCGGGTCGTCTACTCGCTGCTGTGGACACAGCGGAAGTTCTCGACCGACCACACCCGCGTCTACGCCTACGGGTTCTCGATGGGCGGCATCGGCAGCACGATGCTGGCGATGCGGCGCCCCGATCTGATCGCCGGCATCATGGTCATCGCCTCCAAGTTCGATTTCTCGTTCGTCAACGATCCCAACCCGCTGAGCGGGTTCAACCCCGGCAACTCGCTGCGCAGCGCCGCCGACCGCCTGTGGGGCGGGATCGAGACCAACCTGGCGACCGGCGACGGCGTGTCGATCTACCACGCCCTCAACGACGGCTGGGTCGCGGGGCAGATGGGCCCGGCGGCGGTGCCGCCGATCATCGCGTTCAACGGCAAGAACGACCTCACCGTGGGCTGGGCCGAGAAGATCCCGTTCTTCCGCGACATGGAAACCTCACGGCAGGGGGGCATGTTCTTCTGGGACATGCGCGACCACGCGAGTAACGCCGACGCGCCCTGGTCGCCGTGCCAGGACTTCCGCTACCTCTACCGCTTCCGCACCGACTTGAGCTTCCCGGCGCTCTCGAACTGCAGCGTGGACAACAACCCGGGGGACGGCAACCCCGCGGTCGGCGACAGCGTCGGCTGCATCAACGGCTGGGTCGAGTGGGACACCACCGCGACCGACCGGAACGTCGAGTGGGGGATGCGGCTGTGGACCCGCTCGCTGCCGCTGGAGGCGGGCTGGGTCAACGGTCCCGAGTCGCTCAAGGTGGACGTCACGCCGCGCCGCCTGCAGCAGTTCAAGATCATCGCCGGGTCCCAGGTCCGGTGCACGATCGTGCGCAACGTGGACGGCGCGGTGGTGCGCGACGAGGTGGTGACGGCCGACGGCGGGAACCTCATCACCGTGAGGCAGGCGCCGATCTACCGCACCGGCACCACCATCCATCTGCAGGCCCTGGGCGCCCTGGCGGTCGATGGTCCGCCGCCGGTGTCCGGGCGCATCCGGCTTGCCCTCACCCGCAACCCGGTGGGACCGCTCGCGGCGATCGAGCTGAGCTGGCCGGCCGCCGGCGAGGCCCGCCTGGACGTGATGGACGTGTCGGGACGCATCGTGCGCACCCTGTTCCGCGGCGTGGCGGCTCAAGGCCCGGTGCGGTTCACGCTCGCGACCCGCGACCTGGGCGCCGGCGTCTACTTCCTGGTGGCGAGCCAGCACAACGCGCGCGCGATCGAGCGCGCCGTCGTGCTGCACTGACGCCTCACCCCCGCCCGAACGCGCGCGGCGCTCAAGCCCGCGCCGCCGCGCCCATCGCCCGGCCTCCCGCGCTCGTATCGCTCGCGCCGCGCCGCCCCTGGGGCCTGTGATAGCATTGATCGCGTGAGTTGAAGCGCCGTGGCGCCAGTGGCACCCCGCGCACCCCCGGTCCCGCCCCGTTCCCCTGGAGCCGCACCCCATGACGCAGGCCCCCGTCCTGAACCCCGAGCCGGCCTTTAGCCCCAAGCCGGCCGTGGGCCTCGAGCCCGCCCCGCGCCCGGCCCCGCCCCCGCGGCCCGCCGGCCGGGTGATGGAGCACGTGCCCTGCAACCATTGCGGGCGCGAGGTGACCCACGGGGTGAGCAACGTCTCCCGGCTGGTGCGCTGCGTTCACTGCGGGCTCGTCTTCGTGAACCCGCGGCCGGTGTTCGAGGACCTGGCGCGCCAGTACGAGGGCCCGTACTTCAACTGCCCGGAGCCCACCTTCGGCGGATACGAGGACTACGAGGCCGACCGCGAGGACATCATGCGCACCTTCCGGGGCCGCCTGGCCCGCATCCGCCCCCTGCTCGGCCCCGGCACGCCGCGGCTCCTCGACGTCGGCTGCGCGACCGGGATCTTCCTCGAGGTGGCGCGCGAGGCCGGCTGGAGCGTCGAGGGGCTCGACATCTCGGCCTACGCGCTGTCCCGCGCCCGGCAGAAGGGCCTCACGATCCACCGCGGCACGCTCACCGGCGCGAGCCTCCCGGCGGCCACTTACGACGTCATCACGATGTGGGATCTCATCGAGCACGTGCCCGACCCCGTCGCGGTGCTGCTCGAATGCCGGCGCCTGCTCCGCCCCGGCGGCGTGCTCGCGATCTCGACCCCCGACGCCGGCAGCCTGCTCGCCCGCGTGCTGGGCGGCCGCTGGCTGGGGTTCCGCAGCATCGACGAGCACCTCTATTTCTTCTCGCGCCGCAGCATGGGCGCGATGCTCGCAGGGGCCGGGCTCGACGTGCGCGGCTTCGTCGCGGTCGGCAAGCACCTGGCGCTCCCGCGCCTGGTGCAGCGAATGCGCTTCTACAGCCGGGTCGCGGCCCGGCTCCTGCGCACCGTGGATCGCGCGCTGCCGAAGCTCTCGATCTACGTCAACCCCTACGACACGATGATGGTGCTGGCGGCCAAGCCCGCCGAGCGCCCCTAGAAGCGGTTGGCCGCCATGACCTCCCCGAGGCGACGCGCGCTCTCGCGCACCGTGCGGCGCTGGGTCGCGTAGTCCACGCCGATGAGCCCGAAGCGCGCGTCGTAGCCGTCCGCCCACTCGAAGTTGTCGAGCAGCGACCAGTGGAGGTAGCCCGCGACCTGAACCCCGTCGCTGATCGCGCGCGCCACCTGCCAAAGGTGCAGGACCAGGAACATCCAGCGATCCTCGTCGTCCCCGGTCGAGATGCCGTTCTCGGTGATCAGGATCGGGAGCCGGAAGCGCTTGAGGCGGTGCAGGAAGCGCCCCAACCCCTCGGGGTAGATCTCCCAGCCCAGCGAGCTGCGCTTGCCGATCTGCTGGTGATGGTCGAGCTTGCACGCGCTCCCCAGCAGGCCGGGCAGGTCGAAGCCGCCATTGCGGACGAAGTCGCGCGTGTAGTAGTTGACGCCGATGAAGTCCAGGGTGCGGCGGCGCATCGGCAGGCGCTCCCAGAACAGCCCCGGCACGCGCAGCACCCCGGTGTCGAGGGCGTCGAGGAACAGGAAGTTCATGAGGAAGTCGCGCGCCCGGGTCGAGAGCCGGTCGCGCAGGCTCCACGGATCGCAGATCGAGAGCTCGAGCATGTGCTGGGCGACGCCGACCTGGGCCTCGGGCTGCACCGCGTGGATGGCGTGGTAGGCGCGCACGTGGGTGCGCAGCATGCGGCGCACCGCCTTGAGCGCGCGCGGATAGCTGGTCTGGCCCGGCGGCCACTCCCCGATCAGGTAGCCCTTGTAGACCGCGACCACGGGCTCGTTGATCGTGATCCAGCGTCGCACGAGGTGGCGGTACTCGCCGACGACCCGGGTCACCAGGCGCTCGAACAACGACTCGATCCCGGCGTACTCCCAGCCGCCGAGCTCGGCCAGCCAGCGGGGCAGCGTGAAGTGCTGCAGGGTCACGACCGGCTCGATGCCGCGCTCGACCAGGGCGCGCAGCACCTCGCGATAGTGGCCGATCTCGGCCTCCGAGAAGCGCCCCTCCTCGGGCTCGATCCGGCTCCACTCCAGCGACAGCCGGTGGGCGTTGTGGTGGAGCGAGCGCGCCAGGTCGAAGTCCTCGCGGAACCGGTGGTAGTGATCGCAGGCGGCCCCGGAGCGCTGCCGTACCCGACCCGCCTCCTCCCACGCCCACCAGTCGTTGCGGTCGCAGCCGCCCTCGACCTGGTGGGCCGAGGTCGCCGCCCCCCACAGGAAACCGTCCGGGAATCGGAAGCCGGTGGCGCGCAGCTCGGCCGGCTCGACGCTGCGGCCGTGCGAGACCGGAGGCTTGAGGCGCCGGCGCCGGGCTTGACCGCCCGGGGTCGAGGCGTTAAGAGCATTCACGAGCCGCAGCTTAGGCGAGTTCGGGAGCGCGGAGAAACCGCCCGCCCGCGGCCACCCGGAGGACCATGGTACCCAGGCCCCAACGCCGCGTGATCGCCGCGCCCGCCCGTGCGCGCATCGAGACCCTGCTCGCCGCCCCGCCCGGCTTCGCCTCGGCGAGCGTGGCGCGCTTCATGTGGCAGCTCGACGCGCAGCGCGCCGCGCTGCTCGACGACACCCGCGCGCTCGACCCGCAGACGCTGGCCTGGCAGCCGGCGCCGGGCATGAACACGATCGGCATGCTGCTCGCCCACATCGGCTACGCCGAGGCCCACCTGGTCCAGGTCGGGCTCGAGGGGGCGGTGACCGGCCACGCCCACGACGTGGTCGGCATCACCGAGGCCGAAGAAGGCCTGCCGCTCGCCGCCGGGGCACCGCCCTCGCCGGCGCTGGCGGGCCGCGACATCGCCTTCTTCCACGCCCTGCTCGCCCGGGCGCGGCGGCGCACCCACGAGGTCGCCGCCCCGCTCACCGACGCCGACCTCGAACGCCAGGTGGTACGCCCGCGGCCCGATGGCAGCGAGCGGGTCTTCAACCTCGGCTGGCTGCTCTACCACCTCGTCGAGCACGAGGCCGGGCATCGCGCCCAGATCAACCTGCTCCGCCACCTGCGCGCCGCGACGCTCCCGAACCGCGCCTGACCGGGGTCCGCAGCGCCGCTCACGGCGCGGCGGCGAGTGCTTCGCCGAGGCGCTCGAGGCCGGCGCCCAACACCGCGGGCTCGACGATCAGGCTCACGACCAGGAACGCCTCGCCGGGCAGGTCGTAGAAGTGGCCGGGGTGGACCACGACGTCGCGGCGCAGCAGCTCGAGTGCCCACGCCTCCCCGCTGCGGCGCGCCGGCAGCCGCAGCACCGCGACCCACCCGCCCGCGGCCTCGAGCCGCGAGACCTCGGGGTGGCGGCGCGTGAAGCCCGCGAGGCGCTCGAGGTTCGCGGCCAGCCGCTCGCGCACGCGGGCCTGGAACGGGGCGCGACGCTCGAGCAGGCGCGGCAGCGCGAGCTGGGCCGGGCCCGAGACCGAGAGGAACAGGTCGGCGATCCACTCGAGCCCCTCGAGCGCCTGCGCGCGCGCCGCGGCCGGTCCCGACACCGCGATCCAGCCGAGCTTGATCTGCGGCATGCCGCACACCTTCGAGAGCCCGCTCAGGACGAACGTCGGCACCCGGTCGCGGCCGGTGAAGCCGGGAAGCGAGCCCGCACCCGCGGACCAGGGGAAGTCCGCGAACACCTGGTCGGCGACGATCGCGAGGCCGTGGCGCTCGCAGGCGGATTCGACGAACGCGATCTCCTCCGCGGACAGGCACGAGCCGGTGGGATGGTTGGGCTCGACCGCGATCAGCGCCCGCACCGGGCTCGGGGCCGCCGCGATCGCCTGCTCGAGCGACGCGCGGTCGAGGTGCCAGGCCCCGTCGTAGGCGAGCCGGTAGGGCGCCAGCCGCACCCCCTCGAGCTGGGCGAGCGGCTCGAACAATGGATAGCTCGGCACCGGCACCAGCACGGTCTCGCCCGGGTCGGCGAGCAGGCGGAACAGGTGCGCGTAGGCCTCGCTGGTGCCGGAGGTGAGCACGAGCTGCGCGGGCTCGACGACGGCGCCGCGCGCGGCGTAGTCGCGCGCGATCGCCTCGCGCGCCGCCGCGAGCCCGCGCGGGTCGGGGTCGTAGCGGGTTCCCGCCGGGTCGGCAAGTGCTGCGAGCGCGGCGCCGTCGGCGCCCGAGAGCCCGACCCGGGTGGGGTTCGACTCGCTGAGATCGAGCAGCGCGCCGCCCCCACCCCGCGCCGCGAGCAGGCGCGACCAGTCGTTGGGCGCGCGCTCCTCGGGCAGCCGGTGCGAGAGCATGGCGCGACAGGCTACGGGCGCGCGGCGGGCCCGGCAAGCGCGCGGCCCCGGTCGCGCGCGGCGGCGACCGGGGCCGGCGGGGAGGATTTCAGGTCCTAGGTGCCTTCGCTCCAGCTGCGCAGGTACTTGTCCTGCTCCGGGGTCAGGGTGTCGATCGTGATCCCCATGCTGCGCAGCTTGAGGCGCGCGACCTGCTCGTCGATCGCCTGCGGCACGCGGTAGACCTCGCGCTTGAGCGTCTTCGCCTTGCGGGCCAGGAACTCGACGCTCAGCGACTGGTTCGCGAACGACATGTCCATGACCATCGCCGGGTGCCCCTCGGCGGCCGCCAGGTTGATGAGCCGGCCCTCGCCGAGCAGGTAGACCCGCCGCCCCGAGCGCAGCTTGAACTCCTCGACGAAGTTCCGCACCGTGCGCCGGGAGGTCGAGAGCCGCTCCAGCGCCGGGATGTCGATCTCGACGTTGAAGTGGCCGCTGTTCGCCACGATCGCGCCGTCCTTCATGGCGGCGAAGTGCTCGCGCCGCAGCACCGACTTGTTGCCGGTCAGGGTCACGAACAGGTCGCCGCGCGGCGCCGCCTCGGCCATCGAGATCACCTGGAACCCGTCCATCGCCGCCTCGAGCGCGCGCAGCGGGTTGATCTCGGCGACCACCACGGTCGCGCCCATCCCCTTGGCGCGCGTCGCCACGCCGCGCCCGCACCAGCCGTAGCCGATGACCACCACGGTCGCGCCCGCGATCAGCATGTTGGTGGCGCGCAGGATGCCGTCCATGGTGCTCTGTCCGGTGCCGTAGCGGTTGTCGAACAGGTGCTTCGTGTCGGCGTCGTTGATCGCGACGACCGGGTAGCGCAGCACCCCGTTCGCGGCCATGGCGCGCAGCCGCGTCACCCCGGTCGAGGTCTCCTCGGTGCCCGCGAACACGCCGCGCAGGTAGGGCTTGAGCTTGGTGTGCAGCACGGTCACCAGGTCGCAGCCGTCGTCCATCGTGAGATGGGGCCGGGCCTCGATGCACGACACGATGTGGGAATAGTAGGTCTTGTGGTCCTCGCCCTTGATGGCGAAGGTCGGGATCCCGTAGTGGGCGACCAGCGCCGCCGCGACGTCGTCCTGGGTGCTGAGCGGGTTCGAGCCGCACACGAACACCTCGGCGCCCCCGGCCTGGAGCGTGCGCGCCAGGTTCGCGGTCTCGGTCGTGACGTGCAGGCAGGCCGCGATGCGCAGGCCCTTGAGCGGACGCTCCTTGGCGAAGCGGCTCCGGATCGCGCGCAGCACCGGCATGCTGCGCTCCGCCCACTCGATGCGCAGCCGGCCCTCGCGGGCGAGCCCGATGTCCTTGACGTGGCCCGCGGCGGCGTGGCCGTTGTGGCTGGGTGCGGCGGCGCGGGCGCGGCGCGAGCGGCGGGTGACGGCTTTCGGCATGACACTCCTCGATCGTGTGAGGTGGAGGAACGGCTCGAACGGCAGGGGGTCATTGTGCCCCAGGCGCAGGCCGGGCTCAAGCGTCGAATCGACCTTCTGGCGCAGGCGGTCGCCTTATGATATGCTTATACATATGAAACGAACGACCCTATTGCTGGATTCCGGGCTGTACGCCGAGCTCAAGCGCCGCGCGGCCGACGAGGGCCGCACCCTGACCGAGGTCGTGGGCCACCTGCTGCGGCTCGGGATGCAGGCCGCGAGCGGTGCGCGCCGCGGACGCATCCGGCTTCCCTCCTACGATCTGGGCCCGTTCCTGATCCATCCCTCGGAGCGCGCCGCGTTCCCCGAGCCCGAGGCCGAGCCGGGCCCGGGCCGGGTGCGCGCCGGGGAAGGTTCGTGATGCTGGCGCTCGACGCCGACCTGCTCGCCTACGCGGTCAACCGCTTCGCGCCCGAGCACGCCCGCGCGGCGCCGGTGGTCGAGGCGCTGGTCAACGGCGAGCGACCCTGGGCGCTGCCGTGGCCGGCGGTGTACGAGGCGCTCCGGCTCGTCACCCATCCGCACGCCGTGGCGCGGCCGCTCAAGGCCTCGGACGCCTGGAGCTTCCTGGGCCTGGTCGCCGCCAGCCCGACCGTGCGCCTGCTGGGGCCGACCGCGCACCACGCGCGCACCCTGGTCGAGGTGCTGGGCGGCGTGACGGTCGAGCGCGGCCTGCCTGCCGGGCTCGAGATCGCGGCGGTGCTGCGTGAGCACGGCGTGCGCGAGCTGTTGAGCGCCGACGCGGGGATGAAGCGCTACGGCTTCCTCACCGTGGTGGACCCGCTGCGCGCCCCCGACTGGTCGGCGGTGGCACCCCCGGCGCGCCGCTACCGCGTGCTGCGGGCCCGCTAGGGTCGGACGGCCGGCGGGATCGCGGGCGGCCCGCCGCCGTCTTCGCGGCGCGAGTTTGTGCTTCCCTCCCGCGCCCCGCTCCGCTTGAATGACCGGCTCATGAGTGTTCGGCCCGAACCCCGACCCGCCGCCGCCGCGGACAGCCCGCCGGGGCCCCGCGCCGCCGCGCTGTCGTGGGCCGCGTTCTCGGGCTGCACCCTGATCTGGAGCAGCACCTTCCTGGTCATCAGCATCGGGAACGACGCGCTGCCGCCGGTGTGGGCCGCCTCGCTGCGCCTCGCGCTCGCGGCCCTCATCCTCGGCGCGGTCGCGCTCGCGACCGGGCAGCGCCCGCCGCGCGGGGCAGCGGCGCGCGCGGCCACCTGGTACGGCGTGCTCCAGTTCGGGCTCAACTTCCCCCTGCTCTACTGGGGCGAGAAGGTGCTGCCCTCGGGGCTGACCGCGGTGCTGTTCGCGACCGTCCCGCTCTCCGCGGCGCTGTTCACCCACGCCTTCGGGCTCGAGCGCATCACACCGCTCAAGGTCGCCGCGGCCGTCGTGGCGCTGGCGGGCGTCGCCGTGATCTTCAGCGGCCAGGTACAGGGCGCGATCCCGGTCCTGCCGTTCGTCTCGGTGCTGGCCGCCGCCTCGGTCGCGAGCCTCGGCACCGTCATGCTCAAGCGCGGGCCGCGCCAGTCGCCGTTCGTGACCAACGCGTGGGGGGCGCTGGTGGGGCTCCCCATCGCGCTCGCGTTCAGCTTCGCGCTCGGCGAGCCGCACCCGCTGCCGCTCACCGCGGCCGCCCTGGGGCCGCTGCTCTACCTCACGCTGGCCGGGTCGGTCGGCGCATTCGTGCTCATGGCGTGGCTGGTCCACCGCTGGCCGGTCACGCGCATCAGCTTCATCGCGGTGGTGATCCCCACCCTCGCGGTGACGCTGGGCTGGCTGGTGCGCGGCGAGCGGCTGCGCGCCGCCACCTTCGCGGGCTCGCTGCTGGTGCTGGCCGGGGTCGCCATCTCGATCGCGAGCGACCGGCGGCCCCACGCGCCGGCGCCCGCGCCCCCGGCGCGCGGCCCGGACACCCGGGGCGACGCCTAGCGGATGCGCACGAACGGCCGGCTGGTGCCGCCCGAACGACCCCAGGCCCGCACCCGGTAGCTTCCCGGCGCCACCGGGCGGCCGCGATCGTCCGCACCGTCCCAGCTCCAGCTGCGGGCCCCGGCGCCGGCCTCGGGCAGCTCCGCGGCACGCACGACGCGGCCCGCCGCGTCCACGATCTGCAGGCGGACCGGACCGGCCTCGAAGCTGCGGAACCCGAACGTCACCACGCCGCGCGAGGGGTTGGGCGCGGGCGGCGCGAGCTCGACGGGCCGGGCGACCGAGGCACCGGAGCCCGGCCCGACCGCGAGCGGCGAGTTGGCCAGGGTCAGGTGATCGATGCCGACGTCCCCAACCGCCGGCTCGGGGGACTGCGTGAACGGCGCCTGGTCGTGCCGGAGCATGATCTTCTGCACGCCCTGGAGCGCGTTGGCGAGCGTGCCGGTGCCGATGGTGCGGGTGAAGTTGGCCGAGGTGAGGTCCACGTCGAAGAACTTCCAGGTCCCGACCGGCGGGATGAAGCCGATGTTGTACTGCCAGAAGTTCGGCAGGGTCGTGTGGACGTCGCGCCCGATCCCGAAGTGGATCTCGAGCGGGTCGTTGGTGGCCAGGTTGTTGAGGGCCACGAACACGTGGGTGATCCCGGCCGCCGGCCAGTTCCCCTGGTACTCCGCCCCCTCCGAGTGCTGTCCGAACTGGCCCAGGAACGTGCTGCTCAGCCGCAGGAAGCCGTCCCCCACCCCCAGGGTGCCGCCGGTGCCGGGGTTGTCCGCCGGGGTGCCGCCGAACCAGGTCGACGTTGAGGTCCCGGGAAACTCCTCGACGAAGCCGAGCGTGGCCGCCGCCCCGGCCGGCGCGGGCCGCGACAGGATCAGGAGGGCGGTGAGCAGGATCGTGAGCCGTAAGGGTCGCGTCGCGCAGAAAGCCATGGGCATCGTCGTGCTCCTGATCGGCGGGGAATGGACTCGATGGCCTACGTT
>WNFL01114147.1_pt2 | contig 10147 bp, 8 predicted proteins | sample 5400361 | NCBI WGS metagenome assembly WNFL01 (sample SAMN13153351, study PRJNA577476) | soil metagenome | isolation source: 40 cm soil on Douglas fir-dominated hillslope | place: USA:California | collected 2013-09-17
CCTCGACCATGACGATGGCGTCGTCGACCACGAAGCCGACCGCGATCGTCAGGCCCATGAGCGACAGGTTGTCGAGCGTGTAGCCGAAGGCGTACATCAGCGCCAGGGTGCCGAGCAGCGCCAGCGGCACGGTGACGCTCGGGATCACGGTCGCCCACACGGAGCGCAGGAACAGGAAGATCACCAGCACGACCAGCGCGATGGTCAGCATCAGGGTGAACTGCACGTCGGCGACCGAGGCGCGGATGGTCTGCGTGCGGTCGGACGCGACATCGACCTGGACCGAGGCCGGCAGCGAGGCGGTAAGCCGCGGCAGCAGCGCCTGGATGCGGTCGACCGTCTGGACGACGTTGGCGCCCGGCTGCTTCGAGATGATCAACAGGATGCTGGGCGCGCCGTTCGACCAGGCGGCGAGCTTGGTGTTCTGCGGGCCGTCGACCGCTTGGCCGATGTCGCGCACGCGCACCGGCGCGCCGTGGCGGTAGGCGACGACGATGTCGTTCCACGGCGTCGCCGACAGCAGCTGGTCGTTGTCGTAGATCGTCAGGTTGCGCTTGTCGCCGTCGAGGCTGCCCTTGGGGGCATTGACGCTGGTCGTGGTCATGACGGTGCGCACGTCCTCGAGGCTCATGCCGAGCGACGCCAGCTTGCTCGGGTCGACCTGGACCCGCACCGCCGGCTTCTGCTGGCCGCCGATCTCGACCTGGGCGATGCCGGGCAATTGTGAGATCTGCTGCGCCAGGATGTTCTCGGCGGCGTCGTCGACCTGGGTGATCGGCAGCTCGCTCGAGTGCACGGCCAGCACCATGATCGGCGGATCGGCCGGGTTGACCTTGCGGTAGGTCGGCGGCGACGGCAGCGTCTTGGGCAACTGCCCGCCCGCGGCGTTGATCGCCGCCTGGACGTCGCCCGCCGCGCCGTCGATGTTGCGGTCGAGCGCGAACTGCAGGGTGATCGCGCTCACGCCGAGCGCGCTGCTCGAGGTCATTTGCGACAGGCCGGGGATCAGCGAGAACTGCCGCTCGAGCGGCTGCGCGACCGACGACGCCATGGTCTCCGGGCTGGCGCCCGGCAAGCTCGCCGAGACCTGGATGGTCGGGAAATCCACCTGGGGCAGCGGCGAAACCGGCAGCAGGCCCCAGGCGAGGATCCCGCTCAGGGCGAGGCCGACCGTCAGCAAGGTGGTGGCCACCGGCCGCCTGATGAAGGGCGCGGAGATGTTCATGCCGGATCAACCGGACCGCGCCGGAAGCGCCGCGCGAGCCGGTCAAAGGCGAGGTAGATGACCGGCGTGGTGTAGAGCGTGAGGAGCTGGCTCACGATGAGTCCGCCCACGATGGCGATCCCGAGGGGTCGGCGCAGCTCCGAGCCCACTCCCCTTCCGAGGGCCAGCGGCAGCGCGGCCAGGAGCGCCGCCATCGTGGTCATCATGATGGGGCGGAACCGCAACAACTGGCCGGGCCACAGCGTCTCGTGCGCGTTGGCGAAGGTCGCCTTGAGCTTGATCGTGCCGGTCGTCTGGTCGATCAGGTTGTCGACCAGGGCGATCGTGCCGCGATCGAGCACCTGCGCACCGTCCTGGCTGACCGCGACGGCTTCGACCGGAGCGGTCTGCATCGCGGTGCGCAAGTCCGGGAGTTGGCTCTCCGGCAAGGTGAACACCACCGAGATCGGCTGCAGCTGGGTCAGCACGACCAGGCCGCCCGGGTCGGTGGCGTGGACGATGTTGCCCTGGTCGACCAGGCGGATGCCGGTGCGGCCGGTCAGCGGCGAGGCGATGGTCGTATAGCCGAGCTGGACGCGCGCGTTCTCGATCGCGGCGTCGTCGCCCTTGATCGCCGCCTCGAGCTGATGGACCAGCGCGGTCTGGGTGTCGACGCTCTGGCGCGTCGCGAACTCGCGCGTCGCGAGATCACTGAAGCGCTTGAGATTGATCTGGGCGTCGGCCAGCTGGGCGGCGTCCTGCGCCCGCTTGGCGAGCGCCTGGTCGAGCTGCGCCTGGAACGGCCGCGGATCGATCTGCGCCAGCAGGTCGCCGGGCTTGACCATTTGGCCCTCGGTGAACGCGACTTTTTGAAGCTCGCCGTCGACGCGCGAGCGCACCGTCACGGTGTTGAATGCCTGCACGCTGCCGAGCCCGGTCAGATAGACGGGCAGATCGCCGCGCGTCGCGCTGGCGATCTGCACGGGAATGGGCGGCGGTGGTGTCGCGACGTCGGCGCGCGCCGGCGGCTCGAGCACGCGCCAGGCCACCACACCCGCGATCGCCACGCCGGTCAGGCCGAGCATCAAGGAAAGTCGCCGCATGACACGCTCGCTCGCTTGGGGGAGGAAAGGCGTGGCGTCGTGCGCCCCGTGCGGGGGGCACGACGCCGCTGGATCAGCCGTGCACGTCCGAGACGTGCGGGGGCATGCCGAGATAGCCGCCCTGGCCGGGGCTTGGATGCTGGGCCCGACGTGGGCGCCGGGATCGATGCCCAGATAACCGCCTTGGCCCGAGCCGTGCTCGACGGCGACGCCGTGGCTGGCCGGCACGCCGGCGCCGGGGTTGAGGCCGAGATAGCCGCCCTGGTGCGACTGCGCGAAGGCGCTGGCGGTGGTCGCGAGCAGCAAGCCGCCCGCCAGGATCAGAGAACGCGTGGTCATGGTGCACTCCTGTGCTGAGGTTATGCCCGGCGCAGGGATCGGCGCCGGATCGAAGAGGCATATGAGTCAGGCGGTGACGCGCCGCCATTAAATTGATTGTTAGGGCAGCGGCGTCCTGAGGCCGTGTCCCTAACAGCGAATTTAATGGTGCGGCGCTTGGGCTTAGCCGATATCGGGTAGGCCACTGAGGAGGTTGCCCATGCTCTCGAAGATCGATGTCCAGCGCACCGCCGCGACGCTGGCGTACCGGCTCGGCGACGTCGCCGCCGCGGCGGCCGTGCTGCGCGCCCAGGAGGCGCTCGCCCAAGGCAAGTTCGGCGTGATGGTCGACTGGTGGCGCATCGCCGAAGCGGTGGTCGCGCACGGCGTCGGTACCGGGTTCGTGTAACATGGCCGTGCAACCGGAGCTGGTCCGGACCGCAGCCGACGGCGAGACGATGGCGCGCGTGCTGTTGATCGAGGATGACGAGGAGACCGCCGACGAGATCGTCGGCGAGCTGGTCGACCGCGGCTTCGCGGTCGAGCGCGCCGCCACCGGCGGCGACGGCCTCGAAGCGGCCCGGCGCGCCCGGGTCGACGTCATGATCGTCGACCGGCTGCTGCCCGAAATCGACGGGCTGACGATTATCGAGACCCTGCGGCGCGAGCAGGTCCGCACGCCGGTGCTGGTGCTGAGCGCGCTCGGCGCGGTCGACGAGCGGGTGCGCGGCTTGCGCGCCGGCGGTGACGACTACCTGGCCAAGCCGTTTGCGATGGTCGAGCTGGTGGCGCGCCTCGACGCGCTGCTGCGCCGGCCGTCGGACAGCCGCGAGACCACGCTGCGCGTCGGTCCGCTCGCGCTCGATCTGATCGAGCGCACCGCGCGCCGCGGCGAGCGCGCCATCGAGCTGCTGCCGCGCGAATTCCGCCTGCTCGAATATCTGGTACGCCACGAGGGCCAGATCGTGACGCGCGCCATGCTGTTCGAGGAGGTCTGGAACTACCGCTTCGTGCCCGACTCCAATCTGGTCGACGTGCACATGGGGCGGCTGCGGCGCAAGGTCGACGAGTCCGGCGAGCCGCCGCTGATCCACAGCGTGCGCGGCGCCGGCTTCGTGCTGCGTGCGCCCCAATGAACTGTGCGGGGTGAGATGTCCTGGTTCCGGCTGCTCCGCTGGCCGCTGCTGGTCGCCGGCGCGGTCACGGCGTTCACGGTGCTGTTGTTCGGCCTCCTGTACTGGCAGACGACGTCCTACCTGACGGCCAACATGGACGGCGTGATCACGAGCCAGGCGGACCAGATCGCCGCCGAGCCCGAGAGCCGGCGCGCCGGGGTGATCGAGGACCGGCTCGCCAGCGACCCGCGGCGCGTTCGCCTCACCGGCCTGTTCGACCAGTCGGGACACCGGCTGATGGGCAATCTCGCGGTGCTGCCGCCGGATCTGCCGATCGACGCGCCGGCACGCCGCGCGACCGTGATGCGGACCGACGAGCGCGGACCGGAGCGCCAGGAGGTTCGCGCGATCGCGCGGAGCCTGTCCAACGGCGACGTGCTCGTGGTCGGGCGCATCGCCGACGAGATCGACGAGCTCGCCGCGCTGATCCGGCGCGCGCTGGTCATCGGCATGGTGCCGACCTTGGCGGTGGCGATCCTCGGCGCGATCCTGCTCGACCTGCGCACCCGGCGGCGCCTCGAGCAGGTGGCCGGGACGGCGCAGCGCATCGTGGCGGGCGACCTGCGGCAGCGCCTGCCGGTCCGTCCGGACGACGACGACTTCAACCGGCTCGCCCGCGTGATCAACGGCATGCTGGGCGACATCGAACGCCTGGTCCACGAGATCGCCGGCGTCGGCGACGACATCGCCCACGAGCTGCGCACGCCGCTCACGCGCGTGCGCGCGACCCTCGAGCGCGGCCGTGCGAACGCCGCGACGATCGAGGACTTGCAAGGCGTGGTCGATCGCGCGATCGGTGGCCTCGATCGCGCGCTCGCGATCGTCACGGCGCTGTTGCGCATCGCCGAGATCGAGCATCGCCGGCGGCTCGAGGGGTTCGCGGCGGTCGATCCGGCGCGCCTGGTGCGCGAGGTCGCCGAGCTCTATTTGCCGATCGCCGAGGATCGCGGGGTTACCCTCGACGTGGCGGCCGACGACGTCGGCAGCGTGCGCGGCGATCCCGATCTGCTGTTCGAGGCGGTCGCCAATCTGGTCGACAACGCGATCAAGTTCACGCCGGCGGGCGGCCGCGTCGCGCTGGCGCTGCTGGCCCGCGACGGCGCCTGCGTGATCCGCGTCGCCGACAGCGGCCCCGGAATCGCGTCGGCCGACCGCGACACCGTCACGCGGCGCTTCTTTCGCTCGGAGAAGAGCCGGACCACCGCCGGCTTCGGCCTCGGCCTGACCCTGGTCGCCGCGATCGCCAAGCTGCACGGCTTCCAGCTGTCGATCGGCGACCCGCCGGGGTGCGTCATCGACCTGATCTGCCCGCTGGGCTAGGCTGGCCGCGAACGATGAACCGGAGGCGGCATGCCGCGGGGAGTCATCTTCCGTCATCCGATCCTGGCCGGCTTGGTTGCCGTCCTGCTGCTGGCGCCCGCGCTCGGCGCGCCGGCGTTCGCCCAGAGTTGGCCGACCCGGCCGGTGCGCCTGGTCGTGCCGTTCGCCCCGGGTGGTGCGACCGACGTCACCGCGCGCATCATCGCCGACCCGCTGTCGCGGGTGTGGGGCGAGACCGTGGTGGTCGAGAACAAGCCGGGCGCCGGCACCAACCTGGGCAACGAGGCGGTCGCGAAATCGACGCCCGACGGCTACACGATGCTGTTGGCGTCGGCCTCGCTGACCACGGGGCGGAATCTCTACAAGTCGCTGCCCTACGAGATCGCCGACTTGGCGCCGGTGTCGCTGGTCTGCACGTTTCCGCTGCTCGTCCTGGCGCCGCCGTCGTCGCCCGCGAAGTCGCTGGCCGAGTTCGTCGCGCTCGCGCGCGCCAACCCGGGCAAGTTCAGCTACGCGACACCGGGGCTCGGCACGACGCCGCATCTGGCCGGCGAGCTGCTCAAGCAGATGGCCGGCATCGACATGACGCACGTGCCTTATCGCGGCGACGCGCCGGCGCTGACCGACACGATGGCCGGGCGCGTCGACCTCCAGATCGGCGGCACGTCGATGCTCGAGCAGGTCCGGGGTGGCCAGGTACGCGCACTTGCCGTCACGACTACCCAACGCAGCCCGATGGCGCCCGAGCTGCCGGCGGTCGCGGAGACGGTGCCTGGCTACGACGTGCCGACCTGGTACGCCCTGTTCGTAGCCGCCAAGACGCCGCGCGACATCGTCGCGAAGATGAACCGCGACGTCGGGCGCGTGCTCGCCGATCCGGCGATCCAGGCGCGCTTCGCCCAGATCAGCATGGTCGCCGGCGGCTCGACCCCCGACGCGCTCGCCGCCTTGGTCGACAGCGACATCAAGAAGTGGGGCGCCGTCATCAAGGCGGCGAACATCACGCTCGATCCGTGACCTGCGGTCGAGTTCCCCCGAGTCGAGTTCTCCCGAGTCGTGGGCGCGCGAATTGACGCGCCGGGGCAGGAAATTTTAAGCTTCAAACAATTCCGACTGGGGGCGTCGGGAGGCAAACGGGGGAACGACCATGAAGCCTGTTATGCGTATCGCTGGGATCCTGGTCGGCGCAGCGCTCGCCGTCGGGCCGGCGCGGGCCGAGATCACGGTCGGCTTCGTGACCTCGCTGAGCGGGCCCGGCGCCTCGATCGGGGTCCTGTATGACCGCGGCATCAAGGCGGCGTGGGAGTACGCCAAGGCGGTCGGCGACGAGAAGATCAACCTGATCCAGCTCGACGACGGCTCGGACCCGTCGACCGCGACGCGCAACGCCCGCAAGCTGGTCGAGGAGAACAAGGTCGACCTGCTGATCGGCACCGCGACGTCGCCGTCCTCGATCGCGATGGTGGCGGTCGCCAACGAGCTCAAGGTGCCGATGATCTCGATCTCGCCGATCACCGTGCCGGCGGTCGAGGGCGGCGAGCGCTGGGGCATCGCGGTGCCGCAGCCGCCCAGCTTGATGGTCAAGGTCGTGGTCGACCGCATGAAGCGCGACGGCGTCAAGTCGGTCGCCTATATCGGCTTCTCGGACGCCTGGGGTGACCTGGTCTACAACGGCGCGCAGAAGCCGGCGGAAGACGACGGCATCAAGATCCTGACCAACGAGCGCTACGCCCGCACCGACACCTCGGTGACCGGCCAGGTTCTCAAGATGATCGCGACCAAGCCAGACGCCGTGCTGCTCGGCGGCTCGGCGACCCAGGGCGCGCTGCCGCCCTTGGCGCTCGCCGAGCGCGGCTACAAGGGTCCGCTCTACGGCACGCCGGCGCTGCTCAACGCCGACTTCATCCGCGTCGGCGGCAAGGCGGTCGAGGGCGTGCTGGTTTCGGCCGGGCCGATGCTGGTCGCCGAGCAGCTGCCGGACTCGCACTTCAGCAAGAAGATCACGATGGCGTTTCGCACCGCCTACCAGGCCGCGAACGGCGCGCCGCCGTCCGACAGCTTCTCGGGCTACTCGTTCGACGCCTGGCTGATCTTCATGGACTCGGCGAAGCGCGCCCTGGCGGCCGGCAAGCCCGGCTCGCCGGCGTTCCGCACCGCGCTGCGCAATGCGATCTTCGCGACCAAGGAGCTGGTCGGCACCCACGCGGTCTACACCTTCAAGCCCGGCGACAGCTACGGCGTCGACGAGCGTGGCCTCGTACTGGTGCGCCTGGTCAACGGCCAGTGGACCTTCCAGCCGTAGCCAGCCGACGCTGAGGCCGCGGGGGTGGACGCGCAGATCGCCGCGATCCTGGCGGTGGACGGGATCGCGACCGGCGCGGTCTACGTGCTCATCGGGCTGGGCCTCGTTCTCATCTTCGCGGTCACGCGCGTCATCTTCGTGCCGTTCGGCGACATCGCCGCCTTCACGGGCCTGACCCTGGCCTCGCTCGAGGTGGGGCGCCGGCCCGGCACGATCGGTTTGGTGGCCGTGCTCGCCGTGCTCGCCTTCATCCTGGAGGCCGCGGCGCTGGTCCGCGCCGGTGACCTGCGCCGGCTGCCGCGCGCGGGCCTGATCTATCTCGGACTGCCGCTGCTGCCCGCGCTCGCGGTCTGGTTCCTGGCCGGCGCCCAGCTCGCGATGCCGGTGCAGATCGGCTTGGCGCTGGCCCTGGTGCTGCCGATCGCGCCGCTGCTCGACCGCGTGGTGTTCCGGCCGATCGCGGACGCCTCGGTGCTGCTGCTCCTGACCGTCGCGGTGACCTTGCATTTCGCCCTGCGGGGACTCGGGCTGCTGTTCTTCGGGCCCGAGGGCGTGCGCACGCGGCCGCTCACGGATGCGATCTTCGATGTCGGCGGCGTGATCGTGAGCGCCCAGACGCTGCTGATCATCGCCGCCTCGGTCGTGTTCAGCGGCCTGCTGTTCCTGTTCTTCGAGTTCACGCTGTTCGGCAAGGCGCTGCGCGCGACCGCGATCAACCGCACGGGCGCGCGCCTGGTCGGCATCCGCCCGGCCACCACCGGCACGATCGCCTATCTGCTCGGCTCCCTGCTCGCCGGCATCTCGGGCGTGCTGATCGCGCCGGTGGTGACGATCTTCTACGACTCGGGCTTCCTGATCGGCCTCAAGGCGTTCGTCGGCGCGATCATCGGTGCGATGGCGAGCTATCCCGTGACCGCGCTCGGCGCGATCGCGGTCGGCTTGCTCGAGAGTTTTGCCTCCTTCTGGAGCAGCGCCTTCAAGGAAGTCGTGGTGTTCGGCGTGCTGATCCCGGTGCTGCTGTGGCGCTCGCTGAGCCTCGGCCCGACCGACGATGCCGAGGCCGAGGAATGACGCCCGCACAAGTACGCCTGGTCGCGCTCGCCGGCGTCGGCCTGGTCGCGCTGGCGCCCCTGGTCCTGAGTGCGTTCAGCGTCACCCTGCTGAACTTCATCGGCATCTACGCCCTGGCGACCCTCGGGCTCGTGCTGCTGAGCGGAATCGGCGGCCTGCTGTCGTTCGGCCAGGCGGCGTTCGTCGGCATCGCGGCCTACGCGACCGCCTGGCTGACCGCCCGGCAGGGCTATTCGCCCTGGCTCGGCCTGCTGCTGGGCCTGCTGCTGACCGGCGGCGTCGCGGCGATCCTGGGCGCGGTGACCTTGCGGCTCGGCGGCCATTTCCTGTCGCTCAGCACCATCGCCTGGAGCCTCGCGATCTATTTCCTGTTCGGCAACATCGAGGGGCTCGGGCAGTACAACGGCATCAGCGACGTGCCGCCGATCGCGCTCGGCGGCGTCGCGCTGACGAGCAGCATCGCGATCTACTATCTCATCTGGGCGATGCTGATCGCCGCCCTCGTGCTCGCCGCCAACCTGCTCGGCTCGCGCGAGGGTCGCGCGATCGGCGTGCTGCGCGGCGGCGGGGTGCTGGTCGAAAGCCTCGGCATCGACCCGTTCCGCATCAAGCTCGTGACCTTCGTGATCGCAGCCCTAATGTCGGCGCTGTCGGGCTGGCTCTACGCCCACATGAGCCGGTTCGTCAGCCCGGCGCCGTTCGACGTCCATGTCAGCATCCTCTATCTCCTGATGGCGATGGTCGGCGGCATGGGCCACCTGCTCGGCGCCGTGGTCGGTGCTGCGGTCGTGACCGTGCTCAAGGACCAGATCCAGGACTGGCTGCCGCGGATCGCTCCCGGCGCGTCGGGCCAGCTCGAGATCGTCGTCTTCGCGGTGCTGTTCATCCTGCTGCTGCAGCACGCGCGCGCCGGCATCGTGCCGTTCGCGCTGCGCGTCCTGCCCGCGGTCAAGCGCATGGCGCCGGCCGGCGCCGCGGCGCTCGCGCCGCGCCTCCAGCCGGCGCGCGGTGGCACGCTGCTCGGCGTCGCCGGGGTGACGCGGCGCTTCGGCGGGCTGGTCGCGGTCAACGACGTCAGCTTCGAGGTCCGGGCCGGCGAGATCCTCGGGCTCATCGGCCCGAACGGCGCCGGCAAGACCACGATGTTCAACCTGATCACCGGCGCGCTCGCGCCCGACGCCGGCGCGTTGCGGCTCGATCGCGGCGAGGAAGCGCGCGCGCGTGCCGAGGCGATGCGTCAGCTGGCGCGCGTCGGTCTCGTCGACCGGGCGTTCGAGCGCGCCGGCAACCTGCCGCTCGGCAATCAGCGCCTGCTCGAGATCGCGCGCGCGCTCGCCGCCGATCCGGCGCTGCTGGTGCTCGACGAACCGGCCGCCGGTCTGCGGGCCGGCGAGAAGGCGGCGCTCGCGCAGCTCCTCCAGGCGCTGCGCACCGAGGGCCTGACCATCCTGCTGGTCGAGCACGATATGGACTTCGTCATGGGCCTGATCGACCGCACGGTGGTGATGGATTTCGGCGCCAAGCTGTGCGAGGGCGCGCCCGCGGACGTGCGGCGCGACCCGCGCGTGCAGGAAGCCTATCTCGGCGGGGTGGCGTGATGGCCCTGCTCGCGATCGAGGATCTGACCGTCGCCTACGACAAGGTCGTGGCGGGG
>WNFL01130009.1_pt1 | contig 10147 bp, 8 predicted proteins | sample 5400361 | NCBI WGS metagenome assembly WNFL01 (sample SAMN13153351, study PRJNA577476) | soil metagenome | isolation source: 40 cm soil on Douglas fir-dominated hillslope | place: USA:California | collected 2013-09-17
CGCTGCAAGCATGAAATTCGGCATCGACCGGCTGCTCGAGGATCGCGCGCTGCGCCGGGCGCTCGAGGGCAAGCGCGTCGCGCTGCTCGCGCATCCGGCCTCCGTGACGGCGGACCTGCGCCATTCGCTCGACGCGCTCGCGGCGCTGGGCGACCTCGAGATCAGCGCCGCGTTCGGCCCGCAGCACGGCCTGCGCGGCGACAAGCAGGACAACATGATCGAGTCGGAGGACTTCGTCGATCCGCAGCTCGGCATCCCGGTGTTCAGTCTCTACGGCAGGGTGCGCCGGCCGACGCGCGAGATGATGGACGCGTTCGATGTGATGCTGGTCGACCTGCAGGATGTCGGCTGCCGCGTCTACACCTTCGTGACGACTCTTCGTTACATCCTCGAGGAAGCGGCGGCGGCGGGCAAGGCGGTCTGGGTGCTCGAGCGCCCCAACCCCGCCGGCCGCGAGGTCGAGGGGTTGCGGCTGCGAGCCGGCTGGGAAAGCTTCGTCGGCGCTGGCGCGCTGCCCATGCGCCATGGCCTCACGCTCGGCGAGCTCGCCCGCTGGTTCGCGCGCACGCTCAAGCTCGACGTCGACCTGAATGTGGTGGCGATGGAGGGCTGGCAGCCTTCGCGCGCGCCGGGCTTCGGCTGGCCGCTCGGCGAGCGCACCTGGGTGAACCCGAGCCCGAACGCGGCGAGCCTGTCGATGGCGCGCTGCTACGCCGGCACGGTGATGCTCGAAGGCACGACGCTCTCGGAAGGGCGCGGCACGACGCGGCCGTTGGAGATGCTCGGCGCTCCGGATCTGAAAATAGTTTCCTTGTTGAAAGAAATGAGCGCACTCGCGCCAGAGTGGCTGCGCGGCTGCCAGCTGCGTCCCTGCTGGTTCGAGCCGACCTTCCAGAAACATGTCGGCCGGCTGTGCGCCGGCTTCCAGATCCATGTCGACGGCGAGGGCTACGAGCACGGCGCGTTTCGCCCATGGCGCCTGGTCGCCGCCGCCTTCAAGGCGCTGCGCGCCCTGCGGCCCGACTATCCGCTGTGGCGCGACTTCGCCTACGAGTACGAGCAGGGGCGGCTGGCGATCGACCTCATCAACGGCGGCGAGCGGCTGCGCGAGTGGGTGGACGATGCCGGCGCCGCGCCCGCCGATCTCGACTCGCTAGCCGCTGCCGACGAGGCGGCGTGGCGCGAGGAGCGCGAGTCGGTCTTGCTCTACCGCTGAAAGTGGTCAATCCTCATCGGGTGGCAGCGGCTTCACGCCGGGCGGGGGCTTCTCCTTGCGCCGCTTCCAGCCGAAGAGAAACAAGCCGCCCAAGCCGCCCACTGCGAGGACGAGGAAGATGACGAGCCAGAGATTGCTTTCGTTCATAGCCGGGGTGCTCGCCGCGACGGCGGCATGCGCCGATTATCCCGAAAAGCCGGTGCGCATCGTGGTCGGCTTCACGCCCGGCGGCGGCCCCGACATCACGGCGCGGCACATCGCGCAGCAGCTCACGGCGGCGTGGAAGCAGCAGGTCATCGTCGAGAACCGCCCCGGCGCCGGCGGCACGGTCGCGGCGGCGCAGGTGGCGCGCGCGGCGCCCGACGGCTATACCTTGCTGTCGGTCTCCACCGCGCATGCCGCCGCCGCGGCGATCTATCCCAGGCTGCCCTACGAGATGAAGGACCTTGCCGGCGTCAGCCTGACGGGCAACTCCAAGTACGTCCTGGTGGTCGCGCCGTCTCTCAGCATTTCGTCCCTCAAACAGTTTTTACAGGAAGTGAAATCAAAACCGGGGAGCTTCAACTTCTCCTCGGCCGGCGTCGGCAGCGGCACGCACTTCGCCGCCGAGATCCTCAAGGCGCAGGCGGGGATCGACGTGGTGCACGTGCCGCTCAAGGGGATCCCCGAAGCGCTCTCCGAGACGATGACCGGCCGCGTGCAGTTCTTCATGGCGCCGATCGCCAATGCGGTGAACCAGGTGAAGGACGGACGGCTGGTCGCGCTCGGGGTTTCCTCGGGCGAGCGCGATGCGCTGCTGCCGCAGGTGCCGACGATCGACGAGGCCGGCGTGCCGGGCTACGAGTCGGTGCTCTGGTTCGGGCTGCTCACCTCGGCCGCCGTGCCGCGGCCGATCGTCGAGAAGCTGAGCGCGGACGTGCGCAAGGTGCTTTCCGATCCGCAGACGCGCGAGCGCTGGCAGCCGATCGGCATCGAGCCGCGCCCGACCACGCCGGCGCAGTTCGACCAGCTGATCGCGGACGACGTCGCGCTCTTCACGCGCATCGCGCGCGCACAGAACATCAAGGCCGACTGATTACTTCGCGGGAGGTTTTTCCGCTTCGCCCGCGCTCTTCGGCAGCGAGATCCCCTCGCCCTGGATGCGGATGTCGACGATGGGAGCGATGAAGCCGCGCTGAGGCGCCTGCGCCTCCGGGCTCGTCGTGGTGGAGGTGGGCGTCTGCATCGGCGGCGGGCTGCTCGGCGCCTGCGGCGTGCCCTGCGCCTGGACCGCGCAGGCGCAGAGTGCCAATACGAAGCCGACCGTACTTTTTGCCATGCGCCCCCCTCGAGAAGGGCAGTCTAGCCCTTATCGCGGCAGCGACGGAAAAGTTCTGCAAAGGCGGCGGCGTGCCGCTCGCGCAGCATGTTGTCGCCGTCGCTGTCCTCGGGCCCGTAATACTCCTCGGTACGCGCGAGCGAGCGCCATTTCAGCGCGCCGAACGGGCCGCGTCCCCAGCGTTCGGACGGAATGAAGAGCGCCACCCGGCCGGGATAGGGGAGCGGCTGGTACGCCTGCACGGCTCGCACCGTGGCGCGCTCGACTTTGGCGCGCAGCACCAGGACCGGATCGGGCGGCGACCCCGCGCCGGGCTCGGGACGGCGCAGCTTGTCGGCGATATAGCGGCAGCGCTCCTTCCAATCGCGCGCCACCAGCGCGTCCGCGTGCTTGACGATGCGCTCGACCTGGCGACCGGCGCGCCACAGCATCTGGCCCGAGAGGCCGAAGAAGCTCGGGTGCTGACAGCCGAAGAGGGCGAGAAAGCGCACCGGGGTGCCCGAGCGCGCGAGCTGCTGCGCAAGCTCGAAGGCGACCGTGCCGCCGGCGCAGAAGCCGGCGACGACGCAAGGCGCCCCCGCGGGATGGAAGGTGCCGATCTGCGCCGCGAAGTAGGCGGCGATGTCCTCGATGCGCTCGAGCGGCTGCGCTCGCCCGTCGACGCCCGGCGGCTGCAGGCCGAAGAACGGCTGCTCGCCGCCGAGCGCCTGCGCCAGCCAGCGGTAGCAGAACACGTCGCCGTTATGCCCGGGGACGCCGAACACCGGCGCCTGCGTTCCGTTCTGCTGCAGCGGCACGATCGCGCGCTCCTGCTTCGCCAGCGCCTGCGCGGAAGACAGAAATTCGACGATGTCCGCCTTGAAGCGGCGCAGCTGCTCGAGCAGCTCTCCGCTCAGCGTACCCGGCACAGCGCTGCAGCGCAGCTGCCCGCCGTCCACCCACACCTGGATGTTGCGGCGGCGCAGCTCGGACAGGAAGCTGACGATGCTCATAGCACGATCTCCTCGCGCTCGGCGCTTGCGCCGCCATTCGTACCCGGCGGCGCGCCGGCCGCGGCCCAGGCGAGCCGGTCGATGACCCCGGCGAGGCTCGCGAGCGTCGGCGCCTCGAACAGGTTGCGCAGCGGCACGTCGACCTGGAAAACTTCCTGGATGCGCGCCACGGCCTGGATGGCGAGCAGCGACCCGCCGCCGAGGTCGAAGAAGTCGTCCTCGGGACCGATGCTCGGCACGTCGAGCAGCGCGCTCCAGATGCCCGCGAGCGCCTTCTCGGTCGCCGTCGCGGCGCGCGTCGCGGGGCGCGGCGCCGGGTCGTGCGCGATCGCCGGCAGGGCCGCGCGGTCGATCTTGCCGTTCGCGTCGAGGGGCAGCTCGTCCAGGAGGACGAAGCTCGAGGGAATCATGTGCCGCGGCAAGTGTGCCTTGAGATGCGCGCGCAGGCTCGCCGGCGCGAGGACCTCGTCATCGGGCTGCGGAAGGGGCCGCCGCGCGCTTTCCGCTGCGAGGCGACGCTGCGCATCGCCGCGCCGCACCGCGTACACGTAGCAGAGCTCGGTTTTCCGGAGCAGAGGATCCTGCTCGACCAGCACGTCGTAGCCTTGTTCGCCGAGCAGGCGGGTGATCGGCTCGAGGTTCGCGCTCTCGTCGACCTCGATCACGAGCTGCGCGATCTTCGGCCAGTCCGCGGCGGCGACGCCGAGCAGGACGTCGAGCTCGCTCTTCTCGACGTTGACCTTGAGCAGGTCGATGCGATCGAGCTTCTGTTCGGCGATGACACGGGAGAGCGTGCGCAGCTCGGCCGAAACGGTCTTCGCCTTCAACCGCTCGTCGATCAGCTCGCCGACCTGGTCGCCCAGCGCGTTCGCGCCGCCCTGCTGGTTCCGCACGTAGGCCTCGACCACCGAGCGTTCCTTGGCCGCGTCGGCGTAGAAGCCCGAGAGCAACGACAGGCCTTCGAAGAAAGTCAGCTCGGCGGTGTGGTCACGGCGCGACAGGCCGAGCGTGTGCGGCGGGATTGGGCTCGAAGGCGAGGATGCGCAGGTCACGCGCGATGCGGCTGGCGAACACCGTGAACATCCCGATGTTCGCGCCGGCGTCGACGATGCAGTCGCCGTCGCGGATCGAGATGCCGTGTCGCAGGTAGGCTTGCAGCACGAAGATCTCGTTGTAGATGTAGTCGGTCTCGTTGCGGTTGAGGTGGGCGACCGGCGAGCCGTCGGGCAGGACGTGCGCGGATTTCAGGTCCCACAGCGGCTGTTCGGCGCGCCGCGGAACCACGTAGGCGGAAAGCTGCGCCGCGGCCGCGCCGGCGCGCGCCGTCACCACGGCTTCGCGCACGCCGCGGCTTTCGCGCAGCGCCGCTTCGATCTCTCCCAGCTCCACCCGATGCCCGTTCACCTTCACCTGATGGTCGAGGCGGCCGCGGAACTCGACGTTGCCGTCGGGGAGGTGGCGCGCGAGGTCGCCGCTGCGGTACAGGCGCGCACCGGGCTTCTCGCGGAACGGATCGGCGATGAATTTCTGCGCCGTCAGCTCGTCGCGCCCGAGGTAGCCGCGGCCGACACCCATCCCGGCGATGCAAAGCTCGCCGGGCTCGCCGACCGGCGCCCGCCCTCCACAGTTCGGCAGCGGCTTGCCCAGGGGCAGCGACTGCGCCGCGGCGTCGACCGCGTGATAGGTCAGCACGCCGACCGTGGTCTCCGTGGGGCCGTAGTGGTTGTGGATTTCACACTCCGGGGCAAGGCTGCGCCAGCGCTGCAGGTCTTCCGGCCGCGCCGCCTCGCCGCCGAGGATGAGCCGGCGCTTGGGCATCACCTGAAGCGCGGCGAGGTGCGAGGGAACGATCTTCAGCACGTCGATCGTCTCGCGCGCGAAATATTGCTGCAGGAGAGCCGCGCTCTCGCAGCGCTCCTGCGCGACGACGTGCAGGCAGCCGCCGGTCGCGAGCGCCGGGAAAATGACGGTGTTGCCCAGGTCGGCGGCGAGCGTCGAGACCGTGGCGTGCTGCATGCCGGGCTCGAAGCGCAGGCGCTCGGCGATGCCGAGGACGTAGTTGACGATGTTGCGATGCTCGATGCCGACCCCTTTCGGCCGGCCGGTCGAGCCGCTGGTGTAGATGACGTAGGCGAGGTTGTCGCTGCGCGCGCGTTGCGCGGCAGGAGCCGCGGCGGCGCCATGCCACTCGAAGCGATCGAGCTCGACGCGCGCCAGCGAGCCCGGGGCGAGCGAGGCGAGCGCGTGCTCGGTCACCAGCAGCCGGGCGCCGGCGTCGGCCAGCATGAAGGCGACGCGCTCGCGCGGATACGCGGGATCGATTGGCAGGTACGCCGCTCCCGCCTTGAGCACGGCGAGCAGCGCGACGATCGCGTGGTGCGAGCGCTCGAGCAGCACGCCGATGACGGTTTCGGGCTGCGCGCCGAGCGCGCGCAGGCGCGAGGCGAGAAGCCCGGCACGGCGATCGAGCTCTTCGTAGGAAAGCCGCTCGCCTTCGAAGGCGAGCGCTGCGGCGCGCGGGGTGCGGCGCGCCTGCTCCTCGATCAGCTCGTGCAGGCAGCGGTCCTGGGCGGCGAAAGCCTTCGCCGTGTCGTTCCACTGCGAGAGTTCGTATGCGAAGCGGCCTTTCATAAGGCGATCTCCTCGCGGGGCTCGTCGCGCGTCCCCGGTATTGCCGGCACCGACCACGCCAGCTTCTCGACTACGGCGGCGAGCCCGGCCACCGTCGGGTGTTCAAACAGGTTGCGCAGCGGCACGTCGGTCCGCAGCGTGTCGCGGATGCGCACCACCGCCTTCATGGCGGCGAGCGAGTGCGCGCCGAGGTGAAAGACGTCGTCGTGGATGCCGATGCTCTCGAGATCGAGCACCTCGCGCCAGATCGCCGCGAGCGCTTCCTCGGCGGGCGTGCGCGGGCTTGCGCCCGCCGGCGCCGGTGCAGGCGAGGGGGGCGGCAGGAGCTGCAGCGCCTTGCGGTCCACCTTGCCGTTCTGCGTCAACGGCAGCCGATCGAGGAAGGCGATCTGTGCAAGCGCGCGTCGGGGGAAGCCCCGGAGCGCGCGACGACGTAGCCGGCGAGCTGGCGCTCGCCCGCCGCGGCTTCGCGTGCGATCACCGCGCAGGCCTGCACGTCGGGATGGGCGGCGAGCGCCTGCTCGATCTCGCCGAGCTCGATGCGATAGCCGCGCACCTTCACCTGGTCGTCGATGCGGCCGAGATACTCGAGCACGCCGTCGGGCCGCGCGCGCGCGAGGTCGCCGGTGCGGTAGAGGCGCGCCCCGGGCTCGTCCGAGAACGGGTCGGCGATAAATCGCTGCGCGCTGAGCTCGGCGCGGTTGAGGTAGCCGCGCGCGACGCCGACGCCGCCGATGTAGATCTCGCCGACAAGACCGGGTGCAATGGGCTGCAGGTCCTCGTTCAGGACGTGCATGCGCATGTTGGCGATCGCCTTGCCGATCGGCACCGATCCGTGGTCCGGGTCGCCGGGCTGCACTTCGTGGATGCAGCAGCCGACGACCGTCTCGGTCGGCCCGTATTCGTTGATGAGCCGCGTGTCCGGCGCGTAAGTGCGCCAGAAGCGCAGGCTCTCGGCCGTCAAGTTCTCGCCGCCGATGACGAACACGCGTGCAAGGCCGGCCGCTTCCTCGGGCCTGAGCTGCTGCGAGAGGAGGTCGAGGTGCGCGGGCGTGATCTTGACCAGGCCGCGACCCTTCTGGCGCCTGAGCGCGTCGAGCAGGCTCTGCGCCGCGACGTCGTCCGGGAGAAGCTCGATCGTCCCGCCGGCGAGCAGCGCGGGATAGAGGCTGGTCACCGTGAGGTCGAACGAGATCGAGCTGTGCACCGGCACCGACTCGCCTTCGCGCACGCCGTACTCCTGGATCGCCCAGAGCAGATAGTTGGCGAGGCCGCGGTGCTCGATCATCGCGCCCTTCGGCCGGCCGGTGGAGCCCGACGTGTACATCACGTAGGCGAGGCTCGAGGGATCGCCGGTGGCCGCCGGCGGCTGCGCGCTCTCGCGCGCGACGAGCGGCCACGCGGAATCGAGATGGACGAGCTTGCCATCCTGCGAGTCGAAGCGTCCGCGCCATTTCTCCTGCGTGAGGAGGACGCGCACGCCGGCGTCCTCCGCCATGAAGGCGAGGCGATCCTTCGGGTAGGCCGGGTCGAGCGGCACGTACGCGCCGCCCGCCTTCCAGGTGCCGAGCAGGGCGACCACGAGGTCGATGCAGCGCTCCAAGCACACGCCGACCAGGACGTCGGGCCCGACACCGCGGGCGCGCAGGTGGTGCGCGAGACGGTTCGCGCGCTCGTCGAGCTCGCGGTAGGTGATCGCGCGCTGCTCGTGCGCCACGGCGACGGCATCGGGCGTCCTCGCCGCCTGACGCTCGAAGAGCGAGTGCACGCCGTCGGCTACAGGGACCACGCGATGACCTCCTTCATGATTTCGTTCGACCCGGCGTAGATTCGCTGCACGCGGCTGTCCGCCCACATGCGCGCGATCTGGTATTCGCTCATGTAGCCGTAGCCGCCGTGCAGCTGCACGCATTCATCCAGGATGCGGCCCTGGCACTCGGTGAGCCAGTACTTGGCCATCGCCGCGGTGGCGTCGTCGAGCGTGCCGGCGAGGAAGCGCTCGATGCAGCTGTCGAGGAAGGCGCGGCCGATGCGCGCCTCGGTCTGGCAGGCGGCGAGCTTGAAGCGCGTGTTCTGCAGGTCCATGAGCGGCTTGCCGAACGCCTTGCGCTCCTTCACGTGGCGCACCGTCAGCTCCACCGCCCGCTCGGCGCTCGCCACCGCGCCGACCGCGATCTGCAGCCGCTCGTAGCGCAGCTGCTCCATCATCTGCGAGAAGCCCCGGCCTTCCGTGCCGCCGAGGAGGTTCGCCGCCGGCACCCGCACGTCGTCGAAGAACAGCTCGCAGGTGTCCTGGCCGTGCATCCCGACCTTCTCGAGCGGCTTGCCGACCGAATAGCCGGCGAGGTCCTTCGTCTCGATCATGATGAGCGAGAGCGCGCGTACGCCCGGCATCTTCGGATCGGTGCGCGCCGCGACGCAGACGAGGCCGGCGTGCGCGCCGTTGGTGATGAAGCTCGCCTTCGCGCCGCGCGGAGGTCTTCACCGCCTGCAGGTCCGAACCAGCGCCGGGCTCGGTCATCGCGATCGCGGCGACGAGCTCGCCGCGCGCCATGCGGGGCAGCCAGCTGCGCTTCTGCTCCTCGCTGCCGTAGGCGAGGATGTAGCGCGCGACCATGCTGTGCACGCCGCAGCCGAAGTGCACGCCGGCGCGCGCGAGCTCCTCGAGCACGACCGCTTCATGCACGAAGCTGCCGCCGCCGCCGCCGTACTCCTCGGGGATGTCGGCGAGCAGCAGCCCGGCGCGGCCGGCGCTCGGCCACGCGTCGGCGTCGGGGCCGTGCTGCGCGGCCCAGCGCGCCTGGCGCGGCAGGAACTCCTTCTCGACGAAATGCCTCACGCTGTCGCGGAAGAGGCGCACGTCGTCGCCTGCCCAGGGAGAGCGATGGGCGAGGGCGCTGGTCATGAGGGAAGCGAGGCCGCGACGTGGACGCCGGCGACGGCGCGCCCGGACGGATCGGCGGCGGCGGCAAAAGCCGGGTCCCAGGCGATGGCGGCAGGCGAAGAGCAAGCGATCGAGCGGCCGCCGGGCACCGTGAGCGCCGAGCAGGCCTGCGGGAAGACGCGCTCGAAGAGCCGGCGGTAGAGCAGCGCCTCCTTCGTCTCGGGCGTGTTGATCGGATAGCGCACGCCGGCGCGTCCCAGCTCGGCGTCGCTGACGCTGCGCACGGCATGCGCCTTCAGCGAATCGATCCAGCCGTAGCCGACGCCGTCGCTGAACTGCTCCTTCTGGCGCCAGAGGATGCTCTCGGGCAGCGCGCCGGCGAACGCCTCGCGCAGCACCGCCTTCTCCATGCCGCCTGGGCGCACGCGCTTGTGCTGCGCATCCATCGACATCGCGACGTGGAGGAACTCGAGATCGAGGAACGGCACGCGCGCCTCGACGCCCCACGCCGCCATCGCCTTGTTGGCGCGGTTGCAATCGTAAAGATGCAGCGCGTCGATCTTGCGCACGGTCTCTTCGTGGAAGGCGCGCGCCGAGGGCGCCTTGTGGAAGTACAGGTAGCCGCCGAAGATCTCGTCGGAGCCTTCGCCCGAGAGCACCATCTTCACGCCCATCGCCTTGATGCGCCGCGCCATCAGGTACATGGGCGTCGAGGCGCGCACCGAGGTGACGTCGTAGGTCTCGATGTGGCGGATGACCTCCGGCAGCGCGTCGAGGCCCTCCTGCACGGTGAAATGGAACTCGTGATGGCTGGTGCCGAGCGCCTGGGCGACGACGCGCGCCGCCGCCAGGTCGGGCGCGCCTTCCAGGCCGATCGCAAATGAGTGCAGGCGAGGCCACCAGGCCTCCTCGCGACCGTCGCTTTCCACGCGCCGGCGCGCGAAACGCGCGGCGCAGGCGGCGACCAGCGAGGAGTCCAGGCCGCCCGAGAGCAGCACGCCGTAGGGCACATCGGTCATGAGCTGGCGCTGGACTGCGGCTTCGAGCGCGCCGCGCAGCGTCTCGCCGGAGAGCTGCGCGCCGCGCACGCTCTCGTAGCGGCGCCA
>WNFL01247586.1_pt2 | contig 10147 bp, 9 predicted proteins | sample 5400361 | NCBI WGS metagenome assembly WNFL01 (sample SAMN13153351, study PRJNA577476) | soil metagenome | isolation source: 40 cm soil on Douglas fir-dominated hillslope | place: USA:California | collected 2013-09-17
ACCGCGTGCGCGCGCAGCTCGCTCTCGGCGGCGCGGTCGTGGACCATGTGGCGCGACTGGTCGTCGGCCATGAAGAGCTCGTAGATTCCGGTGCGGCCCTTGTAGCCGGAGAAGTTGCAGGCACCGCATCCGACAGCGCGGTAGATGCGATCGGGCACGCTGCGCCCGAAGATCGATTTCTCCGCCGTGCCGGGCTCGTAGGGCGACTTGCACTCGGGGCAGAGCTTGCGCACCAGGCGCTGTGCCAGCACGCCGTTCAGCGTCGAGGCGAGCAGGTACGCCTCGATGCCCATGTCGATCAGGCGCGTGACGGCGCCGGGCGCGTCGTTGGTGTGGAGCGTGGCGAGCACCAGGTGGCCGGTGAGCGATGCCTGCACGGCGATCTGTGCGGTCTCCAGGTCGCGGATCTCGCCGATCATCACCACGTCGGGGTCCTGTCGCAGGATCCCGCGCAGCGCGCGCGCGAACGTCATCTCGATGCGGGGATTCACCTGCGTCTGCCCGATGCCGTCCAGCTCGTACTCGACCGGGTCCTCCACCGTGAGGATGTTGCGCGTCTTGCGGTCCAGGCGCGTGAGCGCGGAGTAGAGCGTCGTCGTCTTGCCCGAGCCCGTGGGGCCGGTGACGAGGAAGATGCCGTGCGGCTGCTGGATCAGCGAATCGACGTTGTCGCGGGTGGCCGCGCCCATGCCGAGCGCATCGAGCGTGAGCCGGCTCGCCTGCTTGTCCAGCAGGCGCAGCACCACGCGCTCGCCGTTCGCGGTCGGAATGGTCGAGACGCGCACGTCGATCGGGCGGCCCGCGATGCGCAGCGCGATGCGCCCGTCCTGCGGCAGGCGCTTCTCGGCGATGTCGAGCGAGGCCATGACCTTCACGCGCGAGACCATCGCTGGATGCAGCCCGCGGCGCGGTTCCACCACGTCGCGCAGCGTGCCGTCGACGCGATAGCGCACCAGCGCGCGCGATTCGAAGCTCTCGAGGTGCACGTCGGATGCGCCCTCGCGCACCGCCTGCGTGAGGAGCGCGTTGATGAGCCGGATGATGGGCGCGTCGTTCTCGGCTTCGAGGAGGTCGGCGACTTCCGGAAGCTGCTCGGTGAGCTTCGCAAGGTCGACCGACTCGCCCATGTCATCGACGATCGTCTCGGCGGCCGAGGGCTCGCGCGTGTAGGCGAGCGCCAGGCAGTGGTCGAATTCCTCCGGCGTGAGCAGCACCTCGCGGATGGGCTTGCCCGCCATGCGGCGCACTTCCGCGAGCGTGGAGGCCTGGGGATAGGGACGGATCCAGACTTCGAGCGTGCCGGACACCTCGCGCGCGGCGATCACGCCCTTCGCCTTCGCGAAGGGGTAGGGAAGCAGGCGCACGGAATGCGCATCGAGCTCGCGCGGGTTCACGGTTCGTTCGAGGGGCGCGGTCATTTGGGCGAAGCCGTCGGAGTTCCCGGCGGAGTCCCGAGCGGTTGCTTGTTCTGCTCCTCCATCGGCGGCATCGGGGTGGCCGCGGTCGGCGGCAGCAGCCCGTTCCACGGCAGCTGGATGTCGCCCTGCAGGTGGCGGATGTACTCGTAGCGGTCCGCGGTGATGGTCGCCGCGCCCTTCTCGTCCTTCACGATGACGGGGCGCAGGAAGATCATGAGGTTGGTGCGCTTGCGGCTGCGGCTCTCGTACTTGAAGAGCGCGCCGAGCCATGGGATGTCGCCCAGCAGCGGAACCTTGTCCACGCTGGACTGCTGGTCGTCCTGGATGAGCCCGCCGAGCACCACGATCTGCCCATTGTCCACCAGCACGGTCGACTCGAGCGAGCGCTTGTTGGTGATGATGTCGGCCGATTGCACCAGGACCTTGTCGCGCGTGACGCTCGAGACCTCCTGGAAGATCTTGAGCTTCACCGCACCCGCCTCCGAGACCGTGGGCGTGACGCGCAGCGTGATGCCGATGTCCTTGCGCTCGATGGTCTGGAAGTGTAGCTGCCGGTGATGAAGGGCACGTTCTGGCCCACGACGATCTTGGCCTCCTCGTTGTCCAGGGTGAGGACGTTGGGCGTGGACAGCACGTTCGCGCCGGAGTCGCCCTCGAGCGCGCGCGCCAGAACCTGCAGGTTGGCGATCTGGATGTCCGTGCCGGGAATCGTGAACGAACCCTTGATGAGGCCGACGTTCAGGCCGTTGGCGGCGTTGCGCGGGTCCTGGGCGATGCTGAGGATGTTGCTGCCGATGGTCGTGCTGAAGTTCGTGCCGCCGAAGACGCTCTGGCCGCCGCCCACGTTGGTGCCCGCGTTCCACTGCACGCCGAATTCGGCGGCGAGGCCCGTGGCCACTTCGACGATGAGCGCCTCGACGAACACCTGCTGGCGGCGCTGGTCGAGCGAATCGATCACGGTGCGAAGGCTGCGATACACGGGCTCGGTCGCCGTGATGATGATCGAGTTGGTGGGCGGGTAGGCCTGGATGATCGAGTTGACCGAGGAGATGGATGCGGGCGGGGTGGCGCTCGTGAGGGTCGACGTGCTCTGCGTCTGTGTGTTCCCGCCCGGGGTGGTGAGCGTGGTCGTCGAGCGCGACGATTCGGCGCCCGACATCAGCGCGCGAAGCGTCTCGGCGATGCGGATCGCCTCGGCGTTGCGAAGGAACACCACGTAGATGTTGCCGGTGCCGGCGCCCGGGGTGTCCAGGCCGAGGGCGAGCGACTTGATGCGAGCCATCAGCTGCGGCGCGTCGCTGCGTACCAGCAGGCTGTTGGTTCGCGTATCCACGGCCACCGCGGCCTTCGGCGGCGTGCCGGGGGCGCTGGGCGTGGACGACATCTCGGGCACGACGCGCTGCAGCATCTGCGCGATGTCGATGGCCGAGGCGTTGGTGAGCTTGATGAGCTGCACGTCCGCGCCCGAGGGCAGGTCGATGGAGCGGATGATCCGCTCGATGCGCCGCACGTTCTCCGCGTAGTCGGTGATGACGATCGCGTTGTTGTTCGGATAGGCGGCGATGAAGTTGTTCGCGGTGACCAGCGGGCGAAGCACGGGGACGAGCTGCACCGCCGACTCGTTCTGGAGCATGAAGACCTGGGTGACGATGCGATCGCCCGGCACGCGCGCCGCCTGCTCGCCCACCGGGCCCGCGTTGGTCTTGGCTTCCGCCTCGGGAACGATCTTCACGAAGCCGCCTTCCTCGACGGCGGCGTAGCCCTGGACGCGCAGCGCCGACAGGAAGATCTGGTAGAGCAGCTCGCGCGACACCGGTTTGTCGGAGACGATGTTCACGGTGCCGGTCACGCGCGGGTCGAGGATGAAGTTGCGCCCGGTGTGCTGGCCCACGGTCTTGATCACGGACTGGATGTCCGCGTTCACGAAATTGACGGTGATCTTGTCCTCGCCGTTGGAGGCGGCGATCTGGGCCGGGTTCGCCGCGGGGGTCGCGGGCGCGGCCGGGGCCTGGGCTTCAGCCGCGAACGCGAAAAGCCCGAGCGCGCCGGCGGCCACGAGGGCCGGCAGGCGGTTCGCCCGCGCACTTAGAAACGGTGTCACGTATTTGGTCTTTGGCTTTGATTTATCGGGGCATTTTGCGCCTAAACGGCCGTCTTGTCAGCAAGGCGGCCGTCCCCCGCGAAGGCGGGGATCCAGACAGAGGCGGACGCGACCGGGATCGGCGGGGTCGAGCGTACCTGCTAAGGCTGAATGGAATATGAAACCTGGAGCGTCTGGCTGCCCCTCTGGATCTCGGCGTTGATCACCGAAGTGGTGGCGAATTGCTGGTAGAAACGCGCCAGGTCGCCGGAAGAGGCGACGGGCTGGCCGTTGATCTTCTTGATGACGTCGCCCGGCTGCAGGCCCAGCTTCTGCGCGAGGCTTCCGCTGGGGGCGGCTTCCATTCGCGCGCCGCCGCCGGGCGGCATTCCGATGACGCCGAGATAGGTGAGCTGGTTCGGGTCGCGGAGCGCCTCGTCCAGTTCCTTGCGCGAGAAGGTGTAGCTGCTGGCCGACGATCGCGTCACGTTCATTCGGAATCCCGGGGTCCGCGAGCCGCGCGCATCGCTGCCGGCCGCCGCGACGCTTCGCGCGGCTTCGAGATCGATGCGCTCGCGCACGGCGTTGCGCGACACGATGACGTGGTCCGGCTTCACCTCGAGGAGCTTCAGGCCCGGCGCGATCTCGCGCTCGACGAACACCGCGATGTCGCGGCCGCTCCCGGTGGAAAAGATCGCCGAGGCGATGGGTCCCCCGTCGGGGGCGACCACGCCCTTCAGGCGCAGCCCCGAGGACGAGGCGACGGTCGCCGACGATGGCGGTGACGCTCCGAAGAGCTTTGCGATCGCCGCCATGTCGACGCCCGCATCGCCGGCGGGGGACGTCGCGACTTGCGCCGGCGCGACGAACACCCAGGTCCAGTGCGCGAGCTGGAACGCGAGCACGAGCGTGAGCGCCACGATCGCCAACGCGCCGATCGCGCCGTTCGCCGGTGCGCCGCTCCTCGCCAATGCCGCCATGGACGAAATTCTACTTGGGCTGGCGCGCCAGATCGATGTCGACGTAGCGCCAGGGCTCGTGGGCGAACGGGTGCTTCTTGTAGTTGAGGAGCCAGGGATGCATGAGGATGGTCGTGGTCTTGTACGTCTCGACCATCCACGGGACGTAAACGCAGATGAGCTTCACCATGCTCGCGTATAGCGCGTTGCGCTCGGGGCCGTCGGGCAGGCGCTTGGCTTTCGCGTAGAGCTCGTTGTACTCGGGCAGGTCGAACATCGCGTAGTTGGCCTGGCCGATGGAGCCCTTCCACATGAGCTGCAGGAAGTTCTCGCCGTCGGGATAGTCCGCGATCCATCCGTAGCTGAACGACTGCACCTTGCCGAAGCGCGCTTGCTTGCGCAATTCCGGTAGCTTCTCGACCTTGTCGAACGTGACCCGGATGCCGATGTCGTCCATCGAGCGCTTCCAGAGCTGGTTGCGCTGTCGCTCGCGTTGCGTCGGATACCACGCGTGGTCGAACACGAGCGGGGAGCCGTCGGGGTTCTCGCGGTAGCCGTCGCCGTCGCGGTCGATGAAGCCGAACATGTCGAGCAGCGCCTTGGCCTTCGCCGGGTTGTATTCGAGCGTCGGGCTCACGAAATTCGGGTCGTGGCCGGCGACCGCCGGCGGCAGCGGCGTGTATGCGCGCATCGACTGGTGCTTGTCGAGGAGCGCGACCTGCTCGTCGACGCGGTAGGCCATCGCGATCGCGCGTCGCAGCGCGATGCGCTCGGGGGTGTAGCCGCCGACGGGATTGGGCTTGCCGTCGATCTGCGCCTGCATGTTGAACGTCGTGTACGTCACGTACGCGATCTCGTCGGGCGTCGCGGTGATGCCCTTCTTCTTCAGGTTGGGCGCGAGCTCACCACCGGGCAAGCCGATCTGGCCGAAATCCTCCGGAAGCGGGCGGATGTAGTCGTGTTCGGCGTTCAGGAACGCGAGCCAGCGCGGCTGGTCCTCGTCGATCACGTACACCTCGACGCGGCCGACGATCGGCAGGCGCTTGCCCTTGAGTCGGGCGGCGATCTCTTGCGAGCGGGCGTCGTCGCCCGATTCGCCCTCGAAGTATTGCTCGCGGAAGTCCGGGTTCGCCTCCAGCACGATCTTCGAGCCGCGCGTCCAGCTTTTCAGCAGGAAAGGTCCGGTGCCGACGGGATGCGAGTGGAAATCGTCGCCGTAGTACTCGGCCACCTCGCGTGCCACGGCGCAAGTCGGCGGCATCGCGAACACGTACGAGAATCCGAAGTCGGTGGCATTCAGCTCGATGCGCAGCGTATAGCGGTCGATGGCACGCAATCCCTCGATGGGCCGGTCGTAGTCGTACCGGTTCGCCTTGCGGGCGTCGGCCATGACCGCATCGGCGCCCTTGATCTTGCCTTCCACGAGGAAAAGCCACTGGCTCTTCAGCTTCGGATCGTAGAGACGGCGGATCGAGTAGGCGTAGTCCTCGGCCGTGAGCTCGCGCTTGCGCCCCTTGAACGCCGGATCGGGCGTGAAGTAGATACCCGGCTTGACGTGGAAGACGTACACGGTGCCATCGGTGTTCACTTCGGGAAGCGCGGCCGCGGCGCGCGGGCGCAGCTTCGCCGGGCGTGCGAGGTAGTCGTATTCGAGCAGCGAATCGAAGATGTGGTCGTTCAGCGTTCCCGAGGCCTCGTCGCTCTCGGCCTGCGGGTCGAGCTTGCTCTCGGCGCTGCGGAAGGTCGTGCGCAGCGTCTTGTTCATGTCGGCTGCGGGGACATCGATGGCCGCCACCCCAATGAAGCCGGCGGCGAAGGCCAGCGCTGCAAGCTTCATGAAACTCAATGCAGGGTGTGTGAAGGCGCGGCCGGCTCTTCCGCGCGCGCCTCGCCTTCGGGGGCGGGAGTAGCGTGATGCACGACCATGCGCCAGCCGCCTTCGGTGAGCTCGTAGATGTTGGTCGCGAACACCGGCGTGGGCGTGCTCTCCGCGCCGGGCGCGGCGACCAGCTCGATCACGCTATGCACGGCGAGCGCCTGGCCCGCGAACTTGCGCGCCTCGGTCGTGCGCACGCGAAGCGTGGCCCCGCCGGCGAAGATCTGCACCCAGCTTTCGCGCACCGCATCGAAGCCGGTGAGCCGCGGCCCGCGCGGATGAATGCACACGACATCGTCGGTTTCCGCCCACACGGCCATCATGAGCGCGATGTTCGCGCGCTCGAAGGCCTCGTAGAACGCGTTCTCGGCGTCCTCGGGCGTGGGAAAGAGCAGCTTGCTTCTGGGGCGCGGCATGGTCGACTGAACGTAGCATAATAGTTGCCCCCCGTTTCGTCTTGCGTTCCTCCCTCCATGGCCAAATTCTTCTTGAACGGCGCCGGTATCGACTTCACCGCCGGCGACGACACACCTCTTCTCTGGGCGATCCGCGACTGGTTCGGCCTCACCGGCACCAAGTACGGCTGCGGGATGGCGCAATGCGGCGCCTGCACCGTCCACGTGGACGGTAATCCGACCCGTTCGTGCATCACGCCGGTCTCGGCGGTCGCGGGCAAGCGCGTCGTCACGATCGAATACCTTGCGTCGACCACGCAGGGCGCGACCTATCGCGCGGTGCGCCAGGCGTGGATCGACAAGGATGTCGTGCAGTGCGGCTATTGCCAGTCGGGACAGATCATGGCGGCCGTGGCACTGCTGCAGAAGAACAAGTCGCCGTCGGACGCGGACATCGACGCGGCGATGAGCGGCAACCTCTGCCGTTGCGGTACGTACCAGCGCATCCGGGAGGCGGTGAAGGTCGCGGCTGCATCGGTGCCCGCGGGCGCTGCGCCCGCCAAGCGCGAAGGGAAGAAAGCATGAAGACTTCCCGCCGCCAGTTCCTCAAGTCTTCCGCCGCCGTCGCCGGCGGCCTCGTCATCGGCTTCCATCTTCCGGAAGGCGGACGCCGTGCGTTCGCGCAACCGCAGGCCGGACCGATCCCGCCCAACGCTTTCCTTCGCATCGGCAAGGACGGATCGATCACGGTGATGGTGAAGCACCTCGAGTTCGGTCAGGGCGTGACCACGTCGCTGCCCATGATCGTCGCCGAGGAGCTCGAGTGCGACTGGTCGATGGTGCGCTATGCCCTCGCACCGGCCGCGCCGGAATATGCGCACACGATGTTCGGCATGCAGATGACCGGCGGATCGTCGAGCGTCGTGAACTCGTGGGACCAGCTTCGCACCGTCGGAGCCCAGGCGCGCTCGATGCTGGCGCAGGCCGCGGCCGACCAGTGGAAGGTGAGCGTCTCGCAGGTGCGTGCGGAGAATGGCTCGATGGTGGGCCCGTCGGGACAGCGCGCGACGTATGCCCAGCTCGCGGATGCCGCGGCCAGGCTTCCCGTGCCCGCGAGCGTGAAGCTGAAGGACCCGAAGGAATTCAAGCTCATCGGCAAGCCCACGAAGCGCATCGACTCGCCGGAGAAGACCGACGGCAGCGCGGTGTTCGGCATGGACATGAAGATGAAGGACCTGCACACGGCGTTGATCGCGCATCCGCCGGTGTTCGGCGCGAAGTTGAAAGGTTTCGGCGCGGACAAGGTGAAGCAAGTCCGCGGCGTCACGCACGTGATCGACCTGGGCAACTCGGTCGCCGTCGTCGGCAACCACTTCTGGGCGTGCAAGAAGGGACGCGACGCGCTGGAGCTCGAGTGGGACCTGGGCCCGAACGCGGCGCTGTCGACGGCATCGCTTTCGCAGCAGTTCCGCGAGCAGGCGAAGACACCGGGCACCGTCGCGAAGAAGGGCGACAACCCGGCCGCCGTCGCCTCCGCGGCGAAGAAGATCGTCGCCGAATACGAGGTCCCGTTCCTCGCGCATGCACCAATGGAGCCCCTCAACTGCACCGTGATCGTGCGCGACGATGGTGCGGAAATCTGGGTGGGCTCCCAATTCCAGGGCGTCGACCAGGCGGCCGCGGCGAAGGTGCTGGGTTTCAAGCCCGAGCAGGTGAAGCTAAATACCATGCTCGCGGGCGGCGGCTTCGGGCGCCGCGCCAATCCGGTATCCGACTATGTCGTCCAGGCTTGTGCGGTTGCGGCGAACCTCAAGGGCAAGCCGGTGAAGGTCATGTGGACGCGCGAGGACGACATCCGGGGCGGCTTCTACCGGCCGATGTACGTGCATCGCGTGGAAGTGGGCCTCGATGCGCAGAACAGGATCGTCGGCTGGAACCACGCGATCGTGGGTCCGTCCATCGTCGGCGGCACGCCGTTCGAGGCAATGCTGGTAAAGGGCGGCATCGATCCGACTTCCACCGAAGGTGTCGCGGACACGCCGTACGCAATACCGAACATGAACGTCGAGCTCCACACCATGAAGACCGGCGTTCCGGTTTTGTGGTGGCGTTCCGTGGGCCACTCGCATTCCGCCTTCGTGATGGAGACGATGATGGACGAGCTCGCCGCCGCGGCGGGCAAGGATCCGGTCGTTTTCCGCAGGGAAATGCTCGCCGGGCAGCCGCGGGTGCTGCGCGTGCTGGACCTCGCGGCCTCGAAATCGAACTGGGGTTCGCCGCTTCCGAAGGGACGCGCGCGCGGAATCGCCGTGCACGAGGCGTTCGGAAGCGTCTGCGCGCACGTAGCGGAAGTGTCGCTGGAGGGCGACGGGATCCGCGTCCACAAGGTGACGACCGCATTCGACTGCGGCCTCGTGGTGAATCCGCTCACGGTGGAGGCGCAACTGCAAAGCGCGGTGGCCTTCGGCCTGTCGGCGGCGCTGCACAGCAAGATCACCTTCAAGGACGGCAAGGTGGAGCAGTCGAACTTCCACGACTACCGCGTGCTGAGGATGAACGAGATGCCGGTGGTCGAAGTGCACCTCGTGCCGGGCGGCGAGAAACCCACGGGCGTGGGCGAGCCGGGCACGCCGCCCATCGCCCCCGCGGTCGCCAACGCGCTTTTCGCGCTCACCGGCAAGCGCGCGCGCAGCCTGCCGCTCGAGGACCAGAAGTGGACGTGATTTGAAACAAATGTCTTCTGGCGGGCCGCTGATTCGCGTGCTAACTTGGTGCGTGCATGCACACAAGTGGTCTCGCCCCATGGCATTGAAATTGCACGGCTCGTCCTGATCCCGACCAAGGCGGGCGAACCCTTTCGCGGCCGCAGGGTCGGAATCGGCGAATGGGAGCCAACATGGAAATGAAGCATCTCGGTCACGATTGGCGAAACACGATTTGGAAGATCGTCAGCAACCCGGCCTTCGAAGTGGTGGCCGCGATCGCGGTGGTGATGCTGGCCACGTGGATCGTGGTGACCATCGAGGTCGAAGAGAAGAAGACGCTCTTTCCCGTCCCCTACGACGCGCGCCGCTAGCGTCGCGCCTCGGGCGCTTCGCGCTGTTCCTCGCCGCCGTCGCCATCGGCGGCTGTGCCTACCTCTCCGAAAAACAAGGTGAATTGATCTTCCGCCCCGCGCGCGATGCGTGGTGGGGATTCAGCCAGGACGTCACCGCATTCCAGGACCATTGGGTCCCGGTCGCCGAGGGCCAGCAGCTCCACGCCTGGTTCCTGCCGTCCCCGGATCCGAACGCCGCCGTGGTTCTCTACCTGCACGGCGCGCGATGGAATCTCACCGGAAGCGTCACGCGCATCGAGCGCTGGAGGCGCCTGGGCTTTTCCGTGTTCGCCGTCGACTACCGCGGCTTCGGCCGCAGCAC
>WNFL01273224.1_pt1 | contig 10147 bp, 6 predicted proteins | sample 5400361 | NCBI WGS metagenome assembly WNFL01 (sample SAMN13153351, study PRJNA577476) | soil metagenome | isolation source: 40 cm soil on Douglas fir-dominated hillslope | place: USA:California | collected 2013-09-17
TATTGAAAAACATTTTTTAGCGAAGCTTCCGGGTGAAGAAGACGCAATCATCACCGATACCAAAAAAGTGGTGCATACATTGAATGCACTTTGCATCGAAATGGACAACCGGTATGACTTGCTGAAAGAGGCTGGGGCAAGGAACATTAAAGAATACAATGAGAAATTTATCAAGCGCAAACTCAACCCTCAGAAAGGGCACCAGTATTTACCGTTCATTGTATTAGTGATTGATGAATTTGCCGACCTGATTATGACCGCGGGCAAAGAAATTGAAATGCCGATCAGCCGGTTGGCACAGCTGGCCCGCGCGGTCGGTATTCATTTGATCATTGCTACGCAACGGCCGTCGGTCAATATTATCACCGGCACGATCAAAGCCAACTTCCCATCAAGGATCGCATTTAAAGTCACCTCTAAAATAGATTCGAGGACGATCCTGGATACAGGAGGTGCTGAGCAATTGATTGGGAAAGGGGATATGCTTATCTCGCATCATGGCGAGATCACCCGCTTGCAATGTCCTTTTGTTGATACACCTGAAGTAGAAGAAATAGTTGACTACATTAGTAAGCAGCGTGGATACCCGCAGGCATTTTTATTGCCTGAATATGTGGATGAAAAGGAACTGGAAGGGAAAGATTTTGACCTGTCCGATCGTGATTCGCTGTTTGAAGATGCTGCCCGGCTTATTGTGCAAAATCAAATTGGCTCCACTTCTTTATTGCAACGAAGAATGAAATTGGGTTATAACAGGGCGGGAAGATTGATGGATCAACTGGAAGCAGCCGGCGTAGTAGGGCCCAACCAGGGCAGCAAGGCAAGAGATGTGTTAATAAAAACAGAAATGGAATTAGACCAACATTTAACAAGTTTAGGGTAAATGATGGTTGCATGGTAAAGACAAGGCATGCCTTGTCTCTACCATGCAACCCGGTACAATCCTTGGCTGTCTGTTATTGTAATTACTTATTTTTGCCCGGCTTGGTGAAGATCAGGAGGCTTATTTAAAAATCACAATAATGCGAAAAACATTCATAGCTACGGTATTATTACTGACAGGTCTTTCTGTTTTGGCTCAAACAAACGATCCGGCTGCCAAGAGAGTGTTAGATGACGTTAGCACAAAATTCAAAACATATAAAACAGTCCAGGCAGGTTTTACCTACAAAGTGGAAGATGCAAATGGTAAAGTTATGTCGACCAAGAAAGGTACGATCTGGATGAAGGGAACGAAATATAAAGTGACATTCGGGGGGCAGGAGTTATTTTCTGACGGAAAAACTGTGTGGAATTATGATAAAAGTGCCAAAGAAGTTACGATCAACAATGTCGATGCTTCTTCCGGTAGTATTACTCCCCAAAAATTATTTACCAATTTTTATGATAAGGATTTCCTGTATTTATTGAATGGGGAAAAGAAAGTGGGCGCCAAAACAGTGCAGGAAATTGAAATGACGCCGACAGATAAAAGTAAAAACTTCCACAAAGTTTACCTGCAAATAGATAAGACTGCAAAAACGATTTATAGCACGAAGGTCCTGGAAAAAACCGGCAACCGTTACACGTATACGGTCAGCACAATGAAGACGAACGGCGCCATGGACGATAACATGTTTGTTTTTGATAAGAAAAAATATCCGGGAGTTGAAGAGGTAGATTTGCGGTAAAGAGAGTGGTTTAATTGGGGTCGGTTAGACAAGTTATCCTATTCGACGAAGATTAGTTGCTGCCTGTCGCTTTATACGAACGCGACAAATTTTAGCCCCCGCGGGGCCCTCCCTCCCCCGCCTTCCAACCTTCCGTTTTGTATATTGCGTGTCACCTGCAATAGTCGATCATTCCCCAAAGTATCGGGACTCGCTGTCATTCAGTTCACCGGTTGCGTGGCAATTTAATCCAATTCGATCCTCATAGATATGAACAGTTATCAGAACCCAAACGTCCCACGAAAATGTATACATCAAGTCACAAATATCCTTCCTATAAGAACCAAAACCATGGGAAGAACACCAAAATAATTGGGAAAAAGCGGTCACGATATAATTGATCCAGGGAAATTTCCTTTCATTAAATAAATCTCTTTACAGATCAAGTCCTGACTCTTACAGTTTATTGTGACACTTACGATAACCACCGGGAGCCAGTCGCGCAAGGAACATCAAAATGATTTTTAACGTCTGCTTGCCTGTGTCGCGTCGTGAAATTTATATCTTTCTAATTTTTGTGGCGGCATCTTCCTTATTTCGAACAGTTCCAAACTTGCTAACAACGTTCCTCAACTCCACCAACTGCTGTAAAAGTGGCTCCAGCAAATCTAGCCTTAACATATTGGCTCCGTCGCTCAGCGCTTTTGTGGGATCCGGATGAGTTTCAATAAAAAGACCATCAGCACCGGCAGCAATGGCAGCTTTCGCAATCGTTCCGATCATCCGGGGATTACCGCCCGTTACTCCGGAAGTTTGATTGGGTTGTTGCAGGGAATGGGTAACATCCATCACAACGGGGACATCGTACTCCTGCATCCAGGGAATATTCCTGTAATCAACAACTAAATCCTGGTAACCGAATGTTGTACCTCTTTCTGTAAGAATAATTTTATTATTACCTGCTTTCTGTATTTTTTCAACGGCAAACTTCATCGCAGTACCGCTTAAGAATTGTCCCTTCTTTACATTCACCACTTTTCCTGTTTGCGCGGCTGCAAAAAGCAGATCCGATTGGCGGCACAGGAATGCCGGTATTTGCAAAATATCGATATACTTTGCTGCGATTGCCGCTTCTTCATGGGCATGAATGTCGGAGGTGGTTGGTAATTTGTATTCATCACCAACTTTCTTAACGAGCGCCAGGGCTTTTTCATCACCGATACCTGTAAAGGAGCTGGCACTCGTACGGTTTGCTTTACGATAGGAAGCTTTAAAGATGTACGGAATACCAAGTTTCCTGCACATGACTGAAACCTTATCCGCTACCTGCATAATGATCTCCTCGCTTTCAACCACGCAGGGACCGGCTATGAGGAAGAAATTCTTTTCATCAGACGATTGACCTTTAAATAACTCGTTCAGAAAATTTTCCATGGAGACAAAGTTAAGGAGAGAAAGAACCAAATTGCAAATAACAAGCTCCAAATAAAATTCAAATCAAAAACTCAAACCAGTCGATTGTGTAAGAAGTCTGATAAAAGACGAACAATTTTAATCATTATTTTTTATTTGGTTCTTGAGATTTGGTTCTTGTGATTTTCTTCGCTAATGTCCTATCGCTTTCATAAACTCATCCTTTTTTCTGCGAGCTACGTCTAACATGGTCCCGTTGCTCATCAATACCTGGCCGCCTTCGCCCCGGAGGTATTTGCGGACATGATTTTTGTTAATTAGAAAAGAATGATGTATCCGGATAAAAATGCTGGCGGGTAATAATTCTTCAAAGTCTTTTAGTGTTTTGGATACGGTTAAACGTGAAGCCGGCTGCACGTGAATAAAGGTGTAATTACTTTCTGCTTCTAAGTAAATAATTTCGGCGATTGCAACAAACTGAAGTCCTTCCATCGAGGGAATGGCGATGCGGGTATGTGTGTTTTTTTCATCCAGCAGATTATAAAGGAGCGTTTCGATTCTTTGATTGGGGAAATTGGTTTGTTTTCTTTCCTGTGCTCTCGCTACTGCTTCCTTTAATGTGGCGATCTCAATCGGTTTTACCAAATAATCCAATGCGCTGAATCGGATGGCCTGGATAGCATAATGATCATAAGCAGTTGTAAATATAAGTTCAAAGTTCCGGTGCTGCAGCTGTTGGAGCATGTTGAAACCATTCATACGGGGCATCTCGACGTCTAAAAAAACAATATCCGGTTTATAGGTTTCTATCGCCTTAATTCCTTCTTCTCCATTCTCTGCTTCTGAAACAATATCTATTTGTGGACAATACGTAATGAGTTTTTGACGAAGTGAATTCCGGCTGTTGTTTTCATCATCAATTAATATGGCTGTCAGGTGCTTCATGTGCTAACAGGTTGAGTACTTAGCCATACTTCTACCTTTGTACCTTGTGGTTGTTGCAGTTCATTGTACAGATCAGTCATCTTCACGGACCCATTAGCATCCTGGTTAAAAAGGTTGATGCGGTCTTTTGTTATTTGCAGCCCAAACGAAGTTCCCGGGGACCTGTTCAACTTTTTATATTCATTTGCTTTCAATCGTCCAACTCCATTATCCGTAATTGTATACTTTATTTTGTTTCCTTCCAGCATTACGTCAATCGTTAGTTGTTTATCCGGCGCCACTTTATTGAGCAGGCCGTGATGAATGGCATTTTCCACAAAGGGTTGTACTATCATCGGCGGTACTTTGTAATCTCCATTCTGAATTTCGTTAGCAATAGTTACGTTACAGGTAATTTTATGATCCCATCTCAGTTGTTCCATCTGGAGGTAAAGTTTTAAGGCTTCGAGATCCTTCCAGCATGGAATGGTATTGTTCTTCGAGTTTTCAAGAATAGCCCGGATAAGCTGTGCAAATTTAGCCAGGTAATCAGTGGCCTTTTCTTTTTGATCTGTCTGAATTAGATTATCAATCGAGTTGAGACAATTAAAAATAAAATGCGGGTTCATTTGTGCACGCAATGCCATCATCTGTGTTTCGGCAATGGTTTGTTTCATTTCAGCTTCACGACGAATGGTATTAAATCTCCTGCGCAAAAGCCTATAACCAGCCAGACAAACCAGGGCTGCGCAAGCAGATATAAACCACCACGATTGCCAGAAGGGATGTGCAATAATTAGTTTGAAAGAAGTTACCTGCCCGATACTATTACCATTTTCAGCTTTTACTTCAAAAGTGTATTCGCCAGGTTGTAAATCGGTGTAATTCGCAAAGCGTTTTGTTCTCCCATTTACCCAATCCTTATCTATACCATTCAGGCGATAATAATAGTTCATCTGCTGCAAGCCGGAAAAATTCAACGCAGCAAATTCAACTGTAAAGAAATTTTCTTTGTAAGAAAGTTGAATGGGTTTGTTGATTTGTAATAAAGAATCAATCAATACGGGTTTGTCGAAAATCTTAAAACCCGTTATCTCCGTCTTTGGCTGTTCTATATCCTGGTAAGCTGATTTATGTGGAAAGAAACTTATTGCTTCGTTGGTTGTAAAGGTGAGCCATTGTCCATCCTGTAAAGGATAAAACTTATTGGCTGAGAAGGAAGAATTAATAACTCCCGGCTCCATGCTGTACGGGATAAATTTTTTTTCTACAGGTTTAAATTTGTAAAGATCATAATCTGTTGTAAACCATAAATAACCATCAGGATCTTTTTTTATTGCATAAATAGTATTGGAGGGTACTCCGTCGGCAGAACTCAAATGAGAGAATATTTTTGTTCGTTTATTAAAAAAATCAAGCCCTCCATAAATTGTTCCAATAATCAATATGCTGTCGTTGTACTCCTCTATTCCCTGGCAGGTTTTTCCTGAAAGAGCCTGTGTGTTATTTTTATCTGGCAGCCATGTATTGATATAAACCAATTTGTCGAAGTCAAATTGTTTGAATCCGGATTCGGTGCTTACCCAGCAATTCCGTGACCGGTCAATAAAAATATTCAATACAGCATCTGAGTTTTTTAAACCGTTGTGCGAGCCGTTGCCAAAGGGGAGAAATGTATCCCGTTCTTTATCCCATTTAATGATCTTCCCATTATGGAGCCCTACCCATATATTGCCTTTATCATCTTTTTCCATGCAACGTATGGTGGAGCCTTCCATTTCAGGAGGATGAAGGCTTAGTGCGGTACCGGTGACCATATTATACAACTGCAGGTAGCCATGCTGGCATCCTATCCATAAGGTTTCGTTATTGGCCTGGCAGAAACTCCATGCAAAATTATTCTCCGTGGGGCTTTTAGTAATTATATTTTTTTTAAAGCGAAAACTATCATCATATACCGCAATACCGCCGCCCCATGTACCAATAAAATTATCACCATTCGTGGTTTGGATGAAACTTATAATTTCACTTTTACTGATAGATAATGGGTTATTCTCTTCATGCCGGATATACCTGAAGTATTGACGATAGGGGTTAAAAATGCTGATCCCCCTGTCTGTACCAATCCAGATATTCTCTTCTTTATCCTGGAAAATGGAGAATGTTTTATAGTTGTACTGAATACTTTCGCTGTTCTTTTCCTGTACTATACAATAATCAAAATTATCGTTCTCCCTGTTATATCTTAATAAACCGGCATTTTCAGTAGCCACCCAGATATTGTTGTGATCATCTTCCAGTATGCAATTGATCAGCAGCCCGGCCGGTGATACTTTCCTGCCTTGCTCCGTTGATTTTATTGCCGATAAAAAATAGGTGCTTATTTTTTTTGTTAGCGGGTCATACCGATAGAAACGATCGGCCCAGGTAGTGACCCAGACATTATTTCTGCTGTCAACCATGACGAACCTGGAAGCCGGTAAACTGTCGCCATATAGCGAGCGTGCCAGTAGAGGATGGCGGATGGGATTAAAATCGTCTGAATAGACTCTTTTTGTTTTCTCATCAAATAAAAACATTTTTGTTGCCATAACAACCCATGTCTGCCTGTTTACACTATCGGTGAAAATGTAAGAAGTTTTGTGACCGGCCGGAAGGACGATATTCAGCTGGTAAAACACATGTTTGCCTGGTTTATTATTAAGATAAACAGCATTATTACCCAGCATCAGGGTATTGTCTTTGGTATCCTTGTAAGCGGTAAATTGAAAACCAGTGTCTTTTATTAGTTGTTCGGGATCATAAAGGACAAAACGATTCTTGCGGGGTTCCATTTTTTCGATAGCCGAATTCTTTGATATCCACAACAGGTTGTTTTTATTATCGGCATATACTTCGGCGCCATTAGTGAGCTCTTCAGCGGCGTTACTCAGCATCTCCGGGTAGTAAATAAAACGGGAGCCATCATAACGTTGCAACCCATTGAGCGTAGCCACCCATATAAAACCTCTTCCATCCTGTGTTATGGAAAGCACCTGGTTGTTCAGCAATCCATCCACCTGGGTAATATGCCGGAATAAATAGTTGAGATTCTGCTGGGCAAATGCGCAGGATATGCTAAAAGTGCAAATGAACAGTATAACAAAGCGGCCATTGCGCATATATTAAAGCTAATCTAATTTTTATTCTGGCGGGGTTTAATAAGACGCCTGCATCTTAGTTCTTCTTTTCCAGCGCTTCTATGCGGTCTAATAAAATTTCATATTGCAACTGCTGCTGTTCAATGGTTTTCTTTTGTGCAATTGTTTGTTGAGACAGCTCCTGTACCGCCTTTACTAGAGGCACTACAAATTCTGCATACCTGAGGCCATACAATTCAGTTGATTTTTTTGGAATGTAAATACCACTAAAATCGTAACCGGCTGCTTTGGCTGCCTGTTCTACTTCCTGTGCTATAAAGCCGCTATTCTTTATTTTTTCTCCATCATATTTTCCCGGAAAATCCGGGGTTTCTTTATTGCCTGTAATGGTTGTAATGGCTTTGTTGCTGATGTGATAGGTAACCGGGCGGAGCCGTAAAATAAAATCCAATCCTTTTACATCTTCCATAATAGTATTCTTGATACGGGCATCCGATACAAGCCCCCAGTTAACTTTGCCACCAATAAAAACAGTACTGCTGTTTCCTATAATTACCTGGTTAGAGACACCATTTAAGTAATCATCATTTCCAATGCCTATGGTGTTGTAAATATTGGGGGCGTTGGGATGAGTACCGCAGGCATAGCCTATTCCTATATTATTGTATCCACCGACGTTATTATGGAGAGCATTGTCACCAATCGCCGTATTTCCGCTACCTGTGGTGTTGAAATAAAGCGCAAAATTTCCGATGGCGGTATTATCGTCTCCTGTATTGTTGTATTCAAGTGCATTGGAACCGATGGCGGTATTGTTATATCCGGTACTACTGTAATAAAGCGCACTCGACCCGATACCTGTATTATTCCATCCGGAAGTGTTGGAATAAAGCGCTTTATACCCGGTAGCTGTATTTTCCGTTCCGATTGTGTTGGAATAAAGTGCATTCGTCCCGGTGCCTGAGTTGGACGCTCCGGTTAGGTTGTTAAACAGGGCACTATTTCCTATAGCAGTATTGTTAATTCCGTTTGATGTTGATGTGGGCTGGTTGGAATAAAGGGCGGCATAACCAACAGCCACATTGCCGGTGTTCCATATAACGCCGCCATTACTATAAGATTGACTTATTAAAGCGGACCTTCCAATCGCTACATTCCCGCTTGCCGTGCTATTGAAAAGAAGCGCATTCGTTCCGATGGCGATATTGTCGTATCCTGTAGTGTTGAAATAAAGTGCCTGGTCTCCGACGGCAATATTGACATTCCCTGTGGTGTTGGAATAAAGTGCATTATTCCCGGTGGCGATATTACTACTCCCTGAGTTGGAATAAAGTGCATTATTCCCGGTGGCGATATTCGCATTCCCTGTGGTATTGGAATAAAGTGCATTATTCCCGGTGGCGATATTACTGCCTCCTGTACTGTTGTAATAAAGCGCTTCCATTCCGGTTGCGATATTATGGTGTCCTGTTGTGTTAGAAAAAAGCGCATTCCTTCCGCTGGCGTTATTGTTATATCCTGTGGTGTTAGAAAACATTGCACCTGTACCGATAGCAGTATTATTGATCCCCGTTGTAGTTGACGTTGGCTGGTTCCAATAAAGTGCTCCATTGCCAACTGCTACATTGGCGCTCAACCAGGCGAAGCCGGGATCATATGATTGGGTATATAATGCGGTAGCTCCAATTGCTGTATTCCCGGTTGCTGCGGCGTTTGAATAAAGCGCCAATGCTCCGTTGGCGACATTTCCATATCCATATGTGTTGTTACCAAGCGCCTTCCATCCGATGCCGGTATTGGCGTTCCCCGTGTTGTTGGAAAGCCCGGCGCTGCTTCCAACAAAAGTATTATTAACTCCGGAGCCAGCCGCATTATTTACTCTTCCTGCATTTAATCCCACAAAAACATTCGAGGCATCATCGGAATGAATCCATAACAGGTCGGTGCCATTGCTTTTCCGAAGTCTGAGCAGCGGCTTTGTGTTACTCTGTGTGCTATTGGCATCAATGATGAGCTGAGTGGTATCGGCTGTGCCTTTGATATGAAGTTTTGCTGTGGGGACGACAGTTCCAATGCCCACATTTTGCGCAGCCATTGTCGCGCTAATGCTAATAGAACTTATTAATAAGTGAATTTTTTTCATGACTGTTATTCTTTATTGATTGTAAGCATAACCATTTCAGCTTATCTTTTATCAGTTGTAATTCTTTCAAAAGCGATGCCGGCATATTGAACAACCCTTAGAGATGAAAACAGAATGCAAGAAACTGTAATAAGAAATATTTTTTTCGTAGCTTTTTTTTCAGAGCCCTGTTGAATTAAATTTTCTTTTTTAATAACTCCATTTCTTTTTTCATTTCGGTCATTTGCTTTTTCAGTTCTTCAATTATAGTTTGCTGCTCTTGTACTGCTTTCACCAGTGGCACAACAAATTCTGCATACCTGAGGCCATATAATTCAGTTGTTTTTTTTGGAATGTAAACACCACTGAAATCGTAACCGGCTGCCTTGGCCGCCTGTTCTACTTCCTGGGCAAGAAAGCCTGAATATTTAATTTTTTCCCCATCATATTTTTCCGGAAAATCGGGAGTTTCTTTATTGCCTGTAATGGTTGTTATGGCTTTGTTGCTGATGTGATACGTAACCGGGCGGAGCCGTAAAATAAAATCCAATCCTTTTACATCTTCCACAATGGTATTTTTTATACGGGCATCCGATTGATTGGTAAATCCTACTGCTCCCCCAATAAACGTTGTGCTGCTATTGCCTATTATTACCTGGTTGCTTGCCCCGGGTAAGTAGCCACCATTGCCGATGCCTACGGTGTTGTTTAGATTTGGGTAGAGGTTACCGGAGCCATTACCTATTGCGATATTATTGTCTCCACTGACATTAAAAAAAAGCGCATTAAGTCCGATAGCGATATTATCGTCTCCTGTGGTGTTTGAATAAAGTGCATAACCTCCATAGGCAGTATTGTAACTTCCCGTGGTATTGGAAAACAAGGCCTCTGTACCGACT
>WNFL01431194.1_pt2 | contig 10147 bp, 8 predicted proteins | sample 5400361 | NCBI WGS metagenome assembly WNFL01 (sample SAMN13153351, study PRJNA577476) | soil metagenome | isolation source: 40 cm soil on Douglas fir-dominated hillslope | place: USA:California | collected 2013-09-17
CCGGAAGACCGCGAGCGCTATTGCGGCCTGGCGGGAGTTTCGGCCGATGCGATCGTTTCTGTTGCGCAAAACACATCCCCGCCGTTTCGCGAAAAACTTCTGATCACGCATCGGGGGCTGAGTGGGCCCGCGATCCTGCAAATTTCCTCCTACTGGAAAGCGCCAGCCACCGTCACTATCGACCTCGCGCCCAGCCGGGACATTACCGCCCCACTACGGGAACTCAACGCGCGCCGTGACTCGGCAGCGGTAAAGCTCGCATTCCGCCAAGCGCTGCCGAACCGTCTGGCCGACCGCTGGGTGGACTTGCATCCTCCCGCCGATTGGACCAATCGAGGCATTGCTGAAATGGAACGCCACGTGCATCAATGGGAGATTATACCGGCGGGTACGGAAGGCTATGACAAGGCGGAGGTGACGGTGGGCGGCGTGGACACACGCGAGCTTTCCGCCAAGTCCATGGAAAGCCGCAAAGTGCCGGGGCTGTTTTTTATCGGCGAAGTGGTGGACGTGACTGGCCACCTGGGCGGATTCAACTTCCAGTGGGCGTGGGCCTCGGGGTTTTGCGCCGGGCAAGCGGTCTAGCTTACGGCTTTCCAGTCTTTGGCAACGCGCCGGAGTGATCGGCCCGCAAGGGGCGGTACGGTACCGGCGACGAAAGCACCGTTGAGGTGGAGGTCATGCCGAACGGGGTCAAACGGTCGATCAGCGATTCCAAATGCGCAACCGATAGCAGCCCGGCGCGCAGAATGAACGAATCCGTGCCCGTAACCCGATGACACTCGACGATTTCCGGGATGCGCTTCAAGGCTAACGTGGCGCGGCTAACCATATTCTCGCCGCCGGAAATGGCGAGGCGCATGTAGACCACGAGCGGAAAGCCCGCTTTCGCGGGATTGACGAAGGCGTGATAGCCAGTGATGATACCCGCTTCCTCCATGCGCCGCACGCGTTCGGTAACCGCGGGCGTGGAAAGCCCGATGCGGCGGCCTAGTTCTGAGAATGAAATTCTGGCGTCCTGCTGCAAGAGATCCAGAATGCTCCATCCCAGATCGTCCAGCAGTTTTTGCGGGTTGGCAAAAGACATGATGATTTCCTTTAGTACTTAACGATCATAAAGTAAATGCCAAGATTTATCTATAAATAGTACGGTGCTTACTTCCTAGCGCCGGTAACTCTGCCTGTGCTGGCTTCCGCCTTCGTCCTAGACTGTAGGTAGACTCCTCATGGCCGCCACGACGCTGCAACTCGCGCAACCATTTCTCATCGAGCAGGACTACGGCAAATACACGCCTGAAAACCAGTCGGTGTGGGCCGAGTTGGTGGGCCGTCGACTGCCGCAATTGGAAGAGTGGGCTTGCCGCGAGTATCTCGACGGGTACGAGGCGATCGGCCTGCGCGCCGACCAGATTCCCAACCTGCGCGACATCGCGCGCCGCCTATCCCCGCGCACCGGGTGGGAGACCACGCCGGTCAGCGGCTTTATGCCTCCCGATGCGTTTTTCGAAATGCTGGCGGCGCGCCGCTTTCCCACCACCACGTGGCTGCGCGATCGTAACTCCATTGACTACACGCCCGAACCGGACATCTTCCACGACGTCTTTGGCCACGTGCCCATGCACGCGCACAAGATCTTTGGCGATTTCTTGCAGCACTACGGCGCGGTATGCGCACGAGTGGAGGACAAGGCTGTTCTGGAAAAGATCGGACGCCTTTTCTGGTACACGGTGGAGTTTGGCTTGATCCGCCAGAATGGCAAAGTGAAAGTGTACGGCAGTGGCGTCATCAGCTCGCACGGCGAGTCCGAAAACGTCATCAGCGGAAAATGCGAAGTCAGAGATTTTACTCTTGACGAAGTGCTGGCCACGCCGGTGAAAGTCGACGAAATCCACAAGCTGCTCTTCGCCATCGAAAGCTTCGACGAAATTTACGAGGCGATGAAAAAAGCCGAGAAGCGACTGTTGCGCGTCGGGGACGCCCCGCCCCAGTAAGCCTCCGAAGCCTACAGCGCTTGCCCAGAGGCCGCGCCCCGGGCCGCCGGGCGCCCGGCCAGCTCATTCAAGACCTGCAGCGGAATCGAGTCCACCAGGGCTCGCGTATAGGGGTGCGACGGATTCCGGAACACCTGCGCCGTCTCGGCGCATTCCACAATCTGTCCCGCGGACAAGACCGCCACGCGCTGGCTGATGGCGGCGACCGATAAGAGATCGTGCGAGATGTAAAGGATGCTCATCTTGAAGCGCCGGCTAAGATCGGAAAAGAGCCTGAGGATTTCCGACTGCGTCACGGGATCGAGCGCGCTGGTAGGCTCATCCGCCAGGAGCAGTGCGGGACGGTGCAGCACGGCCATGCCGATCAGCACGCGCTGGGCTTGTCCCACGCTCATCTGCGAGGGGTAGCGCCGCAGGAATTCCTCGTCCGACGTCAGGCTCACCGTTTCCAGCATTTGCCGGATGGCCGCCTCGCACTCTTCACGCGGGCCGCGAACATGGGCGCGCCAAGCTTCTTCGAGCTGCGTGCCAATACGCAGCGCAGGATTCAGCGAGGCGAGCGGACTCTGTAGCACCAGCCCAATTTCCTTACCGCGCAGCGCCCGCATCTCGCGCTCGCGCAGTTGCATCAGGTCGCGCCCCAGGAACTCAACGGAACCGCGCGCCTCGCCGCGTTTCAAATGCAGCAATCGCAAAATTGCTAAAGATAACGTGCTTTTGCCGCATCCGCTCGGCCCCACCAGCCCGAGAATCTCGCCGCGGCCAATCGAAAACGCAACTTCGCGCAGCACATCCGGCTTGCTGCCGTAGCGCGCGGAGAGCGAGATGTTGATCAAAGTGTCCAAGGCTTACCTGCTCGCCGCTTCCGCATTCCGTGCCAGGCGATCAATATTCCAATACACGTACGGCTGTAAAACCGCGGGCTGTACGTTGTGCAGTTTGGGCGAGACCGCCGAGAGGGCATGGCGGTTGACCAGATAAATAAATGGCGCCTGCTCCCACGCAATCTGCTGTACCCGGTCAAACGCATCCTTGCGTTTCTTGGGATCGAGGCTCGATGCCTGCGTTCGCATCAACCGGTCAATCTCCGCTTCCCACACGGTTTCCGGCTGCTTCTGGCCGGGGTTCCACTGGTGGTTCTCCGCCGAGCTGAGCCAGACGTTCATCTGCGCGTCCGGGCCCAGGGTCATGTTGGTTAAGCCGAGCAGGCAGGCTTCGTAGTCGAAGGTGCGTGTGATGCGCTCAATCAGGGAGGGGAAATCGAGTGTCACCACGTTGAGCTTGATGCCTATCTTGCTCAGATCTTCCTGCATCATCGTCGCCATGCGCTCGCGTGTCTTGTTGCCCGCGCCCGTGACGAGCGAGAATTCCACCGGGTGGCCGTCCCGGTCGATGAGAGCTCCGTTCCGCTGGTGGAATCCATCCTGCGCCAGCAGCTTCAGCGCTTCCTGCGGGTCGTAAGGGCGCGTGCGCAGCGAGGTGTTGAACCAAAACCTGTCGGCTGGAGACAGCATGCCGACAGCGGCCTGTGCGCGTCCGCGGTACACCAGCCGCGCCATGTCATCTCGGTTCACCGCTTCCCAAATGGCCACGCGGAAATTCGTTGAACGAAACCACGCGCGCTTATATGCCGGAATGGGCGACTTCGCCGTCTGGTTAAACCAAAGCTGTTCCGGATCCAGCGATACCCCTGCATCGTGCGCGCTTCCCGCCTGCTCCGATTGCGCGCGATTGAAGTATTCCGCGTCCACCGTATCGATCAAGTCGATCTCGCCACGCAAGAAGCGCAGCATCTCCGCGTCCCGGTTCTGCTGAATGTCCAGCCGGATGGAATCCAGGTATGGCAGCGGGCGTCCGTGCTCATCGCGTTTCCAATAGTTCGGATTCCGATTCAGTTGCAGGTAAGCGCCGGCTTTGTAGTCGGCAACATAGAAAGGACCCAACACTGCCATTTCTCTCTTAGGCGACTTCGCCGAGAGAATCGCAACCTGATCGAATTTTCGGTCCAGGCTCGCCACCGGCGCGGGAAACGTCACCGAAATCCTGCTGGGTCCAGTCACTTGCGTCTGTACCTTGCCATCCCCTGAGCGAAACGCATCCCCGGTCGGCGAATGCAGAGTGGGGTCCATCAAGCGCTGCATGGTGAAAGCCACGTCCTCAGCCGAGAACGGTGTTCCATCGGAGAAATGCAGGCCGTCGCGCAGTTGAAAGAAGATCGTGCGCCCATCCTTGGAAAGCTTCCACGAAGTCGCCAGTTCCGGCTCCAGCTCCTGCGTCAAGCGATTGACTCGCATCAGGAATCCACCGGTCATGTAACGCACGCGCTCGGAAGCGTCGTCGTCCACCAGTACCGGGTCAAAGGTTTTGGGCTCGCTGTGCAGGCAAAAGCGCAACTGGCCGCCGCCCTGGGCCCTCACGGCCACCGGCAGCAACAGCAACGCGAACAAAACCGCGCGCAGTCTCATGAGGGCATCTCCTGATCCGCAAGCAGAACCTGAAAAGCGGTAACCGACACGATCAGCAATAGTAGCGGCACAAATACCCAGGGCTTACCGGGGATAGCGGTTAAGCCTTCCAGTTCCCGCAGCAAACTTCCCCACGAAGGCAAGGGCTCGGAGACGCCGAGCCCGAGAATACCAAGATTCGCCTCGGCCAAAATAAATACCGGTACCGAAATCCAAAACTGCGCCAGCAACAGCGGACGCAAGTTCGGCGCCAAATGCCGTAAGAGCAACCGCGCCTCCGAGCATCCCAACGCCTGAGCCTGCAGAGCAAAATCCGAATTGCGCAGCGACCCCGCACCGGCGCATACCACGCGCGCCCCCGCCGCCCAGCCCAAGCATCCAAGAATCAGAAACGTAATCGTCACCGATTGCAGCGGCTCAACGTTCAAAGGCAGTAGCGCCCGTACAGCCAGGAGCAGGAATAGCCACGGTAAGGAAAGAACCAAGTCGGCCCCTGCCATCAACCCGCGTTCCGGCCATCCGCCCACATATCCCGCCGCTCCTCCGAGCAGTCCGGCTAGTGCAGCTGCCAAAAAAGCCGCTGCCGGGGCCAGCAGCAGGGATAGCCGAGTTCCATACAGCACCCTGGAAAAGCGGTCGCGGCCTAAATCATCCGTGCCCAACCAATGCAGCCGTGAAGGCGCCGCATCTGGCTCCTCGCGAAACTGCTTCGCATACGGCGCCGGCGCGAGAGTTCCGGCGAACAGGCTCGCGAGAAATACCGTCGCCAGAATACCAATCGAGATGTTCCGTAACCAGGTCACGCCGCCGGCCTCAAGCTTTCTCCCAGCACGTCCGAAGCCGACTTCGCAACGACGGTCGTCAAGGTCACGATGCCGGTCAGGCATAGCAGCAAGTACAAATCCCGCGCCAACGCTGCTTTCCACGCCAGTTGCCCAATTCCTGGAAGATCGCACACCACCTCCACGGGCACAGCCGCGCTCAACGCCAGGGGAATCGAAACCGCCAGCAACGCCAGCCATTGCCCCGCAGCAGGCGGCAGATAGTGCCATAGCAAAACGCGGACGCTCCCCACGCCCTTAGCTCTCGCCGTCAACACGTGCGGCAGAGCCGCGCTCTGCTGCAATAGCGTCCGCGCGTAACGGAAGATCTTTGGGAAAACCAGCAGCCCCAAAGCCAGTGCCGCCGGTGCTCGCAACAGCACAAACAACAACGCCAATACCGCCGCCGGCAAACACAAGAACAAAGCCGCCACCGCGCTCGCTCCCAAGTCGTAAATGCGTCCGCGAAGAAACGCTAAAGGCACAGCCAACCCCAGCCCCAGCCCCCAACCGGTCAGTAATCCCCAACCCAGCAACCGCCCCGTCACCGGCAGTCTCTCGGAAAGCAGCTCCCTCACCGGGCGGTTCAGCGCCTGCGAGACGCCCAAATCTCCGTGCGTCAATCCCCGCAGCCAAGCCCAATAGAAATGAAATACATTCCGCTCGGCCTCGTGCGATTGCCGGATCGCCGCCCGGCTCTCCTCGCTCAGGCGCGTATCGAGTTCGCGTTCATCCGCACCCGGCGCCAACCGCGTCAACGCCAGCGCCAGGAATCCGCCAGCCAGCGTGATCAGCAGAATTCTCGCAGCATGTTTCGCAATCAAAACCGCAATGTGCCGCATACGCCGTCTCTCTTTCGCTTGGCTACGCGGAAGGAGAACCCGCCGCATTCGCGGCCAGCCCCGGCTCCCGGTGATGGTCTTGTTTCACTACGTACATGCGGCGGTCTGCTTCCGCCAGCAATTGCTCGGCATCCAGGCCGTCCCCCGGGTAGCGGCTCTGCCCTACGCTCAGGGACAGAATGTCCTCCCCGGTAACTTCCCGGCCCACCGCTTGCGCCAGGTCCATCAACTGCAGAGTGCGTGTGAGACGGGCGTCGGCGGAAAGTCCCGGCAGTACTAGTACAAATTCATCGCCGCTCATGCGGGCCACGTAGTCGTATTCGCGGCACACGTTTTTCAGATCTTGCGCGAACAGCTTTAGCACCCGATTGCCCTCCAGGTGTCCGAAGCGGTCGTTGACCTGCTTGAATCCATCGAGGTCGGTCACCATCACCGTCACAGTGCTCTCGCTGCGCTTACAACGCGCCAGCTCCTGATCCAGATGCAGAAAGAGAGACCGCGCGTTGGGCAATCCAGTCAGATAATCCGTCGTAGCCGAACTTTCCGCCTGCTGGTACTTCAAAGCGTTCTCCAGCGAGAGCGCCGTCTTCGAGCTAATGGCCAGCAGAATCCGCAAGTGATCCGTGTCGAAAGCGTCCGGCTCAGCCCGGTAGAGCGTGAGCGCGCCAATTACGCCGGTCAGTCCTTCCAAGGGTACCGACAGCGCCGAACGCAGTGTGCTGAATTTCGTCGGATCATCCAAATATCCCGGTTCTACGGAAGGATTGCCGTTGATGATTGGCTTTCCTTTCTGCGCCACCCACCCGGAAACGCCTTCCCCGAGCGGAATTCGCAGCGACGAAAACAGCCGGAAGTTGTCCCCGCTCACGTGCTGCGGCCGCAAATGCTGATCCTCGGTCACATACACTGCGATCGAATCGTATGGGACCAGTCGCTTCAGCTTCACTGCCAGAACAGAAAGCGTTTCGTCCAGGCTCAACGACGCTCCCAGTTCGTGGCTCAGCTCAAACAACGTCTGCGCCTCCTGGCGCGCCGCTGCAATGGAAGATAGGAATCCGCCTTCGTGGTGTTTGGGCGCTTCTTTCACGGACGTGGATTCAAACCCTGCCGCCGGCGTCAGCCCTCTCTCCACTTTCACGTTCACCGACAGCCCGCTGAAATCCGCCGCGGGCGCTTGTGCCAGCACGCGCGCCTCCAGCTCCGCGCAGTTTGCACACAGCACGTCCACAATTTGCGGATCGAACGACTTCCCAGCCTCTTCGTGAATGCGGACGATCACGTCCTCCATCGACAAGGCTTTCCGGTACTGGCGGTCGGAAGCCAGCGCGTCCAAAAAGTCCACCGCCGAAAGAATCCGCGCTCCCATCGGAATCTGTTCGCCCTTTAATCCCAGGGGATAACCGGTGCCGTCCCATTTCTCATGGTGCGCCCGGACAATCGGTACTACCGGATAGGGAAAGTTCACGCGTTCCAGGATCTCGGCCCCCACCAGCGGATGGATCTTCACTTTCTCGAATTCTTCCGGGCTTAGTTTTCCGGGTTTGGAAATAATGTGTTCCGGCACTGCCAGCTTCCCGATGTCGTGCAAAAGTGCGGCCGCCTGGATGGCTTCGATCTCCTCCTGCGGCAGATTCAGCTTCTTCGCCACTTCCACCGCGTAGATGCGCACGCGCTGCAAGTGGGCATGTGTCGTGTGGTCCTTGGCCTCAATCGCTAGCGCCAGGGCCTCAATCGTCCGCATGTGCAGACTCGCTACCTGTTCCACATGCCGCTTCTCATCCTCCAGCTTTGCCAGATAGAGACGATACGACCGGTACACCACGTAGACCGCCGGCAGCACCAGCAGCGACGTTTCCCACGGCACCCGGCGATTCATCCATCCCACCAACGCCGCGATTCCAGCGTCCACCAGGTAATATGGAAACGTCCAGAAGTAGAAATCGGACCAAAGGTTTTGGATGCGCTTGTTTTCGGTCAGCGAAATGACCAGCGCCACTGGAAGCGTGTTTGCGAAAAAGAACACAGACGCTGCTGCCAGCAGCGGAACTGCAATTCCCGCCTGCGGCATCCCACGCAGAGTCCATTGGTAGGTGCCATAGGCAATCGCGGTGGCGATGGTCACCGAGCAAATGTTAAAGAGGACTTGAAACGAGCGCGGACGGTCCGAAAACAAGCACTGCGCTAAGGTTGCGGCACAAGCGATTGCCAGCGTCTCCCCAAATCCCAACTCCACAACACCCAGAAGAATAAATAGAAAGTTCACCGACATCGTGCCCGCAATGCCGGGCAGTTTCACTTTCAGCCGCGAAGCAATCACTGCAATTGCAAGATAAGAGACGAATTGCGCGGGATCGTGGCTCGTCCAATGGGTCGCGCCAAAGCTCAATAGCAGCAGGCCGCCCACCCCCACCCATCCGATAAAAAGCCGGGCGCGCCAGGGCAGGGCGTTCCAGTGTTGCGGACGTCGCTCCAAAGGGCCTCCCACTGTGGAACACACACAGTTCGACCCAAGCGTAGCCCACACCCATCCGAAAGGGCAGAGTACTAAGGTAACGGGACCACAGGTAACGGCCTTCATCGCGCCAAATTGTCCGCAAACTTGGCCTAGGCGCGCAAACCATTGAACCCGCACGGGTTGTCGCATTGCCAACATGGCAAACGTCCGCTGCAGCAGAGACAATCTGGCACGATTACCAGCCGCTCGTAAATGAGGCCGTTGAATCGAAACGACTTACAACTCCAGTACTCTGGCTCGAGGCTTGCAACGAAAACGGTACAAGGAGCTTGGAACGTGAACAATCAAACCAGCATCGCCGTTTGGGGCAGCTAGAACAGATTTCGTAGATAACAGAATTGATTGATGGAGGCGCGGACGTCCTCGCCCGCGAACCGCCTCCCGCGGACAGAAGCCCGCGAACAATTCAAGGCGCCATTTCGACACCGGTTCCAGTGTCGCCTGTACTTATTCCGCGACCTGCACGAACAAGACTCCCGAACCTCCATTCCCACTTCCTGAACCCCTTTGTTTTCAATAGTCACACGAAGGTAACTTTCTCCGCGTCGTCAGCGATGATATGAAAGGCCCGGGGGAAGGGTGTAGCTCTATGGCAGGGGAAGCTCTGGGTGTAAGCCTGAAGCCGGAGGCGCCGCCGTCTGAACAACTGGACCGCGCGGCCCAAGACCAGGTCCCAGACCGGGTCCAAATCGGAGACCAGATCGCCGTGGTTCGCAGCGAAGTCATGCGCAAGCTTCTCGGCATGGTCGAGCGCGTGGCCCGCAACAATGCCGCTGTCCTCGTCATCGGCGAAACCGGCGCCGGCAAGGAAATGGTCGCCCGTGCCATCCACCAATACTCCTTGCGCTGTAATCGCCCCTTTGTGGATGTCAACTGCGCTGCCCTCCCTGATAACCTTGCTGAAAGCGAGCTTTTTGGCCACGAAAAAGGCGCCTTCAGCGGCGCTGACAGCCTAAAACCCGGCCTCTTCGAGATGGCCAATCACGGCACTCTGTTCCTCGACGAAATCGGAGAACTCGACGCCAAAGTTCAGGTGAAGCTGCTGCGCGTCCTTGACGGGGTCCCCTACTACCGCCTGGGCGGCAGTCGTAAGGTTCACGTAGACGTTCGCATCGTCGCCGCCACCAACCTGAATCTGGAGCAAGCCGTACATGACGGCCGCTTCCGCAGCGATCTGTTCCACCGTCTCAATCAGTTCCAATTGCGCGTCCCACCTCTCCGCGAGCGCCCCGACGACATCGAAGCTCTGGCCGAGTTCCTGCTGCAACAGAGTCTCCCCGGAGCCCATTTCACGCCCGATGCCATCGAGCTGCTTCGCCGCTCCCCGTGGAAAGGCAATGTCCGCGACCTGCGCAACGTGCTCTTAAAAGCCGTCATGCACATGGACTCGCATCGCACTGAAGTCCGGCCAGCCGAGTTAGTGCCCTGGCTCGGCCCTCAAACCAATTCCGCGGCGCCGCAGCCGTTCCAAGGCAACCTGGAGGATATGGAGCGCCAGGCCATCTTTGAAACG
>WNFL01379753.1_pt1 | contig 10146 bp, 17 predicted proteins | sample 5400361 | NCBI WGS metagenome assembly WNFL01 (sample SAMN13153351, study PRJNA577476) | soil metagenome | isolation source: 40 cm soil on Douglas fir-dominated hillslope | place: USA:California | collected 2013-09-17
CAACTCACATGCCTGTACAATGGTAAAATGGCTCCACAGATTCCTCTTGTTCCATCCCAACAAGCATGCCCTGCCCAAAGTCAATTGCATCACTAGAAATGGCTGTAATCAAGGCAAGAAATGACCAGACACAAGATAGACTTGAAGATGCTTACAAGAACTCCTCCCAGCCTGCCATCAAACTTGCTGTCAACACTGTCAGATTGCTCAATCAGATGAAGATGATGGAGAATGGGTAGACATGGACAGTCTGCATGATGATTTTGAGTAAATTTAACTACTAGTAGTTTATGTTTCATAGTTTTTCCCCTGCTGCTTAGCTCAAATACACTCAATTGCTTGTTGCTTGCTGAGTGAGCACAGCCACTTCTGCCAACAACCATGCCATGCGAACCAGCTGGTCAGGCATGCCCAAAACTCAAACATAGATACCTGATGACTTAAAGAAGTACTTTATTATCAAATCTAAGCAGCCACATGCATTGATCATCACTGGAGAACTTCCTGCTTGCTGACCACTTATTTACAGTAGTTGAAGGCAAGTTGACACAATATTCAAGGTTTAGTCATGTTGTGTGTGTGTCACAATGGCTGGGATTAAATATTCCTTGGGGAAATAAATTGGGAATAGGGTGTGAAAATATTGTCACAACTGGTGGGTATACATATGATATCCTATGAAACCTCCACCACTGATTCCTGACATATTCCAACCCCACCAGCCACCCACCATCCTTGACCTCACCCAATTTCAAACAACCTGTCCAATTGGATTCTTGCTGCTGGCCATCAATCAACCAAGGCTTACCATGATCAGCATCCTCAAAACACAGGCCCCAAGATGAAATCAGGTGGTGGGTGGCAGGTGGGGTTGGAATATGTCAGGAATCAGTGGAGGTTTCATGGGATATTGTATGTATACCCACTAGTTGTGATAATATTTTCACACCCTATTCCTGGTTTATTTCCCTGTGGAATATTTAATCTCAGCCATTGTGTGTGTGTGGGGCCAATTTTATGGTGTACAAAAAAATTGTCCCATTGAATGGGTCCCATCTTAAAGTCAACATAAAATCAACAAAGGATAAATGTTTGTAATTTGGCACATCAAAGAACAGGATGTCTACCTAATTTCCCACAGGTTTATCTTTGTTATTTGAGCAGTAATTTGCCTGACAAGTGAAACTTGACCTTTTGTGGGGTGTTTTGTTTGCTCACTGTATCTCTTCATCCAGAGTCCCATTAAGGAATGCCATTTCAATGTCAAGTGGTGTGCTTCAAGGTTCAATTTCATGGTAAGTGAAAGGAGAGCACAATAGGAGGCTAATTGAGCTACAGGTGAGGTTGTTTCTGTAAAGTCTGGGCCAGGGATTTGGGAGTACCCCTTTGCAACTGTATCAGGCAATGGAGTTGTCCAGATTGAGCTTCAATTTGAACATGCATTTGTATCTGATGGCTTTTCTGCCCAGTGTAAGTTTTACTTGTTCATAAGTGCAATGTCATTTTAGGGAGGTTAATTCATCTTCCATCACCACTTTCCATTTTGACCAATCTGGCTTCTTTCATGCATCTTTTACATCTATGGGTTTGTTGTGAAGGTTTGTGTTCTCAGCAGCCAGCAGCACTTCATGGTATAGTCAGTTACCACCTGCTGGGCAGTACCACCCAGTGGGCAACAGCACCCATGCTGTGCCAAACCTCTTGTTTGGCCCATTCACAGATTTAAATAGAATTTTTATGCTTTTTGAAACTGTCATCCAGCATGTGCACCATTTATCCCACTTGCAAAGTGAGCCAGACACCAGAAAAGGTGTATCACAAAGGTTTCTAGGGCTGGAAAATGCTCAGGAACCTATATTGGGATTCCCAGAACCTAAAATAGTTGTGAGGGACCCACATTTTTGTGTTTCAGCTTATCTCTTAAGCAAAAGGACTGCAAGTGAGCAGTTAGACAGTACCCAGCCTGCCTCAAAGCCAGTTTCCAATGCCGGGATCAATCCAAAAGGTTACCAAAGCAAAAGGAGCAGTCATATAGAAGGGTGAGGACCTTCAGAGGGCTGTGGAGGAGTTTCAGCATACTCAAAGTCTACCCTTGGCACCAGCCAGGGATTGCTTGAAAATAAGCATGGCATTGCAAGATCAACCATGCAAGCACACATTGATTGTTGTACCTCAAAAATCAAGTCTACTGGCTGACAGCAGAAGATTCATCCTGATGAGGAGCACATGGACTCTGATGAAGTATCTGAAGCATGGTCAGCACATGACAAGACTGACTATTTAAGCATATAATTGTACCATAGATTTTGAATCAATGCTTTTTGCTGTGCTATTCATGCATTGCTCACTGTGTGGTCCATCATGGAATCAGGTCAAACATAGATCAGTGAGATAGAGGTGGTGTGTATGGGGGAAAGCAATGGAATGGATTCTTCTTGATATGTGACTATATTTGGTACATGGCTGCCAACCATGGTCTCAGATTTCAACAAGCACTGCTAAGCTGCCTGGCAGGTGGTATGTGACTGTAAGCATACTTTCTTGCCTTTTCTGTGAAATTTTCTTTGATCTCTGTAACTCCCACTGAAACATTGATGGTTGCTGACACTTTTGTCTGCACCAGGTTCCATAGCTGTACCAATTGCAGCCCTCAGGCATCTCCTCTCATGGGCAGGCCATGGACCAGCAGCATCAGCAAGATGTTTGACTTCTGTGTGGTGGTGGTGATGGGGGGGTGCATCAGGCTCCCTTAAGATGATGGGTACTACTGGCTTGGGATTGTTAGGTATGCTTTCATCTTCAATCACCTTAGATTGCAATATTTCATTGTCTGACTCCCACTCACTTGCATCTCCATTTGTATTTCTGACTTCCATTGTCACCTCAGGAGTATGTGTTTCATCTGCATGTGTTCATTCCCAATGCTGAAGGCCTCACCAAGATTTTCTAGGTTTTATTTAGAATCTGCAGCATGATAGGAGTGGGCAATTCATTGAAATCAGCATTCAGACTTATGATGATTGTGCATTGCTCTGGGTCCCACAGTCTATAGTTCTTCAATTATGATGTGTGTCTGAGTAGCTGGCATGGGCAGGATTTTTAGTCCATTTTTTTGGGTTTCTGGTGGGATGTGTTTGTATCCTGTTTCACCAAATGTACATAGATGCTTGATATTGGGATGTTTGCCTGTCCAGGATTTGAATGGAGTTTTATTTTTGAGTGTGGTGGTCAGGCTATGATTCACAAGATAGACAGCATTCTCAACTGCATATGGCCAGAAGCCTTGAGACATGTTTGCACCAAATAGCTGGCACATGGCACACTGCAATACATTCTAGATGCCTATCTCAGCTAGACCATTTTGTTTGTGTTCATATGGGGCACTCATTTCATCAGCAAAAAATAATTAGTACTCCAGAGCTCTCCAGAGTTCCCAAAGTTTTATTATTATTTGCTGATGTATGGTGGGTGTTAATTTCAATTGATCAGAAGGAGGATGAAGCAAGATTTGCAGTGACCTTTTGTGGTACTGGAGTTGTGTCTGGTGTGCATAGGCTGCTGTCATTAGTAGTGAATGCTCATGCCATTATCTCATTGGTGTTCTTGTTGATGTACTTGCAGACATTGTTGCTGTTAAACTCAATAGAATTTCTGACCCTGGATGTCACTTTTGAATGATCAAAACTATGCCCAAAAAGGAATGGCTCAAGTCAGCTGATGAGATGAAGTGGCCCTCCTTTCCAAGGGTTGAGGGGCACTCACCTGGATCCAGACTGTTTCCATATGCAAACCTCCCATCAGGCCCTAAGCTACTGCCCTTGGTCTCATCTCATTAATTTACACTAGCCCAGCTATCCTGAGTCTAGCACTGATGCTCCAGTGTTAACCCCATGCAAGCCCTCAAAAATGAAGGGTGATTTCATCTCATCAGCTGAGTTGAGCCTTTCCTCTTTGGGCATAGTTTTGATCATTCAAATAATGTCATCCAGGGTCAGAAGTCTATTGAGTTCAAAAGCATTACTGACTGCTCCAGGCATGACTTTTCTTCTGTGAAGGGATCAGTCCTCAGGTGTGAGCCTGTTCTTGTACCCACTATGCTGCCTGGGGGCAGTGCTGCTGACATTGGAGTAAAACCCTGTAACAGTAGATTCATCTGAGAGGCTACCTGATAGCAAGTTTTACCTTTTTTGAGCAAAGTAAGCTGCACATTTGTTGGGGGTGTAATTGCACTGAAGGGGTCTTGTATACTGTAGAAGGTCAGGTGACATGATATTTAAGGTTTAGTCATGAGATGTCATGAGATTTGGGCAAAAAATGGTATGAGCAAAAAAACTGATTGGTCAAGTGGGATCCATTCTAAACTCTACATATCAACCAACAAAGAAAGCTGAATGTTTGTTATTTGGTACCACAAAGGACAAGATACCTAGCTTTGCTATCACAAATTCCCACAGGTTTAGCTTTGTTCTCTGGGCTGTAATTTGACTCACAAGCAAATTTGACCTTTTGAAAATGCACAATTACCACCTAATTTTACCTTTAACATGGTTAATTCTGACCATCCCCCTACTGGGGTCAGGAGATCACCAATTGACTTTGAGGTAACCACAGAAAAGATAATAGAAGCAATCAAGATCCCTGTCTAGTCTTCCCTTGACTAAACCCATGCTCCTCATTCTGCCCAGGATAAGCAGCTCCTTGTGATGACAGAGAGCGACCCATCTGACCAAACCCTTGTGAAGCTTCCCCACCACTCAATGCAGCTGTGTGGAAAGGATCAAAGACCATTCTACTGTCATCATGATCTCCGGAATAATCTCCTAAACCAGGCAGGGCACCCTCGAAATCGTCCTCTGCCTCCGGATCTTGCTCTGGTGGTTTCTCGCCACCACCGCTGAACACACTGGTTGCATCGCCTGGTCGTTCACGGGCCCAGAAGCGGGTTGTGTGATCGTTTGAGCCCGTTACGAGAAGGTGTCCAATGGGGTGGAAAGCCAATGCCCAGATGTTTGAGTCATGTGCTTGGGATAGAACGGCCCGAGGTTCAGATACGTTTGATGAGGCCAACGATGAATATAGGTCCCAGTAAATGAGGTCGCCCTCTGACCCGCCCGAAACTAAGAGTGGGTGAATCGGATGCCATGCAACAGCTATGGGAAAGGTAAATTTTGAGACGGCGGACAATATTCATGACGAACAGCAAACCTCTTTCTTGTGCCCCTTGAACATACGGAATTCTTTCATTGCACGGATGTCGAACACCGACACAGCCTGGTCACGAGAGGCAGCAGCCACGAAGTCTCCGTTAGGGGACCATGCTACTGCTTGGATCGTATTCTTGTGTTGGTGTCTAGGAAGCAAATGAGCAATTTGGCGTGATGGCAACGTCATTCCTCACAGGGTCGAAAGGCAGGTACCTGTACGAGGATCCCAGAATTTGATCAGGTTATCCTTAGAGCCTGACACGAGAAGACCCTTCGTAGGGTGCCACTCGACGCATCGAACATCCCAACCATGGCCTGCAGCAAGGTCAATAACCAGTTCGAGATTGTAACATGATGACTCACCTGTTAACACTCGTTCTTCACGACTTTCCTCGAATGCCCATAATTTCAGCGTGGAGTCGTCACTAGCGGTGACAAATCTCGAGTCGTTGGGACTGAAACTAAGACCGCGCACGGCTTCAGAGTGTGCTTGCCAAGCGTTGACATTGTTCATGTTAGGCTGAAAGTATTTGATGACTCCATTTTGATCTCCCGAGGCTAGATACGCCCCTGAATGGGAAAAGTGGAACGTTCGAATCGCACTGTCGTGTGCTTGGAGAATAGTCTCGAAGTTAAAGGTAAGGCCATTCCAGAGCGTAAATTCTCCAGAGGTCGAACCAGTGAGTATACGGCGGCCCTCGGGCGTCCACTGTGTCGGTGTCGGAGATCAAGGGACAATCCAAAGGGGTTCAAAGTAACTCACCGATACGACATTTACCGGGCATCGCACTTTATTGGTCGACGTGTGAATAAATTTTGTGCAAAGGGAAGTTGAAGCGTTCTGTGGGTACGCCAGTGGGGGAAGTAGCTGCAGCTGCGTCAAGATATGTGATTATTTCATGTGACGCTCTAGCGTACATCGATGATGTAGGGAGGAGCTGGTCGTATACAGGGAATATAACCATCGGGATGGATTTTGCGAAGCTAAATGTGGAATTAGGAGTGTGGAAAGAGCAGACAGCGGGTTGGACAGACGTAAAGCCAGCGACCCATGGGACCAAAGTAGTCGACCGTCCTGCGCGGTTTCGTCTTCTTTAGGAGCAATTTTCCGTCAATTCCTTGTGCAGCGGCCATTTCCTGGCTTATGGGCATTTCCGGAGGAGGTGGAGGAGGCTCCGGAGGGAGCCTATGTTTTGAAGGAAACCAAACGTCATCTGGAATATCGAAAAGCCGTTTGGCGGGAATTAAAAGGGTTGCGTCTCTGCCTGCCATGGTCAACCCAGAAGACAAAGCAAGTCCATTTCCAGACCTCAACCACAGCCACCCCTAAGTCGATGGAAGAGGCTATAGTTGGACATCTGAAACTGGCGATTGTGCGGATGCTCTATTCGCAGGGCTTCACAAAGTCTTCGACGCATACGGTGGCCGTTCTGACGGATTTGCTCGACCGTTATCTCAAGCTGCTTGTCACGTCATGTGCCGACTACGCACACCACACAGGACGTCCTTCCGTCAACGCGTATGACACACTTCTTGCTATGGAGGAAATGGGAACAACTCTCGACGACATGAGAGATTACTGCGATGCTGAGGCAAAGGATACTCAAAAGTACACCGCAACCCTGCCAAAGTCTGCCCAAGAACTCGCAGAGCTCAACGGTATGTCCGACTATTTCATCTTTCTTTACGCAACCGCTCACTCGGGCCCAGACCATCTCCACACTGGTCTGCGAATCGACCGCCCAATCGCGATCCCCCTCAAATGGCAGCGTGTATCAACCCCAGATCTCGACGTACTTGATGATACTACGGAGGCAATGGGTTCGGACGCCTCTTCGCCAATGCCCATCACCCCCATCCAGTATTCTCTTCCTTCCATCTCAAGCTCACCTCTAGAAACCTCCGTCGACCTTTTTCGAAAGCCTCCCTGTATTGACCCAGACGGCCTTGAAATACCTGACTTCATGCCTCCCTTTCCTGTGCTTATCATCAACCCAGAAGACCCCGTTGCTGAAGCTCCTCCACCTGAACCTGAGCCCGTGCCAGAGGATGACTCTGCCCCGTCTATCCCCGCAGATTACAAAGTACCAGCGCCGTATGAGCTCTCGAAGCTTCAGGCGCGTGGGCCTTGGCACCTCCCACGAGCACCGGCTCCCTTGGGTCCAAATCCAGATTTGGATGTAGCTACTACGGAAGAACTCTTTACCGCTTTGTTCTCTATCAAGTCGGAGAGCACTTTACCTACAAACCCTGGTCGACATAAAATATCGATGAATTTCCTTGGAATGACCCCCGGCCGGTACAACACTCCTGACACACTCTTCGCCCAGGCCCGCCACCCTGTGTTGCACCCTAATGCAGCGTATCCCACCTACGTTACACCTATTGCACCAAATCCAAAAAACCCTCTCCCTGTGCCTCCGTCGCTTTCCAAACCAGTAGGAATACATCCACCAATCGCCTTTGCAACAACCTCGACAACCTCACGCATGTCAAAAGTAGGCCAATACCTTCTTTCGGTGAGTTCGAGATCTGCTTCCCAGATACACCCGGATTCACGGTATGTCGCAGAAACCTGTCCAGCAACGCGTCAAACGTCTCGCACCACCGCCTGCTCTGGAGCGTGACAGGCAACCGCTTGTTTACAATGCCCCCGTGGAAGCACCTTGGAATACTACTATACCGACCGCGAACGGCACGCCTTCCAGCGCCAATCCGATAGTCGCGGATTGCAAACTCAGAGCAACTTGGGACTGGACACCGAAGGAACCCACAGACCCTCTCCTCTCTCGTCGACCTGGTAAACCTGTAACAACAACATCAACAAGTGTTCCTCCACTGAGTGCCAACCCAATCAAAGTGCGATTGAATACATCAACATCACAGACCCCTGTACCCCAGACACCAGTTGCTCAGGTACCAGCATTAACCCTGATGCCAATGGAAGTTGAACAAACTGGAAGTGGCATATTCCATGTTACGTAGAACCCATTAGAGTGTTTCAAACGTTGCAGTCCACTTAGACAGAATCGGCAGAATATGTAACAGTGTTCCATGGCTCTCTGGCAACTGGCAATCCTGGTTTCGCTTTGTATTGAGCCATGAATGGGACACGGTGAGAAGGGCTGCCAATGGTAAAAATTGCCAGGAAATGTAATTGAGGAGAAGGAGAGTCATCCTTGGCATTTCTTGATTTGTTATTGAAATTTTGTCAATATTGAAGGGTAGATCCAATTTATTGTGCTAAGGGATGTATCTATGTTACATGTTCCATTAGATGCATGTGCAATGATATCACCCCCTTTCAGCTCCTTTCCACCCCTTCCTGACAACTCCCATGCATCCCAACCAGTCCTGACATTCTCCAATCTAATGTCATTCACACCTGCTATCTGTTCCACACTGCCAATCCAGATTCCAATTCCAATCCCAAAACGTCTGATCCAAATATGGCTATTTCCCTGCGCGATTCAGCCCAGACAGACCCCCACAGACCACAGTTACATACACTTACAGTATAATCCATTACTATCATCATATATCCCATCTTATAACCTTACTGTAATTATATATAACTGGGTAATACAGTAAGGTGGCAGGGTTATGACCCATAATGTCACCTTATAACCCTCATGTAACCCTCATATATCCGCCATATAAATACCCGTGATGTATTATAAACCCGATTATGAAAACACTGGGTTATAACCCATTATTGGACTTTCCGACATACATTACGTGTGGTATCTACGCTTGTAAAACATCAACTCCTAACAAAATATAACTACTACAGTAGGAGCTGTAGTTTTTCTGGAGCTGGTGTGTGCATTCATGATGAGAATCCATGTAGAGAGAAAATTTCTAAACTATGATAGTCAAATACAAAAGGCCACAAGTTCATACAAAACCCCTGACAGACACCGACCTCGCGTCTGAGGTATCCAATCCTGGCCGTCCTCGTGATCCTGAAATGGACCCACCACCTACTTTTTGGCCGTCTCTCAGGTGATATTCAGGGAACAAGTCATTTCCCGTTTCTCGATTCAGTTCTCTTGAAGTATTCCCGACTGATTGTGTATGTGAAGTAGATTGCGAGGTGGTCAAGCTGAGCATGTGTGGGGTGCTTGGGTTATGGTGGAGAAGCTCGAGAGGGTGTCTATGAAACAGTACGGATTTGGGATCGTATCGACAAATGGGATGATCGAGGGCGTCCCAGCGCCCAGCATGGAGGTAACGGATGGTGGAGCAGAGCACCACAAGCAAGGAGAAAGCGACTGGGGCAGGGAGAAGGGGGGTTTTCGTTAATAACAACCTGAACAAGTCTGGAGATATCCATACGAGCTATGGCTTGCAGTAATAGGAACAGGACGACTATGAGCGCGGTGATCGAGAAATTATGTTGAAGGGTGTCATCCTTTGTTTTGACAGAGAATGGTGTGTGGGAGAGGTCGGCGTATAGGTATAGGGCAGTGGCTGATCAGGAAAGTGAATTGCGCGATCAAGGGATGTGCGACGAGCACTCACTGAGATGCAGTACAATGAGGATAACAAGCGAAGACAGCTCGCCGACTGGTTTCGAGAGGAAAGTGACAGGATAATAAAGGTCGAGTAGCAATCTGAACCGATGGGAGAGCAGGGTGAGAAACGAGAACTATGATGCGAGACGAGATGAAATACGCACAATGCGGCGACCCACAAGCCATCTACGGCGGCAGTAACGACAGGGAGCAAGGCCGTGGTTACCACGTCGCCGGACTCGTATAACGGCGTTGGAGCGTAGCGGAGGTGCAATACGGCAGCGGCAAAGCCAAGAGCGGCGGCATCTAGTAAGAGAAATATGGCTTTGAGGTGAAGTGAGATTGAGATTCGATAACGGACAAGAGACGCTCACCAAAAACGGTTCTTCGGGCCTGCACGATGAGTTGGTTGGACGACGATAATG
>WNFL01043746.1_pt1 | contig 10145 bp, 13 predicted proteins | sample 5400361 | NCBI WGS metagenome assembly WNFL01 (sample SAMN13153351, study PRJNA577476) | soil metagenome | isolation source: 40 cm soil on Douglas fir-dominated hillslope | place: USA:California | collected 2013-09-17
AACAAGCTCGCGGAGCTTCCCGAGGAACAGAGGGACGCCCGCCGCAAGCAGCTCGAGGACGAATACCGCGAGGACGTCGACCTGTACAAGCTCGCGTCGAACCTGATCGTCGACGACGTCGTGGAGCCGGATCAGCTGCGCGATTCGCTGATCGCGCGCTTCAAGGCCTACTCGACTCGGGTCTCAGCCCGTCCGAACCGGAAACACGGAGTCCCGCCGGTCTAACCCACTCGGTGGAATGGCACTGCGTAGTGCACCACGATCACGTAGAACGTCACGCTTGCGCTGATCACCGCCAGGTGGAACAGCTCGTGGTAGCCGAAGACGCGCGGCCATAGGCGCGGCCACTTGAACGCGTAGGCCGCCGCACCAAGCGAATACTGCAGCCCGCCGAGCGCCATCAAAACCGCCGCCACCCACCCGAGCGCCGCAGTCAGCGGCACCAGGGCGATCACCGCCACCCAGCCCATCGCGAGGTAAAGCGACGCCAGAGCCTGGCGCGGGATGCGCAGGAAAGGTGCGGCGCCCGCGACGCCGGCCGCTGCGGAAACCCATACCGCGACCAGCACGCCGATGCGCCACCACCCGTCCAGCACGTTGAAAACCAGCGGCGTGTAGGTGGCGGCGATGAAAACGAAAATCGTGGCGTGGTCGGCGCGGCGAAGCCAGTCCTTCACGCGCGGCGGCCATTTGAAGATGTGATACGTGGCGCTCACGCCGAACAGCAGCACGAGCGCGCCTCCGTAGATGGTCATCGAAACGAGCTTGGCCGGGTCGTGGCGTGTTATCACGATCAGGGACACAAGGCCCGCGATCGCAACCAGGGCGGCTGCCGCGTGCGACCACCCGCGCATCAGGGGCTTGGCCGGCAGGACATCTTCGGGTTTCATGACACGCCGCATCGTACGGATCTCACAGCAAACGCGACGCGACCAGTCCGAGGGCCAGCGCGACGATTCCCCATGAGGAGGCGGCGAGTGCTCGCTCCAGCGGGCGGAGCAGCGTTGGCCTGTCGAGTGGCACCTGGGTGCCGTCTGCCAGCGTCAGCGCGCCGGTCACGGACCTGCTCCGGCGGCGAAGCAGCCGGGCCGGTGTGCTGAGCATCCGCTGCGCGTACGAAAGGGCGTATCCCGCGCCCGCGGCCGCGAGAGCGGCCAGCGACAGCCGGCCGGTCTGCGCAAAGTACGCAGTCAGGACCGGAAAGGCACCCCATGACAGGGCGAACCAGAAGTCGCCATGCAGCCTTCCGCGCAGCAGCTCCAGGTTGTACGCGAACACGAAGAAGACGCCCATCGCGATGAAGGGAAGCAACCAGGGGCCGATCACGAACACGCCGGCGATCCCGAGAGCTACGGCCCCCACAAGTCCGATGACGGCGGCGGTCCAGAGCACGCCGGCGGATATCTCCGTCTGCAGCGGACGGCCTCTGAGCTCGTCCAGCGCATGTGCGGCGACGCCGACGGCAAGAAAGAATGCCAGGACTGTGGCGATGAGGCGGACGAGGCTGACGGTCGGGGCGAGGCTCGCGCCGATCAGCACATAAGACAGGTGCCACGCGGTGTAAGGCGGATGAAGCAGCGCCCAAACGTCCCGGCGCCACCCGGTCGTGCGCGCGGCGTAGTAGGCGGGCGCGAGGACTTCAGGCACCGCCCTTTCTCCCCCACATCACGAGTCCGCCGCCGAGGCTCATCGCGCGCCACGCGACATCCACCATTCCTGCCGCCTTCCACGCCCCGACGATTCGAGCGACCGGCCAGCTCCTGTAATGCGATTCGATATTGGGTCCGAGAAAGCGGCCCACGTCCCACCACGACCTTCCGCCCAGCATCAGTCCGGCAGCCGGCAGAAGGGTCCGGGTGTACGCACGCCATGCGGTCCGCCAGCCGAGATTGGGTGGGACGTAGAAGTCGAGGCTCGCCATATGCCCGCCTGGCCGGATGACGCGGGCGAGCTCCACCAGCGTGGCCGCGGGGTCGGCGACGTACCGCAACAGGTACGTGAAGCTGACCGCATCGAAAGATTCGGACGGAAACGGGAGCAATTCCGCGCGAGCCACCTCGAGGCCGATGCGGCCGGCCAGGCCGGCTCTCTCGACTCGCCGGCGGCCTTGTTCGAGCATCGCATCGCTGATGTCCACACCAGTGATACGCGCGCTGGTTGCCGCAGCCAGCGCGATCGCCACGCCGGCGGTCCCAGTCGCAACGTCGAGAACCGAACCCGGCTGTTGAACGGATAGGTGGTTCACCAGCTCGTGACGCCAGCGCGCGTTCTGTCCGAACGACAGGACCTCGGCCAGAGCGTCGTAACGCGGAGGCAGCCCGCTGAAGAGCTCGATTGCAAATGCGTTTCCCGTCATCCGACGTCAGCCTACGGGGGGACAGCCAAACCTCGCAAACTTGCGGTGCCTTGAACGAGGATGCAAAGCGTTTTCAAGCCTGGCAGCTGGCCGCGCTCGACCAGCACCCGGCCGGCACCGAACTTGTGTCCTTCGGGCCGTTTCGCGCGGTCCTTCCCACCGCCTTGCAGGCCGGTGCATGGGTGACGATCGTCGACGCCACGGCGAGTGAACGTGAAACCGCAAAGGCCGTCGCCGGCCTGCGCTCGGTTTTCAAGCAGCGGGATGCCGAGCTGGAGATCGAGTACAACGACGCGCTCTTTCCGCGCGTCGGAAGGTGGCTCGAAGCGGCGGGGCTGACGTTCGCCGAGCGCAACCCGCTGATGGCCTGCCGTCCCGATGGTTTCAAACCCGTCTCGTCGCCGCACGTGAAGGTGCGCCGCCTCATGACCGCGTCGGATGCGGCCGACCTCGGGGGTTTTCAGACCCTCCGCTGGACGAACGGCGGGGACGACGACAGGGCGGTTCCGTCCGTAGATGGGCTCCGGAAGGACCTAGCGTCAGCGAACAGCGTCTATTTGCTGGCGTGGATCGAAGGTGAACCAGGCGGCACGGGCGTCTCGCACGCACTGAAGGGGGCGGCCGAGATCGTGGGTGTCGTCACGCGAGTCGACAAGAGGCGGCTGGGAATCGCGGCGACCGTGACCTCCGATTTGGTCGCTCGTCATTTCGCCTCTGGGGGGGACTTCGTATTTCTCGACGCCGCGAACGAAGGCGCGGCCCGGGTCTACGAGCGCCTGGGGTTCAAGAGGTTTGGGGACAACGTCGTTTATCGCGGCGGCCCTTGAGCCGGGTTAGCGAGAAAGTCGCCTAGGGGCCCTTCGCGTCCACGCTTCGCGCAGAAGGTCGGCCAACATCCGCGGATTTGCATCGAGCAGAGAGACTCGTACACCTCTGAGCTCCTTGCCCCACCAGAGCTCCTCGCAGGATTCAGGTGCTGCGCGGATCGCGGCGTCGACGTCGAACGGATCGATCATCAAATTCACGTGGCGTTCATCCGGCACCGTCGCGAAGATCTTGCCGCGAACTCGAAACGACGGGTTGCCGAAGTGACCCTGCTCCACAGCCTCGGGCAGCGACAGCGCGAGCGCCCTGACCTCTTGAACTCTGATGGCCCAATCATGCTTGAAACGGATCCGGTCTCCAGACGGCTCGGTAGCCGTTCCAGACGTCGAGCTTCTCGTCTCGCCACTCTTCCCACAGCTGACCCATCGCGGTCTGGTCCTTTTCCGCTACTGGACGCCCATGCCAGTCGACGTCGTTTTCCTCCAGCTCCTCATAAATCCCGCGAAGACGAGGGATCAGGGCCTTGGCCTCTTCCATCGAGGGCGGATCAAGCGGGGCAGCGTTGGACACTCTTGGATTGGCGCTCTGAGCGGCCGCGTTCTCCCAGGCGGTGAACAATCTGACGATCTCCTGCGGGGACGCCTCGTACGTCACGCGCAGATCCTATCGTCGCCGGAGGTGCCCGACCCTGCAAAATATGGCCATGCGACAGACCGACGAGCTGACCCGGCTCGAGGAGGGCCTGAGCTTCATCCGTGGAGCGCCTGCCGACGGCGGGACGGGGGAGCTGATCGCGCGACGGCCGGGGGGGCCTCGAGGGCGACACCTGGCGTGCGCGCGGAAGCCGCCACACCCCCGACGGAGGCCCCGACGCAGAGGCCCAGGTGACCTTGATGAACGCGAGGGCCGCGGCCACGATCGCCGGCGAGCGCGAGCGCTGGGCAATGGCCGGCGACCAGCTGTTCGTGGATCTCGACTTGAGCCTGACCAACCTGCCGCCCGGCAGCAGGATCCAGATCGGATCGGCGGTGATCGAGTTCAGCGAAAAGCCTCACACGGGATGCGCAAAGTTTTCAGCCCGTTTCGGCAACGATGCTTTGCGGTTCGTCAACTCTCCGGCCGGGCGCGAGCTGCGGCTGCGAGGTGCGAACTGCCGGGTGGTGGTGGCTGGCATCGTGCGTCCCGGCGACGCGATCAGGAAACTGCCGAACTAAAGCTGTCGGTTGGTGCGCCTGGCAGGAATTGAACCTGCTGCCTTTCGGTCCGGAGCCGAACGCTCTATCCGGTGAGCTACAGGCGCGCTATGGCCTTTGCAGTCTAAACTGCGCGCTTCGTGGACCGGCTCATCGCGATCCTTGGTCTGAGCATCCTGATCGCCGCGTGCCAGACCAACACACCTCCTATCGTCGCGAGCCCATCGCCGAGCCCATCTCCGCACACGGCGCCGACCGATGCGATTCTGCAGTCCTCCGAAATTCCGGCGGGTTTGAACCCATGCTTGGGTTCAGGTCCTATCGACGTCTACATCACAACACTCGCGCACGCAGACGCAAACCTGGGCGCCCGAGTCGGGGCTCAATGGGAGCAGCTTCGCCTCGCCGGAGCCGCCTCTGGAGCCGTCTCGCTCTTCACGTCGACGCCCGCCGCCTGCAACGCAGAGCTCGCAACAACCTCGAGCGCCAGATCGATCACGGCTTTCGTGGCCGTTTTCGCCGATGCTGGACAAGCCGACCGCGCGTGGAGATCAGGCGTCTTCGGTTTCATGCCGCCAACAACGGGTGAGCTGCCCGCCGGTGTCACCAGCGGAACCACCACGGGGCTCGGCCTCAGCTCCTGGACCTACGATCGCCCGCCGGTGCGGCTGGCCAGCTGGCACAAATCGGTTTTTGTGGCGCTCGTGATCGTCAGCAATCTCGACGCCGCCACGTTCAAAGCCACCACGACAGCCATCGACGCTCGCCTAAACTGAACCCCTCGCGCCTGTAGCTCACCGGATAGAGCGCTTGCCTGCGGAGCAAGAGGCAGCAAGTTCGATTCTTGCCAGGCGCACCAGCACGCCCGTCAGGCGCCGGTCAAGAACTTCACGACTCCGGCCTCGAGCGCGGCCGCCATCAGCTGCTGCCCCGCCGGATCGGCCGCCACGCGCGCTTCGGCGGGGTTGGTCAGGAACAGCGGCTCGACGAGGGCGCCCGCCATCTGGCTCGGCGCGTCGACCCAACCGGCTGACAACGGCCCGAGCTCGATGAGGTGGTTGTAAGAGCTGCCCGAGGTCGTCAGCGTGGGAGCCGCCAGCTGGTCGTCGGTCCAGACGCCGCGGTCGGACGTACCGAGGGCCGCGACCAGCGCGGACTGCAGGTCGGTCGCAAGCAGCTTGTTCGCCGGCGCAAAGGTCCTGGCGGAGTCGTAGAAGGTTTCCGTGCCGCCCACGGTCGAGTCGGCGAACGCGTCGAAATGGATGGACACCAGCGCGGCCGCCGCCGCGGCATTCGCGCATGCAGCTCGAGCGACCAGGTCTCGGTGCTCCGCGCTTGCGGTGAGCGAGCCGTACACCGAATCGGAGGCGGAGAGCTTTATCACGGTCGAGTCCTGCGTTCTCGCCATGACCACGCGATAGCCCGCGCCACGGAGCAGGTCGCTCAGCCGCGCGGCGACCGCCAGGGCGGCGTCCTTCTCCAGTACGGGATGCGCGGCGGTTCCCCCGACCACCCCTGGATCCAAGCCCCCGTGACCCGGATCGATGAACACGGTCTGGCCCGAGCCGGAATGTGTCGCCGCCAGGCTCATGCAGGCGCCCGACTCGAGGTCTGGAAGCAAGGCGTGGTTCGCGACGATGGTGGAAGCAGGCGACGGGTTGAGCTTGACTGCGGTGGCCACCATCACCCCGGTCGGATCGATCAGCCGGATCGCTCCGAAGGCGAGCGTCGTCAGCAGCGCGAGAACGAGCGCTATGCGAAGCAGGGGCAGAGAGCCCTGCCGGCGCCGAGTGCGGTGTGGAACGTGGCGAGCGTTTGCGATCGGCCGGGCAATTCTAGCGGGAGCCGCCTCCGCCACGGCCTACTTGATGCGGCTGTTCTCCGCAAGCGCGACCTTCTTGCAGGTCGCGGTGTCGATGTTGAGGATCGCGAGGATGCTCATGAAGGCCTTGTTCTGCCACACGGCCACATAGAACGATTGATTTGCGATCGAGATGCTCAGCACGATGGAGTTCGCCGTCAGGCCCGTCTGAGTTCCTTCGGTGACGGGAGCGCCCCCGGTCTTCAACTGTGACGCGCTGAAGCCGAAGATCGATTCGGTCGTGTAACCCTTGCTGGCGCTCGCCTCGTCCTTGAACTGAATGACGAAGTTGACCACCAACTTGTACGTAGCGCTGCTGATGTCGGACGAGTTCGACTCGATGCTCGTGCAGTGGGCGGTGCTGTCGGAGAAGAAGGCCACGTATGCGGCCGTCGCGCCCTGCGCCTTTGCCGCGTCCCACTCGGTCTTGGTGGACGTGTACGTGTTCGGATCTTTCGTCTTCGATTTGTTCAGGAAGCTGTCGACATCTCCCGACAGGTCGCACTTTTGCATGCCGGCGGGAAGATCGCTTTGTTGAACCGCAACAGTGGCTGCCGTCGGTCCTGAGGGAGGGTTTGAAACAGAGCCGCCGCACGCGACGACCATGAGAATGGCGGCCAGGCTCGCGATCGATCTTCGAAGCATCGGCTCAGTTTGACAGCGATCCCGCGGAACCGAGCCGCCTAGAAGAAGATCGTCCGGCGGCGCGCCAGGAGCGTCGGCAGAGTTCCTTCGATCCAGCCGCGAACCTCCTCGGTCAGATCGAGGACCAGCCGCGCGTTGTTTGCGGCGTCAGGGCCGAAACGCGAAACATCGATCGGCTTTCCGAAGGCGATGAACCACTTGGAGGGCAGCGGTAGCAGGCCCGCAAGCCCTAGCCAGGGAAACGTGGGTGTGATCGGGACGATGGGCAGACCAAGCAGTCTCGCGAGCGGCTGGAGGTCGAACATGACCGGGTGCAGCTCCTCCGAGCCGACGACCGCAACCGGGATGATCGGCGACCCTGTCCGCAACGCAACCTGGACGAAACCTCCGCGGCCCAATCGCTTGATGCGATAGCGATCTCGATAGCGTTTCGCCGCACCCTTGACTCCTTCCGGGAAGACGCCGACGAGCTCATCGCGTTCGAGCAGTGCCGTTGCGTTGTCGGGATGCGCGAGCACATTGCCCGTCTTGACTAGCAGCATGTTCGTGAAAGGCATTGCGAAGGCCCAGTCGACGACCAGCATGCGAGCGTGTCGCGGGTGCGGGTGCTCGGCCATGATCGCGGTGCGAATCATGGCCCCGTCGTATGGAACGATCCCGGCGTGGTTCGCCACCAGCAGCGCGCGACCTCGAGCCGGCACATTCTCGATGCCTTCAACCTCGACGCGCCAGTAGTTGCGATAGAACCAGAGCGCCACGCTCTGGACTCTCGCTGTGAATTCGGGATCGAATCCGAATTCGTCGTCTCGGGGCTCCAGCACCTCACCGGAGCCGACCACGCGGAGGGCCCCCACCTCTCACGAGTATGGCAACATGCAGACGGCCTCGACATGGCAATCGATCTGCAGGCCGCCGCCAATGAATATCTCGGCTGGCTTCAGCTCGAAGCGAACCGCAGCCCGAACACGGTCCGGGCCTATGCGTCCGAGCTCAACAAGCTGATCGTGTTTCTGAAAGTCAATAACCACTCGCTCTCCATCGACGACCTGCGACACGACGACCTGCGCGCTTATCAACGACACCTAGCGGGGCGATTGAAGAGTCCCGCCTCACGCGCGCGCGCGCTCGTGGCGGTGCGCTCGTGGCTGCGCTGGATCGCAAAGGAAGGGCTGATCGAGCGTGACCTCTCAAACGGAATCACGCTGCCCAAGCTCGAGCAACGGCTGCCCAAGCCGATCGATCCGGATGAGCTCACCCGCCTTCTCGGAGCTCTCCCGAGGCAGTCCGCCCATGAAAAGCGCGACCGCGCGCTCGTCCAGTTCCTGATCAGTACGGGATGCCGGATCTCCGAAGCCCTTGCGCTCGATCGGACGGACTTCCCGCGCAGTGGGAACCGGCTGGTCGTCACCGGCAAAGGCTCCAAGCAACGGTCCGTGTACCTGACAACCGATGCGCGAGAGGCGCTCGCCGATTACCTGGCGGTTCGCGAGGACGCGTGCATGGCGCTGTTCGTGAACTTCGATCGGTCCGCCGCCGACGACCGCGCACGCCGTCTGACCTCGGCAGGTGCGCGTTTCATCGTGCGCAAGCTCCGCGTTCAGCTCGGCGCCTGGTCATTCAAATCTCCGCACGTCGCGCGCCACACGGCCGCCACGACGTTGCTCGAGGTGACCGGCGGCGACGTCCGGTTGGTCCAGGAGGTCCTCGGTCATGCCAACCTGAACACGCTTCAGGGTTACACGAAGATCGTCGACAGCCGCAAGCAGGACGCCTACCGCCGCTACCAGGAATTTCTGGACGATAAAAAGGCCGGGCGTTAGTATCTGGGGATGGTCGAGCTCAAACAGTCGAAGCTGCTCCAAGGGCTACCCGATGCGGAGCTCCGATCCCTCGAGAAGCAGATGAAAACCGTCAAGCACCCGGCCGGTCACGAGATCGTCGTGAAAGGCGACAACGGAGTCGGGTTCATGATCATCCTCGACGGCACGGTGACCGTCGCCACCGTCCAGGGCAAGGCACGCAAGCTCGGGCCGGGCGACTCTTTCGGCGAGATGGCGCTGCTCGACCACGAGGGCCGGAGCGCGACCATCAAAGCTGACACCGACGTGGCGTTGGCGACCATCCCGGAATGGAACTTCAAGCCCTTTCTCAAGGAGCACCCGGAGGTTGCCTACCGGCTGCTGCAGGTCCTGAGCCAGCGCGTCCGCCAGGCGGAAAGCGATAGCTAGGCAGCCAGGCGCCTAGCGCTCACCTGGTGCGCAGGCCGCGATGAAGACTTCCCTCCCGCGCGACAATCCAAGAATGAAAGAGGCCGGCTACATGGTCGTCGAACGCGACCAGTTGCCTGACTCGGAGCTGCAGGGCTACCTGTTTGGCGGAACCCACGTCTGCCTCATCTTCGTCGACATGGAGCCGGGTGACGGCCCGCGCCTTCACCGGCATGCCTACGAGGAGATCTTCATCGTCCTCGAAGGACAGGCAAGGTACGCGATCGGGTCTGAAACCGTTGATGCGCGGGCTGGACAGGTGCTGATCGTCCAGCCGCGCGTCCCACACAAGTTCGTCAACTCAGGCAGCGGCCGGCTTCGCCAGATCGACATCCACGCCAGCGACCGGTTCGTCACCGAGTGGCTCGAGTAGTAGCTTGCTTCTCGAGCACAAGGATCTCGTGCGTCCGCTAGAGGTGCGGGGCCCATCGCTCGAAGTCGATCGATCACCGGCACGACATGCTCCCCCCACTCCTGATCGCTGAGGTCCCAGAAGATAGAGCTGGTTCGCTCTTCAATCCGAGCCGCCTCAGCGTCTCCGCTGGTTTCAAGTAGGAATGGGATTCCAACCACTCGGGTGACTTCTCGTAGTTCCGCATATGAGGCGGCGGCGGTAACCCGATCGAGATCGTCGCGGAGCCAGTTCTCGCCGAGCAGCGACCGGTACATGGGCTCGGTGACGCGCCGAATCTGATCGTCCGGCTCACGATCGAGCGTCGCGATGACCAGCCGACCGAATGGACGAAGCACCCTCGCAGTCTCTCGCAGGATGGCCCCCTGATCGTCGACCAGATGAATGACCCACACCATGTACGCGGCATCGAAGGTGGCGTCGGTGAAAGGCATGCGCCATCCGTCGTACCGGACGAGCCCAGAGGACCTGCGAAGCGCCACACGGAGCATCTCCATCGCGATGTCCACGCCCATCACGCGTCGCCCTCGGCGCTGCAACGCAGCAGCCACCACTCCGGTCCCGACCCCAACTTCGAGAATGCGGG
>WNFL01046617.1_pt3 | contig 10145 bp, 6 predicted proteins | sample 5400361 | NCBI WGS metagenome assembly WNFL01 (sample SAMN13153351, study PRJNA577476) | soil metagenome | isolation source: 40 cm soil on Douglas fir-dominated hillslope | place: USA:California | collected 2013-09-17
ATTCCCGGCAAATCAGGAGATTGACGAAAATTGACCAGGGTGCGCACGCGCAGCTTCTTCTTGGAACAGGCGGGCGTCATGTTGCGGCCGCGGTCGACAAATCTGCGTACCGTGCTCAGGCGCGTGGCAAAAGCACATAGAACGTGGCGCCGCTGCCGCTACTCTCGGCGTAGATCTGGCCGCCATGAGCGACGATCGTCTGGAAGGACACTGCCAATCCGAGGCCGGTCCCTGTTCGCTTGGTGGTGTAAAAAGGTTCGAAAATGTGCGGTAGCACATCGGCCGGAATCCCTGGCCCCGTATCGTGAACTGTGAAGCGCACGTACTGCTCGACATCATCAACCGTCAGCGTGATGCGACCCTCGCCGCCGATGGCGTCGCGAGCGTTCACGACGAGATTGCTGAGTACCTGATAGAGCTGCTCTGGGTCGCAAAGGATACATGCGTCCGTAGAGAGAACGATCACGTCCAGCACGACAGTCCGTAGAAGGCGACGCGCGTCTCCCGCCAACCCCAGGATCCAGGCGTTGACCTCGATCAGACGCGGGGCGGGCTCCGCGGGTCGAACGAAGCGAGTCACCTCCTGGGTGATACGCGTGCCACGAAGAACCGCCTGTTCGATTCGCTCGGCCACTGTGGCCGCGTTGTCTGGCCCTTTGCGAAGCATCTCTGCCGCCGACCCAATCATCATCAGCAGGTTGTTAAACTCATGGGCGACGGTAGCGGCTACGCGTCCAAGGCTGTCGATCCGGCGCGCCTGTTCCAGTTGAAGTTCCATCTGCCGCATCTCAGTCAGGTCGATCCCGGTGAGCACGAGGTACTGCGGCGAGCCAGTTGACTGATGGATGGCGCTGCTCTGCCAAACGATCGTCCGGCGCGAGCCCGCAGCGGTTACGAGCGTCACCTCGAACTGCGCCGCCCGCCCAGCGAACGTGTCTTCCATCACTTGGCGGATGTCGACCGGAGAGTCCGAGGGAAACGCAAAGTCCCACAATCGCCCGATCAACTCTTCATTTGAGAGGCCTGTCACACGGGCGGCGGAGGCGTTGCTCCGCACGATCTGCCCTTCCGTGTCCAGCACGGTCACAAGACCGGTCGTGGTGTCGATGACCCGGGCGATGAACTCTTTCTCGTCGCGCAGTTCCCGGCCCATGCGTAAGCGCTCCAGGCGGTCGAGCGCGTCCTGCCGTGCCCGCAGAATCGCGGAAGGCAGCCGATGCATCCGGTCCTTAAGGACATAGTCATTTGCACCCTCCTTCAGGACCGCGACTGCTCGTTCATCCCCGAGCGAGCCGGAGAAGATGATGAATGGCATCTCCGGCAGCTCCGCCCGTACGATAGACAGGGCCTCGAGGCCATCGAACCCCGGCAAGTTGTAGTCGGCCACTATGACGTCGGGATTGAATGCATGGAGCTCGCGGACGAAGTCAGAGTGTGTCTCCACTCGCAGGAGTACCGGGTGCAGCCCCGCTCGTCGCAACTCCCGCTCGGCCAACTCCGCATCTGTCGGGGAGTCCTCGAGCAGGAGAATGCGCAGCGGATGGTCGTTCATCATGCTAGACAGGCGCCCTGTTGAGCAGCATCCAATACATGCCCACTTCGGTCACCGCCCGAGCGAACGAGTCGAATTCCACCGGCTTGACGATGAAGCTGTTGGCCCCGAGCTGGTAGCTCGCCAGCCGGTCACGCTCCTCGGCCGAGGACGTGAGCACGACAACCGGCACCAAGGCAGTTCTGGGATCGCCTTTGATCCTGCGCAAAACCTCGGTACCATCTACCTTCGGAAGCTTGAGGTCCAGCAGCACCACCCGTGGATGCGCGGTTCCGTCGCGTCCCGAATATGCCCCTTCCGCGAAAAGAAAGTCGAGCGCCTGTGCCCCGTCTCCGACAGCAAGCACCGTGTTGGCGAGATTTACCTTGCGCAGTGCTCGAAGCGTCAGCTCCAAGTCCGTGGGGTTGTCCTCGACGATGAGAATCTCGACTTCTTGATCAGGCATTGCCGTCTCCTTCAGTGCCTTGCAGCGTGAAATGAAAGGTTGCTCCCTCACCGACGACGGACTCTGCCCACACGCGTCCGCCGTGCCGGTGAACGACGCGCTGGACGATAGCCAGCCCGACCCCTGTGCCTTTGAACTGATCGGCCTCATGAAGCCTTTGGAACACGCCGAACAGCTTGTTCGCGTAACGCATGTCGAAGCCGACACCGTTGTCTCGGACGTAATACGACGGCTCCGGGCTTGCCGTGTCATAGCCGACCTCGATGCGCGCACGAGCACGCGGCGCGGTGAACTTCACGGCATTCGAGAGGAGGTTCGCAAAGACTTGCCGCAGCATGGACAAATCGCCCTGCGCGTGGGGGATCGGGTCGAGGACAAGCTCGATGTCGCGCTCCTTCTCAGCCCGTGCGGCCTCGGAGAACGCGCGCGCCGCGAGCTCGCGCATATCGACGTTCACTTGCGCCACTTCCTGCCTTGAGAGGCGCGAGAAGGCCAGTAAATCGTCGATCAGTTGAGCCATTGTGTCGGCGTTGCTTCTGATGACGCCGAGGAGCCGGCGTGCTTCGTCGTCGAGTCGAGGGCCGTACTCATCGACGACGATACGCGCGAATCCGTTGATGGCCCGCAGCGGTGCGCGCAAGTCGTGCGACACGGAGTACGAGAACGCCTCCATCTCCGCGTTCGACCGCTCCATATTGGCGGTCGCTTCGGCGAGTGATCTGGCCATCTCCCTGAATGCCCAATCGACCTCCGCGACTTCGTCGCCCGGTCCAAGACGCGGCAGCAGCTCTTCGTTTTTTGCCAGCCGCCTCGCGTTCTCCGTAAGTACCCCCAACCGGCGGTTGATGCTCGACTTGAAGAAGAGCGCCAGCGCGCTGGCGAGCGCGACGTTCAGCAGCATTCCGCAGAGAACCAACGAGTTCCCGATGCGGCTCGACTGGTACGCGGCTGCATGCCGCACCGCGGCCAGTCTCTCCTCCTCGGCCAGGAACCCATTCATCGGATCGAGAAAGGTGTTCAAGCTCTGGTCGCTGGTAAGATGTGACGTTCGCTCCATGGCGAGACCCTGCCGCCCATGTGCGACCAGTGTTGCCTGTTCGCGCTGGAACCTCAGAAATGCAGCGGCGGACTGCGCCATGAGGCTCACACGCGCGGACTGTCCCGGGTTGTCGGCGACCAGTCGCTGTAGAGCTGTGAAGCTTTCCGGCACCTCGCTGGCTGCGCTCTCGAAGCGCCCGCGGAAGTAGTCGGTCCCCGTCATGACATATCCGCGGATGCTGCTCTGTGCCGTAAGCAACGACGTCTTCGCACCATAGGCCCGGCTGAGCACCTTCTGCGAGTGCAACTCCCAGTCGTGCGCCTCCACGGCCTGCCGGCCGATAGTGAGCACCGCCGCACCGAAGACGAGCTGCGTCGCCATGGGGATGGAGATGAGCAAAAGGCCTTTCTGCGCGATCGTGAGGCGAGGTAGAGCCGAACGAGTCATCATGGAAAATCCCAGTCGCCTACGTTCCAAAGCGTTGGTTCTGTTACCACTTGAAAGCGGTCACCGCTTCAGTCGACCGGAATCCCTTCGGAGCTCTGGCGTTCTTGACGCGAAGTTTGACCTCACTTCAGGGAGTGACATAGTTAACCATTTCCCCACCCCCCTACAAAATAATTCACAATGATTTGACGGGTCGGGTTCGGGAGGAGACCGCCGCGGTGCACGAGCGTCGTGCCGTCGAACTCTCCAGCTCGTGGTGATCGCCTTCCGATCAGAGATAACGGCGTGCGACTGGAACGCCGCGCGTCCCGTGCGTGGGGATCGGGGAATCAGACGCGCGGGTGGCTGGCGGTGCGGCTTTGAGCTCGCTGGTGAGGACACAGAGAAAATCTCTGTGCCCTCTGTGACTTTGTGATCGGATGGGTTCTCGTCGATCCCGCCGTTACGGCGTCTCCTCATCGGTCTGCTCGTTGAAGACGATGACGCGTGGCATGTTCGGGGGTGCCCAGGCGCCTTTGATGAGCTTTTCGTCGAACCAGACGTCGACTGTGCCGTTGCCTTTGACGACGTCGTCCTGGATCAGGACCGATCCGTAGTAGGCGGCGTCGCCCTCGGCGTTGTACTGGCTCTCGTTATACAGCACGCCATAAAGGATGACGTCCAGCGGCACACTCGCGCCATCGAGGTCGTAGCCGTTCGATGTGCACTGGTCGCCGGATGCGGCGTTGCACGAGACGCCGGCTGTCTTCGCACGGTAGGTCTGCTGGGTCGGCGGCTCCCATCCCACCGTGACCACGTTCGGCGAGTTGTTATGGTCCATTGCCTTGTTGGGGTAAATGAAGTTCAGGTAGGGCTCGTGCGGCTCGGAGCAATCGGTGGGCTTCGCATTCGTGCCATCGTATGCCGGGTCGGGGATCGTGCACGGCGCTCCGTAGTCGGCGGTGGCCTGCGCCGCCGATTTCCACGTCTTGATCACCCACGTCTGCGAGCCGGTGCTCAACTGGTACGGCGAGGTGTGGACGACCGCGCCGGGATCGTTCGAGGTCCACGTCGGTGCGAGCATGACCACGACGTCGAACTTGCCGTTGCCGTTGAGATCCTGGTAGCTGAAGACGCCGTCGCCGGCGAAGCCGCGGCAGGGGATGGTCGAGCCGGCCGGGCAGTATTTCCAGTCAACGGCGGCCTTGTCCCAGATCGGATAACCGATATCGCGGAACGGCTCGCCAGGATAGTTGGCGTCGACACTCGATGGCGATTTGCCCGTGCCTGTCGTCCCGAACTGCTGCGCGTTCATGTAGACGAACCCTTCCATGAGGAAGTTGCCGCCAAAGTCGTTGTGATTCCAGATCTCGGCAGGCGTGAGCTCGCTGGTACGGGCGCCGCCGGTGAGCGTCTGCGGATTCTTGCCATTGACCGTGTCGAAGAAGTAGACGCCGGCGCCGAGGTTGCTGCCGGACTTCGTCGAGTTTGCCCAGTAGGCCATCGGGTGCGAAGCGCCGATCCCGAACCGCTTGAAGCCGCCGATAGATCCCTTTGAAGCCGCGGCCCTGCTTGGCGATCTTCTTCCAGTAGTCGTATTTGATGGCCGGGAAGACGATCTTCTTCCGCCAGGGGTACTGATTCACGCTCTGCCACTGGAAGGCATAGGAGGGATTGCCCGTCGACACTTCGTCCGCGAAGATCGAATACGGATAGCACATGGGGTTGTCGAATTGGTTCGTGGCACCGTCGGTAGCGTTGTCGCCGATCGCGCGTGCGCCGTACCACGGGTCCTCGAAGTCTTTGCCGAGTATCTCCTGCAGGTAGGCGGCGTTGTCGAACTGGCTGGCGGTCTGCGGCCAGACCTCGGAGCCTACGTTCGCCTGCGCCGACGCGCCCGCCCCACCCCCGCCGCCGGAGAATGTCACGTTCGGAAGATTATGCAGGTCGTACAGCGTGCCGCGATTGATCATGGTGATGCCGGTGACGATGCCGTTCTGTACGGTGGCGGTCGCGGTGGCTCGTGTCCCGCCGCCCGGAGAGGGATCGATGGTGACGGTCGGCGCCGAGGTGTAGCCGCTGCCGCTTGCGACCATCGTGATCGAGCCGACGGTGGTGCCTGGCTCGTAGCCGTGCTCGAAGTGGGGGCGCTCGAAGGCGTTCGCCCACGGCAGTGCGATCCACCTCTTCGATGGATCGAGATCCTTGGTCGACGTCTCCAGACCCCAGTGGACCTGGAAGTTGCCGCCGAAGGAAACGTTGGCATTGCCCTGAATCGGGCCAGCCGGAATCGGAAGCGGAAGCTCGCCGACGACAAGCCGGACCGAGTGTGAGGAGAGGATGTTGGCGGAGGCGGTCTTGTCACCCGCCGGATCGCGGAATTGCCGTGCCGTCACTTTGATCGTGGCCACGCCGAAGCGCGAGCCTCCCGCCCAGAATTGCTGCGGCGTTCCGTCCGGGTTCAGCAGCCCGTTCGCCGTCAGCTTTCCGCCGACGATCGGCGGCGCAAAGATCCGGATGTCGGTGATCTCGCCGCTGCGTTTGTCCTCGACGCTCGTGCCGAAAACGATGTTGTTGATGTTGTCGATGCTCGCTGGATCGGTGGTCCGGTTGATGACGACGTCACCCGTATTCTCGTCACCATAGAAACGGTTCATCGGGTCGGGACGGTACGGCTTGTCCAGCAACTTCATGCTGTTGAGCGGCTTATAGAGACCACTGTATGCATCGGAAAGGCGTGTGACCTTGATGGCATTGATGTTCGCGTTCTGGGTGGGGTCGTTCTTCGGCAGGCCGGCGTTGATCTCGGCCCAGCTGGGGTCCTGAAACCATTCCACGACGAGCTTGGCGCCGGCCTCGGCGACGGCCTGCGTCTGCAGCGCGGCCTGCTGGTTGCGGGCGATGGCGCTCTCGGTTGCGGAGATGGCTACAAAGCCCAGGCCGAGGAGCGAGAGCCCCACGATCACCATCAGGCTGACCAGCAAGGCCGAGCCGCGATCTTTTTTGAGGAGGCGTTTCGAGCGTTTTATTTTCTTCATGGCAATCGTCCTCAATCGCAGGAGTTCGGGTTGTTGGTTGTCGCTGCCTGGCCGACGACATTGCAGCGCTTGGTGACGCCCGGCTCGCTGGCGATCGTGTAGCCGATACAGAGTTTGGTCAGCGGCGACAGGACCAGCGGGGGTTTGTTGTGGCCGCCGCTGTCCTGCTTCGAGTACTGCCACCGGACCGTCATGGCCAGAGTCTTGCCCACGGCGACGTTGAGCACCGGCGAGGCGGTGGGGAAGAACCGGCTCACGGTTCCCGGGCCTGGCGGAGTGGTGAGCGTATCGGTCCAGGTGGTCACCGTCGGGGTGGTCACGGTCCAGCCTGTCGACACGAGCTTGATGTCGCTGTGGAAGCCGTCAGGATCGATGAAGGTGAGGCTGTAGCTGGAGAGGTTCAGAGCCATCGGGTCCAGGCCACCGTTCGTGATGGTCATCGTTACGATCGCGGTGGAGGTGCTTCCCGACGTTGTCTCGGACGGCGTGGGCCGGGTGGCGAAGGCAGTGAAGGCGCACACCGCGGCCTGCTGGTCCTGCACGTACTTGATGTGCACTTCCTTGCAGCCGGTGCTGCTGGTGACGGTGATCCTGACGTAGTAGACAGTGTTGTCGGTACGGTCGGTCCAGGAATAGCGGAACGGCGCAGAGGAGACGACCTTGCTCTCGATCGGCGTCAGCGAGGGCCACGCGTAGACGTCGAACTGCACGTTGGAGATCGTGATGCCACCGACCAAAGGAGGCGAGACGGTGATGGTGTCTCCGGCGTTGAAGATCCATGCCTGGGCTGGCGAGTCGCCGCTGGCGGCGCCGTTCGTCGCGCCATTTTGAACGATGACCGGAGTCACAGAGCAGAGCGACGGGAAGTAGGCCGGATCGGAGACGACGCCAAGGCGGCAGTCGTTCGCCGCGACGGTGTACTTGTAGTAGTACGGCTGTCCGTTGACGTCGGCCGCCGGTGCGCTGTCGGTGTAGGTGCCGATGCCGGTGTTGCTTTGCGAGTACCCCGATCGGTCGAGATTCCCTGTCGTGCCGAACGTCGTATCGAGCACGTAATCGGTGTCGGTAATGATCTTTTTGTAGCGGGTGATGCGGTACTTATCGACGCCGATGGCGGCTCCGGCGGTGTTGGTCGTGACGATGGCCCAGTTCAGGATGATGTTGCAGGTGCCGATGGGGGGGCAGAGGGAGTTGACTGAATCGACGCTCAAGTTCGGCGGGGGCGAGGCCTGGATGCCGGCGCCGGAGTCGAACGCCATGCCGCCGGTGGCCGTGCCCGGTGTGGCCGGCGACCAGTCGCTGATCGAGTCCCTGGCGTTGCCGCTGGCGTTATAGGTGCCCGACGATGCGCAGCGGTCGAGCGACTGGATGCGGTAGAAGTACTGCGTGCAGGTGCCCGGCGGGAGCAGCGATGCCTTGGGCGCGTCTTTCCACACCACCGAGGTGCCGGGAGCGAGAGGACCGGGCTGTCCCTTGGTGGCCGTATCGAGGACGATGACCCCTTCACCCCGGTCGGGATCGAACGTGTTGGTGAGCCCGCGGGCCACACGGAAACGGATGCTCTCTTCCGGCGGGATGGCCGAGCCGCTGCCCGCGCAGGTGCCCGTGCAGATGACGCTCGATTTGGCGGGATCGTTCATCGTCGGCGTGGCCCATTTGAGAGTGACCGCGTAGTCGGTGTTCGTCGGATCGAGCGCACTGGGTTGCGTGGCGGTCGACGCGGCAAACCCTCCCGGCGGCGTGGGCCGGGTGGTGTTTTTCGGCGCCACCGAGTAAAGGTCGCTCGGGGGGCTGTTACCGTTATCGTTCTGGGCGATGATGTGGTAGAGCCATGAGCGCGACGGATCCATCACGCCGTCGTCAGGAAGCGTGGCCGACGTCGCGGCGGGGTCGGTAATCACGAGGGCGTTGGCGAACGGGCCGTTGACCTGCGTATCCCATTCGATCCGGTACTGCAGCACGGGGCCGCCGGTCGATGGCGGAGTCCAGCAGATGACCGGCGCCGCGCACGCGCTCACGCACATGCCGGTGATGGTGGGCGGTCCCGGCGGGGTGTAGCTCGGCTCCGGGAAGCCGTGCAGACCGAAATTGCGGGGAATGACCAGGGCATAAAGCTGGTACTGCCGGTACGCCTTGATGGCGCCGATCGTCTCGGTCGGATTCGTGTACTTTGGGTCGGCATTCGTATTGATGCCGGTCAGGTCGACTTTGATCGACTGGATGAGCTCGCGCTGGCTGCGGTCGTCGACGTTCGTTGTGCTGGCGTTGTTCGCGTCGTACTGCCCGTCGCCGCCGATCGCGCCGGTGTTGTAGTCCGTCGACGTGCCGTCCGGGAGAGTGACGGTGTAGGTTGTGGGAAAGGTGGCGCCGCTGGCGTCATGACCGGTGGTGATGTCCGCGTTGCTGTTCTTCAGCAGCGTCGATCCCTTCGGGTCGGTGTAATAGAAGAAATGGAGAGAGCGGATGTTTTCGGCCACCGGCGTGCCGGCGCGGCCGGCCAGAACGTCCGAGACCGTCATCCGGTAGAGCGTGTATGGCGGATTGGCATTGGTGGTGTCGATGCCGCTGACGGTGACGAGCGACTCTTTTCCGCTCGGGGGATAGGCGCTCCTGGGCTGGGCGACGTCCGCGAAGAAGCTGATGGTGTTGTTGTTTTTCGACGAGTCAGCAGACTTCAGCGCATAGATCACGATCTCGTCGTTGCTGGTGGTGACGTAGGGGAAGATGGCATTCCCCTTCGAGTCTTTCGGCGTATAGGCCGGCTCGAGACCGTTGCCCTGCGCGGAGGCGGAGTTGTAGTTGAAGTTGGCGCGGAAGGCCACCGCGGTCGGGCCGGCGTACTCGATCTGCTCGTCCGGCTGCGAGAATTGTCCGGCCCCGGTCGGGTCTCCGCCGCGGTTGTAGTCGAAGCCGGCCATCCGCAGATCGCTGACCAGCTTGTCGAAGCCGATGCGCGTGCTCTGCTGCAGGTCCGCTGCTTCGGTTCCCGACTTGAAGACTTTATTGCTCTTGTCGTAGATCGTGAGCGCGGCGATCATGATGATGGCGAAGATCGCCGTGGTGACGAGGATCTCGGCCAGCGTGAAGCCGCGCTGGAAGCGCGAATGGGTTCGGCGGGTCATTGGTCTATCTCCTGACTTTGGTCGTGTCGAAGAAGGCGAAGCGGCGGCGGTTGGCCGCCTCGTCCCACGCCACATAAACTCGTATCTTTGTGAACTGCGCGGTGGTGACGGGGGAGCCGCCCTGGCTGGGAGTGCGGGGAGTGATGACCATGCCGATCGTGGCGCTGGCGAGCTTGGTAGGGTCGATCTGCTTCTTCCACGCCGCCAGATAGCCGCTCGGGTCGGTGGTGGCGGGGTCGATCGTGTCGGTGTCGCGCCCCACGCTCTTGTCGAAGTCGATCTTTCCGTTGCTGGCGCCGGAGACGTTGAGCGTCACTTTCGTCAATGGCGTCGAGTCATCGACGTTGAAGTTGGTGTCCACGTCGTCCGCGGTCATCGTGGAGAGGTCTTCCGTCACCCGTGTTCCGACGGAGACGGCGTAGGTCATCTGCTTCCCGCTGTAAACATTCCGGCGCCCCATGTAGAACAGGGTGACGACGGTGAGCAGGACGACGCTGGTGATGGCCATGGCGATCAGGACTTC
>WNFL01377007.1_pt3 | contig 10144 bp, 6 predicted proteins | sample 5400361 | NCBI WGS metagenome assembly WNFL01 (sample SAMN13153351, study PRJNA577476) | soil metagenome | isolation source: 40 cm soil on Douglas fir-dominated hillslope | place: USA:California | collected 2013-09-17
AGAATTCCTCCGGCAAAACGACTTTTCCCCCTCGAGCGATTATTTCAATCGCCTCGTCCAAATCCAAACCCGGATTGGCACCCGAAAAGAGACTCTTCTCCTTCCCCAGGGAAAGAAAAACTATGGCGGCGAATCCAGCGGTTCATGGTTGCAACTACAGGCCGCATACGATCACATAATTCTCTCGATGTGTTACAATGGAGAGTTCAATCAAAAGCGCGGCCGAATCAAAATCTCTCACCGGTTCAATCAGCAAGGCCGGATCGACTTCGTCGAGCTAAAATTTCTCAGTTCATTGCATCCTTGTTTGAATGGAGAGATTCGCAAGCTCGTGACAGTACGCGGTTATCAAACGCTTCGCCGGGATTGGCACACTGCGGAAGCGTTTGTCCTTCCCATCCTGCCGCAGGAGCTGGTGTTCTTGTTTGAAGACATCTTCCGCGCCGACCGTGCCGAACTGCTCGGCTGGCTGATCAATATCGGTCACCAGATGTTAAAAGATCTGGTGCGCGATCTTGAAACCAACTCCGTCAATGGTCACTCGCTTCAATCCAGATCCGAGCAATTGCCGTTGCAAGCGATCAAATCGGATGAAGTCGCGCTGCCGATTCTGGAGAACGCGGCGCAACTCAATGCTGCCGTTGAAATCCTGGATCCGAAGACCGTCGTGGTCCGCTACCTCAGTCGGTAAGCAACTTTTGCCGGCGCTTGTCGATTCGACGGTGGACTTTGGGGTCGCCGATGTTAACTTCCGCGTGTGAGTAGTCTTTTGATTGGGCTGTTGGGGGCGCTGGTGAGTACGAATCAACCGGAAGCGGTCAGCAACCTGGTTCGGCAGACCACTGGCGTGTCGGTTGCGGTAGCCGATCCAAATGATCCGGTAGAAAAGGCCTATAAGAAACTGATGGCCGATGACGATGCCGCCCAGGAGGAGGTCGATAAATGGATTCGCGACAACGACGAATTCACGGCCAAGGGCGCCGGCATCTCTCGCAAGGAACTGAATGTTAAAATCCGCGCCCGATTCGAACCAATCCGTCAGCAATATGAGGAATTTCTTAAGCAGCATCCCAATCACGTCCGCGCCCGCATCGCTTATGGGAGTTTCCTCGAAGACCTCCATGACGAGGACGCGTCACAGGAGCAATGGGAAAAAGCGCTCGAGCTTGATAAGAATGACCCGGCTATTTATAACAATTTGGCCAATCATTATGGCCACACCGGACCGGTAAAGAAGGCCTTCGAATACTACGCCAAAGCGATCGAACTCAACCCGAATGAGCCGGTTTATTACCACAACTTCGGAACCACCGTGTATCTGTTCCGCAAGGACGCCCGGGAATACTACAACTTCAGCGAACAACAGGTATTTGACAAAGCGCTGGAGCTTTACAGCAATTCGCTGCGCCTCGACCCCACAAATTTTCCATTAGCGTCAGATGTCGCTCAAACCTATTACGGAATCAAACCAACTCGGACCGATGATGCGCTCCGGGCCTGGACCAATGCGTTGAGCATTGCTCACGATGAATCCGAGCGCGAAGGTGTCTATCTTCATTTCGCCCGCCTCAAGATGCACGCTGAACGCTTCGCTGAAGCTCACGCTCACATCAATGCCGTAACAAACGAGATGTATAATGATCTCAAAGCACGCCTGGTTAAAAACCTGAACTTGCAGGAAGCCATGGCGAAAACCAATTCTAGCAAAGGCCCTGATGCCAAGCCCCTGGAGGCCGCACCTGCCGATGCGAATCTCGAGGCGGTCGATAAAAAACCCGGGGACTCATTCAAAAAGCCGGAAAACAAATCTCCGTAGGTCGGACTATTCAAACAGCCGCCGGCGCATCTTTTTCCAACGACCGCTGCAACGCTTCTTTTACCGCGTCGAGCCGCGCCGGGAGTTCGATCGGCTGGTTGGCAAATCGCACCGGAAATCCAAGTTGTTCCTGGTGGTACTTCACCTTCATCTCCACAAATTTCAGCCCATGGGCCGTAGAAATGACCACCACACGTTCGGCCCGATCGATCTGGCCGGACTTCAATAGCTTGATCAAAACCGCCAGGGCAACCCCGGTATGTGGACAATTGAACATGCCGGTTTTGTCGGCCATCGCCGCGGCATCCGTCAATTCTTCTTCGGTCGCTTGTTCGACAATTCCATTAAATTGTTTGAGCGTGCGCACGGCCTTCTCGAAGCTGACCGGGTTGCCGATTTGAATGGCGCTGGCAATGGCGCTGGCTAAAGTTTTTTGCGCCTGTATTGGTTCGAGGCTTTCAAAATTCCGCTTATAGGCGCGGTAAAGCGGGTTGGCCCGTTCGGCCTGAGCAACCACGATACGGGGCAGCCGGTTGATTAAGCCCAGATCCTTCATCAGCATCAGGCCTTTTCCCAATGCGGAGACATTGCCGAGATTTCCGCCGGGAATAATGATGACCTCCGGCGCCTCCCAATCGAATTGTTGGACGATCTCGATGCCCACGGTCTTTTGGCCTTCGATTCGAAGCGAGTTCATCGAATTCGCCAAATATAAGGTTGGATCTTTTGTGATCTGCTGGACCAATCGCATGCAGCCATCAAAATCAGTGTCGAGATAGAGCACGAGCGCGGCGTTCGAAATCGGTTGAACCAGTTGCGCCGTTGAAATCTTGCCGCGCGGCAGCAGGACAATGGAAGGAATGCCCGCTGCCGCGCAGTAAGTCGCCAATGCTGCGGACGTATCACCCGTCGAAGCGCAGGCAACCGCTTTAATCGGCGCGCCCTCGGATATCATCTGTTTGACCTGGGAAACCAGCACGGTCATGCCCAAATCCTTAAACGACCCGCTATGAGTATTGCCGCAGAGCTTGATCCACAGCTCATTGATCCCAATGATTTTTCCAAAACGTTCCGCCCAAAACAAATTAGTGCCGCCCTCGTACAAAGAGACAATGTTCTCGTGTTGAATCTCCGGGAGAATCCATTCCTTCTTGCCCCACACGCCGGAGCCATAGGGCCATTGATTGCTTTTATATCGTTCTTCGAAGAGTCCCTTCCAGCCATCCGCAGTCGTCTGGCTCAATGCATTCAAATCGTGCTGAACTTCGAGTAACGAGCCGCACCGCTCGCATTGATATGCGATCGCACTGAGCGGATAGGTGGCGCCGCATCCTTGGTTGATGCATTGAAACCAGGCATGGTATGGCATGTGATGTCTCGCTTGCGCCGTGAATCGGTCGAGCGGAATGCTCAGTCCGGCAATTGGCGCACCGGGATCATGCCACGCCGCCGTCGGTTTTCAAGGAAACAACCCCTTCAAAGAAAAAGCGCCCGGCGAAGCCGGACGCTCGGTCAAAGCGGTTAAATCTTAGTTCTTCTTGCCGTGATCGCCATGATCGGATCGGTCCGATTTGTCTGACCGGTCTGAGCGACTGCCGCGATCCGAGCGGTCAGACCGCTCGGAACTGCTGGGCGGCTCGGAACGGGCGGGCCGTTCATAACGCGCCCCGTTTTCAGCGGCTTGCTGGGCAGTTTTTGGCGAGTAACTCTGAGCTGGCGCAGAACGCCAGTTGGAATTCGGACGCAACGGCGCCGTTCGCGGGACTTCAGCCGGAGCATTGCGAGCTGGCTCGAAAGATCGCTGTGGCTGTGCCTCCGTCGTCCGCCGGTCGTTGGCTGGCCGATCCGGCGCCCGATTGGGCGCCGGTTGAGAGCGTTCAACCGAACGTTCGGGGGCCCGTTGTGGCACTTGGTTTCTTTCGACATTGGGGCGCTCTCGCTCAGGTACCCTTGACGGCGTAGCGGTGGCGCGTTCCGGTGTTCGGAATTGTTGTTGGCCACTCGCGGAGCGTTCGGGTCCACGGAATGCGCCCTGTTCAGTAGCGCGTGGAACGCCGCGATTCACTGTTGCGCTCCGTTCCATTCGCGCGATTTCAGTGTGCCGGACCACCGGATGGCTGGCATCAACTCGTTGTGCGGTGATGTGCTCAACCCGTGCTGGGGCGCGCAGCGTCGGTCGATAAACCACGTCGCGATCGGTCGAGCGGGTCGCCACTCGTCCGCCTGCGGCCGGCCCGCCTTCCCGCACTGCAACTTTGCGGAATTGGGTGTGGGTCGCGGCCGAAACGCGTTCAACCGGCAAACCACGGTTCACAATCACATTGTTTTGGACTGTGTAATTATTGATCACCGTCGTGCGATTGTAGATGCGCGTCACTTCAGCGCCCGGCATCCGATAGTGACCCAGGTCCCGATGATGGAAATCGTGGAGGGCAATGAAAGTGAAGTGGTCGGGACGCAAACCGAAATCAAAGTTCATGCCCACATTTATGCCATTAAAGCGCCAGCCGAAACGGACGTCGAATGTGGCATGAGGCGGCACCGGCGCCCAACCGCACGCATCTCCCGACGATCGCCACACCACCCAGGCAGGCGCCCACGTGGTGTCCGGCGACCAAACCCAACCACAGCGTTCGTGTAGATGCCAGCGCCCATAATGAAACGGCGCCCAACCCCACGAATAATCCGACTGCCAATACCAGCCGGCATCAGTATAAAGCCAGTGTCCACCGTCGCAATAGGGCCGCCAGCCGCGATTAACCACCACGGCGCGCGGCTGCCAGCACCAGCCAAATCCTTCCAGGCTCACCCATTCACCGTACGGGGAAAGGTCGTTGTAAAAATAATTCACTTCGGTCGGCGGATTGCCAACGTAAGCGGGTGTCAGCGGCGCGGTCACCGGTTCGGACGGCGGCACCTCAGGCTCTGGTTGCGGCGCCCGCGGAGGTTGCGGCACTCCCGGCTGCGGCGTTGTCGCCGACATCTGGACAGGCAAACCTCGGTCGTGATTCAGCATCGCTGTGGTCACTTCAGGCGATAGTCCCAAATCACGCAAATAAAGAATATGATCGGCCGATAGACTGAAGGAAGTTTGGGCATTTTGGATGTACGCCAGAACCACTTGATCTCCTACGCCGGATTCGGACAGTCGCAGCACCTCCCGAACAGTCGGCGAGAGATCGGCCGGCACTGGCGCGGATCGTTGCTGCTCCTCAGGCAATGGAACCGGCGACTCGCCCGCCGGACCCTCTGGTGTTTGCGCATTTACAATTTGCAGCGGCAGCGCAACCGCCGCTAAAAGACCCACCCACTTCATATGTTTCATAAAATTTACGACTTTATCCGTTATCTATCAAATTAGACCGTTGGAAATAACCTTTATTCAGGGGACCTAACGCCCGTTGGTAGAAGCAGTTGCGACAAAACGGGTCGAATCAGTCATTATCAGGCGAAAACCACCTGTTCTGTGCCTGAAGAAGAAGTCTTATTAACGAATACGACGTTCTCGATTTTGCCTTCAAACGAATCGTCATGTGAAACGACAATAAGCTGATCGAGGCCGGCAATTTTCTGTGCTTCGATAATTGCGTCGGCCAGCTTTTGACGGCTCTCTGTATCAACCGCATAGGTCGGCTCGTCGAAAACCGCGAAGCGCAGCCCGCTGAATTGCTGGATCATTGCCAATGTCATCGCCACTGCGAGCTTGGTTTGCTCGCCGCCCGAGAGCATCGCGAAGCGCCGATCGCCGGGCGTGATGCGAAGACTGTATTGCGGTTCAGCCTTCCACTCGAGCTCGATGGGATCGCTATTGATTCGATTAAATATTTGCTGCGCGTTCGCCGCAATCCTGCCGCACAGATGTTGAGCGACCGCCGGCGCTGCATCTTTGAGAACTTTCGCGGCTAACTTCGCTAGTTGGTTGGCGGCCTGGAAGCGGCCAATCTGATTCTGAATTTCGTCATGCTGGCCCACTGCGGCTTTATATTGCTTGAGCCGTTCCCGTTCTTCCTTCAAGCCTCTCTCAGCGTCCTTCAGGCCCTGCATCTCCATCGCCAAAGCCTTGTCGGCTGCGGCGGCGGCTTCCCGTGCTGAATCGAGAGCCTTCGGATCGAATTCGTGGCTAATCGTCTCAAAAGCCTGCTTTTTTTGACGCTCTACCGCTTGAGCCGCAACATCAGCTTCCACGGATTTATGAAGCATCTCGCGACGTTCAGCCAACTGATCGGCCAATGGTTTTGCGCCCAGAAAGATTTTGTGAGCTTCAGAACATTGATCCTTTAATTCATTTTGCGCGCGGACTAACTCGTCCAGGTTTACGAACGGTTTAAGCTTCTCATCCAGTTCGGCAATCCGTGTCTGGGCCGCCAGAACCTGGGATGTGGCTTTGGCTAAATCCGACGCGAGGGTTTCCAATTTTTGGCCGATCGCTTTAATTTCCCCCTCCAATCGAGCGATCTGTTCTTTTCCGATTTCCAGATCGCGCTGTTGCCGAACCTGCTCAGATCGTTGTTTATCGAACTCATCGAATTTTGTCTGCAATTCACCCAAAGCGCTTTGGAACTCCTTTCGAACAGCTTCAGCTAGCTTAACCGTCGCTTCAAAACATTGCGTTAGCGTCGCAGAGCCTGGTTGAGCTTCGGAAACGCACGCACGCATGGCGGCTTCGAGGCCCGACCAATCGACTGCCCACGTCTGCGCGAGAAATTCCTGTACAATCGTGGCATTTTTCCTAATACTGTCGGGAACAAGCTGCCTGTCGATCTCTGTGAACCTTCGAATCTGCTCCGGAAGGCCACTTACGAGGTAAGCGATTTTGGATTCCTGCTCGGCAAGCTTCTCCGTTGTTGCTCTCGCTTCCTCCAGATCCTTTAGAGCTTTTTTGTGCGCCTCAATTAGCAAAGCCAGGTCTTTGTCCCGTTGCCCCAGATCCGCCTCGATTGCCTGGGCGTCGAATTGGCGGCACTTTTCCTTAAGGAACGGACACACGCCGCCACGAATCTGCGCGAGTTGAGTGGAAAGTGATTCGCGGGCTTCGGCAGCTCTGGTCAGCTTGCGGTCAAGTTCCTTGGAAATACCCTCCAATGCTCTTTCTTTTACCCGCATTTTTGCGGCAGAGCTCTTGTCCCATTTGTCGATAGTCGTAAAATCTTTGAGCAATCCGTCCAATAAATGGCGCGATCGCTCCACCGACTCCGAAATCCCGCCGATCCAGGCCTCGAGCGCATCTCGCGCCCGCTGCGCCGAAAGGACATCCCTCTGTTTCAGGCCTGCCGCCGTCAATTCCTGCAGACGGATTTCCAATTTTCCCAAACCCAGGCGCATCGCCTCGAGTTGCTGAAGCTTTTCGGAGTGGTGAACTCGATGTTCATCAATTTGTTTGGCGGCGAATTCGTGTTTCGATTGCCAGCTTGTTTTTAGATTCAACACTTCGGCACGAAGCCGGTTGCACTCGGCTCGCTCGATTTGCTGCTGATGCAGCCCGCGGAGCGCCGCCTCCGCTTTCACGAAACTCTCGTGCCCAGCCTGCGCCTCCAGCGCGAGGGCGGCCGCGGCTTCAGCCTCCTTGAGCCGCTGCTGATCAGTTTCGCGCCTTTGAATCAAGAAACGCGCCTGATTGCGAGCATCTTCAAGCGCTGTTTTCGCCGCGATGATTGCGGCATGTTTCTGTTCCAGTGCCTGTTTTCGTGAATCAGCCTCATCCTTCTGTTTACGCAGTTTGTCCACATTACGAGCGCGAACATCGGCCTCGACTTCCCTGACAGGAACCTTTTGCTCACTATCGGCCAGCATGCGCATCCGTTCAGCGACGCCGGCCGATTTGTTTTCCTGTTCTGAAATCAAATCCTTAAAACTCCGCTGCGTGTCCGCCAATTGCTCTGTCGAAAGGCGGAAGATCGCCACCCCAAGCAACGGTTCGAAAAATTCCTTGGCCTCTTTCTTGGTTGAATCAAATGGCCGGGTCAACCGGCCTTGTTTTATCCCTACCAGATTGGAAAATAGACTGGAAAGGTGCGCCGTCGTGTCGAATCCGAATAAACGGCACAACCAGGCAGAGACTTCGGCGTCATCCATCGCGCAGGTGCTCTCGTCGCTCAACTGCACGACTTTGCTGCGGCGGCGGCTGGCGCCCAGGCCCCGCTCGACACGGTATGCGAGCCCTTCGTGCTCGAATACTACATCGATTTCGCCCTCTTTCTGTCCGGCGCGCAAAAGATAAGTCGGCACCGAAAAATTCTCAACAAAGCTCGGCTCACTAAAAAACAAGGCGTACCCGAGTGCTTCGATAATGGTGGTTTTACCATGGCCGTTTCTACCGGCAACACGATTGACCCCTGGACGAAACTGAACCGTGATGCCGTCGCCAATAGTTCCTTCACCATAGGAACGAATGTTTTTGAGTCGAATGGACTGAATGTTCATCTCAAACTTTGAGGACTTCAGTTTGAGCTTCGGCGATGGTGACCATCTGATCGAAGCCTTTGGCGGCAGATTCGCCCTTCTCCTTCCACTTGTCCCGTTCATCCCGTGTTTCTCGAAAGGCCTTTTCCTCAATCGATTTTTGAATCAGGGCCACCAACGCGCTTTGGCCAATTCTTTCGGCGAGGTCCTCGGCGGATTTTCCGAGTCGCACAGCTTCCTTCATATCGTAAAAAAGCGCGGCAAAATCGTCTTCGTGGCCCTCAAGGCCCCAAAGATTTTCTTCGTCCAAAAGTTTTCTAATACTGGCACGCTCCAGAAATTCACGGGTGACGTCTTCCGGCGGCTTCACTTCTCCCTTTACGGAAATGGACTCAAGATTAAGTCCGCTAGTATCAAACGCAACAGCGCTGACGTTTGCTGCTTCTTCAATTTCGGCGCAGGCGATGCCCTGATCAATCGCAATGCGATCGAGGTTCAGTTTGCCGGTTAGCCGCAGCTCTACGACTGCTTCCGGAACCATTCGTCGCGACTTGATCAAATCTACAGCCGCATCAACCAATGCCTCAGCGCCTTTCTTTAACTTGTTGCCAAATTCAGTGCAGTCCAGGTCCAAACGCTCGCAGGGCCGGCGTGGATTGTTGCGAATCTCGATTGATCTCGGCCGGACATCGCCACTTTCTACTTCGACAACGGCAAAGCCGCGAGGACCTTCGATGGCCGCTTCCCGCAAATCGCAGTTTTCGAGCGAACCCGGGTTGCACGCCCAATTTTCGTGCTTCATTGGCTTGTGAATATGTCCCAACGCCAGGTAACAAACTCGCTGACCAATGGTCTGCAAGTCATCCTTCGAAAAGCCTCCTCCTTCACCTACGAAATACTCCGGACCAGCGTGCATCAGAAGAATATGCGGGCGGCCGGCTTCAAGGCGATTGACTACTTCGCGCGCTTTATGCGGCGTGGCCGCTCCCAGATACCCGACACCGACGAAACGTATGCCATTCAAGTCGAACCACGAACCCGCGCGTTTGACAGGGTCCCACGGTAAAAGCAGAGGACCCGAGGCATCAAAGTTAGTACGCAGCAGAATCAACAAATCTTCCTCGGCAAGATAGTTGAGCCAGGTAGGGCTGTCCGAATGGACAAACGCTTTGTCGTGATTGCCTTCGATGGCAATTACCGGTATGGAAGCGATCTTTAGCCGGGCAAGCACTTGCTGCGCCTGCCGAAGATGTGGCGGCTCGACTTGTGGCCGGTCAAACAGATCGCCCGCGACCAGGAACGCATCGGCCTTTTCACGAATCGCTTCGCCAGCCACGTATCCGAAAGCATCAGCAAGATCCTTATCCGGTAATCGGCCATCCAAACGCCGCCGGCCCAGGTGAACATCGGCGGCGTGAAAAAGTTTCATCGGATTCCACTGTATGACGCCGGTGGATGCCGCTTCAAGCCGATTGCGAGACAATCGATGCCGAATCCGCTTGAGCCGCTCATCATATCACTGTTAAGAAACCCAAAGCATGGCCATCGAACCCAACCTCACACTGAAGGAAGGCGATATCGCGCCCGCCTTCACGGCGCCGACCAGCGGCTCGGGCACGGTTTCCCTGGCGGATTTCCGCGGCCAGAATGTAATCCTTTATTTTTATCCGAAGGACGATACGCCCGGATGCACAAAGGAGGCCTGCGCATTTCGCGATGACTTCGGTCTGTTTAAGAAGAAAAGCGCCGTGGTGCTCGGCATCAGCACCGACCCCGTTAAGGCGCATGACAAATTCGTCGCGAAATTCAAATTACCGTTCACCCTGCTGGCCGATGAGAACAAACAGATCGTCCAGGCATACGGCGTTTGGGGTCAAAAGAGCTTCATGGGGCGCAAATATATGGGCACGCACCGGGTGACCTTCCTTA
>WNFL01065796.1_pt1 | contig 10143 bp, 12 predicted proteins | sample 5400361 | NCBI WGS metagenome assembly WNFL01 (sample SAMN13153351, study PRJNA577476) | soil metagenome | isolation source: 40 cm soil on Douglas fir-dominated hillslope | place: USA:California | collected 2013-09-17
CTTTCAGGTACAAATGCAAAAGTGGTAAAAAAGTTTATACCTTCGTTATTCTCCGAACTGTCAATAAAGAAAAATGGGTAAAGAGAACACCAAAGACCTGCTGAAATTCCTGAAGCCATTTCCTGAAAATATTAGGGATACAGCCTTATGGTTGCGCGAATTTGTGTGGGACTTGTACCCTCAAACCAACGAGTTGATTTATGATAATTATAACGCGGTTGCCTTCGGATGGTCGCCAACGGATAAAGTTGGTCACACATTTTGTTCTATTGCAGTAGGCAGATCAAGTTATAATGTTCATTTTGGATTTTACTGGGGCTCTGAAATTGTTGACCCTGAGAAGATTTTACTTGGACAAGGCAATCAATATCGGTACATCCTCGTCAAGGATAAAAAAGATTTTCCAAAAGCATACATCAAAAAGCTTGTGAAGGAGGCTTATGCCAATTCAATAGCGAAAGTAAAGGACCCGAAACAAATCCGGCAAGGTGAAACGATCACTAAGTCCGTTTCAGCCGTTAAGAGGTCTAAGGCTAAAAAAGTAAAGAAGGCGGCCAAAAAGAAATAGCTTTACAATCAAATATTTTCTTGATCCGAAACCATAAGGGCTACATTTTTGTATTCCTTATTTTGAAATCCATTCATGTCATCTTCTTCAGTTAAAAAAAATACCGACTATTCCGGCCACGAAACAATCGAAGTGATTGGTGCGCGAGAGCACAACTTAAAAAACATTAGTGTGGCCTTGCCTCGCAACCAGTTCACCGTAATTACCGGCATTAGCGGAAGTGGCAAATCTTCACTCGCATTTGATACAATTTACGCAGAGGGTCAGCGAAGGTACATGGAAAGTTTTTCGGCTTATGCCCGAAGTTTTATTGGCAATCTTGAACGGCCCGATGTAGATAAGATCAATGGGCTTAGTCCGGTAATTTCCATCGAACAAAAAACCACATCACGTAATCCACGATCTACAGTTGGTACAGTCACGGAGATTTACGATTTCATGCGCCTGTTATTCGCGCGTGCAGGTGAAGCGTTCTCTTACCTTACGGGAGACAAGATGGTGCGCCAATCGGAAGATCAAATCCTGGATACGATTATCAATAATTATTCTGGAAAAAAATTAACGCTCCTTGCTCCTGTTGTAAAAGGAAGAAAAGGTCATTATCGAGAGCTCTTTGTTCAGATCAGAAAGCAAGGCTACAACAAAGTGCGCGTGGATGGAACGGTTCAAGACATTGTTGCCAAGATGCAAGTCGATCGTTTTAAGATTCACGATATTGAAATTGTTGTTGACCGGATTGTGCCCGATGCAAAAGATCGTCATCGCATTGGCCAATCTGTAAACACAGCATTGAAAGAAGGCAAGGGTGTGATCATGTTTTTAGATGAAGCTGGCAAGGTCCATCACTTTTCCAAGTTTCTAATGGATCCTAAAACTGGTTTGTCGTACGATGAGCCTGCTCCAAATAATTTCTCTTTCAATTCACCGTACGGTGCATGTCCTGTCTGCACGGGTCTTGGTGTCGTTGAAGAGATCACAGAAGATTCCATCATACCTGATAAAAAATTAAGTATAAGCCGTGGTGGTATTTTGCCATTGGGCGAATACCGCGATATCTGGATTTTTAAAAAAGTAGAGGCGATCCTTAAACGCTATAAACTCACGCTCACTACACCGATCAAAGATATTCCGAAAGAAGTAATGAAAATTTTACTTCATGGCGATGACGTGCCCGTTGCAGTGCCTTCAGTGAAATATCCAGGAACGGAATGGAACACCAAGTTTGAAGGCATTCTTAGTTTTCTGCAGAAATTAAAAGAAGAGAGTTCTGAAAATATCAGGAAATGGGTGGAAGATTTTACGATCACCAAAGTTTGTCCTGAGTGTCATGGCGCGCGATTAAAGAAAGAGTCATTGCATTTTAAGATTGACAATAAAAACATTGCAGAGCTCGCTGAATTAAATATTGACGCACTTCAAAAGTGGTTTTCAGGATTGGAAAACCGACTCAACGAAAAACAAAAAACAATTGCGGTTGAAGTTTTGAAAGAGATTCGAAAACGAATCGGTTTTCTCCTGGATGTTGGGTTGGATTATTTGCACCTTAATCGGCCATTGAGGACATTGAGTGGCGGAGAAGCCCAACGCATTCGCCTGGCTACTCAAATTGGAACACAATTGGTCGGGGTGCTTTATATTTTAGATGAACCCAGCATCGGCCTTCATGCACGTGATAATGTGAAGTTGATCAAGGCACTGAAAGACTTGCGTGATCTCGGCAACTCCGTGATTGTTGTTGAACACGATAAAGAAATGATGCTAGAGTGCGATTATTTGATTGATGTTGGGCCTGGTGCAGGCCGGCATGGGGGAAACATTGTTGCAGAAGGAACGCCCAAAGAATTTTTAAAAAACAAAAGCACGACCGCCAAGTATTTAAATGGCGAGTTGTCAATCAACTATTCCAAACAAAGAAGAAAAGGAAGCGGAGAAAAACTTTCTCTTCACGGAGCAACAGGAAACAATCTGAAAAATGTAAACCTTGAAATTGCGCTTGGCACGTTCACTTGCATTACAGGCGTTTCAGGAAGTGGAAAGTCCACGTTGATCCATGAAACACTTTTTCCTATTTTGAATCAGTATTTTTTTAATTCAAGAACAGAGCCTCTCCCTTACAAGAAAATTGATGGATTAAAACTGATCGATAAAGTCATTGAAGTAGATCAGTCACCCATTGGCAGAACACCGCGATCAAATCCTGCTACGTACACGGGAGTATTTACCGATATCCGCGATTTGTTCTCTCAAATGCCAGAATCAAAAATCCGTGGCTACAAAACTGGCCGATTTTCTTTCAATGTAAAAGGTGGCCGCTGCGAAACTTGTGAAGGTGCTGGCTTGCGTTTGATCGAGATGGAATTTCTTCCTGATGTGTATGTCCCTTGCGAAACCTGCAAAGCGAAGCGTTACAACCGCGAAACATTGGAAGTACGCTTCAAAGGAAAGTCCATTAGCGATGTGCTTGACATGACAGTAGAGGAAGCAGTTACATTCTTCGAAAACCAGCCTAAGATCTTGCGCAAGATTGAAACGCTCAATGAAGTTGGTCTCGGTTATATTTCGCTCGGCCAGCACGCCACAACACTTTCCGGTGGCGAAGCACAACGCGTGAAGCTTGCAACGGAACTCAGTAAACGCGACACCGGAAAGACGTTGTACATTTTGGATGAACCAACTACCGGCCTGCATTTTCAAGACATCAGTCATTTACTGGATGTGTTGCAAAAATTAGTTGACAAAGGCAATACTGTTTTGATAATTGAGCACAATATGGATGTAATCAAATCAGCTGATCACATAATAGACCTTGGCCCAGAAGGTGGCGCGTTAGGAGGAAGAATTATTGCAACTGGAACACCGGAAGAGGTAGCAAAAAATCCGGCTGGATATACCGGGAAGTTTTTGAAGAAGGAGTTGTAACAATGAAAGAAATAAAACTCTTCAAATCTCCATGGAAGTCAATAAAGTTAATTTTTTTATGTTCGATTTTTGTTTTTGGTGGAATCTTTCTTCTCAGACAATCGGAAGCTCCAAAATGGATCGGTTGGCTTAACATTTGTTTTTTCGGACTCGGCTATCCTGTGGCTCTATTTCATCTGGCTGATCGCAGGCCTCAAATAATCATTAATGAAATTGGAATCTTCGACCGAACAACATATTCTAATTTTATTAATTGGAGTGTAATTCAGAATGCCTATCTAATAGATATACACAAACAAAAATTTATTTGTCTCATTGTTGATGAAAATTATGAGCCTTCACGAAGGAAAGGAAATTTTAAAAAGAGGATGTCCACCTTTTCGAAATCAATTGGAGCTCAGGAGCTAAATATTTCGCTTGGTCAAATTCAAATAGATGAATTACGATTGACCGAATTTATTCAAATGATGATTCAGGCAAAACCCGAGGATAGACGAGGAAAAATGGAGTTGAGTCTTTTAAGATAATTTTTTATTCTCCCTCATCATCTCTGGAAATCCTTGTTTCTTAGAAAAAGCAGTCAACGCCATCACAATTCTTTTGGTTTTCGTCTGCATGGTTTTAGCATCTTCAATCCATTTGCTGAAATAACGTTGATGCGAGCCCGGCAATGTTTTAAAAAACTTCATTGCCTCCGGATCTTCTTTCAAGCATTTCATAAAATCAGCTGAAGGCTGGATTTGTCGTTGATCTAACTCCATCTCAACTGTGAGCTTATCCCCTTGTCGTTTGCCAATGGTTTTGCGAACGTTTGCTTTCAGCGGCATGATGAATCGGCCTTCGCCCATGGGGAGTAAAGCCGTTTTCTCGAATGAGAAATGATCGAGTTTTCCTTTCACACGATAGCCTACTTTCACCCCCGGGTTTATTTTTTGAGCTTGCGCCTTGCTGATTTCAATGTACGTCCAGCCGGTCTTCTCCCCTTGTTTATCGAATTTCAGAATCGTGGTGTTGAACCGAATCATTAACCAAATCTACAAATTGATGTCTTTCAAAATAATATTGCCACCGAAGCACGGAGAATTTTCTGTGATTCCGCGGCAAAATTGTTCGTCCGCCATTTTTAGGTTTCTTTTGTACAGAAAACTTTACGCTAAAAAATTCCGTTAAGGCTATACCCCTTCAATCCACTTATGGACGGACAAAAAAATACGAACTACCAGATCAGTCTCCCTTTAGTATTATGCATTGGTTTGGCCGCAGGCCTGCTCATCGGAGCCAGCATTAACTCGAAATCACCACGAAAAAGCGACAGCTCTGAAATCGAAAAGCTACGCGAAGTATTGTCATTGGTACAAAACGAATATGTTGACAAAGGCAAAACCGATGTAGTAGTGGAGGATGCGATTAATCACATATTGGGCAAACTTGATCCGCACTCAGCCTACATTCCCGCTCGCGAAAAAGTTGAAGCGAATGAAAGGGCATCGGTATTGAATTTAGTATTTTTCACGACACGTTGGTTGTTCTTGCTGCTATTAGGGGTGGCCCGTCTGAAGCTGTAGGGTTACGTCCCGGTGATAAAATTGTAAAAGTGGATGGTAAGTCAATCGCGAACGTAAAACTCACTAATTCGGATGTACAGAAATATTTGAAAGGGCCAAAAGGGACGGAAGTAAAAGTTGAAGTTTTGCGCAAGCGCGAAAAATCACCTCTTGCATTCACCATCATTCGCGATCGCGTCCCCCAAACTTCTGTGGATGCATCCTACATGATTGATCAGGAAATCGGATACATTAAAGTAAGCCGCTTTTCTCAAACAACGTATCAAGAATTCAAGCAAGCGCTTTCCGTGTTGAAGAAAGACGGTATGAAAAAATTAGTACTCGACCTGCAGGGCAACCCTGGAGGCTACATGGACCAGGCTATTGATGTAGCAGACGAGTTTTTGCCCAAAGGCGAAAAAATTGTTTTCACCAATGGCCAGGAAAAGAAATACAATGAGGATGCTATTGCTACTGATAAAGGTGATTTTGAACATGGCGATTTAATCGTTTTAGTCAACGAAGGAAGTGCGTCCGCTTCAGAAATTGTAAGTGGAGCTCTTCAAGATAACGATCGCGCATTGGTTGTGGGTCGCAGGTCATACGGAAAAGGTTTGGTGCAGCGTCCGTTTGATCTGAACGATGGCTCGGAAGTACGCCTCACTATTTCAAGATATTATACACCAAGTGGTCGTTCGATTCAAAAGCCTTATGAGGATTTGGATGCTTATGACAAGGATATTATCAAGCGTTACAAGCATGGCGAGTTCTTTCATGCAGATAGCATTCACTTTAATGACTCGCTTAAGTATCACACCTTGAATGGCCGAACCGTTTATGGTGGTGGTGGTATTATGCCGGATTATTTTGTGCCGCTGGATACTACTAATTCAAGCAAATATTTCAATGAGCTTTCTGTAGCGAATGTGATCCGCGAGTTTGCTTTTAACTATGCCGAGGAAAATAAACCAAGATTGGAAAAGATGGGCTACGAAAACTTTAGGAAAAAATTTAATGTGGATGATGCCATACTTTCTCAGCTAGTAGCCTTAGGACAGAGCGAAAAAGTAAAGCCCGATTTAAAAGATCTTGCTCGCAATAAAATTGTTTTCCAGATTTATCTGAAAGCTGAAATCGCGCGAAGAGTTTGGGGCAACCCTACCTCTTATCCGATCTCTAACGAAACCAACGAAGTGCTGCAGCAAGCCATCAAAATGTTTGATCGGATACCCGAATTGAATCGCAGCAAGTTCTGAGCCTTGATTGATTTGGTCAAGGTTTGCTCTAACAATTAAGTTATCACTTTTTCAAAACGAGTGATTAATTTGATTCACCTGATTGCTTCAGCAAAATATCATGAGAATCAAATTAATCACTAGCTTCGGTCAAAGTACAGATCAGTTGTTCGCGAAAAAACTCGTCAAAGCATTATCACAGTTTAAGACATGCTCCACAAAACACAAGGTGTTGTTTTCCGGTTTACCAATTATAGCGAGACTTCGATTATTGTAAATATTTTCACTTCTGCTTTTGGCTTGCAATCCTACATCGTGAATGGAGCGCGAGGCAAGTCAAGCAAGGGCAAGATTGCGCTTTATCAACCATTAACTCTGTTAGACTTAGTTGTTTATCATCGGGAGAACGCATCCATCTTGCGAATTAAGGAAGTTAAGTGTATTCATCCTTACCAATCTATCACTTCGGATTTTCGAAAGTCAACCATTGCTTTGTTCCTCAATGAGATTGTTAACAAAACAGTGAAAGATCAAAGTCATGCGCAAGAGCTGTGTGAATTCTTAATACAATCGTTCACTCATTTTGATTTGCAACAAACCAACGTTGAAAATTTTCATTTGATATTTTTGATACGGCTAAGTCAGCATCTTGGTTTTCGTCCTACTGAACTTGACGAGTTGATGGGCGGAAATTTTGCGCTCGAAGAAGAGCAGAAAATTCTAACAAAACTTCTCACTGCAAATTATTCAGACACGATTGCAATGACTAACATTCAAAGAAGAAACATTTTGGATTTATTGATCCGGTTTTATGTAAGTCACTCCGATAATTTTGGTGAATTAAAATCATTGAGTGTCGTTAGGGAAATAATTCAATAATCATGGAAAACTTTGCGCTTCCCATTCAAATCCGCTGGTCTGACATTGATCAAAATAGGCACCTGCGTCATTCTGTTTATTATGATTATGGGGCAATGGTGCGTGTTTCGTGCTTTACAGGGCAGGGACTCACAACGATGAAATTGGAGGAACTGAATATCGGGCCCGTTCTTTTTCGGGAAGAAGCAATATTCAAGCGCGAGATAAAATTTGAAGACAAGATTTCGGTTGACCTTCAGTTGTTAAAATCCCTGCCCGACTTTTCGCGGTGGAGCATGCGGCATCATTTTTACAAAGAAGATAAAACTCTGGCAGCCACAATTAATTTGGATGCAGCCTGGATTGACATTACCAAAAGAAAATTGGCAATACCCAATCTATTCATTCAAAAAATATTTGCCGATTTTCCAAAGGCAGAAGAATTTGTGTGGGGTGATCCGCTAAAGAAGTAAGTCCCTCACTCCTTCCTCTCTCCCTGGGGAGAGGAGTGTCCGAGGAACGAGGACGGGGTGAGGGACAAAATCCATTGCTCAATTGTCTTTGGATAGTTAGAATATTCAAGTGCATAGACTTTCGCAGCAATTTCTTGCAGGGAATCCGTTGGCGAGATTTTACACAATACCTGGAGCAGAATCCTGCCTCCATCGTAATGCCCATTGACCAAATGGATTGTGATGCCTGTCTCCGTTTCTCCGGCTGCACTCACGGCCTCGTGCACTTTCATTCCATACATTCCTTTGCCTCCAAATTTTGGGAGCAAAGAAGGATGGATGTTGATGATTTTGTCAGGAAACGCATTGATCAAATTCTCCGGCAATAGCCAAAGAAATCCTGCAAGAACGATGTGTGTAACTTTAAATTCATTTAGCCAAAGCAAAACTTCATCGCTTTCACCGAATTGTTGTTTATCAAAAACTTTGCAAGGCACATTGAATTTTTTTGCCCGTTCGAGTGCTAAAGCATTGGGATTATTGGTTAGCAAGATCACGACCTCAATCTGCGGATGGTGCAGGAAATAATTTATGATCGCCTCGGCATTAGAGCCATTTCCTGACGCGAAAATAGCGAGGTGAAATTTTTTATTCATGAGTGCAAAGCTAAATGAAAACCATGCTTGAGATCCCCAGCAGCATAATCACTTTGCACCATTGACTGAGCCTGTAAAAATCTTTCGGGGTATCAGCTCTTACTAACCAAACAACAAGTAAAACTAACGGTGCAAAGAGAAAAGTGAAGAAATAATACATCGGAAGTTGCGCGTAAAATTGATTGATTTCAATGACAGAAATAAAGAAAATCAATAATAAGAAGTACAGAAAAAATTTTGTTTTGCGGAAGCCCCAGATAATCGGCAGGGTTCGGCAACCGAAAGTATTGTCACCTTTCAGGTCCTCTGCATCTTTCATGATCTCGCGTACCAATGTCATCGCAAAAGCAAAGAGCGAGTAAATGGTGACCAAAGGTTGATGCTGGTGGTACAAGATGTTTACTAAAAAAATCGAGAGTCCGGTGAGTAAGGCAACCACAAAATTGCCAATAAACGGTTGGCGTTTGAGATCATTGGAATACCACCACAAAAGAAAAGCAGAAAAGAAGTTAATCACACCGATTTTCCAATTCAATAAAAACCCAATGGCAACCCCTGTCATAGAAAGCACGGAATGAAAAAGCAGTGCATACCTGCGCGCCACATCTTTTCCAATCACTACTCGTTCCGGTTTGTTGATGAGATCAATCTTTACATCATAATAATCATTGATGATGTAGCCTGCAGCGGCAATGATCACGGTAGATGTCGATAAAAGAAAAAGCTTTATATCCCAGATTTTTTCGTGGCCGATAAGGAAACCAGCCGCAAAGTATTGAGCCAGCCCGATGACGAGTAAGTTCCAGAAGCGGGTCAGTTTCAAAAAACCTAAAAATGTGAATTGGCGGGACGACATGCAACAAAGATAGTTACAGGTAATTTAGTAGGGACGCAAAATTTCTCGTCTCCGCCAAATTACCTGAAACCAATAATTTTTTATAAATCCTTTCTCTTTGCTTCTATTTTTTATTTCCTGCTGCAGCCGGTGCAGGCATTGGCATGCTCGTATTCCAAATGTCACGGAAAAGTTTCCACTGCCCATTCTCATCTTTCCAAAGTTCTATGAATTTGCCTTTATCAATAGTGGCACCATCTTTTCCTTTTAAGTCATACGCTCCTGTTACAACGATCACATCTTGATTACCCCAAATTTCTGAGGGATTAAGTGCAAGGCCGGTCACTCCCATTTTAAATGCCCCGCTGCCGAATGAAGCAATCTTATCCAAGCCTGAAACGGTTTCGCTATTTGGTGGTAAAAGCATTCCCTGGCTATGGTAAAGGGAGGAAAAGGCTGCGGAATCGCCTTTTGAAAAGGCATCAGAAAATTTTTGATGAAGTTCTGCAATGGCTGGCTTCACTTTTTCTATATCAAAAGTTGAAGCAGTCTGATCGGCCGGTTTGTTGCACGCTACAAGCGAAAGGCCTAATGCAATAAATGCAATAAGAGTTTTGAAAGTTTTCATAAGTTGTGGGGTTAGTAGTCCCATAAGGTAATAAAAACTACACTGAAGTCAATGGTAATGCGAGATTCTGGATTCTTGATTCTGGTAATGCAAAGCCAGAATCAAGAATCTAGTAACCAGAATCCCAGTTAAAACCTCATTGCCACCATCATCAAATAATTTCTTCCAGCTTGCGGGTAATAATAGTTTTGACGTGTTTCTGCACCTCCACCAAGGTAACCCCACGTGTAGCCATTGCTGGAATACTTCACATCAGCAATATTGTTTAATAGCAAACTCACTGAGAATTCGCGCATCCATTGCGGCTTCCAACTATAAGTCAATCTTAAGTCGTTGACAAAATAAGGGTCGATCGAGCGCGCCTTGTCTAATGTATTGTCCAAATACTGAAGACCAACATATTTTGTCAATAATCCCAACTCCATATTTTTTGTTGGATGATAAAGAA
>WNFL01273539.1_pt1 | contig 10143 bp, 8 predicted proteins | sample 5400361 | NCBI WGS metagenome assembly WNFL01 (sample SAMN13153351, study PRJNA577476) | soil metagenome | isolation source: 40 cm soil on Douglas fir-dominated hillslope | place: USA:California | collected 2013-09-17
TTGCGGAATACTGTCGTAGCAATATTCCTGGTCGATCGGATGAAGTCCAAATTGCTGCGCATCCCGGTTCGACTTGATAAAACAGGCATGCATTAGGCGTCCGACCATCTGGCGTGTCATGGACTCGTCAAAAAAAGGGGAGACCAAAAAAGAAAGAGCATCAATACTGACGGGTTGGTTGTAAATGGCAAGCGCCTGCAAGATACGCATCGCATTAAGCTCCAAATGCGCCAGCGCTTGTTGTACTACGACCGCGCTCAATTCGCCATGAACAGACGACAAATTTTTTGTCAGGTCATCCAGGCGCAGCAGCGGGTCTTCCAGCAACATGCCGGCAAGCGCTTCCAGGGCGCGCGGAAAGCCTCCGAGTTTTTCAGCGATGACATTTAGTCTTAATTGTGAAGCAGTATGCAGTTCGGTCGAGCCAGATGGGTCGAATTTTCGCAGCAAGGCGACAGCCTCTTCAGTGGACAAACCCTCTTCCAAAGAAATCAGATGTTCCCAGGTTTTCAACGCGCGCGGCAAGCCCAGCGGTTCGCGGCTGGTAATCAACAGGCTGATGGCGCTACTCTGCTCGAGCGCTTTCTCGATAAACAACTGTATCCCCGCATCCATCAGCTCGCCTGTTTGTGAGTCTTGCAGGGTTTCGAGATTGTCCAACAGCAGAATGACGCGCTGCCGCGAAATTTTTTCGAGCAGGACATTGATTTTTTGAGCAGCGTCCAACTCACTACTGCGCGCCACAGATTCCATCACTGCCTGGTCTGCCTCTGTGAGCAGCCTTCCAAGGTCAAGCAAAATACGCTCGAGGCTGATGCCGGTGCTGACGGCGCTCAGGCAAACGATCCCATCCAGTTCCCGGTTGTTTTTTAACTCCGCCAGCACCTTACATACTAATCCGGTTTTCCCCGAACCAGCCCGGCCGTTGATGCTGATCAATTTTGCGTGTTGGTTGAGCAACTCGACAAGCTTTGCGTTTTTTTCCTCGTAGCCGATGTAGCGGATGGAAACATCCTGCGGCAACGGATTAATATACTGCACCCCCAGGTTTATTTTTTCGGTATCGAAAGTTCCCGTATGTTTCACCAGGCCGCGCTTGTGCGCTCTGGCGACAGCCTGTTCGCGATTGTGGGCGTTCAGTTTACGGTAGATTTGTTTTACATACCACTTGACCGTGGCAGAAGAAAGAACCAGTCGCTCGGCTATCTGTTCATTATTTAACCCATTGATAAGATGGGCCAAAATATCCTGCTCACGCGGGGTAAATGCTTCGATTGGTTGATCATCATGGTGCATGAAGAATCTTTCCTTCGCATGGTCAAAAAAAGAATAGTTTCATACTGTTATACCACTGAGTTTGCAGGATTCTCCCTCGATTCACCCCTCGCAGGGGGAGACATCCACCCCCGGAATATTTTATAGTAGCAACATTCCAACACAAAGGAGCTGACTATGTTTTCAAAAATTCTGGACTGTCTGTCTTTTACTTGCAAACTTTATTCGCTGCTTTTGGCAAATATGGGGCTATTGATGGTTGACCTGGCCTCCGATGACCCGCTGACAGAGATGTTGAAATAATTTGTCACAACAACAAGAAATCACAAGGAAGCTATATGCTAATTGACTTTCAGCCTTTATTCAAAAGGGAAGTCCTCCCAATTGATTTTGCAATGAAGTACAGCCCAGGTGATTTGGGGGCAGCCATTCATGGATATGTGGACTTCACTTTGCAAATTATCAATAGCGCGTCTGATGAACAACTCTTTCGTATCCCTGACGACCCCGAAGCCGATGACCTGCATGCCAGTGAAGCAGAACGCCATCAGGGCTGGAGCCTCGCGCATCTTGTGCTGCATGCCACTGCTTCTTTCGAAGAGGGCGCTGCATTCAGTTCGTTGCTGGCGCGCGGTATCGTTATCGGAGAGAGACTGCGCTACGAGCCAGATTGGCACCTGGTGTCAACTCGCCCGGAAATCATCGCCCGTCTCGAAGAATGCCGCCGGCTGGGCCTGGCTTATCTGGACACCTGGCCGGACCAACCGCACCTGGAAACGCTGCGCATTATGCCGGAAAAGTTGAGCTGGATGAAAGTCAATGCGCCAACCGCTTTGCTTAATGGCTTGATGCACTGGCATAAACATCTGGAACAATTTCAGAAGGTTGCAGAGCAAGTGAAGGATACTGTTGCGTAACCTGCTTGGCTGAGTTCGCCAGTTTTGCTTAGAGGGAGTTTCATTTCTTAAGTCACAATTGCTTGTATCGGAATTGGTATCACTTTTCGCATTATGAAAAACTTTGCCTTCTGGTTCAATAATACGAACATTTCATCTGTGACCAATAGGAGAAAACAATGAAAGCATTTCACGTTTTATTCAGTACTCTGATGGGGTCGTTGATCTTGGTCGCATGTTCCAGCCCTGCAACGGCTTCGCCTCAGCAAATTCAGACGGGAGTTGCGCTCGCTTTAGCTGAAACCCAGGCCGCTTATACGCCCACTCCAGGAGGGCTCTCACCCGAACAGTTAGCAAGCTTGCCCAAGTTCGTGTGGAGGGTTAAGGCAAACACCAACCCTAATCTCTTTTCCAAACCTGGCGCCCTTGCTCTCGACTCACAAGGCAATCTCTACCTTTGGGATGGAGGCGATCTGCGCGTTGTAGTATTTGACGTCAGCGGGAAAGTCTTAACGAGTTGGGGCGGTCGGGGTAACGCTGATGGACAGTTCAATAGTTCTGGAGACTATCCCTTTGGTTCAGTAGCCGTTGACCAGCAAGGAAATGTTTATGTCCCAGATTATGGGAATGATCGTGTCCAAAAGTTCGATAGTCAAGGCAAGTTTATCGCCAAATGGGGTACGCATGGAGATGGCGAGCTTATCTCTCCGTTTGGAATAGCAGTGGATAAAGAAGGCCGTGTCTACGTCATGGATGATGGCACTGCCCGCCTCCAAGTTTTCGATGGCGAAGGGCATTTCCTTTCGAAATTTGGTGGGCGCGGAACCGGCGATGGTCAGATTAAAAACCCTGGTTACATAACCGTTGATAACCAAGACAACGTCTATATCCCAGATTTCGAGCTTGGACGCGTCCAAGAATTCAATAGCAGCGGCGTTTTAATTGCAAAGTGGAATACTATTTGTGGCACTGGACAAGAATTTTTCCCCAATGGTATTGCGGTAGTTGGAAATGGTAATGTGTACATCACAGACCATGATGGTGCTCGTGTCTGTGTATTCGACAACAAGGGAGATTTCTTGTTCACATGGGGCAGTAGAGGAACTGACAATGGTCAGCTTACTGATCCGTCTGGTATCGCTGTAGATGATCAAGGCAATATTTATGTGGCAGGCGCACTACCGCCGTTCGTTGAGAAATTTAGACTACCCTAGCACTAAGCCGTCATACCGTGCGGCTTTTGAAGCATTTTTCTGGCTTCGAGTTTTCTCTGCTCCCAAGCAGGGCCCACCTCCATCCGCCTGCCATGCTTCGCGTACGCAAACCGTCGGGCGCTTGTCTCCCAAAAGACAACAAAAAGTAGAGGAGTAATCGCAATGTCACTACTGGAAGAAAACAAAGAGTTAGTTCGTCGCTTTATTAACGAAGCAATGATCACAGGGAGGGTAGACGCCGTCGGAGACTTTCTCGTCCCAGACTCGTTTTTCTTCGGCTTTATGCAAAAGTTTGTGGCTGAAGGGGTAACAGGTTTCCCCGATGCACAAATCAAGATTGAGGAACTCTTTGGTGAAGATGACAAAATAACGGCTTGTGCCACTTGGAGCGGTACTAATAGTGGTCCCTTGCTTGGGCACCCTCCAACAAACAAATCGGTTTCCGCCAATCACATTTTTGTATTCACACTAAAAAATGGCAAGATTATTAGCATGAGATTTGCATCGGACTTTGTTCAGCAACTCTGGTTACCTGCGTCTACTTAGATTTGTTGCATGCACGTTTGAAAAAGTGTGACAGTTCAGAATCGGCGTAAATATTTTGATGTCGGTGTGATTATATTTATGGTGAAGTTATCAAAATAGAGTGCGCCCAATCTTGTTCGCGCTAAACATAGTGAACCACATTGCTTTATCGGCTCCCACAGTCATCCGCAGGGCTTTGCTGTTTTCAGGCAATGCATACTCGGTCAACTTGCCATCGAGGGTCATCCGCCCGATCTGATTCGCGCTAGATTCGACAAACCAGAGTGCGCCATCAGAACCAACGGCCATCCCCACTGGACCGCTTCCTGCTTTGGGCAGCCCGTACTTGGCAGCGATCCTGCCATCCATTGTCAGTTTGACTATGGCATTCACGCTCGAAGATGTTACCCACAACGCACCATCAGGTCCCGCAACTAAAGCACGGATTGGAGAGTCTTCCTCTCGAGTAGGTTTGAATTCATCGGGTAACTTGTATTCCGTGACATCCCCTGCAGTTGTGATTCGTCCAATTTGATTGACCAAATCTTCATTGAACCACAGTGCACCATCCGGGCCGACGGCGAGAAATCCCTGATCCGTGTCAATTGCCCTTGGGGTTGGCACAGGATATTCGGCGACAACGCCATCGGTAGTGATGCGCCCGATCTTGTTGACTGCCGTTTCAACAAACCAGAGCGCGCCGTCCGGTCCCGCCACAATTCCACCGGGTTGAGAAGCTGAGGTCGGAAGTTCGTATTCAACGAGCTGCGAATTCGGCGCTTGGGCAATTATTTTCTGCAAAGCACCTTTCTCTTCGCCATCACTACCCTTGGAGACATATAGTAGTGTTCCATCAGGGAGTAATTGGAGCGAGTCAGAGCGAGCGTCAGAGCCGGTACCGCACTTGCCTTTTAGATTGCCGGCTTGAACTTGATATGTTGTGCCGCTAATACCGGTCAAAGTCCATACGCCGGAACACGGAATCGACGGAATATCAAACGGTCCACAGACTGATCCAATTTCACAAGACTGTCCAATGGTTGTAGTGATTTGGAAAGAGAAATCTCCGCCTTTGGCGGTGCCAGACCAGGTTCCTGCGATTGTGTCTGCATTCGTGTGAGCGATGGCAGCCGATGCAGTCGGCGTTGCCGCTGGCGCGCAAGCCGAGAGGATTACACATATGAGCATCAATGCTGATACGAGCAAATTACGTGCGTTCATTTTTTCTCCATTTATGAAAAAAACTAATCAGACTTCCGAAGCGCCTAATAACGGCCAGACTTCGGAAGTCTGAAATGGTTATTTCGTGAATACCACGCTGTCAAAGACTTTCTGAGATGCTTCCAATCCTGAGTTGAACTGTTCAGTTGTTGCAGGACCACCCGAATTGATGATCAAGAGGCGTTCGCCATTGACATTATCCAAGTAGATGAATTGCCAATGCTCATTAGGGTGACAGTTCCAGCCGGTACTTTGAAGCTTTATCCAGTCTCGCTTGCCGCGTGTACCATCATCGCAGGAGGCCGTCGCGGCGGCATCTATGCGGGAACCTTGGAATCCGCCTATGCTCACTGGTTGGGTGTTCACGACCTGAAACAAAGCCTGTGATTTGACCCAGGCATCAAAATGATCGGGGAAGGGAACCCATGAGAATGGAGGCTGAGCGTCAGAAATCCTTGTTTTATCGGTCACAATGATGAACCCTAGTTCCGCAGGCCCTTCAAGTGTGACCACATCAGAAAATTGCTCTGAAACAGACCATTCGGGGCTTAAACTGACGCTCATCTGCAGCTTGTATATTTTGGATGAGAATGTGGTCTGTGCTTGAGCGGGAGCGATGGTTGGGGCTACAGTCGGCGGGATGGTAGTTGGTGCTGGCGGCGTTGCCGCTGGCGCACAAGCCGAGAACAATACACTTACGAGCATCAATACTGAAACGAGCAATTTACGTGTGTTCATTATTTCTCCTTTGTCTAATGCGAAGAAGATTTTCTTCGCATTAATATCCTAGCAGTCAGCTTTAGAAAAAACCTGACATTTCCCGCCAAAGAGAGAAACTAGGGTCTCGAACTATTGCTTTTGAATTTGCAAACACATACAATGAATACAGATTAAAGATGGCTATCATCAGGAGTTCCATGCCCAATCAACTCTTCTCCCCAGAATCATTTCAAACCTTTGGTGAATTATTGAAATATCTTCGCCGGCGAGAACACCTCACCCAACTTGAACTCTCGATCACTGTTGGTTATAGCGAAGCACAGATAGGTCGTCTCGAAAAAAATCAACGCCGGCCGGATCTCATTGCTGTGAGAGCACTTTTTGTGCCCGCCTTGCACATGGAAAATGAACCTGAGCTTATCGAGCGCCTGCTGGAATTGGCAAAATCCGCCAAACAGGAGGATATACCCGCACCAGGGTTTGCTCCGTATAAGGGATTATTATTTTTTGAGGAAGCTGATTCAGATCTCTTCTTTGGTCGAGAGACACTCACTGCCCATCTTGCGGACCGGGTAAGCGATCTCGGCCTGGATTCATCTTCGCGTTTCATGGCGGTCGTCGGCGCATCGGGCAGCGGCAAGTCATCGCTGGTGCGCGCCGGTCTGGTGGCCGAGTTCAAAAATTCAGGCTGGGATACACATGTGTTCACACCGGGCACTGATCCACTCAAGGCATTGGAAATGCACCTTGATTCGGATCAGGCCAAGGCCAAGTCCGAGCGTGTTCTTATCCTTGTGGATCAATTTGAAGAAACATTTACGCTATGTCATGATGAAACTGAGCGCATGGCATTCATTGAAAAATTACTCGACCTCGCGCAAGATAGATTAAATAGAGTAACTGTGGTTATTGCGCTGCGCGCAGACTTCTATTCGCATTGCGCGCAGTATCCGCTTTTGCGTCAGGCCGTGGCCGCCGAGCAGGAATATATCGGGCAGATGACGACCGATGAATTACGCCGCGCCATCGAAGAGCCTGCCAAGCGCGGCGGCTGGGAATTCGAACCGGGACTTGTAGACGTGTTGTTACAAGATGTCGGCGCGCAGGGCACCAGCGAACCGGAACCCGGCGCGCTGCCATTGCTTTCGCACGCACTGCTTGCAACCTGGGAACGCCGCCGCGGACGTACATTTACGTTGGATGGGTATCGCGCATCCGGCGGTGTGCGCAGTGCCATCGCAGAAACTGCCGAGAGTGTCTTCACCGATCAATTGAATCGGCAGCAACAAGAACTTGCGCGGGATGTCTTCCTGCGTTTGACAGAATTGGGCGAAGGCACCGAAGACACGCGCCGCCGCGCGGCTTTGAATGAATTGGTACGTCAATCGCAGGAGGCCACGCAATTACGCGCGGTCTTGAACACGCTGGCAGAGGCGCGCTTGATTACATTGAACGAAGACAGTGCCGAGGTCGCGCATGAAGCGTTGATCCGCGAATGGCAGAGACTGCACGATTGGCTTACTCAAGACCGTGAAGGGCTGCGTCTTCACCGTCATCTTACCGAATCCGTACACGAGTGGGAAACGCGGGACCATGACATCAGTGAGTTATATCGCGGTGCGCGTCTGGCGCAGGCGCGTGAATGGGCCACGGCAAACGAAGAACGTTTGAATGAAGCCGAGCGCGCTTTTCTCGGAGCGTCCATGGAGCAGGAACAGCTGGATGCATTGGAACGTGAAGCGCAGCGTCAGCGCGAACTCGAAGCCGCGCAAAAACTGGCGGCCACCGAACACCGCACCGCAAAACAGCTGCGCCAACGTGCGCTGTTTCTAACCGGCGCATTTGTTTTGGCGATCATGCTGGCAGGTGTTGCATTCCTGTTTAGCAGGCAAGCCATAGTAAGTGCAAAGACCGCACAAGAGGAACAGCAGGTGGCCTTGCAGCGCGAGCTATCTGCCTCTGCGATCAACAATCTCTCAGTTGACCCGCAGCGAAGTATATTGTTGTCATTGCAGGCAGTGAACATCAAGATAGAAAACGGTCAGCCGGCATTGATCGAAGCGCAGGATGCATTGCATCGCTCCATAGAATCGACACGTATCCTGGCCTCACTGCACGATAACGATACGTCGCTTTGGACAGTTGCGCTGAGTCGCGACGGCAAAAAACTGGCTACACTTGGCATGGATGGAAACGCCAATGTTTGGGATGTAGCTGCAAAAAAAATATTGATGAGGCTTCCAACCAACGTGACCTATAACCTCGTTGGCACTGGGGCAGTATTTAGCAAAGATGGAACTCAACTGCTGACAGACACCAATGACAATACGGCGACGTTATGGGATCTTTCGACAGGCAAAGCATTATTCGTGCTTAAGGGTCATACTGACCTCGTCACTTCCGTGGCCATCAGTCCTGATGGTGAGTTGCTTGCAACTGCGAGTGATGATACGACGGTAAAGCTTTGGGATGCGTCCACTGGAAGTGAAGTGATAACACTCACGGGGCATGAAGGGAATGCACTCGTATTGGCTTTTAGCGCAGACGGAAAAACCGTTTACGCTGGCAGCGATGTAGATGGGTATGCTATTGCCTGGGACGTTGCGACTGGCAAAGAACAGTTCCGATTTAGCGGACAAGGCCGTGTAATTGGAGTGGATGCCATCGCTGCCAGCCCGGATGGGACGCGTCTCGCGACGGGTGAATTTGATACCACTGTCAAAGTTTGGGATGCAGCGACGGGGAGTCTCCTGCTCACGCTCTTCGGTCATTCGAGTCAAGTTGTGAGTGTAGCGTTTAGCGCGGATGGCAAATTTCTGGCGAGCACCAGTGAAGACGGCACGGTAAAACTCTGGGACGCGGAAACTGGAAAGGCATTGCTAACTCTCTCCGGTCATACCAGCGGGGTTTTAGGTGTAGCTTTTAGTCCTGATGGGAATCAACTTTACACCGTCAGCCGCGATGGAACTGTGAAAGTATGGGATGTCTCACCCACTAGCGGGAGCGATTGGATGAATCTGGCCGGGCACACAGATCGGGTCGGTTTTGTCACGTACAGCCCGGATGGTACGCGCCTGGCAACCTTTGGCTTGGATGGTACTGTCAAAGTATGGGACGCGATGAGTGGCAGGAGCCTGCTGACTCTGCCGCACGGAGACACCAATTGTGTAGGAAATGTCAGCTATAGCCCGGATGGCAGTCGTCTGGCTATATCGGGAGGTACTGAGCCAAAGATTTTTGATGCCGTAAGTGGTGCTGAGGTTCTCACTCTGACTCCATTCAACGATAACGTTTGCAACGCCATATTCAGCCCAGATGGAACACAGCTCGCCGCAGGAAGTGATTTAGGATTGATCAGAATCTATGACAGCACCAACGGGAAAATAGTGGCGGAGTTTCCGAAGAGCCCTGCAGGCCTTCAACAGCTTGCCTTCAGCCCCGATGGCAAACGTCTCGCCTCGGCGAACGATGATTCTGCAAATGTGTGGGATGTAACAACTGGAAAAAAACTTCTGACATTCAGCGGACATGGTGCTGGAGTGCGTTCCAGCGGTGTGGCATTTAGCCCGGATGGCAAATGGATCGCATCCTCGGGCAATGATGGCAACATCAGGGTATGGGATTCAACAACAGGCAAAGAATGGCTCAATCTCACGGGCCACACAGGTTCTACTTTCGCTGTCGCGTTCAGTCCTGATGGTCAGTATCTGGCAAGTTCGTCTGTAGATCGAACGGCCAAAATTTGGAAATTGCCGAAATCAGGCGAACAGGTTGCCGAACCATTGACTCTTTATGGTCACACTGCCGCCGTGTATCGAATTGCATGGAGTCCCGATGGCAGGCACCTGGCCACGGTTGGCCGCAATCCTATCGTGCGCATCTACTCCTTACGAATTGAAGATTTGATTGCCATTGCCCAGTCACGCCTGACGCGCACTCTGACAATAGACGAATGTCGGAAGTATTTGCATATGGAGCAGTGTCCCACTGCTCCATAACAAACGAGTTCTGCTGAAATTCGTATAATGAGTTCTGTCAGACCGGATCTATCAAATAGTTACAATCTCCCTTTAGGCTTTGTGGTTTATCAGGTATTCATAATCAACTCAGAGATAGGATGTATTCAATGCGATTGGCCAAGGTTGCATGACAGTCTTAATAGCGTCCTCAAAAATACTCTTTTGCCCATCGCTGAGCACGAAAAATGTGGTCTATTGTGTGTAACCCTGCCCCTGCGGGAACTTTGGTTCACAAAAGGCCTGTGGGTGTGCTCCTGCTGTCGTTACCAGATA
>WNFL01273587.1_pt1 | contig 10143 bp, 5 predicted proteins | sample 5400361 | NCBI WGS metagenome assembly WNFL01 (sample SAMN13153351, study PRJNA577476) | soil metagenome | isolation source: 40 cm soil on Douglas fir-dominated hillslope | place: USA:California | collected 2013-09-17
CAACGCGGCTCCCGGTAGCTGGGATCCCAAACGTACTTGCGGGTGAGGTACGAATATTTGTGTTCGGGGCCTTTGGGTTGAGGCGCGTACCCAAGCGGTCCCAGTATTCTTACAAAATCACCTTGGTCGGCCAGCCCGATAATGGGCGAAAAGAATAGCTGCCACGAAACAAGTACCGCCGCCACGCTCCAAAACGCGAATAACTCTCTTGATCGCGCCACCTAGCCCCCCGACGTGCAGCAGTTGCGAGCGCAGGCCGGGCGAGCCGATTCTCGGCGCTGTCGCTTCACTTTTAACTCAATTCATCTTCGGGGGATTCAAAAAGATCGCCTGGCAATCGCTGGGCGGGTTATCCGAGGTGTCCCAAACATAAGTACCGTCCGGCTGCATGCGGCGGGCGTTGCGATTATCGGCCAGGTAGACGCCCAGGGTGCCTTCGCGCACCCGGGTGATGACGCGCTTGTTCTCCACCGGGTACAGTACCTCGACGCGATGGTTTAAATTTCGCGACATCAGGTCCGCGCTGCCTACGTAAATTTCCTCGCGGCCGTTGTTGCGGAAGTAGTAGATGCGGCTGTGTTCCAGGAACCGGCCGACGATGCTGGTCACGCTGATGTTCTCGCTGATCCCTTCCACCCCAGGACGCAGGCAGCAAACGCCGCGCACCATCAGGTCGACGCGCACTCCGGCCTGCGACGCCTGGTAAAGCAGCTTAATGATGCCCGCATCCTCAAGGCCGTTGAACTTGAAGATGAGGTGCCCGCCATCGCCGCGCAAGGCATGATCGATCTCGCGCTTAATCAACTCTTCCATGCGCTGCCGCAGATTAATCGGTGCGACTAACAGCTTGCGAAAATCGGTCTTCGCCGAATAGCCGGTGACGTAATTGAAGAGGTCGGTGACGTCCGCTCCGATCTGTTCATCGGAAGTCAGCAGGCTCACGTCGGTGTAAGTTCGGGCGGTGACCGGATTGTAGTTGCCGGTTCCCAAATGCACGTAGCGACGGATAGTATCGCCTTCGCGCCGGACCACCAGCGCGACCTTGCAATGCACTTTTAGTCCGAGCAGACCGTACACCACGTGCACGCCCGCGGCTTCCAGCGCTCGCGCCCACTCAATGTTGCTCTCTTCGTCGAAGCGCGCCTTCAGTTCCACCAGCACGGCCACCTGCTTGCCGTTTTCGATGGCATTCAGCAGGGCCTCGACTACGGGAGAGTTGCGTCCCACGCGATACAAGGTGATCTTGATCGCCAGCACCTCGGGATCAGACGCCGCGCGGCGCAAAAACTCGACGATGGGCTGGAACGATTCGTAGGGGTGATGCAGCAACACGTCGTCGCGGCGGAGCACCGCAAACACGTCTTCTTCCGATTTGGGGTTCAGCTCCGGTGGCGTGGCGGCGAGGAATGGCGGGTCCTTGAGATCGGAACGCTCGATCACGAGGAGTTGCTTCAATCGGCTGAGGTCGAGCGCGCCATCGGTGTAATACACATCGCGGCGGTCGCACTCCAGATTCTCGACCAGGATCTGGAGTATGTGATCGGGAATATCGTGCGCCACCTGCAAGCGGACCACGGCGCGGAAGCGGCGCTGCCAGATGGCCTCTTCCACGGTTTCCAAAAGATCATCGCTTTCCAGTTCCTGGATGGCGACCTCCGCGTCGCGCGTCACACGGAACGGATGCGCCTCGATGATCTCCAGACCGGGGAAAAGCGCATGCAGATTCTCAATGATGAGCTGCTCCAGCCAGATCAGTGTGGGCCTTCCGGCCGGCGTGCCTTCGACCGGCGGGACCGCGACCAGTTGCGGCAGCGTGTCTGGAATTTTGACGCGCGCGAAGCGTTCCACGCCTTTCAGATCGCGAACCGCCACGGCCAGGTTCAGACTGAGATTCGAAATGTGGGGAAACGGGCGGCCCGGATCGAACGCGAGCGGCGTCAGGACCGGATACACCACGTGGCGAAAGTACGACTCGACCGCGCTGCGCTCACGATTGGTCAGGTCGGAATAATTGCGAACATCGACGCCCGCTTGCGCCAGCGCGGGTTGCAGCTCACGCCAGGTCTGGTAGGCGTCCTCCATGATGCGCTTGACTTCGGCGCGAATGCGCTCCAGGTGCTCCGTCATGGGGCCCTCGGGCATGGACGAGGGGGCTTTCTGCTTCAGGATCGCCACCCGAACCATGAAAAACTCGTCCAAGTTGGAGCACAGAATGGAAAGAAATTTGACCCGTTCCAGCAGCGGCGTTTCGGGGTCCTGGGCCTCCTCCAGAACGCGACGCTGAAAGGCTAGTGAACTAATTTCGCGATCCAGATACAGGTAGGGGTCGCCGAGGGAAAGATCGCGCGCGACGCGGGAAGCCTCTCCCGACTCATGAACCGGCTGGGGTTCAGGAATTGGCTCGCGCTTCGCGGGATGGTGGGCGGTTTTGGCGTGGGCGGGAGCTTTCGTCAACGGCATGGCGCATACCAGTGTACCGCCGAGGACAGAAGCCAGGAGTCAGAAGCCAGGAGTCAGGAGCCGGAGGTAGGAGATAGCTTCTACCTTGCTCGGCCGCTGGCCCCGGATTTGCGCAGTTCCTCATAATAGGTATCCAGAAAATCGAGTGCCCCGGCGTGCGGATTGGCGCGGATCTGCAGCTTGTCGCCAATCTCCAAAACCTGGTCCGACGTTGGATCGTAGGCCGGCCACTTGGCGAGATTCTTGCCATTCGGATCACCCGTGGTTGCAAAATTCACCCAATAGGTCGACATCAGATCCGCCAGTTTGCGATCGGTTTCTTTCCACGGCCGCTTCGCCGTCGCGAGGTTATGAAATGCGTACACGATCTCCGACGCATGGTACGAACCATAGCGATCGCTTTCCGGACCCGGAGGTACGCGGCTGAAATAGTACATGTAGCTTTTTGACTTTCCCGACTTCGCTTGCATGCGGGCCCAGGTGCGCATTTCCCACCCGAAGGTTTGATCGCGCATGGCGGCGGGAGCGGATTTGCGCGCGTCTTCGTCGGTCGCGGAGGGATAGATTTTCAGATACTCATCGGCCTTGGCAGCGTAGCGCTGCTTCGCCTGCGCCTGAAAACCCTGCGCGGTGGTATTGGGAGGCGTGAAGGCCGTGCCCTCATCGGCATTCGATCCCAGCAAGAGCGGCACGTCGATCTGTTTTCCTTTGGCGTAGGTGGTGTAGACGTCGTCGGGGAACATCCATCCATCGACATTCGGACGGAACTGGCCGGGAGCTTTGAGCAACTCGTCCGCGGATTTCGCGCGCAGCGCCGCGACCGAGTCCGCCTTGAGCGACGCCGCGTAGCGCACGCCCGCCTGCTCCACGTCGGCTAGCTTGGTCATGGGCGAGAATTGCGCTCCGCTTTCGCCGATCGCGCGTTGGAACAGGCCCTTGGCCAAGGGAGTCGCGGTCAGCAGGTTGACGCTCCACGATCCGGCTGACTCCCCGAAAATGGTCACGCGATTCGGATCGCCACCAAACGCGGCGATGTTGTGCTTCACCCATTCGAGCGCGGCGATCTGATCGAGCAGCGCGTAATTGCCGGACGCGTTGTGATCGGACTCCTTGGTCAGCTCGGGATGCGCAAAGAACCCGAAGACGCCGAGGCGGTAGTTAATCGTCACGACGACCACGCCCTTTTTCGCGAGTTCCTCGCCGTCGTAGGTGTTCAGAGATCCCGACCCGCGCGTGAGCGCGCCGCCGTGAATCCACACCATGACGGGACGCTTGTCGGTGGCGCTCTTCGCGGCGGTCCACACGCTGAGATACAGGCAGTCTTCAGACACTGGCTGCGGCTCGCTGCGATAAATCGACCCGGCGGGATACTCGGTCTGCATGCAGGTCGAGCCGAACTTATCGGCCTTGCGTGTGCCCTCCCATTTCGCGGCGGCCTTGGGCGCGCGCCAGCGCAGATCGCTTACCGGGGGCGCGGCGAACGGGATTCCTTTGAACACGCGAATATCGGCGGTGGATCCGGCGACGCCCGAGAGCATTCCAGCGTCGGTACGAACGGGATCGGGCACTGCGGCGGCAAGCGTGAGCGCAAAAGCGACAAGAGTGAAGTGCAGACGGGGCATAGAGAAGATAATAGTCTGAGTGCCCGACGACTTGCCAGCGCTTACCAAGCCGCTCCTGCTGTGGGACGGCAAATGCGGATTCTGCAAGATTTGGATTCACTACCTCAAACAGCTCACCGGAGACCGGATCGATTACGCCCCATCACAGCAACGCGGTGAGGAATTCCCGCAGATCCCACCCGAAGAGTTCAGTCAATCCGTACAGCTCGTGCACGTGGATGGATCGGTCACGAGCGGGGCGCGCGCCGTCTTCGAGGTTGCCGGCCAGCAACGCACGTACGAAAGCTCGCGGGTCTTCCAGTGGATCACCGAAACCGGTTACCGCTTCATCGCCGGGCATCGTAACTTTTTCTATCACCTCACGCGATTTACGTTCGGGACGCGCATCGAACCGGCGCGATTCGCTGCCACGCAATGGATCTTCCTGCGCATGCTGGCGGTGACCTACGCGATCGCGTTCGCGTCACTGGGGGTGCAGATCACCGGGCTGATCGGGCATCGCGGCATTCTCCCGGCGCGCGCATTTTTCGACAGTATCGCGCAGAGCTTCGGGTCGGTGCGCTACTTCGCGGTTCCGAGTATCTTCTGGCTGAACGCAAGTGACGGGGCGTTGCGCGGAATCTGTTGGGCGGGCGTGGCGCTGGCCGCGGCCCTGCTGATCGGACGGCTGGAGCGGCTGATCCTCGCGCTGCTGTGGATCCTGTATCTCTCGCTCAGTTCCGCCGGTCAGGATTTTCTGGGATTCCAGTGGGATTCCCTGCTGCTCGAAACGGGATTTCTCGCGATCTTTTTGGGCCGCTCGAAAACCGTCGTGTGGCTGTTCCGCTGGCTGGTGTTCCGGGTGTTCTTTCTATCGGGCGCGGTGAAACTGTTGAGTCACGACCCCACCTGGCGCGATTTCACGGCGCTTCGCTACCACTTTCATACGCAGCCGCTGCCGACCCTATTCGGCTGGTTCTTTGAAAAAGCGCCGGACTGGTTCCTGCGGTTTTCGACGCAGGTCATGTTCGGAATCGAACTGGCCGCGCCGTTCCTGATCTTCATGCCACGGCGCCTACGAATGCTGGGCGCATCGCTGCTGCTGGGGTTGGAAGTGTTGATCGCGTTGACCGGCAATTATGGTTTCTTCAATCTGCTGGCGATGGTGCTGTGTCTGTTCCTGTTCGACGATCGGGTCTTCTCCCGTATTCGCCTCGGACGCCGCGTGGAAACGCGGCGGCAGGCTACCCGTTTGCGGGTCGAGAAAAGGCTGGCCCCACGCAGGCCGGAACGCGTCATCACGGCGCTGCTGGCGGCTTTCATTCTCACGCTGGGGATCACGCGCATGTACGAGACTTTCAGCGGCGCTTCACCCGAGCCGCTGCGAACGGTGGTGCGGTACACCTCCCCGCTCCAGATCGTGAATCCTTATGGACTTTTCGCGGTGATGACCACCTCGCGTCCCGAAATTATCCTGGAAGGCTCGCGTGACGGCGAAACGTGGCTGGCCTACGATTTTCCCTACAAACCCGGCGCGCTGAATCGGGCCCCACGCTGGGTGGCCCCTCACCAACCGCGACTGGATTGGCAGATGTGGTTCGCGGCGCTGGGAAGCGTCCGGCAGAATCCGTGGTTCGTCAACCTCGCCGTGCGGCTGCTGGAAGGCTCGCCCGAAGTGGAGGCGCTGCTGTCATCGAATCCCTTCGGAGACCGCCCGCCGCGCTATGTCCGCGCGTCGGTTTACGAATATACTTTCACCGACAACGCTACGCGCCGCCGCACCGGCGAATGGTGGAAGCGCGAAGCCCGCGGCCTCTATCTCCCTCCGGTGGGCTTGCGGTCGCAGATCGAACCGGCTGCGTTCTAACCGGGGCATTCGAGAATCAACAGCCGGAGAATCAACAGCTTCGCCGGGTAAAATCCCGCCCATGGGTGTAACCAGCCCGGCCCACCGCTGAGTCTCTACATTTGGTAGGCGGACGGAATGGACAGGGGAACCGGCCGCCGCATGTAAGTGATTAAAACCATTATGAATCGCAGTACCAGTTTGAACCGCGGCATAAGGATTTTGGGGATCGCGTTTGCGGCGAGCGCAGGTCTATTCGGCCAGACCCCGCCAGCGGGGAATGCCGCAACTCCCAAATATGGATCGCTGACAAAAATTGACACCGCCGGCCGGACCCTTGAGGTCAAGACCGATGCAGGCGAGCCGCTTGCAGTAACGCTGGATGCCAAGGCCAGCTTCCGCCGCATCGGTTTCGGTGAAACAGATCTTCGCAAAGCGGAGACTATCGCGCTTACCGATGTCGCAGTGGGCGATCGCGTAATGGTTCGCGGCAAAGTATCCGACGACCAGAAATCCATGGCCGCGACGCTGGTGTTGGTAATGGCCAAAGCCGAGGTCGAGAAGAAGCAGGCGGCCGATCACTCGGATTGGGACAAGCGTGGTGTTTCGGGAGAAGTCACCGCGGTGGGCGCGGATTCGATCACGCTGAAAGTTCACGGCAAACCGCTGGTCGTCGCGCTCGGGCAAGGTGCGGTGGTCCGCCGCTATGCGTCGGATTCGGTGAAATTCGCGGACGCGAAGGTTTCCACACTGGGTGAGATTAAGGTGGGCGATCAGGCGCGCGCCCGCGGCGATAAGAACGCAGACGGCTCGAAGATGACCGCGGAAGAGGTGCTGGCGGGGACCTTCCGCACCATCGCGGCAACCGTTACGACCATCGACGGCGGAGAGAAAGTCCTACGCATTCGCGACCTGGACGCCAAGAAGCCGGTGGTGCTGCGCATCGGCGCCGAATCGAGTTTGAAAAAATTGACCGAGCAGATGGCGCAGATGATCGCACTCACCAAGCAAGCGGAAAAAGATGGCAGCGCGCCGGGCACCGTAGCCAACAACGGCGGTGCACCGCCGGCGGGACGCGCGGGAGGCCCTGGTGGTCCCGGCGGACGTGGCACGGATATCGGCGGACGCGGACCCGGTGGTCCTGGCGGACGCGGCGGGCGCATCGGCAATGACCTTACTCAGATCCTCGACCGGGCCCCCAACATTACCCTCGCCGACCTTAAACCCGGCGACGCGATTATCGTCCTGAGTACGGTGGGGGCGAATGCCGACAGTCTGACCGCGATTACGCTGCTAGCCGGCGTGGAGCCAATTTTGACCCGGCCTGGTACCCGTGAGATGTCGCTGGGCGGCTGGAGCCTGGGCGCCGGTGGTGGCGGCGGTGAGCAATAGAGATTGAGTACAGCGGGAAGCAGTTGAATACTTCTTAAGGAATCTGAATGAAATTGAATCGAGTGGTTTGGATCACTTCTCTGGCGCTTCTTTTAAGTGCGGCGCTGTGCGCCCAGCCGACTGGCAGCGTGCGCGGCACCGTGTATGATCCCTCGGGCGCTTTGGTCCCGAAGGCGACGGTCACGGTGACGGGCGCGAATAATGTCGTGAAGGTCGCCGAGACGGATAACAACGGAGCTTTCGCCATCGCCGGTCTGCCCGCGGGCAAATACACGGTGCGCATTATCGCCACCGGCTTCACGCTGGTCGAAAAAACCGACATGGATGTGGCTGCTGGGCGCGCGCTGACCTTCGACGCGAAGCTGAGCGTGGAAGCGGACAAGCAGGTGGTGACCGTGGCCGACACGCAGCAGGTGGAAACCGACCCTTCGAAGAACGCCGGTGCGCTGATCCTCAAAGAAGCCGATCTGGACATGCTGTCCGACGATCCGGACGACTTGCAGGCCGACCTGCTGGCGCTGGCCGGTCCCGCGGCGGGTCCGAACGGCGGACAGATTTTCATCGACGGTTTCAGCGGTGGTCAGCTTCCTCCTAAAGAGTCGATCCGCGAGATCCGCATCAACTCGAATCCTTTCTCCTCGGAATACGACACGCAGGGTCACGGACGCATCGAGATTTTCACCAAGCCGGGCACCGACAAATATCACGGCTCGGTCAACATCACCTACAGCGATTGGCTGTTCAACGCGCGCAACCCGTTCTTCACTTCGTCGGCTTTCGCGGTTCCGGCCTCGGACACCAAAAACCTGATGGCCAATCTGGGTGGCAAGCTGACCAAGAAATCGTCGTTCTTTATCGATTTCAACCGCCGTCAGCAGCGCGAAGCGGCGCCGATTAACGCCATTATTCTGGATCCAACCACCTTCGCGCCGATCAATCAGGCCTACGGATTGGTCGAGCCAAATACCATGACCAGCGTGAGCCCGCGCATCGACTATCAGCTTTCGACCGCGATCACATTGCAGGGCCGCTATACCTATAACCAGAGAGACTCGCTGCTCAACGGAGTCACCGGCACGCGCCTGCCGTCGACCGGCACCACCGATCACCGCACTAATCAGACGGTGCAATTGACCGAGACCCAGGTGGTCAACGCCAAAACCATCAACGAAACGCGCTTCCAGTATTTCAAGAACAACACCAATTCCGTGGGCCTTTCGCCCACCCTGAACATTTCGGTAGCGGGCGCATTCAGCGACGGCAGCGACTCCGCGCTAAACTTCGCGAACAACAGCACCTACGAGCTGCAAAACTATACGTCGATTACGCACGGGACACAGTTCATCAAATTCGGCGCGCGCCTGCGCGATTATCGCGATGCGAACTACGCGACCAATAATTTCCTGGGCCAGTTCAACTTCAGCTCCCTGGCCGCGTACACGATCATGCAGCAGGGCATCGCGCAGCACCTGCCGCTTACGACTATCCTGGCGAACGGAGGCGGGCCGACACAGTTCAGCCTTAACGCCGGCAATCCGCTGATCGATGCCAACCAGTTTGACGCCGGCCTGTTCTTTCAGGACGACTGGCGCGTTCGTCCCAGCATGACGCTGAGCCTGGGGCTGCGCTACGAAGTGCAGACCAACATCAATCAGCGCGGCAACTTTGCGCCGCGCGTGGGATTCGCGTGGGGCATCGGACCGGGGCAGGGCCGGCTGCGCCAGCCCAAGATGGTGCTGCGCATGGGCGCGGGTTACTTCTACGATCGCTTCAGCATCGGCAACGTGCTGAACGCCGAGCGCTTTAACGGGATCACCCAGTTGGCTTACACGGTGACCAATCCGCAGTTCTATCCGGCAGCCGGCGTTCCGATTCCGGCGGTGAATACGCTGCCGACGGCGAACTCGGTTACCAGTCACATCGACTCGAACCTGCAGGTGCCCACACTGCTGCAGACCGCCATCGGAATCGATCGGCAACTGCCGAAGAACATCACGCTTTCGATCAACTATTTGAATACCCGCGGCATTCACCAACTCCGCACGGTGGATATCAACACACCGCTGCCGGGTACCTACACTGGACCGGGCACGGGCGTCTATCCGCTCGGCGCAGCGGCCGGCGTTTTCGATATTTACAGCACCAGCGGCACTTTCAAGCAGCAGCAACTGATTTTCAACGCCAACGCGCGAATCAATTCGCGGATCACCCTATTCGGCTACTATGCCTACGGGCACGTCAACACAGACGTGATCGGGCAGCCTTCGAATCCGTACAATTTCGCGGCGGATTGGGGCCGCGCGAGCTACGACGTCCGGCATCGAGCGAACATCAATGGCAGCCTGGTGCTGCCTTTTGGCCTGCGTGTGTCGCCTAACATCGGAATCAGTTCCGCGCCGCCGTTCAACGTGGTCCAGGGCGTCGACCAATTCGGGGACACGCTGTTCAACACGCGTCCGGCGATGGCACCGTCGGGCTTCAGCGCCCCGGCCTGCACCTCCAAGCTGGCGCAGTCGCTGACCACGTGCATGGCTTCGACGGCGCTCGGTAATTTCGTGATCAATCCACCGGCCGGCCTGAAGCCGATTCCGGTGAACTTCTTCAACGCGTTCGGGCGCCTGGATATCAATGCGCGCATCAGCCGCACCTGGGGCTTTGGCGAGAAGACTGTTACGGATGCTCAGCGGCAGCGCCAGCAACGCGGCGGCGGTCCAGGATTCGGCCAGGCCGCGGGCGGTCCCGGCGGCGGTGGCCCTCGCGGAGGCGGTGGTGGCGCCGGTGGTCCTCGCGGCGGTGGCGGCGGACCCGGCGGCGGTGGCCCCGGTGGTGGTGGCGGCGGCGAAT
>WNFL01342757.1_pt1 | contig 10143 bp, 7 predicted proteins | sample 5400361 | NCBI WGS metagenome assembly WNFL01 (sample SAMN13153351, study PRJNA577476) | soil metagenome | isolation source: 40 cm soil on Douglas fir-dominated hillslope | place: USA:California | collected 2013-09-17
GCTACGGAATAATATCAGCGTGCTTGAGGGCTCCGGCGGCAACATCGCCGTTCTGACCGGGCCGGATGGCAAAGTGCTCATCGATGGCGGCATCGGTGTCTCGCGTCCCCAGATGACTAAAGCTTTAGCGGATCTCGGCGCCGATCCCATCACGCACTTGGTCAACACGCATTGGCACTTCCATCACACGTCCGGCAACGAATGGCTACATGCCGCTGGCGCAAAGATTATCGCCCAAGAGAACACCCGCAAGTATCTGTCCGAAGTCCAGCGCGTTGAGGACTGGGACTATAATTTTCGTCCGAATACTTCAGCAGCGCTTTCCGGAAGTGCACGTCCTATGGATGGATGCGGCTCGTCTCCGTGACGTGACTTTATTCGGTTGGGGCGAAACAGGCGCCGTTGTAAGCGGGCTACCATTGCTCTCGATGCCGCCCCGTAAGGTAATGGCCATACTTGAAGGGGCCTTCACTCATCTGCGCCCATCGGGCGATCAGTTCACATATTGGCCTCACTGCCCAATCTCGGAACGTATCCTCGATAGACTTGATCTGAGAGCCGTGCACTGCGGGACGGCCATAGCAAACATCCCGCCGGCGTACGTGTATCGGATAGTCCGGAAGAGATCCCGCCCGGTCCGGTCACCACACCGCGTCCACGCAGGCATCGATAGTGGATCGGATTCCTTGGTGGATTGAGGAATGACGCAGCCCACAGCGACCGTTCCGCGTTCGACATTTCGCGCACTCGCAGTCTGGGCGCTGAGGGCCGCTGTAGCGTGGGCGTCCACCGCACGATCATGCAAGTCGAAGGCGCCACCGTCGGAAACCTCACTTACATGGGCGAATGGCACACCCATCCGCCGGGTCACGTGAGTAAGCCAACTTAAGATGACCGCAAACTGCTCTGGTGGATTACCGTCATTCCGCCGGTGCATTGGTGAGAATATCGGAAACCACCACCGTGTCCTCGGCCATCCCGGACCTGTCTCCGATGTCGGAAGGTTTAATGCGGAACCACACCGCGTAGAGTGCGGGAAGAAACAGCAGAATCAGCATCGTGCCGATAGCCGTTCCCCCGATCAGAGTGTAGGCCATTGATCCCCAGAAGACCGAATGCGTCAGGGGAATAAAGGCAAGCACAGCTGCAAGCGCGGTCAAAATGACTGGCCGAGCCCGCTGCACCGTCGCCTCGACTACAGCTTCGTCGCTGTCGAGGCCGGCCGCGCTGTTCTCCTTGATCTGCTCAATCAAGATAAGAGTGTTGCGCATGAGAATGCCTGCAAGGCCAATCAGACCTAGGATGGCGTTGAAGCCGAATGGTTGGTGGAAAATCAAGAGGATCGGCACAGCGCCGACCAGGCCAAGCGGCGCGGTAAGTATCACTAGTGCGGTTACGGAGAATGAGCGAACCTGGAACATGATGCAGACGAGCATCAGCACCGCCATAACCGGAAAGACGACGACGAGAGCAATGTTCGCCTTGCCCGCTTCCTCAATGGACCCTCCCATTTCGATCCGATAGCCGTCCGGCAGGGCCGCGATGATCGGCCGCAGGGCAGTGAAGATCTGCTTCGATACTTCGGGGGGCTGCATGGTCTCGTCTATGTCTGCGCGCACAGTGACCGTCGGCACGCGATCACGTCGCTTAAGGATAGGATCCTCCATTCGGATTTCGACCTTGCCGATTTGATTGAGAGGGATCATGCGACCATCGTGCGACGTGAGCGTGAAATCAGCCAGCCGAGCCGGATCGAGACGCTCCCCACCGGAGCTTCGCGCAATTACGTCTACAGCCCGAATGTCTTCACGCACCTGTGTGACGGCGACACCAGTGAGGAGGAATTGGAGCTGCTGAGCTGCCTCGGCCGGCGAAAGCCCGATCAACCGCAATCGGTCTAGGTCAAAGACAAAATGTGCCGTCGGCGCTCGTTGGCCCCAATCCTGGTTCGCTTGGCGAATATTTGGATTTGAGCGCATTACACCGAGAGCCTGGTCTGTGATCTGACGCACAACGGTTGCATCGGGACCCATGACACGGAACTCGACCGGGAACGGAGTGTAGGGCCCAAATACCAGTTGAGTGACGCGCAGGTATGCTTCCGGCGCGAGTCCCCGAGCGATTTGAGTCCTGAGCTTGAGTTTCAGGACTTCCCGCATCTCTGGACTTGCCGTCAAGACCACGATCTTGGCGAACGAAGGATCGGGTAATTCCGGCGCCATAGCGAGGAAGAAGCGTGGCGCGCCCTGGCCAATGTAGCTCGTCACGATTTTTGCTTCGGGTTGCTCTTGCAACCAGGCCACGACCTTGGCGACGGCCTTGGCCGTGGACTCGATGCTGGTGCCTTCAGGCATACGAACTTCAACGAGCACTTCAGGTCGATCCGAGGTCGGGAAGAATTGCTGCTTGACTGCGCCCATGCCAACAATGGAAAGGGCGAAGGCGGCCACGACCGCGCCGCAGGTGAGGATTTTGTGGCGGACACACCAGATGATGAGACGACGCAGACGTCGATAGTTAGGCGTGTCGTAGATCGCATGGTGTCCGCCTTCCACCGGCTTGATTGCCGGCAGCATCGTCACGCCGAGATAGGGTGTGAAAGCGCCAGCAACCAACCAAGATGTGAGCAGCGCGAACGCGACAATCCAGAAAATGTTGCCGGCATACTCGCCAGCAGTCGAGGTCGCGAATCCGACCGGCATCAGACCAATCGCCGTAACAAGGGCACCCGCTAGGCGCGGCGCCGCGGTGGTTACCCAAGCGTGGCCGGATGCATAAACCCGATCGTATCCCTCTTCCATTTTTACGACCATAGTCTCAATGACGATGATGGCGTCGTCTACGAGCAGGCCGAGGGCGAGAATCAGTGCACCCAGGGTGATGCGATCGAAAAACCGTCCGGTCTCGAGCATGATCAGAAAAACGACGGCGAGCGTCAGTGGTACTGCGGCAGCAACAACGATACCCACGCGCCATCCCAAACTCACAAAGCTAACGAACAACACAACACCAAGGGCCATGAAGAACTTCAGCATAAACTCGTCAATGGACTCGGTGATGTTGACGGCCTGGTCAGTGATCTTCTGGAGACTGACTCCAAGGGGAAGCTTCTGCCCAATCTTAGATGTCGCCGCCTCAAGTGCCTTGCCGAGATCGAGGCCGTTCCAACCGTCCTGCATCACTGCAGCCAGCACAAGGACCGGCTCATTCTGATGGTGGATCAAGAACGTTGGCGGATCCTCATAGCCCCGCCGCACGTCAGCAACATCTGAGAGCTTCAACGTGCGCCCACCCGCGACGATCGGGGTATCGGCGATCTTCTGGGTGTCGTCATAAGCACCGTCGAGACGAATATAGACCTGCGGTCCATCGGTATCGATCGAGCCCGCGGGTGTGACGGCGTTCTGCCTTTGCAGAGCTGCAAAGATATCCTGAGCCGTAACGCCTAAAGTCACGAGCCGAGGATAGGAGAATTCGACAAAAATCCGCTGCGGACGCTCACCCAAGATATTGATCTTCTTGACGCCGGGGACGTGAAGGAGTTGCTGACGGATTTCCTCCGCCTGGCGCACCAATGTCCGCATCGGCATTCCTTGAGCCTTCAGCGCATAGAGGGCAAATGTGACATCGGAGTATTCGTCGTTCACGAACGGACCAAGTACACCCCTCGGCAGGTTGGGGGCCTCGTCGCCCAGTTTTTTGCGTGCCTGGTAGAATTGCTCCGGAACCTCGCTGGGCGGCGTATTATCCTTCAATGTCAGCGTCGTGAGAGAGATCCCCGGCCTAGTCATGGTCTCCGTACGATCGTACCAACGAAGTTCCTGGAGGCGTTTCTCGAGCGGTTCGGCGACGAGGTCTTGCATCTCCTGTGCCGTTGCGCCCGGCCAGACAGTTGTCACGGTAAGGACCTTGACTGTAAAAGCGGGGTCTTCAGCGCGCCCGAGTTTGACGAAAGCATAGGCGCCACTGATGGAGAGCACGATGATGAGGAAGAGCGTGACGGCGCGCTCGCGCACCGCAAGGGCGGAAAGGTTGAAACCGCTCATTGCGCCGCCGCCCTCCACGCAACCGCGCGGATCGTGGCGCCCGGATGAAGCATGTGGACACCCAAGGCTACCAAGTGTTCACCGGGATTGACACCGGTGACCGTCGCCGTTTCCTGCGCGAGGCGACGAATCTTCACTTCGCGAAAGGTCACCTTCGACGTGGCAGGGTCGACAATCCACACACCCGTGGATTGGCCATTGTCGAGCACAGCGCCCACGGGAATCTGTGAGCCTTCTGCGGCATCGGCGTCAGTCAGCCAGATCGTAACAGTGGACCCAAGAGGCGCGGAGGCGGCAGCCCCTTCAATCACATAGCGGGCTTCGTAAGTACGGCTTTGAGGATCCGCAGAATCAGAAAGTTGTCGCAACGATGCCGGAAAACGCCGAGAGCCGTCGCCGTAGACCATCACCTGCGCGGACGATCCGATTGACGGCCTGACAGCTTCCGGCAAAGCCACGGTAGCTTCACGAGGCCCAGCGTGCGCAAGCCTGATGACGATCTGGCCTGCTGCAACGACCTGTCCAGGCTCGCCCAGTGTCTCGACAACAGTGCCGTCTGCATCCGAGACCAGAAGCGAATAGCCCGCCTCGTTACGTGCAACCGTCGCTTCTGCTTCCGCCGCCAATAATTGCGCTTCTGCAGTGTCGAGGGCAGCTTTCGCCTGTTCGTATCTCTGTGGGGTGGACCAGCCCTTGGCAACGAGTTGGTTATATCTTGCTTCGTCGCTACGGACCTGAACTGCAACCGCTCTGGCAGCAGCGACCGCATTCTCCTTGGCAATGACTGCAAGGCGGAGGTCGTTCTGGTCGATGCGCATAAGTGGCTGATCGATCCTCACGCGCTGGCCGACGTCGACGAGCCTTTCCACAATCTTCCCGGGCACACGGAAGCCCAGATTGCTCTGGACACGTGCAGAGACAACACCGGTAAACGCACGCTCTGACGGCGCGGCGGGTTGAGCGACGGCAACCGCCACCATGGGTGGCTCACCGCGTGGATCGTTGGGATCACGCTGCAGAGACCCGAAGATCACGGCGACGGAGACGAGGACAGCGGCAAATGCGATAGCCACAGCGGGCACGAGAAATCGTCGAGATTTTTTCATTTGAGAGACAGCTATTGGAGTGAGATTTCGGGGAGGATGATCTGCGATGCGCCGTCCGACGATGCTGGCGCCATTTGGTGTCTCACCGTCATCCGCTGCAGCTCGTTGCCGTAGGCGCTCTCATGGAGCTAGTTCCGGTACAGCATGAAGATGCACAATGCGACCGTCGATCTTTCCGGCGGAAAGCACCTTGAGTCCTTCGTTGATCTCGGAAATTGGCTCGTTCGATACAGGAATCTGTTTGATTCTCCCTTGTTGGACGTGATGGACCAGTTCTCGTAATTCCTGCAGCGTGCCGACATAAGATCCCTTGATCGATATCTGACGGGAATTGAGTACAGCGAGTGGCGCACTTACGGCTCCTCCAAACAAGCCGACGCCGACATAGGTCCCCCCATTGCGGAGGAGGGAAAGACCTAGGCTGATCGTCTTGTCCGATCCCACAAGGTCGATGATCCCGATAAAGCCGCCCGTTTGCCCCTTTAGTGACTCGGCAATGCCTTCGGATCGACTATTAATCGCGAGATCGGCGCCAAAGTCGTTTCGAGCCTTGGCTAGTTTTGCTTCATCGATATCGATCGCTGCGACCTTTCCGAGTCCTGTGCCCTTGGCGATGGAAAGCGCCATCAAGCCGACACCACCCATCCCGATGATGGCCACCCAGCCGTCGCGCCGCTGCAGCTTAGCGAGCGCAGCGTACGCAGTGAGACCGCTACACGCATAAATGCCGGCAACATCCGGGCTAATCCCGCCTGCATCGACGAGATATTTGGCCTCTCGTACAATGACTTTCTCACCATGGCCGCCTGGCAGTTGTACGCCGATGGAACGCGGAGTAGGGCACTCGTTGTCGCGTTCCGCCAAGCAGGCCGCGCAGTGACCACAACCGATCCAAGGATAGACGATCACCGGCCGCCTCAGGTCGCGCGCGGTTAACCCCGCGTCGGGTCCGAAGGTGGCGATAGTCCCACAGAATTCGTGTCCGAACGTCGCGGGTAGCTCGATGCCGAGGGTGCTGACGGGAATGCTCGCGCCGCCGCCTACGCCCAGGTGACCCTGGTGAAAATGCGCGTCGGAGTGACAAAGCCCGCAACTGACCACGTCTATCAACACTTCTCGTCCCACGGGATTCGGATCTGGAAGCTCGTGGGGCTCAATGGGCGCGCCGAATTGCGTTACTTGATAGGCTTTCATCTGTTCCTCTCACGGTCAGTAATACTCCGCGCGGCCTTGCCCAACTGCCGATCCACTTTGCTTAGGCCGCTTCGCGGTGAACCACGGCCTTGATTTCGAGAAAGTCGTCGAAGGCGATTTCACCCCATTCGCGTCCATTGCCGGACATCTTGTACCCGCCGAACGGAGCATTGGGATCCTCGCTGGCTCCGTTGACAAAGACCACGCCGGCTTCTATCTGCGCCGCAACTTCGTTGGCGCGATCCTCGCTGGCGGATTGCACATAGGCGGCCAGGCCGTAGATCGTATCGTTCGCGATCGCGACGGCGTCTTCGATGTCCCGATAGCCAATCACGCACAAGACGGGCCCAAATATTTCCTCGCGCGCGATCGTCATCTGATTGCTGACGTCGGCAAATACAGTCGGACGTGCGTAGTAGCCGCGATGCAAATCCTGAGGACGCCCCTCACCGCCAGCAACCAACGTCGCGCCTTCATTGAGGCCCGTTCGGATGTACGACTGGATCGTGTCCCACTGCTTCTGCGACACGACCGGTCCCATGTAGACATCGGTGGTGGGATCTCCGACCGTGATCGCGGCAACGGCTTGCGCCGCAATGGCCTTGACCTCGTCCATTCGCGTCGCCGGAACCAACAGCCGGGTCGGCGCATGGCAGGACTGTCCACTGTTCAGCATCAGCCGAAATACGCTTTCAGTTACCGCTTTGCCAAAGTCCGCGTCGTCGAGCACGATGTTCGGCGACTTTCCGCCAAGCTCCTGATGCACGCGTTTGACGTTCTCGGCCGCGCGCTTGGCAACATCGATTCCGGCTCGGGTTGAACCGGTGAAAGAGACCATGTCGATCCGCGGGTGGCTGGATATGGCGGCCCCGACGACAGGACCCATTCCGGTGACGAGATTGTATACTCCCTTCGGCGTTCCAGCCTCGTGGAGAATCTCGGCGATGATCTGCGCTGTGAACGGAGTGACTTCGGACGGCTTATGCACCATCGTGTTGCCGGTGGCCAAAGCGGGCACAAGCTTGCAGGTGATTTGATTGATGGGCCAGTTCCACGGCGTGATCAACCCGATCACGCCGATCGGCTCACGCCGGACGCTGGTCCGAGGTACTTGCAGGTGCTCAAACGCATAGGTCTTCAACACCTCAAGCCCGGTCTGGAAATGCTGGTATCCAACCCCAACCTGCATCTCTCTGGCAAACTTGGCAGGCGCGCCCAATTCCTCGACAAGCGCATCAGCCAGATCTTGCCAGCGCTTTTCATACACCGAGAGCACGTTCCCCAGTAAATCGAGCCGCTCCTGACGGCTGGACTTGGCGAACGTTCGAAACGCCTTCCTGGCGGCAGAGACGGCGAGATTGACCGCTTGGGCCGAAGCAAGGCTGACCTTGCCCACAACCTCCTCCGTCGCAGGGTTTATGATCTCGACTGTTTCTGCACCAGCCGGTTGCACCCACTCGCCGTCGATATAGATCTTCGTGCTGTCACGCATCGTCGTGCACCTCTTCATTCGCTGTCTTCTCTCTGGGCCTTCCATTCGCACCAACTTACGTTGGTAATTCCAGCCGCGCATCGGCCGCTGCGTCCATCATGAGCCTCATCTCAGCCGCTCTTGAGCGCCCGAAGGCGCTTTCAAAAGTTGCTTGCGCCTGTTCCCAACGGGGCCGGACCTTCTCGAGGCGCCTCAGCCCGGTGCGAGTGATCGTAACGATCCGTGCGCGGCGGTCCTTCTTGTCCGGCTCGATTGACAAAAGCCCATCTCGCAGCAACGGACGGAGGTTGTGTCCGAGTGTGGCACGATCCATCACGAGCAACTCGGCGAGTTCGCTCATCTGCAGCGGGCCGTTGTCCTTCAGGTGCTCAAGCGTCGTGAACTGGTTTGTTGTGATCCCAAAAGGGGCCAGACAGGAATCGTAAAAGCGCGTGACGTTTCGCGCGGCTCGCCTGATATGCGCGCAGTTGCACCGCGCTGGAATGTTAATATCCCCTGACGTGGAAGCTGCCATCATGACCATCCCTGCATTGCGCCTGTGTTGCGCACTGGCGTCTTCGCCTGTTCAATTTAGTCTTATATGCCCCTATTGCAAGTAAACCGTCTTTCACCAATTCGTTATGCGGGAGAGTATGGGTCTGCATGATAGTCGTCATTCCATTGGCAATGTTTGGGTATTGCCTGGTTTCGAAAACTGCAGATCGCGTCCTTCTGAGCAAAGCCCAGGGACGGACCGCTTTGGGATAGGAGTCTGTCGTGCGCCGTATAGTCGTTACAGGCCTGGGGCTGGTGTCGCCGCTAGGCTGCGGCACAGAGGTGGTGTGGTCGCGGCTCTTGTCCGGTCAATCCGGGCTCCGTGCATTGCCTGCATGGGCAGCAGCATTGCCGGCACGAGTCGCTGGAGTCGTGCCTACCAGGGCTGAAGATCCCGATGGCGGATTCGATCCTGATCCGATCGTCCCGCACAAAGATCAGCGGAGGGTGGATCGTTTCATCCTCTTCGCACTCGTCGCGGCAGCGGAGGCCATAGCGCAGGCGGCTTGGACTCCTCTCGATGCGAGTTCGCTGGAGCGGACAGCAACAGTGATCGCATCGGGGATCGGCGGTTTTCCGGCAATCGCCGAGGCGGTCCGTACGACGGATCAACGCGGCATTCGTCGCCTCTCGCCTTTCACCATCCCGTCGTTTCTCGCGAATCTTGCCGCGGGCCACGTATCGATCCGATACGGTTTCAAAGGTCCTATCGGTGCGCCCGTCACAGCTTGCGCTGCGAGTGTGCAAGCCATCGGGGACGGAGCGCGTCTTATCCGGTCGGGAGAGGCGGATGTGGAGGTTCTGAGGCCTGCATCGACCTGGTCAGCCTCGGTGGATTTGCCGCCGCGCGTGCTCTCTCAACTGGATTCAACACGACTCCGGTCGCCCGCTATTCTGCGGTCTGTCAATACGACTCTACGGTGAAGGCAAAGATATAGCCGACGCCGCGTTCGGTCAGGATCATCGTTGGTGCGCTTGGATCGGCCTCCAGCCTGCGTCGCAACCGCATGACTTGAACATCGATGCTTCGATCGAAGATGTCCTCGTGGAGTCGGGTAGCTTGCAGCAACTGTTCACGCGTGAGGGGCCGCTGAGGTGCCTCAAGGAAGGCCAGCAACAGGGCATATTCGCCCTTACTCAACGACACTTGAGCACCGTTGGGATCCACTAGTCTTCGTCCGCGACGTTCAAGCTGCCACCCGCCGAATCTGTACCCGGCTCGTTCGGGATCGCGAGTTCGCGCGACGCGTCCCATTTCCTGCCGCCGAAATACGGCTCGGACGCGCGCGAGTAATTCCCTCAGACCAAAGGGTTTGACAATGCAATCGTCCGCACCGAGTTCGAGACCGACGACGCGATCGATTTCGTCGAGACGGTGACCCGTTATGATGATAATCGGAACATCCGAATAGGCCCGGATTTCTCTTAGCACATCCAGTCCATCGTCCTGGCCCAGCCGCAGGTCGAGAAGGATCAAGCACGGGTTCATGACCGTCAGGTGACGACTCAGTCCCGCCCGGTTCGACACCGCGCTGACAGGCATACTGTGTTCTTCGAAGTAGCGGGCCACCATTTCGCGCATCACCGGATCGTCATCAACGATAACGACGTGGCACGTTTTGGCGATCTCTCCGCTAGCGCTGTCCGGTCCTATATTGAAATCAGGCATGCTACTCATGTTTTCCGTGACAATAGTCGTCGAGTGCCGTCGCGAATTGAATGTCGGTCATGATATTTCTTAAGGGAGCATGCCGTGCGTACGCACATATAC